>Ga0209058_1000097_pt1 | contig 61866 bp, 60 predicted proteins | sample GraSoiAngelo_147_FD_185904 | JGI IMG/M metagenome (GOLD analysis project Ga0209058, IMG submission 185904) | Grasslands soil microbial communities from the Angelo Coastal Reserve, California, USA - 14_1009_05_40cm (SPAdes) (version 2) | ecosystem: Environmental > Terrestrial > Soil > Grasslands ... | reverse complement strand
GGGGCTTCAGTCTCTTGAGCCAGGTCTCGAGTCGCAGCCGGTCGATCGGCTTGGTGAGGTAATCATCGGCACCGAGCGCCAGCGCCGCCGTGGGCTCGGCCTCAACGGTGACGATGATCACCGGGACGCCCGCACGCGAATCGCCCTGCTTGAGGTGAGCGAGGAGCTCCTCGCCGCGGCCGTCCGGGAGCCTCATATCGAGGACCACGCCGATCGGACGATCACGCAGGACCGCTTCCTTCGCATCGGCGACCCCGCGGACGACTTCGGCGCGTATGTCGCACGACGCCGCCACGGCAACGATGAGGTCGGCATCGTGGCGTTCGTCCTCGACGACAAGGATCCGCTCGCCATCGACGGGCTCGGTGTGAACGTTCGGGAGGACTACGCGGAAGATCGTGCCGTGACCCTCCTCGCTCTCGAAGGAGATCCTGCCCCCCATTTCTTCCACGAGCCGCTTGGTCAGCGCGAGACCGAGTCCGGTCCCTCCGGCCTCAACGCTTCCCTCGTGAAGCCGTTCGAACACCCCGAAAACGCGATCGCGGGAGTCGCGAGGTATGCCGACGCCGGAGTCAGCGACAGCGATGTCCAGATCCGTACCCGTCGTCCGCGCGGAGAGCTTGACCGTTCCGCCGTTGGGAGTGAACTTGACGGCGTTCGAGAGCAGGTTGAAGAGGATCTGACGGACCCGCGTCTGATCGACGAAGAGGCGCTCTCCGTGCGGAGCCTCGACGTCGAACTTCACACCCTTCGCCTGTGCTGCGCCTCGGGTCCCGGCGCAGACCGGCTCCAGGAGGACGTCGAGGGTGACCACTTCCGGCCGAAGCTCGAGTTTTCCGGCCTCGACCTTCGAGAGATCGAGCACGTCGTTGATGAGCTCGAGCAGGTGCTGGCCCGCCTCGCGGATGTTGCTGAGGAAGCGCTGCTGCCGATCGCTGAGCGAGGGGGCGATCTGTTCGGTGAGCAACCCCGAAAAACCAAGGATCGCGTTGAGGGGCGTTCGGAGTTCATGGCTCATGTTCGCGAGGAACTCGGACTTCACTCGAGTCGCCTCACTGAGGTCGTGGTTCGCGCTAGCGAGATCCGCATAGAGGCGGGCGCCGTCGAGGACGATCGCGGCCTGGTCTGCGAGCAGCTGCACCAGATCCAGATCGTCCGAGGCAAAGAGCGGTGCTTTCCGGCCGACCACGATGAGCACGCCCATGTCGCGGCCGCGACCAACGATCGGCGCGGCCAGCGCGGCATGTCCGTTCTGTGCGGCGAGCTGGCGACGGCGGCTCGCGTGGACGCGAAGAGCGAGCTCATGGAGTGATCCGTCGGTCCCGTCGACCGTTGCGAGCGAGTCAGCGTCCTCGTCTGCAAGCGCGACGTGCGCCGATCTCGACCCGCTCGCTCGCGCGATCGCCGTCTCAAGGTCGCGAACGATGCTCATTCGCTCCTGCAAGGGTGAGATCGCGGCGGCGCTCTCGAGGAATGTACGGAGCGACGGCTCGCGCCAGGCGCTCCGGAGGAACGCCGGAGGAGCGAATGCGACGAGGTAGCCGGTCGCGGAAATGAGGCTGAGGCTCATGGTGACCGCAGTCGCGATGGGACCAAGAAGCTGAGTCGCGGTGGCTGCCAGCAAGGTGATGCTGAGGGCGAGCGAGCCGATCGCCGCGGCGGCCATGCGTTTGCGCGCGACTCCGCGGCTGCGCCGCGCCTCGCGGATGAACGCGACCGCGGCGTATGTCCCGAATCCGAAGAAGTAGAGGACCGCGGCCGCGATCACGACTGGCGCGATCGCTGTGAAGTCGATAAGCCCGAATGCACCGAGTGGAACCAACAGCACCGCGGCACCCAGGCCAGCGATGCAAGCGCGCATCACCAACGGGCGCACCCCCGCGAAGTCGTCGACCAGCCGGAGCTGCAGGTACGGAAACGCCATCAGGATCAGCGCGGCGACCAGCCCAAGCGCCGGGGGCAACTGCGTCCCCAGGAGCGACGCGACCTGGCTCTGCGCGACCACGAATGCGATCGCTCCGAAGAGCAGGGCTGTGTTCAAGCTTGCTCGCGTCCGCTCCGCCAGCGCCGTGCGAAGCACGACCGCGAACACGAGCAGGAACAGAACGTTCGTGACGAGACGAACGAGCTCGGCCGCGCTCATCCACACCTCCGCCAGTAGATCGCCTCGAAGCAACATAAGGACCAGCAGGGCTGATTAGCGCGCGCCTGCGTGGCACACGCGTATCAGTTAACGGAGACTGTTGTTCTCGCGAGGCAGGTTGTACGTCTACGTTCATCCAGCGGCCGCAAGCAGAACAGTTCGCCCCCGGGTACGTCTACGAAAGTAGAGGGACCTCTTTACCGCGCGTTATCCGCATCGCGTCGGACGTCGTCGCGACGGTCCAGCTCGAGCTCAGGCTCTCGGCGCGACCGATGTCGCTGATGCGCGGTCCTCCGGCGGCGCGAAAACGTAGCGGTACGACAGACCCGCGAGCGCCGCGCCGACGAGCGGGCCGATCACGTAGACGGACCAGTTCTCGTAGAAGTTTGCCGCGACGGCTGGGCCGAGCCAGCGCGCGGGGTTCATCGATGCACCGGTGATGCTCCCACCGACAAGGATGTCCGCCGCGACGGTGAGGCCGATGCCGAAGCCGGCGATGCGCGGGGCGAGCGGCGAGACGGCGGTCCCGAAGACGGCCCAGAGCAGGAAGACGGTGAGGAGAGCCTCCACCACCAGGCCGGTCAGGACCGTGACGCCGCCACCGAGCCCGGGTGTGCCGATGTGCGTCTTGGCGAGGGCGGTCGGATCGAACTCGAACGCATACCGCAGCGCGAATCCGGCGACGAGCGCGCCGAGGATCTGCGCGACCCAGTAGGTGAGGACCCGCGGCCACGGATGCTTCCCGGCGACCGCGAGACCGAACGTCGTGGCGGGGTTGAAGTGCCCGCCGGAAAGTGCACCGAACGAGGACACCGCGACCGCGAGGGCGAGGCCGTGCGCGAGCGCGACGGCGACGAGGTCCTCGCCTTTCGTGGCGACGATCGCTCCCGCGCCGATGAAGAAGAACATGAAAGTTCCCGCGCCTTCGGCGAGGAGCGCGCGAGTGTGACCGGTCATGCGGCGGCTATTCTGCACAGGTGGCTGACTTTCGCCCGGTCGAGGCCAGCAAGGCGCACATTCTGATGATTCGTCCGGCCGTGGCCGAGACGCCGATCGAGGATGCGAACGCGGAGTGGGTCGAGGTGATCGCCGATCTCTCGAGCGACCTCGCGAACTGGCGCCTCCAGCACCTGCGGGGACTCTGGCGGCCGGATGTCGCCAAGCCGGTCGAATGGGAATGGGTATACACGTGGGGGTCGCCGGCCTTCGTGAGCGCACGCGAGATCTACCGCATTCATTCCGGATCGCGCGCCCGCGCGGCATTGCATCCGCTGGGCGACGACCTGGCGCCCGGCCGCAAGCACGTCTACGCGGCTGGTCCCACGGGAGCCGCGAAGCTCATCTGGCGTCGGGGCGACTACGTGCGGCTCGTGGATGCATTCGGCACGGTGATCGATGAGGTCGTGGTGTGGCCCGGAGAGTCCGGGGGCTCCGCCCCCCGGCCCCCGGCGGAGTCGCGCGCCGGCTAGCTCGGCCTGAGCTCCTTATGCTCGAGCGCGAGCTTGCGGATCAGGTCTTCGAGCACGGTCACGCCGATGCCTGGCTTGGTCGGAACGCGCATCGTGCCGTCTTCATCCACGGTGAACGGCTCAGCGATGATCTCCGTCCCGAAGTAGCGCGCCGACGCGGAGACGTCGCCGGGCAAGCGGAAATTCGGTAACGCCGCGAGATGCACGTTGTGCGCCCGGCCGATGCCCATCTCGAGCATCCCTCCGCACCACACGGGCACGTCGTGCGCGGCGCAGACGTCGTGCACGCGCTTCGCCGAAGCGAGCCCGCCGACCCGCCCGGCCTTGATGTTTACGATCCGCGTTGCGCCGATCGCGATCGCCTTGCGCGCGTCCTCGCCGGAGTGGATCGACTCGTCGAGACAGATGGGCGTCTTGATCTCGCGCTGGAGCGCCGCGTGGTCGACGAGATCGTCGTGCGCGAGCGGCTGCTCGATCATCATCGGGCGCGTCGGATCGATGCGCTTGAAAAGCGGAGCGTCGCGGAGCGTGTAGGCCGAGTTCGCGTCGAGCATGAAGGCAAGATCGGGGAAGGTCCTCCGCGTCGCCTCCGCGATCTCAACCTCGAGGCCAGGCTTGATCTTGAGCTTGACACGTTGGTACCCGCCCTCGAGCTCGCGGCGGATAGTGTCCATGAGCGCTTCGATCGATGGCTGTATGCCAATGGCGACACCGCACAGGATCCGATCGCGCGTCCCGCCGAGCAGCACGGAGAGCGGCTTTCCCGCGCGCTTCGCGAAGAGGTCCCAGACCGCCATCTCGACGGTCGCCTTCGCCATGCGGTGTTCCCGGATCCACGCGAGCTTCTCGTCGACGTCCTGCGGCGCGGAAAGATCCGCCTTGAACAGCTCCGGCAGGATGAACTCCTCGAGCGCGTAGAGGACGGTGCGCGGCGTCTCGCCCGAGTACCACGGGACCTCGCCGGCGACGCTCTCGCCCCACCCGACCGCGCCTTCCGATTCCACGCGGCAGAGCACTCGCGTCATGTGGGTCTCCCGCGCGCCGCTCGTCTCATAGGCGCGCTTCAAGGGAAGGCGCACGAGGAAAAGCTCGACCCGCTCCAGTTTCATGGCGGCTTCGCCGCCATGAAATCCATACCCGTTCCTCGCAGGGGCTCCGCCCCTGCCACCCCGCGCTTCGGTTGCGGTACCAGAAGGTACGCACACCGGCCGTCCGCTGAGCGCAGGAATTCGACGGCTGCGTAGCCCGCGCCGAACGCGCGCTCGAAGGCATCGCGCGCCACGGTCCGCCAGGCGAGCGCGAGCTTCGGGTCGCGTGCCTTGAGCTCCTGGAACGCCCGCGGGATCTCGACGAGCAGATGCGCGGGGCCGATCTGGCCCACCGCGCCTGGACGATCGCCCTCCGCCCGCAGCAGATAACCGACGCCCTCGCGCTCGGCGTCTTCGAGCGCTGGCGCGGTGTTCTCTCCGCGCAGCCGTTTGTAGGTCCGGTCGTGGCCGATCGGCCACTCCACATAGATGCGATCGGAGGGCAGTCCCTGGTTCAGCTTGTCGGGCATGGCGCCGTAGAAATCGCGGTGGTACGTCCGCGTGAATGCGCCGAGTTTGCCGAAATTGAACCTGGCGTTGCGTGCCTCGAGCGGATCCATCGTCCACCCGACGACCTCGATGCCTTGATCGAGGCAGTGGTCACGCTGCGCTTCCTTGAGCTGCTGCGCGAGCCCGCTCCCGCGGTACGGCTCGCGCACCGCGAGCATGTGCGAGTGGTGCCGGAAGTGGAAATCGTAGATACCAAGGAAGCCGAAGACGAACGCAGCTGGCTGCGGATCTTCCGGCGCGTAGCCGAGCGCCACGAAACCGCCGTTATGGACGACCGCGAGCATGAGCTGGGGCGGAACTACCACGTCACCGCTCCAGGTCTCCTCTTGCAGAGGAACCGTGGCCGCGCATGCCGCGATATCTCGGGCCACGTCAATCCGGAATTCCGGCATGAATAATGAGTATCGGCTAGCATCCGGCCGTGCCGGCGGCGAGCATCGACTTCCTGAAACGCGTCTCGATGTTCGAGGATCTCGACCAGAAATCGCTCGAGGCCATCGCGAACGCCGCGGTTGAGCAACGCTACGAACCCGGGCAAGACATCGTGCGGCAGGGCGACACCGGCGTGGGCGCGTTCATCATCCGCTCAGGCAAGGTCGACGTCATTCAGGACCGCGGCGGCAAGGAGACCAAGCTCTCGACGCTTGGGCCGGGAGAGGTCTTCGGCGAGATGGCCCTCCTCGACGAGTTCCCGCGTTCCGCGACGGTCCGCGCGGTAGAGCCGACGACGGCGCTCGGCATCCAGCGCTGGCACTTTCGCGGGATCCTCGAGAGCCATCCACAGATCGCGCTCGCGCTCCTACCGATGCTGACGCGACGCATCCGCAACGCCGAGCACATGCTGCCGGAGGCCGCCCGACATTAGAGCGGCGGCCACAAAAAAGGGGAGGCGAATCATGGGCGACGAGCAGAGAAACAAGGAAGTCGTGCGCAAGGTGGAGCAAGCCTGGAACGACGGCAAGCTTGATCAACTCGACCAGTACTTCGCGGCTGACTACCCGTCCCACGACCGTCCGCCGGGCGTGCCGCAGGGCCTGGCTGGGGCGAAGATGATGCACCAGAACGTCATGAAGATCTTCCAGAACCGGAAGCTCGAGATGAAGGACATCTTCGCGGGGGACGACAAGGTCTTCGTCCGCAGCGTCGGCAGCTCGACGTATCTGGGCGGCCTGCCCGGGATCCCGGCGCCCACGGGAGGCGCACCACTCAAGGACATCGAGTCTTGGTCGGTGTACCGCCTCAAGGACGGCAAGATCGTCGAGCACTGGGGCATCAACGACGCGTACTCGATCGCGATGCAGGCCGGCGCCCTCAAGATGCCCGAGATGGCCGGAGCGCCCGCCGGCCGCGGGTAGCGACCAGCGCGTCCTAATGACGATCGTGTAGGTGCCGGTCGCCTCCGTGCGGCCGGCACCGGCGCGGACGTGGTACGCGCCCGGAGCGCAAAACTGAGCATGCTCGAGATCGATGAGGCGATCCTCTCCCACGCTGCCCGAGTCGACCCATCGAACCTGCACGCGCTCGACGCGATCCATCTGGCGAGCGCGTTGTCACTCGAAGGGCTGGAGGCGTTCGTGGCTTATGATCGCGAACTCCGAGAAGCCGCTCAGGCTGCAGGCCTGAATGTGGCCGCCCCAGGCGCCTAGATTGCCCCGCCTCGTCGAATGCGTCCCGAACGTCAGCGAGGGTCGTCGCGCCGACGTCATCGATCGGCTCGCCGACACGATCCGCGCGGTCGACGGCGTACGCCTCCTCGATCGCACGAGCGACGTGGACCACAACCGCTCCGTCTTCACGTACGCGGGCGAACCGGATGCTGTTGTACGTGCGACGCACGCGCTCGTTGACCTGGCATTCAGCGAGGTCGACATGCGGACCCACAAGGGGGAGCATCCACGGCTCGGCGCGGTCGACGTTGTCCCATTCATTCCGCTCGCGGGCGTGAGCATGGAGGAGTGTGTCGAGCTCGCGCACCGCTTCGGTCGCGAGATCGCCGAGCGGCACCATGTCCCGGTCTATTTCTACGCGAGGGCTGCGACGCGCCCGGAGCGCGTTCGGCTCCCGGACATCCGCAAGCCGGAATACGAGGGTCTCGCAGCGCTCCTCGAGAGCACGCATGATCCCGATGCCGGCCCGCGGCGATTGCATGCGACGGCTGGCGCGATCGTCGTCGGCGCGCGGCCGTTTCTCATCGCGTTCAACATCGAGCTCGACTCGACCGACCTCAAGCTGGCGCAGCGCATCGCGAAGGAGATCCGCGAGTCGTCGGGTGGGCTGCCCGCGGTGCAGGCCAGAGGGTTCATGCTGACCGATCCGCCGCGCGCCCAGGTCTCCATGAACCTCCTCGACCACATGACGACATCGCTCGCGACGGTCTGGCGCGAGGTCGAGACTCGGGCGAACGCCGCAGGCGTGCGCGTGCTGCGCGGTGAACTGATCGGGCTTCTTCCGCTCGACGCGGCGCTGCAGGTGACGGCGGACGCGCTCAAGCTCGATGGCTTCACCAGAGACCGCGTGATCGAAAGTCACTTCCTCGAGTGATCGAGGCGGATCTCATCCTGCGTGGCGCGCGCTTGCTGACGCTCGAGCCGCTCAAGGATGAGCGTCCTCGGGTAGGCCCGGCGGCCGGCGATGTGGGCGCGGTCAACGACGGATTCGTCGCCGCCCGGGACGGGATGATCGTCGCGACCGGGCACGGACGCGCGCACGAGCGATTCACCCGGGCGGAAGGCGCCCTGGATAAAGATGTCGGAGGCCGTGTCGTGATGCCGGGCTTCGTCGACCCGCACACCCACCTCTGCTACGCCGGCGAGCGCTGGGAGGAGTTCGCGACGCGCCGAAGCGGCGCCGACTATCTCGCGGTCCTGGCGGCAGGGGGCGGGATCCACGCGACCGTCCGTGCGACGCGTGAAGCGAGCGACGATCAGCTCCTCGCGCTGCTGCGCCGCAGGATCGGCGACGCCGCCGAGCTCGGCACGACGACGATCGAGGTGAAGAGCGGCTACGGGCTCGAGCCCGAGGAGGAGCTCCGGCAGCTGCGTCTGCTCGCGCGCGCGAAAGCCGAGGCGCCGATCGACATCGCCGTGACGTACCTCGCCGCCCACGCGCTGCCGGCGCCGTTCACCGACGACCGCAAGCGATTCATCCGCGAGGCGACGCAGGCGCTGGAGCGGGTCGTCGGCGAGAAGCTCGCCGAGGCGGTCGATGCCTTCCTCGAGAAGGGCGTGTTCGACATCGAGGAGATCCGGCCGCTCTTCAACGCGGCGAAGAAAGCCGGCCTCGCGGTGACGATGCACGCGGATCAACTGAACGACGTGGGCGCGTCCGCGTTCGCCGCCCGCATCCGAGCGCGCTCGGCGGACCACGTCGCGCACGCGTCCGCCGACGGTATCCGTGCGCTCGCGCGAGCGGAGGTTCCGGCCGTACTCCTTCCCGGCAGCGCGTTCTTCGTCGGCTACGCGCCGCCCGAGGCGCGCCGCTTCATCGCCGCGCGGGTACCGGTGGCGCTGGCGTCCGACCACAATCCCGGCACGTCGCCCCTCGAAGGCATGCCCATGGCCATAGCGCTCGGGGTCACGCTCTGCGGCCTCACCCCGCACGAAGCGATCGTCGCGGCGACGATCAACGCGGCGCATGCGCTCGGCCGCGGTGGGCGGATCGGAGCCCTGCTTCACGGCCGGCGCGCCGACATCGTGGTACTCGACACCGACGACGAGCGCGAGCTCGCATATCGGATGGGCGCGCCCCTCGTGGCTGAGGTCTACGCCGGAGGGAAGCGGGTGGCTTGACGGAGACATTCGACCTCGCGGTGATCGGCGCGGGCTCGTCGGGCTGCGTCGTTGCGTCGGAGCTCGTGAGGGCGGGTCGAAAGGTCGCGCTCGTCGAGGCCGGCCCCGACTACGGCCGGTTCTCACGGCGCTGGCCTCGTGACGTCCGCGATCCGCGGCGACGCACCGACCGTCACGACTGGGGGCTCGAGGCTGAGCTGACGCGAGGTGAGACGACGGCTGAGCCTCGTGCGCGCGTCATCGGCGGCTGCTCGGCACACAACGAGTGCGCTGCGGTGTGGCCTCCGCGCGAGGACATCGACGCCTGGAGGGTCTCGGGCTGGAGCTCCGCCGAGCTATGGCCGCTGGTCGATCGGGTCGAAGGAGCGCGAGGCGGCTCCGCCATCCGCGGCAGGCATGGTCCACTCGTGACCGCGCCGTGGACCGCCGGGCCGCTCACCGCGTGGCAATCGGCCTTCGTCGATGCGGCCGTCGCCTCGGGATACGACCGGTTGGACGACGTCAGCTCCCCGGCGCCGGCGACGGGCGTCGCTCCATTCCACGCCAACGTGCGCGATGGCGTCCGTTGGAACGCCGCATTCGCTTTCCTCGATCCCGTGCGCGGCCGCAAGGAGCTCTCGATCTTCGCGGGCACGGAAGCTCTGAAGCTTGAAATGCGCTCGGGGCGCGTGGACGCGCTCCTCTGCCGACGTGGCCGAAAGCAACTCCGGATCCTCGCCGACGCGTACGTCCTCTGCGCTGGCGTGTACGGTTCCCCACTCCTCCTCCTGCGTTCCGGCCTACATTGGCGCGCCGTCGGACGCGGTCTGCAGGACCATCCCGGCGTCGCCCTTACATTCGATCGGGCACCTGGCGCTCCGCGCGAGCTCGGTTCACCGAACGTCTATCGGAGCCAGGTCGTGTTGCGCGCGTCCAGCGGAGCCTCGCTGCTTGGCTGGGACCTGCACGTGCTGCCATACCAAGCCGACGGCGAGCTGCTCGTCTTCGTCTTCTTCATGGCGCCAAGCTCGCGGGGCGTGGTCGACCTACGCGACGGCCGGCCGCGGATCCGCTTCCGCTTCTTCGCGGGCGAAGGTGCCGTCGACCTCGACGCGCTCGAAGCCGGAGTAGGGATCGCGCGCGAGATCGCGGGCCGGCTTTCGTTCGTGCGCGTTGTGGATCCTTCGAGTTCCGTCCGCGCGCGCTCGATCCGCCGCTGGATTCGCGAGAACGTGACCGGGTACGCCCATGCCACCGGGACGTGCCGCATCGGCACGGGCCCGGAGGGCGTCGTCGACGCGCGGACCCAGGTTCGGGGCTTGGCGAATGTGCACGTAGTGGACGCCTCGATCATCCCGCGGATCCCCCGCGCGAATACCAACCTCCTGTGCATGCTGATCGGGATGCGCGCTGCCCAGCTGGTGGGGTCCTAAACTGCCGGCCGTGGCGGACCCGCGGATCGAGCGGCTGCGCTCCGTGCCGCTCTTTGGAGGCTGCACCGACAAGGAGCTCCAGTTCATCTCATCCCACGCCGACGAGGTCGACTTCGCGTCAGGCCGCACGCTCTGCAAGAAGGGGGAAACCGGCGGGGATTTCTTCGTCATCCTCGAAGGTTCCGCCAGGGTCGAGGCCGGGGACGGCCAGCGGATGCTCGGTCCCGGCGAGTTCTTTGGCGAGATCGCGCTTCTGGACAACGGACCGCGTACGGCGACCGTGGTGGCGGCGACGCCGATGCGCTGTCTCGTACTCGGGCACGAACAGTTCCGCGACGTCCTGCATCAGAACGGCGACATCGCCATCAAGATGCTCCGCGCGGTCACCGCGCGTCTTCGCGCCGCCGCCGCTCTCCCGTCGGGTTAGCTTCACCCAACCCGAACGAATTCCATCGGATAGTCGTGTAGGCGCTCGATGCCTGTTTTCGTTATGCGCACGGTCTCGCCGACTTGCAGGCCGATCCGGCCCGACTCATCCGTCACGACATTGGGCTGTACGACCACGACCATGTTCTCGCGGAAGATGAAGTCCTCGGCCCAATCGCCGCGCTTGGTGCGACGCGTTTGGATGATCGGCGGCAGCTGACCGGTGCCGTGGAGCAGGTCGTCGTAGATCGTGTAGCGGCGCTCGTGGATGATCTCCGCCGCATCGAGCACGTCGGAGACGGTCGCGCCGTCGTGAAGCGCGGCCACGATCCTCGTGAACGCCTCGACCGCGACCTCGTGGAGGCGCTGGTATTCCTTCGTCGGATCCGCGCCGATCGCGTAAGAGCGATGGATCTGACCCGCGTATCCCCACCACTCGGCGCCGATCTCGGTGATGAGGATGTCGCCTCGCTCGATGATCCGTAAGGATGGAAGCTGTGCCGGCACGCCGATCTCGGGAGCACGCATCGATGTCGTGGCCATGAAGTGGATGGAGTTCACGCCGCCCTCTCGCAGGTAGGCGCCCTCGACGATCGCGGCGAGCTCGTGCTCGTGCAGTCCCGGCCGGACCTCGTGCTCGAGCGCATGCATCGCGGCATCGGTCAGCCGGGCGGCGATCCGTAGCCGCTCGAGCTCCTCGGTGCTCTTGACGGTGCGAAGGTCGGCGACGATGCCTGACGCGTCGACGAGGCCGATCCGTGCGAGCAGGATCCCCAGGTCGTCGACGATCCGCGACGGCCACGGACCGGCGAGCCCGACGATCCCTTCGTGGATCGGCACTTCCGCGAGCACCGAGCGCAGTGCCTCGGGCGCCCAGCTCCCGGCCCAGCGGACGTCTTTTGTGATGGCGACCCGCTGCGCGGTCGGGACGTGGTTGTACAGCTGCACGAGAAGCGTCGGGTCACCGTGTCGCGGGACGACCAGGAAGGACTCGCGCGTACCTGGCCAGTTGGAGAGGTACTGAATGTCCGGTACGCGACCCGCACCGTAGAGAAGAAGCGCGTCGCAGTCGTGCTCGTCCATCCTGGCGCGGACCGCGGCGAGGCGGCGCGTGAACTCGGCGTCGGAGAACGTCGGATATCGGTCCGGCTGTGACATCGCTCGTAGAGTACGGACCGCAATGGTCCCAAAGACGCGTTACGCGAAAAGCGGGGAGCTGAATATCGCATACCAGATCGTGGGCGACGGCCCCTTCGATCTCGTGTACGTCCCCGGATGGATATTCCTGGTCACGAGTACCGTTCGCGATCTCACCTCTGGCTCCGGGCTTGTTTTCGAGGACCGCGGGACTCGCGCACTCAAGGGCGTGCCGCGCGATTGGCACCTGTTCTCGGCGAGCTAGCATGCGCTTGCGGCGTGCACGCCAAGGAGGTATCGCGACCGCATGAGTGATCGCGTGGCGATCTATCCGGGGTCGTTCGACCCGCCGACCAACGGGCATCTCGACATCGTCGAGCGCTCCTCGCGCCTGTTCGACCGTGTGGTCGTCGGCGTCGGCCGCAACCTCGCGAAGAAGACCGTCTTTTCCGCCGAGGAGCGCATCCAGCTGATGCGCGAGGCCTGCGGACGGTACAAGAACGTCGAGGTCACGAGCTTCGACGGACTGCAGGTCGACTTCGCTCGCGCGTCCGGTGCCAGCTTCATCGTGCGCGGGATTCGCGCGCTCTCCGATTTCGAGTTCGAGTTCGAGATGGCGAACATGAACCGGAGCCTCGCGGCGGGGATCGAGATGGTCTACCTCATGACCGCCCCCGAATACCTCTTCGTTTCCGCATCGCGCGTGAAAGAGCTCGCGGCGTTCGGCGCCCCGATCGACAAGTACGTGCCGGCGAATGTCGCCAAGCGACTAAAGGCCGAGATGGGGAAGCGGGGCATGCGCACCGGAGCGACGGAAGCCAACGATTAGGTGTCCACGCTGCTCGCCGCGGACGTCGGCAACACCAACATCGTCCTCGGCGCGTACGACGGCGCCCAGCTCGTCGCGACGTGGCGCACCGCGACCCGGCAGGATCAGACCGAGGACGAGCTCGCGGTGATGGTGGACGCGCTCCTCGAACGGCAGGATCTCTCCCTTGAGGACATCGACGCGCTCGTGCTCGGGTCGGTCGTGCCGCCGCTGACGGCCTCGTTCACCCGGCTCGCGGAGCGCTACCTCGATCGACCGGCGCTGGTGATCGGCCCGGGCACCAAGACGGGCGTCCGGTTGCGCGTCGACAACCCCTCTGAGGTCGGCGCAGATCGCATCGCGAACACGCTGGCCGCGCACCGGCGCTACGGCGGACCGGCGATCGTCGTCGACTTCGGGACGACCACGAATTTCGACATCGTGAGCGCGGAGGGCGACTTCCTCGGCGGCGCGTTCGCGCCTGGGCTCGAGGTCTCGGCCGAGTCGCTCTTCAGCCGCGCCGCTCGCCTGTTCCGTGTCCCCTTCACGCCGCCGCCGAACGCGATCGGGAAGAACACCGCGGATTGCCTGCGCTCAGGGATCGTTTTCGGCTACGTCGGCCTGGTGGAGGGCCTCCTCGCGCGCCTCGAAGCCGAGCTCCAGCCGGCATCGCCTCGGGTCGTCGCCACCGGCGGCCTGGCGGCGACGATCGCGCCGCTCGCGAAAGGCATCGAGCGGATCGACGATGATCTGACGCTCGAGGGTCTGCGGCTGCTTTGGGAGATCAATGCGTGATGGAGCGTGTTCGCGGACGGTTCGTCGTGCTCGCGGTCACCGGATCGATCGCCGTGTACAAGATGATCGACCTCGCGCGGCGCCTGACCCAGGCCGGCGCGACCGTCCAGGTGGTGATGACCAGGAGCGCGGCGGAGTTCGTGACCCCGCTCACGTTCCAGGCGCTGACGTACCGGCCGGTCGAGGTCGAGATGTTCGCGATGCAGGACGAGCACGCTGCCGGACATGTCGCCATGGGGCGGCAGGCTGACGTCGTCGTCGTGGCCCCCGCGACCGCGCACGTCATCGCACGCCTTGCGCACGGCTTTTCGGATGACCTCGTCGCGACGACGGTCCTCGCGACCGATGCGCCGGTGATCGTCGCACCGGCGATGGAGACGCATATGTGGCGCAATCCGGCCACGCAGGCGAACGTCGCAACCCTTCGCGCCCGCGGCGTGCGCATCGTCGAGCCCGATGTAGGCCCGCTCGCGTCGGGCGACATCGGACCGGGACGTCTCGCATCGCTCGAGCGAATCGCCACCGCGATCGACGAGGCGCTTGGCCTGGCGCAGGCCCTTGCCGGCCGTTCGATCGTGGTGAGCGCGGGACCGACCGTCGAGGCGATCGATCCGGTGCGGTTCGTCTCGAACCGTTCGAGCGGCAAGATGGGCTACGCGATCGCGGCCGCCGCACGCGACGCCGGCGCTGATGTGACGCTCGTCACCGGTCCGACCGCGCTCACGCCGCCGGCCGGCGTGCGTACGTTCCAGGTCGAGAGCGCGGATGACATGAAGGACGCGATCCTCGCGCAGCTCCCGCGGGCGGATGCTGTGATCATGGCCGCGGCGGTCGCCGACTACCGTCCGATCGAACGAGCGACGACGAAGATGAAGAAGAAAGATCTCGGTAGCGAGATGAATGTGCGTCTTGTCGAGAACCCCGACGTGCTCAGGGCGATCGTCGCCGCCCGAAAGCCCGGGACTGTGGTCGTTGGCTTCAAGGCGGAGACCGGCGATGCGACGGCCGAGGCCGGTCGCATGCTGCGGGAGAAAAAGCTCGACCTGGTCGTCGCGAACGACGTCGCCGATCCACGCTCGGGCTTCGGTTCGGATGAGGACCGCGTCGCGTTCGTCAGCGCCGACGGCGTCGAGCAGCTGCCCCTCCTCGCCAAGACGGAAGTCGCGCGCCGGCTCGTCGAAAAGCTCGCGGAGCGCCTGGCGCGTTGAGCGTGGACGATCTCGGTCCGATCACGGAACGGCTCGCTGCGCTCGACGAGCCGATCCGCCACTGGCAGGCCGCGCGCGAGCGCGCGTTCGCCGCGAAGTTCACGCCAAAGCAGGGAAAGCTCTCGACGCTGATGGGACGACTCCCGACGGCCGCGGCCGCGACGGCCGGCGTCGGGCCGGGGCCGCGCGAGCAGGTCTTCGCGCTGCTCGACGAGATCTGCGATCTCTACGCGCGCTCCGACACGTCCCGCTGCGCGATCATCCGTGGCCTCGTGCACCAGCACGAAACCCATCTCCTGCTCGGCGAGTACATGGGGAACGCCGCGCGGATGCTCGGGAGCGGCGGACGGAGCGTGTGGCTCGAGCGCGGGATCGCCGCCTTATCGATTGACGACCAGCGCCGCGATTACCGTGACTGGCTGCTGAGTCTTGGCGACCTGTACCTCGCGGGCATCAAGGCGAAGCTCGATCCGGCGCCCGTGCTACTGCGGATCGCGGAGCGGTCCAATCGCGAACGGCACCGCGCCGCCCCGACGGCCACACGTGACGTGCTCGAGGGTTTCGAGCAGAGCGCCTATTTCGGCACCACGATCCTTCCGCACTTCAAGCAATGATGCCGCGTGAGAGCGTGGCCTTCGTGTCGCGGCGCCTAGCGCGGATCGAGCGACCAGGCCACGAGCTCGAAGAGGCTCGGCTGCGCTCCGTAATAGCCGAACGCGAGACCGCGAGCGCGATCCGCATTCCGTTCCTCAGTGCGTTGACGACGTCCGCATCAGCGTTATCGGGTCATAACTCGTACGCTGCGGCCCGTGCCGGTGGATTGGGTCACGTTCGACTGCTACGGCACGCTCATCGACTGGGAGCGCGGGATCACCGACGCGCTCTTGCCACTCCTTCCGCCCGGCACCGACCGGCAGGCCCTCGCCGAGTGGTACATCGCGATGGAGGCGCAGTTCGAGGCCGAGGGCTACCACCTCTATAAGGACGTCCTCGACCGTGTCGGCCGGCGTGTGCTCCGGTCGCTCGATGTCCCGATCGGCGAGGATCAGCCCTCCCCACTGCCTTCGTCGCTCGCCGAGTGGCGGCCGTTTCCAGAGGTGCCCGCTGCCCTGCGCGCGCTTCGCGACCGCCGACGAAAGCTCGCGATCCTCTCCAATGTCGATCGCGACCTGCTGGAGTCCTCGATTGCCCAGCTCGGCGTGCGACCCGACCTCGCGATCACGGCCGAGGACTGCGGCAGCTACAAGCCCGTTTCGGGCCACTGGCGGTTCTTCCTCGCGCGATCCGGCGCGACCCGAGAGCGAACGGTGCACGTCGGCGCGAGCCAGTACCACGACATGCGCCCGGCGGCGGCGCTCGGATTCCGCACCGTCTTCGTCGATCGCCACGACGAGGCGCTCGAGACGTCCCCGACGCGGGTCATCGGCGACCTGCGGACGCTTCCCGATCTGATCGACGAGCTCGCCACCCAGGAGTAGTCGTCTCCGCGAGCTGGAATGAATCGTGCGAGATACCAGGCCGCGGTACGATTGAGCGAACGCCGGGACCGGCCCGTAGCCGGCCTGGACGGAGGTCAAGAGTGAGCGAACAGTACGGCGGCGCCAGCACGCCGGCTCCCAGGAAAGTCACCGTTCCCGATCTCGTCGCGATGAAGCGCGACGGCAAGCGCATAACGATGATGACCGCGTACGACGCGGCGTTCGCGCGCCTTGTCGATCAGGCGGGCATCGATGTGATCCTCGTCGGCGACTCGCTCGGCATGGTCGTGCTCGGGTATCCGACGACCGTGCCGGTGACGATGGACGACATGGTCCGTCACGCCGCCGCCGTCTCGCGCGGCGCGACGCGGCCGCTGCTCATCGGCGATATGCCGTTCGGCAGCTACCAGACCGGCCCCGCCGATGCGCTCCGCAACGCGGCCCGGTTCCTCAAGGAAGCCGGCATGGACGCGATCAAGGTCGAGGGCGGCGCGGAGGTCGTCGAGACGGTCCGCGCGCTCACCGCGAACGGCATCGCGGTCATGGCGCACGTCGGCCTCACCCCGCAGCGCGTGGCGCAGCTCGGCGGCTTCAAGGTGCAGGCGAAGACCGCTCGCGCGGCGCGGCGGTTGATCGACGACGCCCTCGCGCTCGAAGATGCGGGCGCGTTTTCGATCGTCCTCGAGAGCGTGCCGGCGGCGGTCGGCGCGCTCGCCACTCAGAAGCTCGCGATCCCCACGATCGGTATCGGCGCCGGCGTGGACTGCGATGGCCAGGTGCTCGTGCTGCACGACGTGCTTGGCCTCTACGGCGAGTTCAAGCCGAAGTTCGCCAAGCGCTACGCCGACATCGGCGCCGCCGCGGTCGGCGCGCTGCGCGAGTTCGATCGTGAGGTCCGCGACGGCACGTTCCCGACGGACGAGCACAGCTTCACGATGAAGGAGAGCGAGCTCCTCTCGCTGCAGCGGAGCCTGGCGCAGCAAAGAGCGGGCTGATGCGCGTCGCGATCCTGGGCATGGGCGCGATCGGGCACGTCGTTGCCCAGGCGCTCGATGGCCGCGTGGAGCTCGTAAGGGTCGATCGGACGCGCGCCCCGCTTCGCGACGGCGAACGGCCGGTCGATGCCGCGATCGTGGCCACGAAGACGCTGGGCACGCCGTGGGCCGCGGAGGTAGCGGCGAAGATTCTCACGCGCGACGGGGTCGCGCTCACCATCCAGAACGGGCTTGGCAACTACGAGACGCTCGTCGCCGCGGTCGGACGGGACCGCGCGGCGATCGGCGTGATCTATGTCGGGGCGCAGCTCGTGGATGGAGCGCTCCGCGCCACGGGACCGGGGAAGGTCGAGCTCGGTCGTCCCGCGGGCAGGGGTCCGCGCGCGAACCTCGATGCGCTCACGAAGCTGCTGAAAGCCGGTGGGATGGACGTGATGGCGGTCGACGATCCCTGGCCGGCCGTCTGGCGCAAAGTCGTAACGAACGCTGCGGTCAACCCGCTGAGCGCGCTCGTCGGTAAGACCAACGCGGAGCTGCTCGCGGACGCGCCGGCCTGCCGCATCGCCGATGGCCTCGCGCGCGAAGTGGCGCGCGTCGCGAGCGCATCCGGCATCGCGATCGAGGAAGACGAAGCGATCCGCCAGTGGCGTGCGATGGCGGCGCTCACCGGAGCGAACCGCTCATCGATGCTCCAGGACGTCGAAGCCGGGCGTGCGACGGAGATTGACTCGATCAGCGGCGCGGTCTTTCGTGAGGGTGAGAAGCGTGGCGTCGCCGCGCCGCTCAATCAGGCGATGACGCTCCTGGTCTCAGCCTTCCACCCACGCCCGGCGCAGGTTTCAACCGGCGCCGGTACTCGCGACGGATGAAGTCAGGCGCGTACGGCAGGTAGCGCATCTGCCGCGCGGCCTCGATGCTGAAGAAATCGCTGATGATCTCGCCGCTGCAGTTCACGCTCCCGCAGAGGCACGTCGAGCGTTGGCCGCTAGAGGCGTTCAACCGGTAATCGATCGTGATCTCTTCGCCCGGGCGGATGCTTCGCCACGCGAAGACCTTGACGCCGCTGCGCATCGCGTTCGGATCACAGGAATGGTTCAGGTAGCAGCCCGGTGGGAGGAGGATCGCGCTTGTCTCGAAGTCCAATTCGCAGAGATGTCTGCGCTCCCCGCGAGAAAGCGATCGGATGTCCGCGTTCGAGACGACGCGCCCGTACCGGCGGCGGAAATGAACTCGCCAGCGCGGAGTGCGCGCAAGGCAAAGACGCCCTTTCCTTTTCTCCCGGCCGGTCTCACGGTGACGTCGCTGATCACCTAAAACTCCGGACCTTGACGATTCGCGCATTCTCGATCGGGAACCGCGACGAGTACTCGGACGTTAGACGGGCGTGAAGTACCTGCTTGCGCTCGTCCTGCTTCTCGCCGCCTGCGGCGGCGCCACGAGCGGCGTGCCCGCTGCGACGCTCCCGCCCGAGGCGCGGAACGCACCCGACCGTGTCGCCGCGGAGGGCCACACGTACATCCTCCGCTCGGACCTCTACAGCGATCTCATGCCCGGCCCCGCACCGACGCCGCGGCGGGGCGTCGGTGGGACGATCTTCCTCCGCGCGGCCGTCGCAAGCGACGCGCCGCAGGGGCTGCGCGCTGAGAAAATCTGGCTCATCAAGGGCGCCGAGTCCTGGGAGACCGTTCCACAGCCGGTCCAAACGTTCGCCGCCGACCGCGTGAATCATCTTTCGCTCGGGATCACGGACGGACCCACCTGGGACGCGGGCGCCAAGGTGGATGTCGTGCTTCAGTTCAGCGTGGCCGGGCGCGCGTACTTGATCCAGCAGCGCGGCGTGCAGGTGATGGGCGCGTTCTAACGGGCAAAAGCCCGCTGCTACAGGCGCCGTCCGATCACGAGCGCGACCGCGGAGAGAACGACGAACGCGATCCCGATCCAGCTGAAGGCGGTGGCGAGCCCGACGGCCTCGGCGAGAAAACCGAAGAGCGGCGCGCCGATACCTCCGACGTGGGCGTTCACCAGGTAGTAGGCACCCAGCACCGTGGCCCTGCGGCCAGCCGGCGCGCTGTCCATGACGAGCGTCTCCGTCACCGTCGAACGCATCGACCAGAGCAGGCCAAACACCACCAACGCGACGAGGAGCGCCTCATTCGGCACGGCGGTCACGGCGAACACTGCGGGACCCATGAGCGCCAGGCCGCCCAGCATCACGCGACGGCGACCGAAATGGTCCGAAAGCAGGCCACCGAGAGGCGCGCCGACGACTCCGACGACCTGCGGCACGCCGAAGAACACGGCAGCCAGTGCGGGCGAGATGCCGCGAGCGTCCACCAGATAAAGCGCGAGGAATGCGAGCAGGGCCGCGATGCCGAACTGGAACGCGATCGAGAGCGAGACGACCGGCCCGACATCGCGGAACACTTGGCCGATCTCGCGGAACGCCGCGAACCGGTCGCCCGGAGCGGCGCGCTCTTGCACGTGCGGCGCGACGAGCCAGAGCAGCGCGCCGAAGAGGACCGGCGCGGCCGCGAACCAGATGTAGGGCGTGCGCCAGGTGCCCGTCGCCGTCGCGAGGATCCCGGCGAGCGCCGGCGCCGCGAAGAACGAGAGATGCCCGCCGGTGATGTGGATGCCCATCGCCGTCCCGCGCATGCGCGACGAGAACGTCCGCGCGATGAGCGCGGCGGCCGGACCGTGGTAGGAGCCGGACACGATTCCGAGCAGCACGAGGAGGGCCAGCAGCTGCCAGTAGGCGCCCGCGGTGGCCAGGGCCACGCTCGCCGCGCCCATGAGGAAGAGCCCGCCGACGATCACCCCACGCGAGCCGACGCGGTCGGCGAGCATCCCCCAGGGTGCGTTCGCGAGTCCCGCCGCGATGGAGAACGCCGACACCGCGAAGCCGCTCTGCGCGTAGCTCAGCCCAAACGCGTCACGAATGAGCGGCAGGAGCGGGTTGAGGAGAGAGTTGGTGACATGGTGCGAGAAATGCGCGGCGGTGATGGTGGCGAGAAGCCCGCGCCCGCGGGCCTCCCGGAGAGAAAGCTCCTCGACGGCGGGTTCGCTGGGGATGGCCCGAGCCTCTTCGGCGATCGTCGTCACGCGAGCTCCTCGACGGACATCCCGAGCAGCATGTTGTCGATGAGCCGTGCCTTGCCCACCCGCGCCGCGAGCGAGATCACGGCGCGCGATGCGGGACGGATGAGGTCATCCAATGTGATCGGATCGGAGACGGCGACATATTCGAGGCTGAGGCCGGCGCCCGATGCCGTGGTCCGAACACGCCCGCAGAGCTTCGCGGGATCGCGCTCGCCGTGCGTCCAGTCGTCGCGAGCGGCGAGCAGTCCGCGCGACAGTGCGACCGCCTTCCGCCGGTCGTCCGGCGACAGATACGCGTTGCGCGAGCTCATCGCGAGGCCGTCCGGCTCGCGCACGATCGGGCAGCCGACGATCCGGATGCCGAGGCGCAAGTCGCGGGTCATCGTCTGGATCACGCGCAGCTGCTGAAAGTCCTTCTGCCCGAAGTACGCGACCGATGGCCGGATGATCGCGAAGAGCTTCGCCACGACGGTCGCCACTCCGGCGAAATGACCCGGCCGCGCGGCTCCTTCGAGACGGTCCGCGATCGGTCCGGGCTGAACGCGCGTGGCGTCGCCCTCCGGATAGATCTCCGCCACGCTCGGCGCGAAGATCATCGCGACGCCGAGGCGTTCACAGAGCGCGACATCGGTGACCTCGTCGCGCGGATATCCGGCGAAGTCCTCACGGGGGCCGAACTGCGTCGGGTTCACGAAGATCGATACGACGGCCGCATCGTTCTCCCGAACGGCGCGTTCGATGAGCGAGGCGTGACCCGCATGGAGCGCACCCATGGTCGGTACAAGACCAATGGAGACATTGGCCGACGCCGCGCTGAACGCGCGAGCGTCGGCGACGGAACGAAGAACGTTCAATCGGCGGGAGTATCGAGCTTGTGCATCGCCCTGTACGCCGGGACCGTCGAGATCGGCGGACGCTCGACGTCGATGATGTCGTGCATCTCGAGATGCAGCTTTCCACCCGACGCCGCGATGAGCTTCATCGTGAAATTGGCTTCTTCGAGGAGGTTCGTGTTCTGTGCCTCGCCGACCCGCTTCAGCGCGACCTGGAGGACCTCGAAGCTCATCATCGAAAGCTCGTGCAGCGACTGGTTGCGGTGGATGCGCTGCTTCATGTCGACCTGCGCGATCGCCCCGAGGCCGGCGCGCTGGAGCGTGTCCACGAGCAAGCCCGTCTCGACGCCGTAACCGGAGAAGAACGGCAGCTGTTCGAGCAGCGCGCGGCGGCCGGCTTGCTCGCCGCTCAGCGGCTGGACGATCCCCGAGAGCTCCGGAAAGAAGAGATTCAGGATCGGGCGCGCGGCGAGCTCGGTCACGCGCCCGCCGCCGGTCGCCTGGAGATCGTCGCCGATCCGTAGCGGTCGCTGGTAGAAGGCCTTCACGAACTGGAGATCCGGCCGTAGCAGCAGCGGGCCGACGATCCCGTACACGAACTTCGGATGCGCGCTCGTGACGTCGGTGTCGATCCAGACGACGATGTCGCCGGTGAGCACTTGAAGGCTCTTCCAGAGCCCCTCGCCTTTACCGCGGTAGGTGCCGGTCTCGGGGAGGATCTCGTCGTGGATGAAAACGGGCACGCCTTCGTCCTCGGCGATCTTGCGCGTTCGATCGTCCGAACGCGAATCGATCACGGCGAGCTCGTCGATGAGCGGAAAGCGCTCGACGAGGCGGGAGCGGATCGCGCGGATGACCTGCCGGATGGTCGCTTCCTCATTGAGCGTGGGAAGGCCGACCGAGATACGGAGGTTCTGTCGCTCTTTCGCTTCGACTAGGCGGCGTAGATCGGCGAACTCGCTCGAGCTGAACGTGTTCTCGACGAACCACTTGTCGACGATCTCGCCGAGGACCCGACTGCGATCGGCGCGCTCCTGTGGAAGACGCGTGCGCTCGACAAAGACCGTCGATGCGATCGGGGCGCTCGTGCGCACGACGACCGCGTTGCGGGCCGCGTCGATCAGCGCGTGGCCGATGGGTCCGAGCGGATCTCGCGCTCCCTCACGGCCGGTGGCGCCGAAGACGATCGCGTCGTGCTCGGCGAGCTCCTCTCCGATCACGCGCGCGGGATCGCCCGACCGCGTGACGAGACGCTCGACGCGCTCGTCGTACGCGCGCTCCCCGAGAAGCTGGTACAGGGTCGAGCGCTGCCGACCGCCACCCTGCTCCGCGACATGGAGCAGCGTGACCGAGCCGTCGTGCGCCTTCGCGAGCTCGATGCCGAGTCGCGCTGCGAGCTGGGCGTACCGGCCCCCGCGGACCGGCACGAGGATGCGGCGAGCGCGCGCCGGCGCGCCCTTGACGATGGCGACGTCCGAGGGCGGGTCGCGAAGGATCGCCTCGATGGTGGTGCCGAGCAGATTCCATCCCGGCCGCCGCCAGCCGACGAGGAGCAGATCGGGACGCTCGTTCGCGCAGGCTTCGCGAATGGCGTCCCACCCGACGCGTGCGACCGTGACGAGCGAGCGCACCTGGCGGCCCGGACGGAGATCCGCGCCCAGCGCGTCGAGGGCGCGACGACGGCCGCGCGCCTCGGGCTGCGCGGACGCGAGCGTGTTCTCGCCCGTCACCTCGATGACCGATGCGAGGACGACCTCGCCGTCGCACGCCAGAGCGGCCGCGGTCTCGACGAGCGCGCTCTCGCGCTCGGGCTCGGTGATCGCGACGAGGACCTTCATGGAGTGGGTCCGAGCACGAGCGGGACCACCCGTTCATCAAGGACGCGCGGCCACGAAAGTGCGCGGACGCGCGAGCGAAAGCGCGCACCAGGCTGCTCGAGCGTGCGCTCGACGGCGTCCGCGATCGCCTCAGCTGAAGCATCAGGCCGCACATACGTCGCGGCATCGCCGGCGAGTGCACGAAGGGTGGCCAGGTCGCTGCACACGATCGGCAGGCGGTGAAGCCCGGCCTCGAGGAGAGGAATGCCGAATCCCTCACTCTCGCTCGGCAGTACGAGCGCGTCGGCAAGGGCGTAGAGGTCCGCGACCAGGCGGTACGGCGCGCGTACGCCGAGCGCGTGGAGGAGATGCACTCCAGGCGCGCCCTTCGCGAGCGCGGCGAGCTCGGCGAGGTAGCGCTCGTTCGCGGCGTTGTGCGGGCCTGGCGGACCAGTGACGACGAGGGCCGCCGCATGACCACGTCCACGGAGGACTCGAGCGGCGGCGATCGCCGCCTCGATCCGCTTCCGACGTGTGAGCCGCGCCGGGAGCAGAAGGAGCGGATCCGCGCGGTACAGATCGAGCCGCTCGGCAAGGCGCGCGCCCGCGGACGAGAGGCCGAGCGCGGCTGCGACGTCCACGCCGTTCGGAACGACGTCGACCTTATCGCGCGCGAGACCCGTGACCGACGCGAGCTGGTTGGCGCGCTCGTCGGAGACAGCGACGTAGCGGACGCCCGGGTGGGCGCGCGCGATGAGCTCCCACGGATCGCCCGGATGACGTTCGGAGGCGTACTGTGGGTCGCACCAAGCGAGGTCGTGGGTCCACGCGATCACCTGCCCGGGCCGTTCGCTCGCGAGCCAGACCAGCGCCTCCGTGAGCGCGAGGTCTTTGTGCATGGTGAGCACGTTGTGCGCGACCACGCGATCGGCCTTCACGAAAATCGGGCGCAGCCGGCGCACCAGCTTCTCGACAAGAGCGTCGTGCGCCTCGGTCCGCTCGCCGCGCGCAAGTGAGCGGAAGTCGCGCAGAACCGCGGGATGGCGCGAGTCCGCTTCGGGCACCCGCAGGAGACGGACGCCCTGCGGGGCGCGGCCGCGTCCGGCAACGATCGTGACGAGGGCACCGGCGTCCTTCAGGGCGCGAGCGTGCGCACCCATGACCTGCTCGACGCCTCCGAGGATGGAAGGCGCGGTGTAATGGACGAGAAGGATCCGTGGGCGCCGGCGGCTCAAGCCGTCGCGGCCGTGTGCGCGCGCGTCACGCGTCCCCTTCCGCCGACCACCTTGTCGCCGCCCGGGCCTCGCCGGACCCGGAACGTCGCGCGCGAGTCGAAGATCCGCATGTCACGCACGTCAATCCGCTCCAGCCAGGGCGGCAGCGCCGGATCGAGCAGGAGCCGCTGCGTCGCGAGGTCGGGCTGCATTCCCAGAAGCGCGCGCAGGCATAGAAAGATCATCCCGGCGGACCAGGCCTGCGGGATGCACGAGACGAGGTAATCAGCCGGTCGCGATGAGAAGCGCAGGTCGCGCTGGAAGCCGCACCAGAGCTCGGGGAGCCGGTTGTTCGGGAAGCGCCGGCCGGCCTCGATGAGCGCAGCTACGATCTCGTTCGACTCCTCACGCAGGCCGTAGCGGGCGAAGCCCTGCGCGATCAGCGAGTTGTCGTGCGGCCACACCGAGCCGTTGTGGTAGCTCATCGGGTTGTAGGTTGGGTACTTGCTCGAAAGGGTGCGGATGCCCCAGCCGGTGTACATGTCCGGCTCCATCAGCCGGCGCGCGACGCGCGCCGCGCGACCAGGCGCCGCGATGCCGCACCAGAGCGCATGCCCGGCGTTGCTCGTGACCGCGGGGACCTGCCTCTTGTTCCCGTCAAGCGCCTGCGCGTAGCACGACTCCGCCTCCATCCAGAAATCGCGCTCGAAGCGCTCGTGGAGCTCCCGGGCTTCGCCACGAAGGCGATCGGCGCGCACGACATCGCCGTCGACGGCGTAGAGGTCGGCGATCCCGGCCTTGGCGGCGTAGACGTACGCCTGCACCTCGACGAGCGCCGCGGGCAGCTTGGACCACTTGCCGTCGGGATCGGTGAGTGAGTTCGACGAGTCTTTCCAACCCTGGCTGCGCATTTCGCTCCCGCGCGTCCCGTACTCGACGTACCCGTCCTTGTCCGGATCGCCGTACGTGTCGCACCAGGTGAGCGCGCGCTCGGCAGCCGGAAGGAGCTCCCGCCAGAGCGAGCGATCGCCGGTCCATTTCACCGTCTCGGCGAAGATGAGCGCGAAGAGCGGCGTCGAATCGATCGAGCCGTAGTACGGACGATGCGGTATCTCACCGAGCCGTGCGAGCTCGCCACGCCGCAGCTCGTGGAAGATCTTGCCCGGCTCTTCCTCGGTGTAGTCGTCGACCTTCTGCCCCTGATAGCTCGCGAGCAAGCGGAGCGTTCCGCGCGCGACATCCGGGTTCCAACCGAGGGTCTGGTACGCCGAGATCAACCCGTCGCGGCCGAACGGCACCGCGTACCACGGGATGCCGCCGGTCGGGAACGGTCCGCTCGCGTGGAACTCAAGGAGCGCGCGCAAGTCGAGCGCGCTGCGTGTGATGAGCCCCTCGTCGAGGGTCTCGGAGCTCGTGGTGTAGCGCGAGCACGTCCGGAGGAATCGGCGGTACCGCGCGTTCAGCGCGTCGATGGCGTCGTCGAAACGATCGGGCGAAGGCGCCGCACCGGCGCCGTCCTCGCGCGGTATGACCGCGAGCTCGAGCTGCAGGATCTGCTGCGGGCCGAGGGTGCGCGCGACCTTGAAGACGTTGCCCAGGGTCGCGTCCGGCGCGGGCCGCAGGGTGATTTCGGTCGTTCGGCGCACGCCGTCCCGCCCGACACGCTCGAAGATGAGGCCGCCCTCACGGGGGCCTCGCGTGGATGCGAGCGGCTCCGTGCTCAGGTGGTCGCGGTACGCGCGCACAGCGAACATGTCACGGAACGCCGCCTCGAACTCGAGCTCGACCTCAATGTCGACGGGATGGGCGTTCGCGTTCAGCACGCCGACGCGCTCCCGCAGGCCGTCCGCGAGGAAGCGCGTGCGCCGGATGGAGAGTGTCTCGGCGGCGTGTCGTGCCGTGCCGAGGGTCGCGCCTTCCGAGTGCATGAGTTGGAAGGTCGCCACGTAGTTCTGCTCGGTGTTCGCCGAAAGGAGGATCGGCCGGGTGCCGTTCACTCGCAGCCCGTACCCGGAGAGGTACTGCGTGTCGTGGTAATAGAGGCCGAGGGGGCTCGACGCGCCGAGGGGTAATCCGCCGTCGTCCTCGGTCACGAGGACGAGCGCGTCCTCCTTCAAGGAGACCGTCACAGGCGAGGGGGCTGTGCCCCCCCGGACCCCCAACGATCGAGTAAGTACGGCTTTGCGCGCTCGAACGCGAGGGCCTGTTGCTCGACAACTCCTTCCGCGCCCGCGTGGTCGAGCCCCTTCATCTCGTCGATGAGGGCGGCCACCCGCGCGAAATAGAGCGGCAGGAGCGCGCGGGCCAAGGTCTCGCTTTCTTCGCGCCGTTTTGTCGCGGCGAGGATGTCGTACACGGCGCGCGCCCAGAGGTCGCCGCTGATCGCGCGCGTGTCGCCGGACTCGGCCGCTTCCCGCGCCGCGGCTTGCGCCTTCTGCGAGAGCAGGCCGCCCCAGGCGGCGGCCTGCTCCTTGGCGCCAGCGCGGAACTTGTCCACCAGGATCGGCACGCTCGCGTTCACGGGCTCGGGCTCGACCGGCCGCACCTCGCCGATCACGGCGATGTCACGCGATCCGGTCACACCTCTCCATAGCGCTTCGTTGTGGCGCGCGAGTGTGAAGAGCGTGCCCACCACCTGGGTGAACATCGGACCGAGGTCGGCACCGGGATCCTTCGGATCATGGATCTTCGCGCCGAGGAAGGCCTGCGCGACCCGAACGCCGCGCGCTAGCGCCGTCGTGGTCATGAAGATATCGATTCCGAATCTCGCGACATCCGTGTCCCACACCGGCTCGGCGAGCCAGACGTGCGCGAGCTCTGCGGCGAAGCCGAACTCGCCACCGATCGGCTGCCGCACGCGCGCTCCGTAGAGCGCGCGGGTGAGCGGATACGCGACCGTGTTCGTGATCGTGCCGTCGTGCTTGTGGCGCGCGTAGAGCGGCGTGACGTAACCGGCGTTGCCGCTGACCACGGGCCCGAGCAGGCGCGCGATCCATTCCGGAGTGATGCTTCGGAGATCGCTGTCGACGACCGCGCAGGCCTTCGCGTTCAAAAGGGAGACGGCCTCGAATATCGCGCGGAACGCCGAGCCCTTGCCCGAACGACCCTGGTAGCGGCCCGCGATGGTCGGTATGCCGTCGGCGGACGCGCGCACGCGATCGGGCGTACCGTCCTCCGACCCACCGTCGGCATTGACGATGACGGCGCGCGCGTCGGGAAAGTGCGCGCGCAGCCCTTCCGCGGCGGCCTGGGTGACGTGGCCGATCGTTGCGGCGTTGCGGAAACTCGGGATGCCGACCACGAGGTCGGCACCAGCCTGCGCGCGTAGCGCCTCGCGCATCGGAGCGTCTAGGGCCGAGATCAGGGTCACGGGTGTCTCTACGATACCGACGAGTGATCGACGCCCTCGACCAAGTCGTCCTTCCCTTCATCGATTCTCTCTACGGAGCGTTCGGCTACCTCGGGGTCGTGATTGCCATGAGCATCGAGAGTGCCGCGATACCGATCCCCTCGGAGCTCATCCTCCCTTTCGCCGGCTGGAGCGTGTCGCGCGGGGTTGTCGAACCGCTCACCGGGGCGCCGTGGGCGTACTGGGGCGCGGTGCTCGCGGGCGTCGTCGGCAACACCGCTGGCTCGCTCGTCAGCTATGCGGTCGGGGCGCTCGGCGGTCGTCCTCTCCTCGAGCGCTATGGCCGGTACGTGCTGGTCAGCGCGCATGACCTCGAGACGGCGGACCGCTGGTTTGGCCGCTGGGGCGACCTGACCGTGCTCTTCTCGCGAATGCTGCCCATCGTCCGCACGTTCATCTCCGTACCGGCGGGCGTCGCGCGAATGCCGCTCTGGCGTTTCACGCTCTTTTCGATCGTCGGCGCGGTGCCTTGGGTGATGCTCCTGGTCTGGGCCGGGATGGTCCTGGGCGATAACTGGCAGGACCTCAAGCATCAGTTGCGCGGACTCGACTACATCGTTGTCGCAGTGATCGTCCTCGGAGTCGCGCTCTTCGTCTGGCGGCACCTGCGCGCGCGTTGAACGACATCGTCGGCGCGCTCGGCGCATTCGACACGCAGCTCTACCTCGCGGTGGCGGCCCAGCGGAACGTCGCCACCTCGGTCATCGCCGTCGCGCTCACGTATCTGAACTGGAACGGCTTCTTCTGGTGGGTCCTGGCGCTCCTTCTGCTTCGCTCGCGGGGCCTCACCCGGCGAGGCGTGGCCGCGGCCGCGACCGTCGTGCTCGGGCTGGTCGATGCGTGGGTCCTCGCGGAGATCCTGAAGCTCGTCGTCCGGCGGCCACGTCCTTTCGAAGCGATCGCCAACGCGCCGGGCGCGCTGCCAGCGCCGGAAACGGTCGTCGCGCATCCCTCCTCGTTCTCGTTCCCGTCCGGCGACGCTGCGCTGGCCATGGGCGCCGCGGTCGCCTTCGCGTCGGTCGCCCCGCGCTATCGCACGCCGATCCTGCTGCTCGGCATCGCAGCGGCGCTGGCGCGCGTCGTCGTCGGCGTGCATTACCCCTTCGATGTCCTCGGCGGGATGACGATCGGCGTGATCTCCGGCGTCGCGGCACCGAGGGCGATCGCTCTCCTGCGGCGCCGTCTCCGCTGGCGCGCGTTCGTGATCCCGCACACGCACTGGGACCGCGAGTGGTACGAACGGTTCGAAGGCTATCGCGCGCGACTCGTCCCAATGGTCTCGCGGCTCCTCGACATCCTGGAGCGAGACGGGGACTTCCGCTCCTTCACCTTCGACGGACAGACCATCGCCATCCAGGACCATCTCGAGAAGCTCCCAAAGGACCGGCCGCGGGTCGAGGCCCTCGTGAGCGCCGAGCGTCTCCTCATCGGGCCATGGCATGTCCTCGCGGATCTCCTGCTCGTGTCAGGGGAGTCGATCATCCGCAACCTTCAGGAGGGGCTGCGTAGCGCGGGCGAGCTCGGGCGCGCCGCGCGCGTCGCCTATGTCGCCGACCCGTTCGGCCATCCCGCGCAGCTCCCGCAGGTCCTCCGGGCCTTCGGATACGACACCTACATCTTCGCGCGTGGCATGGGTGACGAGGGTGAGTCGGTCGGGAGCGAGTTCTGGTGGGAGGCGCCCTCGGGCGATCGGGTGCGCGCGGCGCACCTCGTCGACCACTACTCCAATGCTCTACCGCTGGTCGGTCCGGCGGACGAGGCCCCAGCATCCTTGCGCCGCCGCGTCGCCTCGAAGACGGCTCGCATCCTCGACCGGCTCACCCCGTACGCGAATGGTGACTCGCTTCTCTTGATGGTCGGCGATGATCACGTCGACGCATATGCGCGCTTGCCGGAGGCCGTCCGCGCCATGCGCGAGGTCTTCCCGAACGTCGATGCCCGGATCGCAAGCCTGGAGGAGTACGCGACCGCGATGCCGCCGCTCCAGCACGTGGTGAGCGGCGAGATCGCGAGCGGGCGGTACCGTCCGATCCTGCGCGGCGTGAACTCGACTCGTGTCTGGATCAAACAGGAGAACGTTGCCTGTGAGCGGCTTCTTGTCGAGCGCTGCGAGCCGCTCGACGCGCTCACCGGCGGTAGCGCGCGCGACGAGCTCCGCGAGCTCTGGCGGATGCTGCTGCAGAACCACCCGCACGATTCGATCTGCGGCTGCTCGATCGACGCGGTGCACGACATCGATATGGCGCCACGCTTCGCCTTCGTTCACGGCCGTGGCGAAGCCCTCGCGCGCCGGCTCCTCGGCGAGCTCGCCGGCCCGGGCAGCGTGCCGATGGTCTGGGATCCCCTTCCCTGGACACGCGACGCGGTCGTCCCGATCGACGGACATCCGACGCGGGTTCACTCCGCCGGGCTCGGCCTCTCGCCCGTCATACCGGCGGAGCGCGTCGCGGTCGCGGCGAGCGGCGAGGGAGCGATCGAGAACGGCGTTTTGCGGGTGGAGGTCGAGCCCGACGGGAGCTTCGTCGTCGTCGACAAGGCGACCGGCGAGCGCAGCGGGCGCCTGAACACCTTGATCTCCGAAGGCGATCGCGGCGACGAGTACACCTACTCCTACGCGGGCCCGACCGTTGGCTCGCAGGGCGCGGCCGGACGTCGCGCGGCCTCGGTCGATGGTGACCGGGCGACGGTGACGGTGGATCTGGTCCTGCGCCTGCCGGCGCGGCTTCGTGAGGACCGACTCGCGCGCTCCCCCGACCTGGTCGACTGCTCCCTGCGCGTCGCCGTTTCGCTCGACGCGGGCGAGCGTCGGGTCGATGTGAGCCTCCTCGTGGACAACCGCGCCAGCGACCACCGCCTCCGCGTGCTTTGCGAGACTGGGACTAGGACGCTCACGCACCAGGCTGGGGCAGCCTTCGCGCTGCTCGAGCGCTCGAACCGCTTCGATCTGCGCCGCCGCTGGATCGAGCCACCAACGGCGGAGGCGTGCGTCCACGACCTGGTCGTGGTGCGGGGCGCGACGAAAGGAGTCGCGATCGGGGTCGACGGGCTGCGCGAGTATTCCGTTCTCCACGACGGCAGGACCATAGCGATCACGCTCCTGCGGGCCGTCGGCTTTCTCTCGCGCGGCGACCTCCCGGAGCGGCGCGGACACGCCGGTCCGGACCTCGCGACGCCTTCAGCGCAATGCATCGGGACGCGCGAGTACCGCTACTGCGTCGTCCCGCTCGACGAGCGCACGGAAGTCGCCGCGGCCGCCCGGAGCATCCGCGCGTGGCTCTCGCCGCCACTTCTGTGTTCGGGCGACGGTCGTGCGCAGACCCTCGTTTCGTTCGTCGATCAGACGACACCGATCGCCCTCAGCTCGCTTCGTGCCGGAGCGGACGGAGCGCTCCTCCTCCGCCTCGTGAACCCGCAGCGCGAGGAGGCCACCGCCACGTTGCGTTTCGCCCGGTCGATCCGCGCGTCCCGGCCGGTCGACCTGCGCGAAGGGGAGACGAACCTCGGTAACACCGGGCTCGACGTCATACGGACCGCCGCGCCCCTCGAGGTCGACGGCGAACTCGCGCGAGCGCGGCTTCAGCCATTCGAGATCGGCACGTGGATCGTCCAGCCGGCCTGAGACGAGCGCACGCACATTTGTACGACAGCGTGCGCACGAATGTGCGACGTGTTCGCACGAATGGAGGACAGACACGACGCCCGTGCTCGGGTACGGTCCGCGCATGCGAAAGCTCCTTCTGATCGTCGCCGCCTCGCTCGCCATCGCGCAGGTCATGGCGCTCGCCGTCGCCGCGGACGAGGAGGGCCGGTTCCGGCGCACGACGCCGCGTGGTTCATTCGGCCGCGATGGCCCCGAGCTGCTCGTCGGCGTGCCGGGCGGACGCGCATGGGGGATCGAAAGCGACCTCATCCCCGTGGCGCAGGATCGTTCGGCGTTGCGCGCGACCATCGAGGTACGCGATGCGACGGTGCGTGAGGCATTCGTCCGCGTCGCGTGGTACGACCGTGCGAGCGGACGACCGCGGCAGTTCGCGCTGAGCGACGCGACACCGGTGCGCGCCGGAGAAACGGTCACGCTCGAGATCGCGCTCGACCCGCCGCCCGGCGCGGTCGCGTACCGGCTGCGGGTGCTCGCGCGGCTCCGAGCCCCGGACGAGCTCTCCGCCGCGGGCGCGGTCAGCGTGCGCCTGTCGGCGCCGTTCGGCAGGCCTCCGACCTATCCGGTGACCCAACTCCTCCCGTGAGGGATACTTTCGGGGCAGATGGCAACCGTTACCTACGACCACGTCTCCAAGCGGTTCGGCGAGGTGACGGCCGTGAACGACCTGAACCTCGGCGTCCGTGACTCCGAGTTCCTCGTGCTGGTCGGTCCGTCCGGATGCGGGAAGACGACCGCGCTGCGGATGCTCGCGGGTCTCGAGGAGCAGACCAGCGGCGACATCCGGATCGGCGAGCGCGTCGTGAACGACGTCCCGCCAAAGGATCGCGACATCGCGATGGTCTTTCAGAACTACGCGCTCTATCCACACATGAGCGTGTACGACAACATCGCGTTCGGATTGAAGCTCCGCGGCATGCCCAAGCAGGAGATCGAGCGCCGCGTGAACGAGGTGAGCCAGATGCTTGGCATCGGTCAGCTCCTCAAGCGCAAGCCGAAGGAGCTCTCCGGCGGACAGCGGCAGCGCGTTGCCGTCGGCCGCGCGATCGCGCGCGAACCGGCGGTATTCCTGATGGACGAGCCGCTTTCGAACCTCGACGCGAAGCTGCGCATCCAGACCCGCGCCATGCTGCAGAAGCTGCATCAGCGGATCCGCCGGACGACGATCTACGTGACGCACGATCAGGTCGAGGCCATGACGATGGGCGACCGTATCGCGGTGATGAGCGACGGCGTTCTACAGCAGTTGGACACACCCGAAAATCTTCACGAGCGCCCGGCCAACCTGTTCGTCGCAGGATTCATCGGATCGCCCTCCATGAACTTCTTCCCGGCAACGGTCTCCGGATCGCGGGGCAGCGCCGTCGCGGATGCCGGGTTCTTCAAAGCGCCGCTCAGCGGGAAGGCCGCGGAGTCGTTGGGCAAGGAAGTGATCCTGGGAGTCCGGCCCGAGGACATCGACGACATGGCGCACGTGCGGGCAGACGGGCATCTTCCCATCGAGGCGCGTGTGGACGTCGTCGAGTTCCTCGGTAACGAGCTTCAGCTCCTCCTCGCGGCGGATAGCCAGACGTTCGTCGCGCGCGTGTCTACCGAGACGCATACGCGCCCGGGCGCAACGCTACAAATCGGCTTCAACCTCAAAAAGCTCCACGTCTTCGACAAGCAGACGGAGGCCGCGCTGCGGTGACCCTTCGCGGCTCCACGAGCGAGTTCCCCTTGGAATCGGTCGTCGGTCTTCTCGCCGGAACCAACAAGACCGGGGAGCTGCAGATACGCGGCGGCGGCAAAGTCGGTGCGCTGGGATTCGCCGGCGGCCGCCTCGTCGCTGCGGTCATGGACAGCGAGGGCGGCGAGAGCGCGCTCGGCGGAATCTTCGCGATCTCCGAGGCCGAGTTCGAGTTCACCCCTTGGGCGTCGCCTCCGGAGTCGAACCTCGAGAGCGGCGACCTCGTGGCGCTCCTCAAGCGGGCTGCCGAAGCGCGCGACCGCCTCGCCGCGATCCGCTCGCAGATCCCCGACGACCACGCGCGCTTCAAGCTCTCCGAGAAGGCGGCGGATTCAGGCGCGGTCACGTTCACTCCGGACCGCTGGCGCGCGCTCCTCGCCGTCAACGGCGATCGCGACGTCGTCGCGATCGCGGAACAGCTCCGACTCGGAAGGATGGAGACCTTGAGCCTGCTCGCGGGTCTGGTAAAAGACGGCATCATCGAGATCCTCGCGCCGCGCACCGCGGAGCCGCAGGAGGCACCCGCGCACCTTCCGTACCTCGCGCCTGAACCCGTGCCCGAGCCGCCACCTCCGCCCGCCGAGGCAGCGCCGCCACCCGAGCCGGAGCCCGCGCGCGAGCGTCAGCCTGAATGGACCGCACCGCAGCCGACGGAGATGTGGACGCCGTCCCCGCCCAAAGAGATCGCGGCCGAACCGAAGCCAGCGCCGCCGACGGAAGTCCGCCCGGACCTCCAGGCAGAGCTTGCCGAGCGTTTTCGGGAGAGGCCAAAGCGGGAAGAGGCTCCTCCACCGCCGCGCGAGCAGGTCCCGCCTGCGATCGACGATCGGCTCGCGTCCCTGACGGGCATCTTCGCGCCGGGACCCGCCGCGAACGCTCCACCTCCATCACCCCCCACCTCGGCAGCCGAGCCCGCTCCGACAACAGCGCCGGATGAGCCCTGGGGCGCGCAGCCGCAGCCGTCATCCTCGACGGCCTCGTGGATGACACCTTCGCCCGCGGCCACTGAGGCACCCGCGAACGCGTGGGCCCCGACGGCTACACCACCCCGCGATGGGGAGGCCGAAGCGGCACCCTGGTCGAGCACGAGTAGCGCCGCTCCCGAGGCTCCGCCCGCGCGACGCGGCGAGGAATGGGCCCCGCCGCCGGAGGCACCTGGTGAAGCGGCACCGGAGAGGAAGCGCGGCGGGTTCCTCAGTCGCTTCCGCAAGGAAGAACCGGTAGCGGCGGCCGCCACACGTATGCCCATGGCGTCGGTGGCGAGCAGGGGTGGGCTCCTCGCATCGCTCTCCAACGCGCTCCTTCTCGAGTACGGCAGCTATGGGAAGGGCAAGATCGAGACGCGGATGGCGAACCTCCTGATGCGCGTCGACGAGCAAGCCGATCCGATCGATCGACCCCTGCCGATCGTCGACGACCTCATCGATGCGACAGCGCTCGAGCGTGAGGGCTTACCCGAAGAACAGTCGGTGCCGTACCTCGCCGCGCTCGTCCGGCAGATCTACGAGGATGCTGAGCGGGCGTTCGGCAAGGACAAGGCGAAGAAGGGATACAAGGCGGCGCAGCAACAGGTGTTCGGCACCGACAACGCCCTGCAGTCGCCCGATCTCGCCGGCAAGCTTCCGAAGGTCTGAGCCTCTTCCTCGGCATCGACCTCGGCGCCTCGAACATCCGCAGCGTGGTCGCGCGTGACGACGGCCCGATCCCTCGGATCGTCGCGCGGGACGAGCGGGCGACGCCGCGCACCGGAGCGGATGACGTCGTCCGAGCGATCGGCGAGAGCGCGCGGTCCGCGCTCGCCACGGTGAACGCGTCGGTGCGCGAGCTCTCCGGTGTCGGCTGTTCGGCTCCGGGACCGCTCGATCACCGGGGCGGGATCGTGCACGAGGCGCCGAACATACCCGGCTTCGTCGAATTTCCGCTCGGGAAGCGTCTCGCCGGCGCCCTTGGGCTTGAGGCGATCTACCTCGATCGCGATACGGTGATGGCCGCGGTGGGGGAGGCGGTCGCCGGTGCGGCGAAGGGCGCTCGTGACTTCATCTACATCACGATCTCGACGGGCATCGGTGGGGCGATCGTGAGCGATGGCCGGCTCCTGCGCGGCGCGGCGGACACGGCGGGGGAGATCGGCCACCTGCCGGTGGCGCTCGAAGGCCCGCGCTGCGGGTGCGGAAGCTACGGCTGCGTCGAATCGCTCGCGGCGGGTCGTTTCATCGCCGAGGCGTTCGGTGTCGAGGACGCGGCGCTGGTGTTCGCCGCGGCCGCGGCGCATGACCCGCAGGCGGAGCGGATCATCGATCGCGCGGAGAAGGCTCTCGGCAATCTCGCCGTCGGTCTCGCGAACGCGATCAGTCCAGCGCTCATCGTCGTCGGTGGATCGATCGCCGAGCACGAGCCCGGTCACACGCTCGAGCCCATGCGCAGGGCAATCACCGCGCGCGCGTTCAAGGTCGCGGCCGCGGCGGTGCGCGTCGTCCCCGCGGCGCTTGGCCGCGATGTCGGCATGCTGGGTGCTGTGATCTACGCGCGCGAGCGGCTCGCCGGCCGCGACGAGTGGTTTCGCTAGGTCCGGACTAGTCTTGAGCGCGATCCAGCGCCGCAGGGGAGGCGAGTCAGTGAGCGCCAAAGTCGCCATCAACGGGTTCGGCCGCATCGGCCGGCTGTTCCTAAAGGCAGTGATCGAGCGTCATCCGGAGGTCGAGGTAGTCGCGCTGAACGACCTGGCCGACCCAAAAATGAACGCCCACCTCTTCAAACACGACTCGAACTACGGGAAGTACCCCGGCGAGGTCGCGGCAACCGCGGACAGCCTCATCGTCGATGGTCGCCGGATCAAGGTCCTTGCGGAGCGGGATCCGGCGAAGCTGCCCTGGAAGGATCTCGGCGTCGACATCGTCATCGAATCCACCGCCTTCTTCACCGATGCCACGAAGGCCAAGGCGCACATCGACGCCGGGGCCAAGTACGTGATCATCTCGGCTCCGGCCAAGAACGAGGACAAGACTGTCGTGCTCGGCGTGAACGAGAAGGAGTTCGATCCTGAGAAACACCACATCATCTCGAACGCCTCGTGCACCACGAACGGCCTGGCGCCGGTCGCGAAGGTGCTGAACGACGAGTTCGGCATCGACAAGGGTTTCCTCACGACGGTCCATTCGAAGACGAATTCGCAGAGGTTGCTCGACACCGTGGCGCCCGATCCACGGGATGCGCGGTCGGCGTCGGAGAACATCGTTCCCAGCGAGACCGGCGCGGCGCGCGCGGTCGCGCTGGTGATCCCGGAGCTCAAGGGCCGCTTCACCGGCATGGCCTTCCGCGTCCCGACGCCGACCGTCTCGGTCGTCGACTTCACAGCGGTGCTGAAGCGCGAGGTCACGAAGGAGCAGGTGAACGCCGCGTTCAAGCGCGCGTCGGAGGGACCGCTCAAGGGGATCATGGACTACACCGAGGAGCCGCTCGTCTCGAGCGACCTGAAGGGCGACGAGCACTCCACGATCGTGAGCGGCATCGACACGATCGCGCTCGGCAATATGGTCAAGATCATCGCCTGGTACGACAACGAGTGGGGTTACGCGTGCCGGCTCGCGGACATTACCTCGTTCGTCGCGTCCAAGATCCGCGAGCCTGTCGCCGCCGGCCGCTAGCCACGGCGTGACCTTCCGCAAGCGCACCGTGGAGGATGTGGATCCTCGCGGGAAGCGCGTGCTCGTGCGCGTCGACTTCAACGTGCCGCTGAACGATGCGGGCGCGGTCGCCGACGACACCCGCATCCGCGCCGCGCTGCCCACGATCCGCGTGCTGCTCAAAGGCGGCGCGGCGATCGGTCTCGTTTCGCATCTCGGCCGGCCGGCCGGACGCGACCCGAAGCTTTCGCTGGCGCCCATCGCGAAGCGGCTCGGCGAGCTGCTCGGGCGCGCCGTCCCGCTCCTTCCCGATTCGGTCGGGCCGGAAATGAAGAAGGCGGTGCGCGCGCTGGCGCCGGGCGGGATCGTCCTCCTCGAGAACGTCCGCTTCCACCCGGAGGAGGAGAAAAACGATCCGGCGTTCGCGCGCGAGCTCGCGGAGGGCTTCGACATCTACGTGAACGACGCCTTTGGCACCGCGCACCGCGCGCACGCGTCGACGGAGGGCGTCGCGCATGTCCTGCCGGCATACGCCGGACTGCTCCTCAAGAAGGAGCTCGAAGCCCTCGGCGGGATCCTCGAGGATCCGGCGAAGCCATTCCTCGCGATCATCGGCGGAGCAAAGGTGAGCACCAAGATGGACGTCCTGCGGTCTCTCGTACCGCGCGTCGACGCGCTCGCGATCGGTGGGGGTATGGCGAACACGTTCCTCCTCGCGCGCGGTCTCTCCGTGGGCCGGTCTCTCGCCGAGCCCGACAGGGCGACCGAGGCGCGCCTGGTGACCGACGAGGTCGAAGGCAACGGAAAGGAGCTCCTGCTGCCGGTGGACGTCCTCGCCGCCCCGAGCGCCGATGCCGACGGGGCCGCGGGCGCCGCCGTCTACGAAGTCGACGAGGTGCCCGCGCATCTGGCGATCGTCGACATCGGCCCGCGCACGATCGATCGCTACGCGCAGGTCATCCAACGCGCAAAGACGATCTTCTGGAACGGGCCGGTCGGCGTCTTCGAGGTGCCCGCCTTCGCGAGCGGCACGCGTCAGGTCGCGCGGCTTCTCGCCGAGAGCGGCGCCGTCACCGTCGTTGGCGGCGGCGAATCGGTGCAGGCCGTCGAGGAGGCCGGCCTCGCCGACAAGATGACGCACGTGTCGACAGGCGGCGGCGCGGCGCTCGAACTGATCGAGGGGAAGACCCTTCCCGGCGTCGCCGCCATCCCGGACCGATGAGCGACACCGCTGTCGCCTCGGTTCAGGCACGCGAGATTCTCGATTCGCGCGGCGATCCGACCCTGTCGGTCGATGTCGAGCTCCGCGGGGGCGCGCGCGCAACGGCGATGGTCCCGTCAGGTGCATCGACGGGCGCGCACGAGGCGGTCGAGCTGCGCGACGGCGACAAGGGGCGCTACCGCGGGAAGGGCGTGCTGAAGGCGATCGCGAACGTCAACGAGGTGATCGCGCGCGAGCTCGCCGGCCGGGACGCATCGGATCAGGCCGTGATCGACGATCACTTGCTCGCGCTCGACGGGACGCCGAACAAGTCCAGGCTCGGCGCGAACGCGATCCTCGGCGTCTCGCTCGCGATCGCGCGCGCGGCCGCCGCCGCCAAGGGCGTTCCTCTCTACCGGTACCTGGGCGGCGCCGACGCGCACGTGCTGCCCGTCCCGCTGATGAACGTCCTGAACGGCGGGAAGCACGCGACGGATTCGGCCGACATGCAGGAATACATGCTCGTGCCGGTCGGCGCGCCGAGCTTCCGCGAGGCGCTCCGCATGGGCGCCGAGGTCTTCCACGCGCTCAAAGCCGTGCTGCACGATCACGGCATGAACACGAGCGTGGGGGACGAGGGCGGCTTCGCGCCGTCGGGCCTCAAAAGCAACGAGCAGCCCATCGAGCTCATCCTCACCGCGATCGAGAAGGCCGGATACCACGCCGGCCGAGACGTCGCGCTCGCGCTTGACCCGGCGTCGACCGAGCTCTTCGCGGGCGGGAAGTACGCGCTGGCGCGAGAGGAGCGATCCCTCGACGCCGCCGGCATGGTCGCGCTCTATCGGAGCTGGGCGGACCGCTATCCGCTCGTCTCGATCGAGGACGGCCTCGCCGAGGACGATTGGCCGGGATGGAAGACGCTCACGACCGAGCTGGGCGACAGGATGCAGCTCGTCGGTGACGATCTCTTCGTCACGAACGTCGAGCGCATCGAGCGGGGCGTCCGCGAGAAGATCGCCAACGCCGTGCTGATCAAGGTGAATCAGATCGGCACCCTCTCCGAGACGATCGCCGCCGTCGAGCTCGCGCGACGCTCCGGCTATGCGTCGGTGATCTCGCATCGCTCGGGCGAGACCGAGGACACGACGATCGCGGACCTTGCGGTCGCGCTCGGCACCGGTCAGATCAAGACCGGCTCGCTCTCACGGAGCGAGCGCAACGCAAAGTACAACCGTCTGCTCCAGATCGAGATCGAGCTCGGAGCGGCCGGGCACTACCCCGGACGCGACGCCTTCCCGCGGTCGAAGCGCTGACCGAAAGAGCCTGCGAAGATACTTGTCTTGACAAATATCTTGCGACCGGACTAGCGTTGCGCCCGTGGCGATGCGGCGGCTCGCCGAGGCACCGAAGCTTGGACCGGAGGACGAAGGTCTGGGCCGTCTCCTGCTCCGGGTTGTGCGTGAAATGCGCACGGCGTTCGACCGCAAGCTCGAGGACGTCGGCCTTACCGCGCAGCAAGCGGAGATCCTCTTCCGATGCAGCCGCGCGGGCGAGCTCACGCCGAAGCAGCTCACGAACCTGCTGAGCACGGACAACGCCGGCGTGACCCGGCTCGTGGATCGCCTCGAGCGGAAGGGCCTCGTGACGCGGCACGCGAGCGCCGCTGACCGGCGCTCGGTGACAGTCCGGCTCACGCGATCGGGGACCGCGCTGGTACCACGCATAGCGCGGCTCGCTCACGCCCAACGGCGCCGCCTGTTCGCCGGTCTCTCCCGGGTCGAGCAGGAGCAGATGCGTGGCCTGCTTCGGCGGATCTTGGACAACGTCGGGCCGGCCGCATGAGCGCCGTCGCGGCGACGTCCGCGTTCATCCGACCGCTCGCCGATCTCAGCGCGGCGGATGTGCCGGTTGCCGGAGGCAAGGGCGCGAACCTCGGCGAGCTCATTCGCGCCGGATTTCCGGTGCCTGACGGATTCGTCATCAGCACCGGCGCCTACGCAGTCGCGGCCGAGGCGGCGGGGGTCGCTCCGGACTCGCCCGCGAGCGCCCACGTTCGCCTGATCGCATCGCCGGTGCCCGCCGGCATTGCGGAGGCGGTCCGCGAGGCATACCGCGCCCTCGGCTCGCCACCGGTCGCGGTCCGCTCGTCCGCGACCGCCGAGGATCTGCCCGAGGCGAGCTTCGCCGGACAGCAGGACACGATCCTCGGCACGAGCGGCGAGGAGGCGCTGATCGACGCGGTCCGCAGGTGCTGGGCGTCGCTCTGGAATGAGCGTGCGGTCGCATATCGCGAGACACACGGCGTCGACCGGCAGGGACTTCGGCTCGCGGTCGTGGTGCAGCGGATGGTCGACGCCCAGAGCGCGGGCGTCCTCTTCACCGCTGACCCGATCACCGGCCGTCGCCGCCGCGCGGTCATCGACGCGGTGCGCGGGCTGGGGGAGCAGCTCGTCTCCGGCGCGGTGAATCCCGATCACTTCGTCGTCGACCCGCGTTCCGGCACGATCATCGAACGGCGTGGCGATGTGCTGACGGATGAGCACCTTCGCGAGCTCGCGGCGCTCGGCGCGCGCGTGGAGACGCACTACGGCCGGCCCCAGGACATTGAGTGGGCGATCGCGAAAGACGGGAAGCTCTGGCTGGTCCAGTCGCGCGACATCACCACGCTCTATCCGCTGCCCGCGAACGCGCCCGATCCGGACTCTGACCTCCGGGTCTATTTCTCCGCGAACGTCGCGCAAGGAGTCTTGGGGCCGCTCACGCCGATGGGACTCCAGACGTTCAAGCTCATCGGGTCGGCGTTCGCCAAGGTCTTCGGCATGGCGGTCGACGACGCCGCGGCCGGGCCGCCGCTCACGGTGGAGGCCGGGATGCGGCTCTTTATCGACATGACGCCGGTGCTGCGAGACGCGTTCGGGCGCGAGCTGCCCGGACGCGTCATGGGGGCGATGGAGTTCCGGAGCCAGGCGATCTTCGCCAAGCTGCTCGAGGATCCGCGCCTTGCTCCGCGCGGCTCAGCTTCGCGCTCGCGCCTGATCGTGCTGCGCAAGGTGCTTCACACCGGCGCCCCGCAGACCGCGGTGCGCGCGGTGCTGCGGCCGGACGCGATGCGCGTGCGCCTACTCCGAGAGGTCGACTTGGCGATCGCCGCGGTTCGCATCCCCGCGGCGCCGGCCGAGCGTCTCGACGCGTACGAGCGGCTCGTCCTCGAGCTCTTGCCCAGGCTTTTTCCGCGCCTCTTCGGCCTTGTCGCGCCCGGGATGCTGTCGTACGCCCTCGCCGGCCGCCTGCTCGGCCGCCGCGCGCGCCCTGACGAGATGCAGACGGTGCTCCGCGGCCTCGCGCACAACCCCACCACGGAGATGGACCTCGAGCTCTGGCAGGTCGCGCGCCGCGCTCGTGAAGATCCGGCGTCGCGAAGCGCGCTCGCGACGCGCAGCCCGGCGCAGCTCTCGGCGGACTACCGCGCTGGCGCGCTCCCGGAGAACCTTCAACGCGATATGAGCGCGTTCCTCGCGCGCTACGGGCACCGCGCGATCGCCGAGATCGATCTCGGGCTACCGCGCTGGTCGGAGGACCCGGCGCACCTCCTCGGCGCGATCTCGAATTACCAGCGCCTCGACGACGCGGCGCTCGCGCCCGACGCGCAGTTCGCGCGGGGGGCGCGTGAGGCGGAGGCCATGAGCGCGACGCTCGTCTCGCGGGTCCACGGTCCCGGTCGGCTTCTCGTGCGGTTCCTCTTGCGGCGCGTGCGCCTGCTGGGCGGGCTCCGCGAGCAGCCGAAGTTCCAGATCATGCGGATCTTCGCGATCGCCCGCGCGATGATCGCGCCCGTTGGCGCTTCACTCGCCGAGCTCGGGCTGCTGAACGGGGCCGAGGACATCTTCTTCCTCACCTTGCCGGAGGCGCGACGGGCCGTAGCGGGCGAGGATCTAAGAGGGACCGTCGCCGAGCGGCGCGCGACCTACCGTCGCGAGCTCGCGCGCCGTCGCATCCCGCGCGTGCTCCTCTCGGATGGGACCGATGCGGAGACCGTGCTTCCGGCAGCGGCCGACGGCGCGATCCGCGGCACGCCCGCGTCACCGGGTGTGGCGCGGGGCGTCGCCCGCGTCATCCGCTCCCCCGCCGGCGCCCGTCTGGAGCCGGGCGAGGTACTGGTGGCGCCGTCGACGGATCCCGGCTGGACGCCGCTCTTTCTGACGGCGAGCGCCCTCGTCATGGAAATGGGCGGGATGATGTCGCACGGCGCCGTGGTCGCGCGCGAGTACGGGATCCCGGCCGTCGTGGGGGTGCCCGACGCTACCGGCCGGATCGCCTCGGGCGCGCGGGTCGTCGTAGATGGCTCTGCGGGGACGGTCGCAGTCGAGGGCTAACACCTTTGCCGAGCTTGGGCGTGCTCAGCGCCCATCTGCTCTCGCAGGTTCGCGCCGGAAGGTGGTTCCCGGGCTCCGTGAGGATTAGGCCTAGGACGATGGTAAGCATGACCAAGGGTCTGGCCGCATTGGCGCGTTACTGATCGGGCAGCAGGGCTGCTCGAGAAAGCCGGAGCCGCAGGCCGCAGTCACCCACTGACAGGCAAGCGCCGGTATCAACCGCAACGTTTCCCCCACCGAAGGGAAGGGCAAGCACCCCTAAACTCACCCGAACGCAATTACGGGCGGGAGTGAGGAATTGGCAATTCTGGAACGAGCCGCTCCGGCGGCCGCGGCCCCATCCAAGGCGGAAGCGCCGGCTCCGATGGCGCCGGCGACCATGGAAGAGACCGGGCTGACCGGGCAGTTCATCGCCGACCTCGTCCTCAAGATCCTGTACCAGAAGGGCCAGACCACCGCGGCGGACCTCGCCGCCACGATCTGCCTTCCGCTTCCCAAGATCCTCCAGAGCGTCCTCGACTTCCTGAAGAACGAGCACCTCGTCGAGGTGAAGGGCGGCTCCGGGATGGCCGCCGCGACGTACATCTACGTGCTCTCGACGAAAGGCGCCGACCGCGCCCGCGAGGCCCTCACGCAGAACGGCTACGTCGGCGCTGCGCCGGTGACGCTGGGCGCATATGTCAACAGGGTGGGCGCGCAGTCGATCGAGGACATGCAGGTCACGTTCGACGAGATCCGGAAGGCGCTGAGTCACCTCGTCTTGCCAGAGAAGACGCTGCGCCAACTTGGCCCAGCGATCAACAGCGGTCGTTCGATCTTCCTTTTCGGGCCTCCTGGCACCGGGAAGTCCTCCATCGCGGAGACGCTGGCCGGGATGCTGAAGGGCAGCATCGTTCTGCCATACGCGATCCTCGTCGGCCAGCAGCTCATCCGCGTGTACGACCCGTCGCGGCACAAGCCCCTTCTCGCTCTCGACGCCCGTTTCGATCGGCGATGGATCCCGGTCAACCGTCCGTTCGTCGAGGTCGGCGGCGAGCTCACGCTCGAGGACCTCGACCTCACGTTTGACGAGGTCTCGAAGGTCCACGAGGCGCCCTTCCAGATGAAGGCGAGCGGCGGCGTGCTGCTCATCGACGACTTCGGCCGTCAGCGCGCCTCGCCCGAGATGCTCCTCAATCGGTGGATCGTCCCGCTGGACCGCGACGTGGACTTCCTCACGCTCTCGGATGGTCGCAAGATCGAGGTCCCCTTCGACGTGCTGCTTGTCTTCGCGACGAACCGTACGCCCTCATCCCTCGTCGACGAGGCGTTCCTGCGGCGCATCCAATACAAGATCGAGATCAAGCCGCCCACGTACCAGGAGTTCTCCGAGATCCTGCGCCGCGTCTGCGAGAAGCAGAAGATCACTTTCTACCCGAAGGCCGCGGATTGGATCGCGGCGTACTGCCGCGAGCGCAACATCCCGCTCCGCTCGTGCCACCCGAGGGACCTGATGCAGCACCTCTCCGCGGCAGCGCGCTTCCTGCTGAAGCCGGCGGAGCTCACACCCGAGCTCGTCGAGCTCGCCTGCGAGACCTACTTCGTCCCCATCTGAGCGATAGACGAGCGGCGCACGCGCCTGCGGGTGGCACGGCGAGGAGTAGGTCTCTCGCGATGCGCGGGTGCCCCGGGGACCCGCCCCCGCGGCATGAGCGAAGCGAATGACGCGGCCGGCGGGGAGGGTGCGCGAGCGAGAGACCTACCCGAGCCGGGACAGGACCCGCAGGTCGCTATCGCGAGCGTCTAGGTCTTCTTCTTCGCCTTAGAGCTGGCCTTCGCGATGCGACTCCGTCGGCGACGCGCGCTGTTCTTGTGGATCGCGCCGCGCTTGGCCGCGCGGTCGAGCGCGCTGGCGGCCGCCGCGATCACGTCGGCAGCCGCTTCGCCGCCCTTCGCGATGGCCTCGCGTGCCGTGCGCACCGCCGTCCGCGCCGCGGAGCGGCCGATCGTCTTGACGGTGGTGCGGCGCTGCGTCTGCCGGATGCGCTTGAGGGCCGAGCGCTTGCGTTTCTTTGTTGCCATCGGGTGCGCACGATAGCGGATGCCTCAATATCAAGGCGGTGCCGATGTCGGTAGCGCGCGCGTCCGCGATCATGATCGGGACGCTCGTCGCGAGCCGCGTCCTCGGCTGGCTGCGGCTATCGGTGCTCGGTGCGACGTTCGGCGGCTCGCCCGACCTCGATGCGTTCATAGCCGCGTTCAAGATCCCCGACGCGATCTTCGGGCTCCTCGTCGCAGGCGCGCTCGCGTCCGCGTTCATACCGGTCTTCACGGGTTACCTCGCGCGCGAACGCGAAGCCGAGGCCTGGCACGTCGCTTCGAGCGTGCTGAACGCTCTGCTGGTGCTCCTTGTGGCGTTCTCGGCCGTGATGTGGCTGCTCGCTCCCATCGTCGTTCCGACCTTTGTCACGCGGTTCAACGATCCTCGCCAGATCGCCCTCACAGTCGATCTCACTCGGCTGATGCTGCTCTCGCCGATCTTCATGGGTCTCAGCTCATTGACGACCGGCATCCTCAACTCGTATCGCCAGTTCCTATCGGGTGCGACGGCGCCGATTGTCTACAACCTCGTGATCATCCTCTTCACGCTCTTTGGCTGGCCTTTCCTCGGCATTCACGCGGCGGCCCTCGGAGTCGTGGTCGGGGCGCTCGTCATGTGGCTGGTCCAGCTTCCGGAGCTCACGTTCCGCCGAACGCGGTACTCAGCCTCGCTGGATCTCGCGCATCCCGGCGTGCGCGACGTACTTCGCCTCGCGGGCCCGCGGACCCTCGCGCTCGGCGCGGTGCAGATTGTCTTCTTCGTCGACACGTTCCTGGCGTCGGGCATGCCGACCGGCTCCCTCGTCGCGCTGAACTACGCCTTCCAGCTCTTGATGCTGCCGCTCGGCGTCTTCTCGATCGCGATCAGCGCTGCGATCTTCCCAACGCTCTCGCACTTCGCCTCGCTCGGCCAGGTGAACCGGATGCGCGATGCCGTCCAGCAGGGGATCCGCTGGATCCTGTTCCTCACCTTGCCGACGGCCATCTTGATGATCGTCCTCCGCCGTCCGATCGTGAACCTGCTCTTCCAGTACGGGAATTTCGGGCCGGGCGAGCGCGAGCTCACGCAGGCCGCGTTCCTCTTCTATTCGCTCGGCCTCGCCGGGCATGCGCTGATCCAGATCCTCGCCCGTGCCTATTTCGCGGCGCGCGACACCACGACGCCGCTCGCGCTGACGCTCGTCTCGATCGGGCTGAACGTGGTGCTGGACCTCCTCCTCGCACAACCACTGGGCATCAACGGCCTGGCGCTCGCGAACTCGATCGCGACGCTCGTCGAGGCCGCTCTCCTCCTCATGCTCCTCGCGACGAGAGCGCGGCTGCGTCTGGTCGGACTCGGCGTGTCGAGCCTCAAGCAGGTGTCCGCGAGCCTCCTGATGGGCATCGCGATGTTTGGCTTCATACGCCTGACGAACCTGCCGTTCGATCTCCTCGTCGATCCGTCCAAACCGGTGCTGTTCCTTCAGACGCTGCTGGCGGCGACGGTCGGCGGGATGGTTTACCTCGGTGCCGCGTATTTTCTGAAGATAAGCGAGCTCGGCGAAATCATCGCCGTCGTGAAGACGCGACTCCGCCCAGGACCCGCTGCCGCTCCGGGATGACCGATCAGCAGCGGCAGATGAAGTTGCCGTACGCGACGTGCCAGACCAGGTACATCGCGACGCGAAGGATGATCGACGTGAGGAAGCCGTAGCGGCGGAACATGATCGCCTGGGCGAGGTTCATCACGTAATCGCCGGCGAAGTTCAATCCGACCGCGAGCTCGGTCCCGACTCGAAGGTCGGGCAGGTCCTGGGATATGGGTTCGATGAGCGACGTCAGCGCCGCCAGCGCCCAGAAGACCTGCTCCTGCAACCGGCCGCGAAGGGCGAGGTTCGAGATCAGGTACATCACGAGCGGGATCGGGATGAGCCGGTAGAAGACCTCGACGATGATCGCGCCGCCGGGATAGAAGAGCAGCGACCCGGGGAACGGCGCGTTGAACGGGACTCCACCGGGACTCGAGAACGTCGCGGTCCAGTGCAGGAAGATGTCGGCGACCGAGAGGAAGACGCCGATCGCGATCCCGATCAGGCTTGGATAAACGAAGCGCCAGCGCGCGGGCGCGGACGGGGCCCACGCCGCCGGGAACCCGGTGCGATGCGAGAGCCAGACGCCGGCCAGACCCGCGAGGCCGACGATCAGGATCGCGGGCGGCGAGAAGAGCTGGGCGCGTGGGTCGCTCTCGAGCCCCGCGCCGACGAACGTGATGAAGAGGTCGACGATGACGAGGAAGCCGACGAGGATGAGCCAGACCATCGCCGAGACTGCGAAGTCCGACCGTCCTCCGACCGGGGAGCGTGAGATGGCCAGTAGGTTAACGCCCTAGCCTGTCTTGCCATGGCCGACCTCGTGCGCATCCGCAACTTTTGCGTGATCGCGCATGTCGATCACGGCAAGACGACGCTCTCCGACCGGCTTCTCGAAACGACCGGCACCGTGCCGCTCCGGGAGATGCGCGAGCAGCTCCTCGACTCGATGGAGCTGGAGCGCGAGCACGGGATCACGATCAAGGCGCGTGCGGTCCGGATGGCCTGGCGAGATCACGAGCTGAATCTGATCGACACGCCGGGTCACGTTGACTTCACGTACGAGGTGAGCCGCTCGCTCGCGGCATGCGAAGGCGCAGTGCTGCTCGTCGACGCGTCGCAGGGGATCGAGGCCCAGACGCTCGCGAACGCATATCTCGCCGTGGAGCAGGGCCTCGAGGTCATACCCGTCATCAATAAGATCGACCTTCCGAACATCGACCTCGACGTCGTGCGCGAGGAGCTCCGCACGACGCTCGGCTTCCGCGAGGACGAGATCCTGCTCGCCTCGGGGAAGACCGGCGCGGGCGTGGAGGAGCTCCTCGACGCGATCGTCGAGCGCGTCCCCGCGCCGACGGGGGATCCGGACGCCCCGCTGCGCGCGCTCATCTTCGACTCGCACTACGACGCGTACAAAGGCGTCGTCGCGCACATCCGCGTGGTGGACGGCGCGCTCGCCGCTGGCGACCGGATCCGCCTGATGGCCACGGAGCGTGAGAGCGACTTGCTGGAGCTCGGCGTATTCGTTCCGGACGCGCGCCCGATCGAGCGTCTCGTCACCGGCGAGGTGGGTTACGTCGCGACCGGGCTGAAAGCGGTGGCCGATTGCCGCGTCGGAGATACGCTCACGCTCGCGTCGCGACCCGCCGCGGAGCCGCTGCCGGGCTACCGTCCGGCGAAGCCGATGGTCTTCGCGGGCTTCTATCCTTCGAACGCCGAGGACTATCCGGAGCTCAAGGACGCGCTCGAGAAGCTCCGGCTCAACGACGCCTCGCTCCTCTACGAGCCCGAGACCTCGCAGGCTTTGGGCTTCGGTTTCCGTGCCGGTTTCCTCGGCCTGCTGCATCTCGAGATCGTCCAGGAGCGACTCGAGCGCGAGTACGACGTGGGACTCATCGCGACGTCGCCGTCCGTGGAGTACCGCGTGATCACCCAGAAAGGCGCCGAGGTCGCGATCGACAACCCCGCGCTGTTGCCGGATCCGGGCACGATCGTTGAGATCCGCGAGCCGTGGATGAAAGTGACGATCATTGTCCCGACGACGCACGTTGGTCCGGTCATGGAAGTCGCGCAGAACAAGCGCGCCTCGCTTCTGGACATGAGCTATGTCGATCCGACGCGGGCGATGCTCAAATACGAGATGCCGCTCTCGGAATTGATCGTCGACTTCTACGACCAGTTGAAGTCCCGATCGCAGGGCTACGCGTCGCTCGACTACGAGTTCGCCGAGTACCGTGCCGCGGATCTCGTCCGCCTCGACATCCTCGTGTCCGGCAGCCTGGTCGACGCGCTCTCGATCATCACGCATCGGGATCGGGCGCAGCTGTCGGGGCGAGTGCTCGTCTCCAAGCTGCGGGGACTCATCCCCAAGCAGATGTTCGACGTCCGGATCCAGGCGGCGATCGGCGGCAAGGTCATCGCCAGCGAGACGGTGAAGGCGAAGCGCAAGGACGTGCTCGCGAAGTGCTACGGCGGCGACATCACGCGCAAGCGCAAGCTCCTCGAAAAGCAAAAAGAAGGCAAGAAGCGGATGAAGATGGTGGGGTCCGTCGAGATCCCCCAGGAGGCCTTTCTCGCGGTGCTGCGGATCGGGGACGAGACATGACCACCAAGAACTCGGGGGCCTCCGCCCCCCGGCCCCCGAAAGTCCAGTTCGAGCATCCGACGCAGCTCGCGGCCACGACCTTCCTTCGGGCGGTCGCGGTCGACGACGCCGCCGCGATCTGGGCCTGCCTCTCGCGCGAGACCCGCGGTCTGCTCGAAGGCCACTACGCGGCGCGCGCCGCGGTCGCTCTTCACCGCGCCGCGGGGGTCGCCCCCTCGGGCGAGGACGCGCGGCTCGCTCTGGTCGTCGCGCCGCTGCGCGACTCCATCGTCGGAGCGCTCGGCGGCGCGGAAACGCTGGGGGGTTTTGGCATCTCCGGCGCCCGGATCGTCGATCGCGCCACCGCGTACGTCCTGCTCCTGCCCGACTTCGGCGAAGAGCGGATCGTCACGGAGATCGACTGGAGGCCCACCCACCTCCTGGCCTTCGTGCACGAGTCACGTGAGTGGCTCGTGGACCTTGGCCGGACCGCCGAGCTCTCGGTCGACGCGGGCTTGCCGGATCCGCTCGGGGCGATACGCAGATGACTCGCGGCATCGGTCTGTATGTCCACATCCCGTTCTGCGCCTCGCGGTGCCCGTACTGCGACTTCGCGACAGCGCCGGCGAGGACGACGCTTCGCGTGGCGTACCTGGAGGCCCTTCGCGAGGAGATCGCCCGCGAGGGGCGGGCGCTCGGTCGGCCGCGGATCCGCACGCTGTACGTCGGCGGAGGGACGCCGAGTCTCCTCGACCCGAGCGAGATCGAGTTACTCGCCGGGGCGCTGCGCGAAGCTTTCGACGTGCGCCCGCGCGAGGCGACTATCGAGGTCAATCCGGCGACCCTCGATCGCGTGCGGCTTGACGCCTGGCTGGCGCTCGGCATCACGCGGATGTCGCTCGGCGCACAGAGCTTCGACGCGCGCGGACTGCGGGCGCTCGGCCGGACGCACCAGCCACAGGACAGCACCGCGGCGCTCGTGGCGGCCCGCGACGCCGGTCTCGACACCAATCTCGACCTGATCTTCGGCTGGCCGGGGCAGACCGTCGCCGACTGGCAGCGCGATCTCGAAATGGCGGTCGCGCTCGCGCCCGATCACGTCTCGTGCTATCCGCTCGAGCTGCGTCTCGACCCGGAAGCCTCGGTCGCGAACTGGCCCGGGGGCGGCTGGCCGGTGCTCGAGCGCTGGCGCCAGCGGACCGCGGCGGCCCAGCCCGACGACGCCGGTGTCGCGCGGTTGTACCGCCTGGCCGAAGGCGTGCTGGCACGCAGCGGGTACCGCCATTACGAGATCGCGAACTGGGCCAGGCCGCGCAAGCGCTCGCTGCACAACCTCGGCTACTGGCGTGACCGGGACTGGCTCGGTGTCGGCGCGGGCGCGCACACCCACCTTGGAGGCGTCCGGTCGGCCAACCCGGTCGAGCTGCGCACGTATATCGCGCACGCCCGAAGCGGGTCTGCGCGGTCTGCCGACCTCGAGTCGGATCCGCGAGCCGAGGCTGCGATGCTCGCCTTACGGCTCGATACCGGCCTTGATCTACGCCGTTACAGGATCCGCTTCGGGGATGACGCCGTAACGAGAGTGCGGCTTGCCCTGGCTGACGTGTCGCGCGCGCGGCTTGTGCGCTGGTCAGGCGACCGTGCGGCGCTTACGGCGCGCGGACGGCTGCTGGCGAGCGAGGTTTTCGTCCGCCTCCTGCCCTAAGGGCACCAGCTCCAGACGTAGTTGACGTCGTTCGGCCCCGGCGCGGTATGCGCAACGCACGGCGTGGGCAGCGCTTGGTGCCCGATGCGGGGATCGCGCACATCCGCGGCGCGCACGAATCCCACGACGAGCGCCAGGCAGAGGCCGAGGGCGACGAGCCAGGTCGGCGGTTCCCACGGACGCCATTCACCCGAGGTAGCGTCCTGCTGTTCGACGATCTCCACGTGACCCATACAAGCTGGGACCGAGATGAGTTCCCGTGCTTGCGATTGCGCGCCGAATTCGATATGCCATCACCACACGACCGTTGCCGATCATTTCGGGGAGGAACCATGACGCAGGAAGACCAAGGCACCGATTGGTCCGCGCAGAAGGAACCCGGTTCCGTCTGGCCCACGCCGCTGCCCACGAGCCCGACCCCGCCTCCGCCGTCGCCGATGAGTGGCTCGTCGTCGAGCATGGGCGGCGGACGGAAGAGGACCACGCGCCGCCGCACCACTGCCAAGAAGGCCACGAGCGGACGCAAGACGACCGCGAAGCGGTCCACCGGCCGCCGCAAGGCCACCGCCAAGCGCACCACCGCCAAGCGGAGCACCGCCAAGCGCGGCCGCAAGACGACCACGCGCCGCAAGACCACGGCGCGCCGCAAGACGACCGGCCGCCGCAGCACCGCGAAGCGCACGACACGACGCAGCGCGACCAGGAAAAAGCGCCGCTAGGCGAACAACGAGCGAGGGGGCAGGGGTAGGGGCCCACGGGGCAGGGGCCCCCGGACGCGAAGCGGAGCGCGAAGCGACGCCCCCTCGCCTCTAGTTGCGCCTGCCTCGGCCCATCCCGGGCTTGCGCCCGTGGTTGGCCTTCTTGCTGCGCCACCCGAGCTTGCCCTTTGTCTTCTGTTTCTTCTGGCCTTTGCCCATGGCTACGCGCGCCCTCCGGTGAAGAGATGGAGCTGCAGCGCGCGCGTCGGCGGCGCGATGAGCTCGGTCACAAGCCATTGTGCGACCGTCGAGGCTTCCGCGTTATCGGGAAGGCCGACGCGAGCGCGCGCCGTGCCGAGGTGCCGCTTCGCGGTGCGCGCGTCGATACCCAGCGTGCGCGCGGTCTCGGCGAGCGAGCGCTCGAGCACGTCGCGCAGGATGAACGCGCCGAGATCGGGTCCCCGGAGCGCGTAGCGTCCGACCAGGTCGCGCAGCCCGGCGCCGAAGAGCCTGCCGCTCGCGACGGCTTCCTTCAACGCCACGGCGGCCTCGCCGTCGAGATCCGCGATCCGGAGGAGGGCGGCCACCTCCGCGCCGGGAAGCTCGCGAGCGTGCCCGAGGCTCGCGATGAAACGCTGGACGACGACATCGTCGGCGACGACAGTGCGGATCCTCTCCTCTGGTGTGGTCGCGATCCGCCCGAGCGCGCTCTGTAACTGCTTGCGCAACCCGTCGAGGTCGGCGAACCGGACGATTTCGACCACCGCGGGATTCCCGAGGAGCAACCGCGAGATGGGGCGGTCCCGCTCGGCGACGACGATCACCGGCACGCCGTGCTCGCGCGCGAGCTCGACCTCGATACCGACGCCGAACGACGGTATCCCGGCGTATGCGATCAGGACGGCGGCGCCCGTAACGTGTGCGCGATCGATCTCATAGACCGCTCGTGGGTCGAGGTGAGCGGCCGCCATCGGATCGGTGACGCGATGGGGGAGATATGCGCGAAGACGCGCGGCCTCTGCGATCTCCGCAAGCAGCTCGTAGAAGAGCTTCGTACGCGGCGCGTCGTCGAGCGCGGTCAACGCGCCGGATACATACGCCTCGCCGATGGTGACCGCCGTTCGCTCGTTCGCCTCGTCCATGGGGCGCTCATGATGGTGGGGACGTCAAGTTCGGACCATAGAATCGCCCGATGCCTGAGCAGCAGGTGGCCGAGTACCTTCGCCGGCTGCCGCTCTTCTCGCGACTCCCCGACGGCGAGCTCGCCGAGCTCGGCGACCGCGTCCGGACCAAGCAGTACCGGCGCGGCGAGACGATCTTTCGCAAGGACGATCCCGGCACCCACCTGTACATGGTCCTGGACGGCGCCGTGAAGATCGCGCTCCCCGGCGAGTTCGGTCAAGAGGCGCTTGTGGCGATCATGCGTCCCGGGGAGTTCTTTGGGGAGCTCGCGCTGTTCGACCGGAGTCCCCGCTCGGCGAGCGCGACCGCCCTCGAGGAGACGCGCGCCGCGCTCCTCGCAGGGGACGACTTTCTGGCCTACCTGGAATCGCATCCGGCCTCGTTCCGGGTCGTTCTCGAGACGCTCGCGCGGACGATCCGACGCCTCTCCGACCGCGTCGAGGACCTGATCTTTCTCGACGTGCCGAGCCGTGTCGCGAAATACCTGCTGGACCTCGCACGGTCGACCGGAGGAGACGGCAACGAGCTCACGCTGACGCAAGACGAGCTCGCGGCGTTCATCGGCGCGTCTCGCGTCTCCGTGAACCGCGTTCTTGGCGATCTCGAGCGCCGCGAGATCATCGCGATCCGCCGGCGCCGGATCGCGATCAAAGATGCCGACCGCCTCCAGAAGGAGATCCGGTTCTAGTGGCCACCAATCGCAAGCGGCCGCTGGTCTTGGTCGTCGAGGACGACCCGGCGCTGGGCGACGTGATCATGACGGCACTGAAGGACGAAGGGCTGGATGCGAAGCTCGCGCACGACGGCGACGAGGCCATGCGCGACGTCGACGACCTGAGTCCGTCGTGCATGGTCCTCGACCTGATGATGCCCAAGCGGGACGGCTTCTCGGTATTGCGCGAGCTCCGTGCCGATGGCCGCATCGCCCGGATACCGGTGGTGGTCGTGACCGCGATTTTCGGCCTTTCCGAGCGTCTGTACGCGACCGAGCTTGGCGCGGCTGACTACGTGACCAAGCCGTTCGATCTGGACGATCTGGTCTCGCGCGTGCGGGCCCTGCTGTCGCCGACCGCCGCTTAGGGTCGCGCTCGGCGAGGCCCTTCCTTGCGACGGCAGACGCCTGACCGAGTTGAGTGCTAGGCGGCTCGAGGAATGTCGCTCGTGCAATGCGGACAGCGTGTTGCCGCCATCGGGAGGTCATCCGCGGCGCAGCGCGGGCAGACCTTCGTCGGAACAGTCTTCACGAACGTGCGAGCGATCAGGAAGACGACCAGTGCCACGATGATGAACGTGATCACGGTGTTGATGAACACGCCGTAGTTGAGCGTCGCCAAGCCCCCGTCCTGCGCCGCCTTCAGGCTTGCGGGGTGCTTGCCCGAGAGGTCGATGAAGAGGTTGTTGAAGTCCACCCCACCGAGCAGCAGCCCGACCGGCGGCATGATGATGTCTTTGACGAGCGAGTTGACGACCGCCGCCAACGCGACGCCGATGATGAACGCGAGAGCCAGCGCGAGAACGTTCGCCTTGAGCAGCCACGCCTTGAATTCGGATAACACTAAAAAGGCCCTCCTGCGTGCCGGATGAATCCCTCGTAGCCGCAGAGGGCGTGCCAGCCTTCTTGCTCCCCGCACGCGCAGGCCCGCTCTTGACGCGGCCGAAGGGCCCCTGATAGGCTTTTAGCACTCTCGACGGGAGAGTGCTAATTGTCGAAGAAACCCGATTCTGTGGTCTTTCCGGAGCTTGACCAGCGTGCGCGGGACCTGCTCGCGGCAGTCATTCGCGAGCACATCGCGACGGCCGAGCCGGTGGCGTCTGCCCAGCTGGTACGGACATACCACCTGGACGTCTCACCGGCGACGGTGCGGAACGAGCTCGCCGATCTCGAGGAGCTGGGCCTTTTGACCCACCCGCACACCTCGGCGGGACGGGTCCCGACCGATCTCGGCTACCGCTACTTCATCGAGAGCCTCATGCCGATGTCGGGGCTGCGTGCGGAGGAACAAGTCACCGTGTCCCATCAGTTCCAGCAGGCCCTCACCGACACGGGAGCGTGGCTGCGCGTGGCGGCGTCGAGCCTTGCCCGGCTAACCGCCGAGGCGTCCCTGGTCACGCCGCCGGCCGCGAAGCGAGCGACGCTGAAACACCTCGAAGTGGTGCCGATCCATGAGCGCCGCGTGCTACTCGTGGCGGTCCTCGATGGTGGCGCTGTGCGCCAGCAGGTCCTCGAGCTGGGGACGCCGACGACCCCAGAGCACCTCCACGCGCTATCGGCACGCCTCACGGACTCGCTGGCGAGCGCGAACGCCGCGGCGATGCAACAGTGCGTCGAGAGCGAGAAGGGCGCGGACGCGGATGTGGTCCGTGCCCTCATCCGCATCCTCGAAGAGCACGACGCCTTCCGCGCGCGCGAGCTCTACGTGGACGGATTCCAGAACATCCTTGCCCAGCCCGAGTTCGCCCAGGGCGATCGCGGCCGCGAGATGCTCAGCCTCTTCGAGGATCACACGCGTCTGGCCGAGATCCTGCCGCTCGACCTTGGTGCAGGGGAGGTCCACATCACGATCGGCCGCGAGCACCGGCACGAGTCGCTTCGCGGTTGCAGCCTGGTCGTCGGCCGCTATGGAGCCGACGCGGATGTGATCGGGTTCGTTGGGGTTGTCGGGCCGACGCGGATGGACTACGCGCGGTCGATCGGCGCGGTCCGCTATGTGGGGTCGCTCATGAGCGACCTCGTGCGAGTCATGGAGGGTCAGTGATGGACGACAAGGTGCGTCGCGCCGAGGAGCTGCTCGAGCAGCGCAAGCGCGACCGCGGTGGTAACGGGCATACGGACCTCGCGGAGGAACAGGAGATGAACGCCGCGCACGCGGCTCGCCAGGCGGAGCCTTCGAGCTCCGACCAGAAAGCTGAAGAGCTTACGAACGATCTCAAGCGGATGGCCGCGGACTTCGCCAACTACCGCAAGCGGAACGAGGCCGAGCGCGCGGAGTTTGCGAAGTTCGCGAAGTCCGATTTGATCGCGAAGCTCCTCGACGTGCTCGACGGGTACGACCGCGCCCTCGCCACGATCCCTGACGAGCTCAAGGGGACTGCGTGGGTCGAGGGCATGTGGCTCATCGAACGGAAGCTTCGCGCCATCCTCGAGGCCGAGGGGCTCGAGGGCATCGACTCCATCGGGCAGCCGTTCGACCCGTACAAGCACGAAGCGGTCGCGCATGTCCCGTCCGACAAGCCGGAGGGGACGGTCATCCAGGAGCATCAGAAGGCATATCGACTCCACGACCGGGTCATCCGTCCCGCTTTGGTGACGGTGTCGAGCGGGAGCGAAGGCAAGGAGAAGAACTGACATGGCAAAAGTAATCGGCATCGACCTCGGAACCACCAACTCGGCCGCCGCCTACATGGAAGGTGGCGAGCCGACGATCATCCCGAACGCGGAGGGCGGACGGATCACGCCGTCCGTCGTGGCGTTCACCAAGACCGGGGAGCGCCTCGTCGGCCAGCTCGCGAAACGGCAGGCGATCACGAACCCCGAGAACACGATCTACTCGGTCAAGCGCCTCATGGGACGGAGGTTCTCCGATCCCGAGGTCCAGCGCACCATGAAGATGGTCCCGTACAAGATCGAGCAGGCGTCGAACGGCGGTCTCGAGATCGTCCTCGGTAACGGCAAGAAGCTCACCCCGCCGGAGGTCTCGGCGATGATCCTCCAGAAGCTCAAGACCGATTCGGAGGCCTACCTCGGGGACAAGGTGACGCAGGCGGTCATCACCGTTCCGGCGTACTTCGACGACCAGCAGCGACAAGCCACCAAGGATGCGGGCCAGATCGCCGGACTCGAGGTCCTCCGAATCATCAACGAGCCCACGGCGGCCTCTCTCGCGTACGGGCTCGACAAGAAGAAGGACGAGATCATCGCGGTCTACGACCTGGGCGGCGGCACGTTCGACATCTCGGTGCTGCAGCTCGGCGAAGGGGTCTTCGAGGTAAAGGCCACCAACGGTGACACGCACCTTGGCGGCGACGACTTCGACCAGCGGGTCATCGATTGGCTCGTTGAAGAGTTCAAGAAGGACCAGGGCATCGACCTGCGATCCGACCGGCAGGCGCTGCAGCGGCTCAAGGAGGCTGCGGAGAAGGCCAAGATCGAGCTCTCCTCGACGCAGCAGTCGGAGGTCAACCTTCCGTTCATCACCGCGGACCAGTCGGGTCCGAAGCACCTCGTCATGACGCTCACGCGGAGCAAGCTCGAGCAGCTCGTCGGGGATCTGGTCGAAAAGACCATCCCGTCGGTGAAGCAGGCGCTCAAGGACGCAGGCGTGAACCCCGACCAGATCGACGAGGTGGTACTCGTCGGCGGCCAAACGCGGATGCCGCTCGTCATCGAGACCGTCAAGAAGCTCTTCAACGGAAAGCAACCGAACCAGAGCGTCAACCCGGACGAGGTCGTCGCCATCGGCGCGGCGATCCAGGCCGGCGTGCTCAAGGGCGAGGTCAAGGACGTCCTTCTGCTGGACGTCACGCCGCTCTCGCTCGGGATCGAGACCCTCGGTGGCGTTGCCACCAAGCTGATCGAGCGGAACACGACCATCCCGACGTCCAAGTCGCAGATCTTCACGACCGCCTCGGATGCGCAGACGCAGGTGGAGATCCACGTGACGCAGGGCGAGCGGGAGCTCGCCGCGGACAACAAGAGCCTCGCGCGGTTCATCCTCGATGGCATCGCGCCCGCACCCCGCGGGATCCCGCAGATCGAGGTGACGTTCGACATCGATGCGAACGGCATCGTGAACGTCAAGGCGCGCGACAAGGCGACCGGCCGCGAGCAGCACGTCACCATCACGGCGTCGAGCGGCCTCTCCAAGGACGAGGTCCAGCGACTGGTGAAGGACGCCGAGGCGCACGCGGAGGAGGACCGGCGCAACCGCGAGAAGATCGAGGCGCGCAACCAGGGCGACACGATGGCCTACTCCATCGAGAAGACCCTCAAGGACCTTGGCGACAAGGTCCCCGCGGACACGAAGAAGGACGTTGAGGAGAAGCTCGCGGCGCTACGCGATGCCCTCAAGACGGACGACGTCGAGCGGATCAAGTCCGCGACTGAGGCACTACGGGCAGCCTCGACGAAGATCGGCGAGGTCATGTACCAGCAGGAGCAGACCAAGCAACAGGCCGAGCCGCAGGGTCAGCCCGGGGCCGAGCAGCCCGAAGGCGAGCCCGCCGGAGCCGGCGCGAAGAAGGACGGCGACACCATCGAGGGCGAGTTCAAAGAGCAGTCCTAGCAAACCCAGCATCGAAAGCGCAGGATGCGACGGCGCGGCGAAAGTCGCGCCGTCGCTTCTTGTTTGGGGGAGGTGCGCTGTGCCGTACGAAGCAGAGCCCATCGATGAGATCGACCCGGTATGCGAGATGGAGGTCGATCCCGAGCAGGCCCACGATCTCGGCCTCGAGACCGAGCATGGGGGAATTCGCTACGTCTTCTGCAGCAAGGCCTGCCGATCCGCCTTTATCGCGGAACCTGCGCGCTACGCGCGGATCGAGGAGCAACCGACGATCTAAGCGCTATTCGCTCCACTCCCACTCGCTCGGCCCGGGATCCCACCCGTAGTAGCCGAAGGTCTTCGTGATCCGCATGAGCGCGACGCCGTGTCCGCCGTTCGGATCCGTCAGCCAGACCTCGAGCGGCGCGTCGGGGATGGAGCGTATGTCGGTGGCCACCACGGTCTTGCGGCGTAGCACCAGGAGCTTCGTGCCATCGCGGGACGGCCGCGCTCCCTCCTCGACGTAGCCCGGCTCATGCGCGAGAGGACGGAGCTTGCTCGTCACCACGTCATACACGGCTATCCGCCGATCCCCGACGCCTTGACCGGCGAATACGGGGAGCGGATCGTAGTCGCCCGCCCGCCCGCTCGCGTAGTAGAGCATGACGCCGTCAGCACTCCACGCGGGGGCGAAACTCGAAATGCCAGAAGGGGTCACGTCGCGAATCTCATTCTCCGGTGACCACAATCTGAGCGTCTTGTCTTTCCAGACATCCCTCCCGAGGCCGGCGACGAAGGCGAACGTGTGCGGCGGCGTCCAGGCTGTGGTGCCGTTCAGGAGCGTCCGCCCGAGATCGTACCGATGGCCGGTCGTCGCCTCGATCACCAGGAGCGGCCGGCCGTCGAGATCGACCGAGCCGCTGTAGGAATCGACCTCCCAGAGCGCGACGTATCGGCCATCGGGCGACCAGCCCGACCAGTAGAAGAGCTCGGGAGCCCGGTAGACGACGCGCTCCGGGCCGCCGGCTGCATCGCGAATCGCTAGCGCGTTGGAGATCGCGAATCCGCCCGGTGTCCGTGTTTGGCGCTCGACCGCGACGAGCGTCCCTACGGGTGCCGGATGCTCTAGCGGCTCGTCGACCGCGGCGACTTGCTCGAGCGCCCCGCGCACGCCGTCGTAGCGCCATCGCCCTGCCCTGGAGGTGAAGGTTCCTGCCTCGGGCACCGCGCGCAAGAGGACCGGCGGATCGCCGTGGTATGGCGCCGGACGGCTCAGTCTCACCGCTTGCGATGCGGCGGGCGCGCTGCGCGGCGCCACCGCCGATGCCTGCGCGGACGGAGGTGCGGGCGTTGTCTCCGCGGACGTCGGTGCGCACGAGGTCCCGAGGAGGACCAGCACGCCCGCGACGATCGCGAACCGCATGAGGAGAGCATCGCTCGTTGGGGTCGTCGGGGCATCCGAGTTGCGGTGCCGAACTCGTACGCGGCTAGCCGGGCGTCACCATCACCACGCCGACCATCCCGTAGGCCTCGTGCTGCGGGAAGTGGCAAATGAACGTGAGCGCCCCTGGCTTGTCGAACGTCAGCGTCGTCGTCTTCGTGGCGAATGGGGGCAACGAGACCTCGTTGGGACGATCGCCGTGCACCGCCTCGGTACCGGTGCGATGGCGTGCGTGGAACGCCTCGTCGCCGATGAGCCACTCGTGCTCGATGGGATCGTCGTTGACCAGCGTGAACGTCACCGGCACGCCCATCGGCACTTCGATCTTGGTCTGGTCGAAGCGCGAGTAGTGGATGCGGATGCCGATGTTTGTGGGGAGCGCTGCGTTGGCCGGCGCGCAGGCGCCCGCCGCGAGTGCGGCGAGCGCCAGCGCGACGAAAGTGCGAAGGATCACGCCGAGACCGTCTGCGACCGGCGCAAGAGAACGATGGCGCCGAGCGCGGCGAGTGCGATGCCGACGAGCGCGACCGTGTCCGCGTTGGGCTTCGAAGGAGCCGGCGCGCTTGCGGGCGCTTCAAGTCCCGCGGCGACGCGCGATGGGCTCGCGCCCTTGACATCGACCGCGAGGTCATACGTGAGCTGGCTCGCCGACGCCTCGATCGCGACCTTCGTGAGCCACCCGGACTGCGGGATCCAGTCCATGCCTTTGTCCGAGCGCAGGTCGGTGAGCAGCGACACCGTCGCCGGCGCGCTGTGGTCGAGACGCATGCCGTTGGCGAACGGGTAGGGGAGCAGCGCGGGACGCTGGTCGGTGAGGAGGTAGACGTCCGCGTCGATGCGGTCCTCGCCGTTCTTGCCGAGCGCGAGGATGCGCAGCGGCACCCATGGGTTCGCGGTGGGGATGGTGATGTGAACCGGCGTGCCGTCGCCGATCCGCTGACCGCGCGCCTTCGCCGCGTCAGCGTCGAAGACCGCCGCGAGGAAGATCGGGCTGCGCGCCGCGTAGAAGTCGAGGACTTCGGGCGCGGCCGGGGGGAGACGGAAGCCGTGGTCAGTGGCCCAGCGCCCGACTTCGGCGCCGCCGCCCTTGAGGACGGTGATGTCGAGCGCGTCGATGCGCACCTGGAGGATGACCTGAGCATCGGCCGCAAGGGGCGCCCCCACGGAGCGGAAGAAGACCGCCTCCTTGGCCGGCGTGGTCTCACGGATCAGGCGCTGCAGGGTCCAGTCCCCGCCCTTTTCGACGGAGCTCGGGATGCCGGGGAGCGGGATGAGGGAGCCGAACTGGCCGGAGCCGCCGGCGAACTTGAACGCGGTGACGTAGTGCTCGACACCGTCGTGATAACCCGCGAACGTGGAGGTGCGGAGCAGGTTGACCGCGCCGTTGGGGCCGATGAGACCCGCGCAGGCTGCGGCCGGCTGTGTCGTACCGATGAGCGCCGCGACCACCGCGGCAAGGACCGCGAGGAACCGTCGCATACCAGCCTCCTCTCCGGCCAAGGCCGGGAATGCTGATAAGGACGACGCGGTCGCAACAGAGTTCCTTAGACCGTGAAACTGGTCGTGGAAGAGGCACCGTCCCTCTTCCACTGATGGAAGAGACTCGACTACACTTCCATCAGTGAAAGAGAGCAAAAGACAATGGACTACCGTCTAGACAAGCAGGTAGCCGCGTCCGCTCTCGCGAGTCTGGAGGATTTCCGCTGGCTCTTCGCGAACCTCGGAATCGATCCGCGCTACCGAGACTGGTTTCGGCATCGAGCTTGGGTCCGGACGATCCACGGCACTACCCGGATTGAGGGGAACAGCCTTAGCGACCTTGAGGTCGAGGAACTGCTAGAGCGCATGCCTGTAACGCAACAGAAGGACGCACTCGAAGTGCTTGCGACGCGCGAGGCGCTGTCGTTTGTCGATGAGGTGGGCCCGGACGAAGGGCTTGTCGTCGATGAGCGCGTGATCCGGGAGATTCACAAACGCGTTCTTGACGACATCGACCCCATTCTCCGGCCCGGCGAATACCGTACCGGCGAAAACAGAGTCGGTGACGCCGACGGGAACATCATCTTCGCCACTGCGCTATCCGGCGATGTCCCCGATGTGATGCACCGCTTTGGCCAGTGGCTGCGCGACGGCACTAGTCGTGAGCATCCGGCGATCGCAGCTGCCCTCGCGCACCTAGAGCTCGTTGGAATCCACCCTTTCTACGACGGAAACGGCCGCACGGCGCGCGCGCTTGCGCGACTTCTCCTCATTCATCATGGGTACGCGCTGGATGGCCTTGTCTCGGTCGATGCTTATCTCGATCTGCAGCGACGCGAATACTTCGCCGCGATCCGAGAAACGCTCGGCGCCAGCTACAGCCGTGGATACGACGCGACGCCCTTCGTCGCCTACTTTCTAAGGGCCATCACGGGCGCAGCTGAACACGTGCTCACTCGGGTGAAGGGAGTCACTGAGCTTCTGCGTGTGCTTCGTGACGAAGTGGCAAGCGGCGCGCTGACTCCCCAATTGACGGACGCTCTCGTCTTCGCATGGATCAATGGAAGTATCCGCCCCAGCGATTACCGTTCGATCAGCGGTCGGACAGGTCCGAGTGCGACCCGCGACCTGGGGGTTGCGGTGCGCTCGGGTTATCTCTCTGCGAGTGGCGTCACGTCGTCGCGTCGCTACATCGCTGGCCCCAAACTGAAGGCAGTCCTCCCGGTCGCCGTTGCCCCACGCGCCGACTCAGCTAAATCGGGCGGTCACCATCGCCAGAAGGATTAGCGTGCCCACGGCGAGCTGGAAATAGCCAAAGCGCCGGATGCGCGCGCCAAGCACGCCCATCTCCGCCGCGGCCCCGCTGTCGCCGGCGGCAGCGCGCGGGCCGACCTCGAGCATGCGGTACGCCCACCGGACGATCGTCGCGCGCGTCGCCGCGTAGATCCCGACCGCGAGGAGGATCCCCGCGAGGATCGCCCACGACCACCGGGTGTCGAGTCGCGTCAGCTCCTGACCGCGCCCGGAGATGAACAGATTGAGCAAGCCGGTCACGATCGTGATCTCGGCGACCCGCAGGATGTAGTTGAGCTGCCGCGGGACGAGGCTCGCCATGACCGCCCCACGTGCGGCGGGCGGCGCCGCGACCAGCGCCGG
>Ga0209058_1000096_pt1 | contig 62018 bp, 62 predicted proteins | sample GraSoiAngelo_147_FD_185904 | JGI IMG/M metagenome (GOLD analysis project Ga0209058, IMG submission 185904) | Grasslands soil microbial communities from the Angelo Coastal Reserve, California, USA - 14_1009_05_40cm (SPAdes) (version 2) | ecosystem: Environmental > Terrestrial > Soil > Grasslands ... | reverse complement strand
TCGACGACGTTGATAGAGCGGGGGTGTACGCACGAAGCTCGCAAGGGCGACGTGTTCAGCCCGCCGCCACTAACCGCCATAGCCACATTAGCACCCGTCGGTGGTGCATTAGCGGCTTAGCCGTTAAACAGGGTGCGTATGATCGGTCCCGTGTATTTTCCCGCGCAATCATCTGGAAGAGCGCGAGCTCTCTCCCTACTTCGGACCATTGATCAATCTCGTCGAGACCACGGCGACGGAGGGCGTCTCGGTCGAGATGAGAACACGAGCAAGAAACGCCAGGCCGACGAGCGAGACCCACGCGCTCGCCCAGATTCCACTCCCGAAGGTCGTGACGCTCGCGACGGCGGCCATGACGGGCGCGCCGACCGCGACCCCGGAGACGAGGACGGCGTAGAACAAGCCCGTCACGAGGCCGTGCTGTTCCGGGTCGGCGCCTCGAGAAACGAGCGTCGACGCAGCCGGAAACACGAAGCCGTGCCCGACGCCGAAGAGAGCCATCAGGACGATGAGAGCGGGCAGGTCCCGGACCAGCGGGATGCTCGCCATCGCAAGGGCGACCGCGACGAGGCCGATTCCCGCGGGAGTCGACGGGCCGAATCGGTCGGCCAGGATGCCTGCGGGATAATGCAAGAGCAACGACAAAATCGCAAACGCCGTGAAGCTCAGGCCCACCGCCAGGGGTCCGTATCCGAGTTCCTGTTGGAGGTGGAGGGGAACGAGCGCGACGAAGGCGCCGAGGATGAAGTAGAGACTGAAGATCGATGCGTACCCCGCGGCCGGAGCGGGTCGGGCCGCGTACGTGAGCAGGCGTCGCCACGGCATCGTCTTCGGTCGAGCTTGGGTCGGCTCCCGGATCGTCGCCGCAATCAGGAAACCGACGACGAGTCCGACCGACAGAATGTAGAACAGGGTGGGGTAGCCGAGTCGGGCCACGACGGGTCCCGCGATCCCGAATCCGATGACCACCGCGAGGGCGAGCGAGATCCCGTAGAGGGCCATGGAACGCCCCTTGCGCTCCGGCGTCGACGTGTCCGCCATCAAGGCCATCGAGCTCGGACCCACGAGCCCGCTGCCGATCCCGTGACTGATCCGGACCAAGGCGAGCAGGAGGGGGGTCGTCGCCACGGAGTACAGGAACAACGAGATTGAGTCCCAAAGGAGGCCGATCTGGAGCGGGAGTTTCCGTCCGAAACGATCCGCGATCCGGCCGAAGAACAAGTTCGCGGGGGCATGGACCAACGAGAACAGGCCGACGATGATCCCGGTCTGCACCAGGTCGGCGCCGACCGCTTGGGCATAGAGGGCGATGATCGGGACGAGTGCGTTCGAGTCGATCGTGCCGAACATCGTGGCCGCGAGGAGACTTACCGTCGCCCGACGCGCCATCGGCCGGGGCACGCGGGCGTCTCTAAAAAGGATGCCTCACCGACCTTCCGCTAACGCGGCTGATTCCGTCCGCCCACCGGAACGTTTACGTCGGTCCCGCGAATCGGTCGACCGTGCGCATTCCCCTCATCGTCGATGCGAACGAACCGGAGGACATTCCCGACCGATTGCGAGAGCTCGGCGTGTCGATCGAGGTCCAGAAGATCGCGCCGGGCGATTACGTCCTGGGACCCGTCGGGATCGAACGCAAGACCCTCACGGACTTCTTCAACTCGCTCGTCCGCAAACGCCTCTTCGAGCAAGTCCAACGGCTCCGAGAGGCGTATCCGCAACCCCTGCTCATCCTCGAAGGGGATCTGACCGAGCTCTCGACGTTCAAGCATCCGCAGTCCTTCTTGGGCGCTCTCCTCGCGATGGAGCTGAAGGAACGCGTCCCCATCCTGACGACGGCGGACAAGGAACAGACGGCCCTCGTCCTGAAGGTCCTCTGGAAAAGCCAAGACAAAGGCGCGCCCGAGTACGGGCTCCGACACAAGCCGAAGACGTTGAGCCTCGGACAACGGCAGAGGTTCCTGGTCGAGGGGCTGCCGAGCATCGGCGAGACCCTCGCCCGAAATCTCCTGGAGCGGTTCGGCACGGTACGAGCCGTCTTCGACGCGTCCGCGGAGGAACTCGAGCACACGCCGAAGATCGGGGCCGGGAAGGCCGCGGAGATCGTGCGCCTCGTCAACGCAGCGTACGAGGGCGAGCAGACGCACTTGGAAGGAGAGGCGTCCGACGACGATGATGATTGACAAACTCTTATGAATGGTGTCCCTGTTGCAACGCTTGGATGCACTCAACGAAGTGGGGCCACAGGGCTCCACACGAGGCCGGGCCTAGGACGGGCCTCCGGGCGCAGCTCTCGCGGGGCGCCCACCTCACGTGGACGAGCCTCCGCGTCCTCGCGCTGAATCCTCGCCTCATGATCCTACCGTTCTTCGCCCTCGTGTTCACGGGATTCACCTGGCTCTTCGTCGTCCTCAGCTTCCTCGCGCTCGGACTCCCTCCGGCGTCCCCATCGAGCGGCTTCCTGTACCAGGAGATGTTCCTCGCGTATCTCATCACGTACTTCCTGTCGTGCTATTTCATGGCGGCGATCGTCGGGGCCTCGTTCGTTCGCCTGCAAGGCGGCCACCCCACGGTGATGGACGGGGTCGAGGCGGCTAACGCGAGCTTCTTCCAGATCCTCGTCTGGTCCATGTGCGCCGCGACGGTCGGACTGCTCTTCCGGCTCACCGCCATCCGATCCGACGCGGGCGGCCGAATCGTCTCCCGGATCCTCGGGTCTGGATGGGCCATCGCGACCTTGTTCGTCCTCCCGACCATGGTCGTCGAGGGCATCGGCCCGCTGAAGGCGTTCCGTCGCAGCCGCGCCCTGTTGAAGGACCGATGGGGAGCGCACCAGAAAGGTGTGCTGGGCACGGGGATGGTGTTCCTCCTCCTGTTCTCGTTCGGGCTGGCGCCGTTCATCTGGGGAATCGTCGGAGGCGCCGCGACGCTCGGCTGGGCCGTCGGAGCGATCCTGTACTGGCTCGTCCTGAGCGCCCTCTGGTCCGTCGTGCACGGGATCCTCGTCGTCACCCTGTACCACTACGCGACGGACAGCGAAGCGGCGTTCGGGTTCAACTGGCAGGCCCTGAACCATCCGTGGATCCGCTAGGCATTCGCTCGCGGAAGACGGACAGGACGGTGTCGAACGGCGCATCCGTGCGCACGCCGCGAGGATGGAAATGCGTTCGTTCCGCTCGATGGCCGGTCTCCCGAAGGGCGTCGAGAAACAATTCCAACTTCGGAGGAGAACCATGTTCCCGAGCCGCGAGTTCGTCCATCGTCACGAAGAACGCCGGGAGGTCCGCCTCGCGTTGGAGGCTCGAAAGCAAACGGGCCGCCGGGACGGAGGTCCAGGCGGAGGGCGTCAATCGTCGAAGGAATGGGGCATCGTGCAACGGTCCCAACCATAGGGGTCCGATCGCGTCCGCCTCCGCACGGGCCGGAATGAATTCACCGCGGCTACGACGATTCACGAACCCGAGGGGCGAATCGCCGGTCCGGCGGTAAACGGTCGCAAAGATCCGAAGGAAGTGCTCTGCCACGAACGAAAGGATCGGTCGAATCGCCTTGCCCTCTTTCGCGGCAAGTCGCTCGCAGAAACCGAGAAGGATTCGAAGGCCAATCTCGGAGCCTTGGGGGCAACGAAGAGGTCGAGCTTGGTACCGCCGGAGACACGCCGCCGGATACGTGCCGCTGAGAACGGACGTGTCCGTCGCGGTGACGCCCAGCCCGGAACCATTCTTGATTTCTTCGAATAGAGCGCCAAGGAACGGCGTCGGCGGGCCGAAGGGATCGATGTCGACGAAATCGTATTGGTCCGTACCCAGGAGGGAGACCAGTTCCCCGTTCACTACATCTCCACGAATCCGATTGCGACGAAGATTTTCGCGGACTAAATTCACCGCGAGAGTCGATCGGTCGTTGAACGTGATCTTGTACGGACCTCCCTCGAGCTGCATCCGGACGCCCCAAGCTCCGGTGGCAGCGAGACCGTCGAGGACGGTACGCGGGCGACGCGGCCACTTCGCGAGGACGATCGCGGCCAGGTCGCGGTTCACAGTCATCGTCGGATTGTAGAATGGCCACGGTCCCGCGGTTCCCGGGCCCTTCCGACGCGGGACATCGGGGACGAGCAGACGCGCGGCCCCTTCCTTCACGTCTTGGACGGGGAACGGCCAATCCACGACCGCCGCGATGCCTGCGAGGCAGATATCCCTTCTTCCTAGAGGACCTCGCCCTTCATCAGTTTCACGATCTTGTAGGGCAAGAGGTTGCGATTCACCATCGTCACCTCGAGGATCCGCACGTCGTCGCGCCGCCGGATATCCTGGAGAAGCGGATTGCGGGACTTCTTGTGGAGCGTCAGGAGCAGGGGCTTGTCCGCGTCCAAGGCGTCCTTCACCGCCTGTACGAAGTTCGGCGATTCGACCTCCATCTTGCCGACCTCGTCAATCACGATCACGTCGGCGTTCGCGGTCGCGGATTGCAGCGCGTGCACGCCGACCTCTTCGAGCGCGCTGATGTCCACGCCGTACCGGCCGACCATCGTCTTCGACTCGATCTCGCGGGAGGCGAATACCCGCTTCTCCTTGGACGCCCAGTCCATCACGTAGAAGCCTTCCCGCCGATTCCGCTTCACAATCGGCTCCGTGATCATGCCGCCGACCTTGAGGCCGTCGCCCTCGAGCATCTCGATGACCTTCAGAAGACAGTACGTCTTGCCGGCACCGGGGAGGCCCGTAATCCCGATTTTGAGCGCCTCGCCCATGCCACCCACGCGGCGCCATAAATATGCGTTGCTCTATAAAAACACTCTTCGAATCCGTCGTCTGGAATCGGCGCCGCCAGACCGGCCCACGGCCTCCGGGGGAACGGCCTCTCCCCAGCTCGCGCCCTCGACAAAGGACATAAAGCGACACGCCTCTGGCGCCTCGGTTCACCGCTTGAAACTCGTGCTCCTGATCGTCGGGATCGTGATTGCGACCGTCGGACTTCTTGGAGCCCTCTATGGGATCCTGGCCGCGAGCACGGCTCAGACGGAATACGACTTCTTCTGCCCGGGGGGACAGATGCCGCCGCAGTTCTGTGCGAGCCTCCTTTCGAGCGTCTCGAGCTACCACGCGCTCACAGTCGGGATGGCCATCTTCGGCGTCGTCGGACTCGTCCTCACGATCGCGGCCCTCGCGATGAAGGGACCGCTCTTCGCCGCGGCGGCTCCGACCTTCGCCCCGATGTACATGCCACCGGTGCCTCCGTCTGGGGCCGTGACCTCCCGAACGTGTCCGAAGTGTGAACGGACGAATCGGTGGGCCGACCGATTCTGCTCCGCGTGCGGAGCGCCGTTATCCTGAACCTTGGACGGGAGCCTCGACGTTGTTCGTCGAGTTCCTATGCAGGTTGCGCGGGCGGGACCGCGGGGGTCGGCAAGGGACTCCGAAGCGGCACCCGTTCCTCCTTGCGGCGGACCTTCCGGACCATCAGCATCGGGATGTCCGTTCGGCGGGCGATCTGGTCCTGCATCGGACCGAACGCGAACTGGGTGAGCCGCCACTCCGAGGAAGCCCCGAGGACGAGCAGGTCGTATCCCTTCGCCTCCTCCACGACCATGTCCACGATGTTCCGGATCTTCACGAATTTTTCCTCGAAGGGCACGCCGTGCGTGCGGCACATCTCCGCGAGTCGCGCGCTGTACCCGCGTTCCTTTTCCAGCTCCAGGTCCGTCTGGACCGCACTCAGGATCGTGATCTTGGCGCGGTGCTTTTTCGCCAGCAGGATCGCATACCCGGTCGCGTACGACACATGCCATTCCGGCGCGTTGAGGACGAGGATGCGATCCAGTTTCGGCTTCATTCCCGCGGACTTGAAGACGACGACATCGCACGGCGCCTCCTGGACGAAGCGGTCCACGTTCGCTCCGAGGATCCGGCCTTTGCGCCAGCCGCCCTTCCAGCCGAGGACCAGCAGGTCCGTGTCGCCCTCCCGGATGTTGTCAATGATCGCGTCGAAGACCTTGTGGCTCACCTCGACCCGCGCGGTCGCGTACGCGCCGAGTTCCTCCGCATGCCGCCGCAACTTCCCGAGTTGCCATCGCACCTCGCCCACGTAGGATCGGTCGATCGCGTCGATGGGAAGCGCCGCCGGGACCTCGATTACATGGAGAAGAGTGAGCTCCGCGTCCTCGACCTGGGCCACCATGGCGCCGAAGTCGACGAGCTCCACCCGATCGAAGTCCGCGATCGGAAGGAGGATGTGGTACCGGCGGCGGTGGATCGGCAGAATCGACTCCACGACCTTCGTCACGCCGATGACAATCTCCTTCTTCTCGTGCAGATAGTGCACAAGGAGGCCAATCCCGATCCAGCCGAGCGCGATGACCCAGGCAATCGGTTCGATGGTCCAAAGGCTGAGGGCGATCACGAACTTCGTCGCGATGCCGAGCATCGGGATGATCGGGAACAGCGGCATCACATAATACCGTTTCACGTCGGGCATCGTCTTGCGCAGGACGATCGCGGCGTAATTCACCATGAGGAACAGGAGGAGGAACATGATGTCCGCGCTGGCGGCGACCGTGTTGATGTCCAGCGTGAGCGTGATGAGGACGATGATGAGGCCGGAGACCGCGATCGAAATGTGGGGCGTTCGCTTGCGTGCGTGGAGCCGGCCGAGGACGCGCGGCAGGCCGCCGTCCCGGCCCATGGCGAAGGCGACACGGCTCGACGAGAAGATGAGGGAGTTCAGGGCCGCCAGGGCTCCGAGGGCCACGCCGAACACGATAATCTGGAGGCCGTACGGCATGATCCCCTTCGCGATCTCCGCGATCGCGTTGTTGCTCCCCGTCACGCCCCCCGGGGAGGCCTGCAGCAGGAGGCAGGACAAGCTCGGTCCCGCAGAACAATCTCCGGAGGTGCCGATCGCGACGAAGGCGACGAGGACGAAAATCAGTGTGGAGAAGCCGATCACGAGGAAGTGGGCGCGGGGGATGTTCTTCTCCGGATTCCTCGCTTCCTCGCCCGTCTGTGCGATGATCTCGTAGCCTTCGAAGACGATGAACGTGAAGCCCATCGCGCCGAGTAGGGAGAGGAACTGCGCGCCCGCGGTGTTCCCGCGGAAGAACGGTTGGAAGTTCTGCGGAGGGAGGCCCGTGTTCGCCAGGTGGAGCAGTCCGGCGATGATGAACGTGACGACGACCGCGACCAGGACGATCGTCACCGCGGTCTCCGACCGGCCCGTGAGTTTCGTGCCGCGGTAGTTCAGGGCGATGAACAGACCCGCCGCCACAACCGCGAACAACTTTGTCAGCGCGCTCTCGTCGAACCCGACGAGCGCCAGGGAGGGGACGTTCAGGAGCGCCTTCAGGGCGACGACGATCCCGAGGCCGAATCCGTAGATGTAGAACGAGGCGACGATGCAGTGGCCGAACCACGACATCCAGCCGCCGAGGAATCCCCAAGGGTCGCGCATGGATCGGCGGATCCAGAGGTACCCGCCACCCGTTTCCGGGAACGCAGAGCCGAGTTCCATGTAGGCCATCGCGGTGAACATCGTGACGACGAAATTCAGGCCGAAGGCAAGGATCAGGGAGGGCCCCGTGATCGCGAAGCCGGGCCCGACCAGCAGGAAGATCGTCGTCCCGATCGTAGGACCGAGGCCGATCATCGTGATGTCCAGGAGGCCGAGGTCACGGCGGAACTTGACCTCGACTTCCCGGGCTTGTGCCATCCGGTCCGCGCAGACAGGGGCTTCCTTATTAGCCCTTGGTCACGGCGCAGACGGATTTCAAATACGTTGATTCCCGCGCACGGCCGGAGTTTCTCGCCCTCATCGCAGAGCACCCGAGGCAGCACCCGAGCTCGCGGTCGAGTTGGACGGCCTCACCGCAGGCTAGAGGACCGAGAGCGCCTCGAGGATCAGGAGGACCCCGGCGATGAGAAACAGGGCCGTCGATGCAACCTGAATCCAGCGGACCGCCAGAGCTTTCGCCAGGCCCGCGCCGATGAAGACGCTCGTCACGGCAACGAGAGACTCCGCGAGACTCGCTCCCGCGAACACGGAGACTGGCGCCGCCGTCGATGCCGCGAGGACGATGACCGCAATCTGCGTCTTGTCTCCGAATTCCGCGAGGAAAAGAAAAACGGCCGTGAGCCAAAACGGATGCCGGGCGACCACGGGGATTTCCTCCTGGGCCGACCGATCCCGATTGCGCCATGCCTGAATGACCGACCAAATTCCCAGAGAGATGAACAAGACTCCACCCGCGATTCGGATCAATTGGAGCCCGCCACCCAAGGTCAGCGCGAGCGCGCCGCCGATCGTGGCGCCGATCGCCGTGGCGGCCGTCAGGCCGAGGACCGCGCCGGGGAGGACCCTCGCCCAAGGATGGCGGGTCGCGAGGCTGATCGTCACCAATTGGGTCTTGTCCCCGATTTCCAGCAGGGCCACGACACCCAAGGCCGTCGCGAAGACCAGAAGGCTCTCCACGGACGGCCGCGAGCGACCGCGCGGATATGATGCTTTGGATGCACGGTTCCTCGGGAGGCGGGACCTATCGAATGTCTTTCAGATACATGAGCGGATAGTCGAGTTTCGGCACGTACCGCAGCATGCCGACGGCCCTCGACCGGCCGACCCGGACGGTCACATCGACACGCAACATGTCCTCCGTGAGAGTTCCGTATCGATATGGGCCTCGGAGCCGGAGCCGCTTTCGGTCAATCCTCACCTTCACATCCTCGACCAGAGGTTGCACCCGCGCGGCCGCCTCGATCGCTCGCTCGAGGGAGGCCGCGTTCTTCCGCGTGAGCGGCACGCCGACGTACTGATGGAGAATGGAACCCAGCTTGATCCCGGCCTCGAAAGCGGCGCGGTCTCGATCGGTTCCGGCGAAGTAACGACTTGTGGGATCTCGAGGCATGATCTCCCTCAGGGCGAATCGGTGGACCGGCATAAGTGCGATGCCAAGTTGGGCGCTCCCCGAGCCCCTCACGCGGCTCATTCTCGCCTTTGAAACCGTTGCGGCAAAGTCTTAATGCGAGGGTCCGTGTGAACGGAGATTCCCTTATGACAAGAAAACCGATCGTTGCGGTGATTGGAGGCGGGAGCACGGCCTCCCGGGAGGGAATCGCCCTCGCGGAGGAGGTCGGGTTCCTCATCGCCCGAGCCGATGCCATCCTCGTGTGCGGCGGCCTGAACGGGGTCATGGAGGCGTCCGCGAAGGGGGCGAAGCGGGGTGGGGGATTCACGGTCGGCATCCTGCCGACGGGGAACAAGGCGGATGCGAACCATCACATCGACCTTCCGATTGCCACGGCCATGAGCACCGCGAGGAACCTCATCATCGTCCGGACGGCCGATGCCATCGTGGCCGTGAACGGATCGTACGGCACGTTGAGCGAGATGGCCCACGCGTTCGATCTTGGCAAGACGGTGTTCGCCCTCCGCACGTGGCCGATGGACAAGGCCGGCGTCGAGCCGTCCCTCTTCGTGCCGGTGGACACGCCGCGAGAAGCCGTCGAGCGCGCCCTCGCCTATGCAAGGAAGGCGATGGACGCCGAGAAGCCCGGACCGGGCCCGCCGAAATAGAGCCGATTTCACTGGAGTGCCCAGCGGCAATTCGCCACCTCCGCAGGCTTAAGAGTCGACGCCGGTATTCTCGACCGTGCGGCCCTCCGTGACACCCGCGGAGTTCGAGCGAACGGGTCTTCCACGGGATGCGGCTCGCGCCCTTGCCCGACGCGTGAACGACCTTCTCCGACGTCGGGCAGACCGAACGAACCCGGATGCACAGGTCGGGCTTTGGCTCGAATTCCGTGGCCTCATCGAAACGGACCCGATTCTCGGAGGGGCGTTCGGGGCCCAGGCGATCCTCTACAGGGTGGCCTACGACGGCCGCGCGGGTAAAGATGGACCGGGACCGGCATGGATCCCGTCGCCAGAGACGATTCGTACGTCGAACTTGGGTTCGATGATGCAAGAACGCCGGGTTGGCTCATATGCGGACCTCCATCGTTGGTCGACCGAGCACCGTGCCGAATTCTGGTCGGCCATGATCGAGCGCCTCGGCATCGTGTTCCGAACCAAGCCCGAAGCCATCCTTGAGCCAAACGCGGATCCGATGCACCCGGATTGGCTGCCGGGGGCGAGACTGAACATCGCGGAGAGCTGCTTCCGCGCGGAACCGGGGAAGACGGCGATTGTATGCGCGTCCGAGGCCATTCCGGAGCTTCGACATGTCACCTACGGCGAACTGCATCGCCTCGCCGCCAGGGTGGCAAACGGACTCCGCGCCCTCGGCACGAAACCGGGCGACCGCGTTGCCCTCTACCTTCCGATGACCCCGGAGTCGGTTGGAATCTACCTCGGGGTCGTCCTCGCCGGATGCTGCGTTGTGGGCATCGCGGACGCCTCGGCGCCCGCCGATTTCGCCAAGCGCTCCGGGATCGCTGGGGCGAAACTCGTCTTCACCGTCGGTGCCTATCTTCGTGACGGGAAGGAACATCCCGTCTACAGCAAGGTGACCGCGGCCAACGGACCGCGGGCGGTCGTCCTCGGGATGGATCCGGAGACCCCGGCCCGCACGACGAGGCCCAAGGACCTCGGATGGACGGATTTCCTCGATGACAAAGGGACGTTCGATGCAGTGCCTTGCCGTCCCTCCGATCCGTCGAACATCCTGTTCTCGTCCGGGACGACCAAGGATCCGAAGGCGATCCCGTGGACCCATACGACTCCGATCAAGGCCGCTGCGGACGCCTACTTGCATCACGACGTGGGCCCCTCCGACGTCCTGGCATGGCCCACCAGTTTCGGATGGATGATGGGTCCCTGGCTTACGTACGCGGCCTTGGTGAACCGGGCAACGATGGCCCTGTACGTCGGGAGCACGACCCGTCGGGCGTTCGGCGAGTTCGTATCCCAGGCCGGCGTGACGATGCTCGGCGTGGTCCCGAAACTCGTCCGCGCGTGGAAGCTCGAGGGGATGATGGACGGATTGGACTGGGGCCGAATCCGGCGGTTCAGTTCGACGGCGGAACCTTCGAGCCCGGAGGAGATGCTCTACCTGATGTCCCTCGCCGGGTACAAGCCGGTCATCGAGTACTGCGGCGGCACGGAGATCGGCGGGGGCTACATCACCGGGACGATGGTCCAGCCGTGTGCCCCGTCCGCGTTCACCACCGCGGCGATGGGCCTCGATTTCGTCATCCTGGAGGACGGACGCATGTCGGATCGAGGCGAGCTCTTCCTCATCCCCCCGTCCATCGGGTTGTCGAACGACCTGCTGAACTACGACCACTTCAAGGAATATTTCCAGGGCGTGCCGCGCGGTCCGAACGGCGAGGTCCTGCGACGCCATGGAGACCAGGTCGAGCGCCTCGGAGGCGGATTCTACCGCCACCACGGTCGTATCGACGACATGATCAACCTGAACGGGGTCAAGACGAGCGCCGAGGAAATCCGGAGCGTGATCGGGAACGACCTGGTGGCCGATGCGAAGCCGATCTCGGTCGACACGGACGGCTCGGGGCAACACCGGCTCGTCGTCTATGCGGTCCCACGGGACCCGCGGCTCCTGGCATCCCTCGACTTGCCCGAACGGCTGAGGACGCAATTCCAGCGCGATATCAAGGACAGGCTGAACCCGCTCCTCGCGCACGTCGAGGAAGTCGTCCTGGTGCCGGAGCTGCCGCAAGCGGGGCCTGGGAAAACGAAGACGATGCAGGAGCTTCGGCGGGATTACGAGGCCCGCGAGAAGAAGGTCGAGCACCGCCGAGAGGCTCATTGAACTTCGCTTAATCGGTGGACGCTGCAGGGGCCGTGCTCGGTTCCGGATGCGCCGGACGCGGCCGCAAGGGCGATTCAAGGACCCGATTGATCGTTACCTGCGCGATCGTCCCGTAGTACTTCGACACATGCTCGAGCGGACGAAGGATGATCCCCAGGAGGTTGGAGGGGGCCTTCGTGGAATTGGCCCGGCTCCGTGCGGGCGGCAAGCCAAGTTGCCTCAGGTCTCGAACGAGCGCCATCTGAAGGTCGAGTGCTTCGTTCGCCTTCTTGAGGTCGGAGGCGAAGAACGAGGTCATCGTGAGCTCGATGATTTTTTCGAGTCGAGCCTTGAGCCCGCCGACCGTCTTCACCAAGTCCTTCGTCGGAGGACGACCGGATCGCATGGCCGGGCCGATCTCGGCCGCCATTTCCTCCCAGAGGTCTCCGACGTTCTCGAGGGTCGCCGCGGCAAGTCGGTCCCCGAGCAGGTGTCGCGGTTCCGTGACACCGATCTTGGCCGCGACCGACCGATTCGATGCCGCGAGGAGGAGCTGGCGGACGACGAGCCAGTAGAGACGGTCCACCTCAATCTCCATGCGAGCAACCTCTTCGATGCGCCCGACCGCCTCCCCCGCGAGCACGCCGAGGGCGAGTTTCTCCATCCGCGAGGTGAGGTAGTGAAGTCGACGCAAGAGCCCGTCGATCGGAAAGCGGGTGGGCTCTACGAAATTTTCGATCGTCACGAACCTCGGGCCCTGGTTCACGATGGTGAGCCCGGTGAGGCCGCGGACGGCCTCATGAATCTCCTGGAGCTGACCGGGAGAAATCTCATCGCGGCTCCGCACCTTGATCGTGTTGCAGCCGACGATGTAGTTGCCCGTGATCAACCGCGTCAATGACTCGGGGCCGCTCCAACTGTCTGCGTCGATCGTCGCCTCGGCGGCGGTCGGATACTCCTCGAACGGGCCGACCCGCACGCGGAGCGTGCCGTCGTCCTCGATCGACATGTTCACAACAGATCCGGGCTGAATCCCGTTCGATTCCGCCCACGGCTTCGGAAGGGAGACGCCGAGACTCGAATAGCCGAGCTTCTGTACCTTCCGACTATCTAGCTCCATGTTATCAATATGTGTCGAGCGCAGTAAATAAGTACGTCGTATATACGATATCCCGCGAATACCCTCTCGGCCCTCATCATCCAGTTCACGGGAGGCGAATCAATCGTACCGGGCTCACCCCCTCCGACTCTCTCCAACCCGGCCAAAAGCCTCATGAGGCCGCTCGGAATCCGAAGGTGCGGATGGAACGAGAGGTCGATGTGTTGGTCATCGGAGCCGGACCGACCGGCAGTACGGCCGCGAAGTACGCCGCGCGCGGAGGCGCCGATGTCCTCCTCGTCGAGAAACGCTCCGAGATCGGGACGCCGGTACGTTGTGGGGAAGGGGTCGCGAAGCGATGGCTGGACGAAATCGGGCTTGCTCCGTCCGGGGAGTTCATCTGTCACGAAGTTGAGGGGGCCCGCGTGATTGCTCCAGACGGGACCGCCCTCGTCGTCGATGAGACTCGCGCGGGGAACGAATGCGGTTACGTCCTTGAGCGCGACCTGTTCGACCGGTATCTCGCGAAGGAGGCCGCGAAGGCCGGTGCGGAGATTCTGATCAAGACGAGCGCCGTCGGACTCCTCCGAGACGACGGACAGATCATCGGTGCACGATGCGAACACATGGCCGACGCGTTCGAGGTGCGCGCGAAGGTCGTCATCGGCGCGGACGGTTTCGAGAGCCAGGTCGGACGCTGGGCGGGACTCGAGACGCACCTCCGCACGCGAGACATCGACGCGTGTCTTCAATATACGATGGTCGGTGTCGCGGGAGATCCTCGGTACAACGACGTGTACCTTGGGAGTTGTGCTCCCGGCGGCTACGCGTGGGTCTTCTGGAAACAGCCCGATGTGGCAAATGTTGGAATCGGCGTGAATCTCTCAAGGATCAAGGATCGCGCGGAGGCGAAACGGTACTTGGACGCCCTCATCTCTCGGACGCCGACCTTGGCGAAGGGCGAGGTCATCGAGGAGGTGGCCGGGGCCGTAAGCGTCTCCATGCCGCTGGAGAAGACCGTCGCTCCGGGTCTGATCCTCGCCGGTGACGCGGCGCGCTTGATCGATCCCCTCACGGGCGGGGGGATCCTGAACGGCTGTCTCTCCGGCAAATACGCGGGGGAGGTGGCGGCGGAAGCCGTCACCGTAGGAAGGGCCAGCGAGGAGGCTCTGTCGTCGTATGAGAAACGCTGGAGGGCCCGGCTCGAGGAAGAACTGGCCCGCCACTATTTCATCAAGGAGAGTCTGATCCGACTCGATGACGAGACGGTCAACAAGGCGGTACACGCCATCCTGGAGGCGAAGGTGGAGCGAATCACCGCGGCGACCGTCCTCGATGCGATCCGCCAACACGAACCAGGGCTCTTGGCCCTCTTCGAAGGATTCCTTTGAATCTTCGACCTCAGTCCTTCTGGAGGTCCTCGCCGCCCTCGAAGACCTGTTGGACCTGGTTGTAGATCTCGTCGAAACCGAACGTGATCTCGGAGGACACGGGGTGGACGCGGCGGTACACGCCGATCGACTCCATGCTCTTCAAGAACTCGACGTCCAAAAGCGTCTTCGGCGTCGCGCCGTCCGCGAACAGTCCCTCGTACAAGGCGAAGGGGTCCAGGGACCACTTCACGATCCGCTCGAGCTCTTCCTCGGAGAGAAGGTCCGACTTGCTGAGGACGTTGACGAAAGGAAGGCCATGTCGAAACTGCACCGTGGCGCTCAGCAGGACGGAGGAGACGAAGCCCGAAGCCGATTTCACCAACGCCGGGTCGTTCAGATACACGAGGGCCGAGTCCTCGCGCCCGAAGGCATCGATCAGCACAGGTCCAGAAGCCCGAAAGGTGAACAGCTCGATCTGACCCGGCGTGTCGATCAGGATGTAGCTCGTCTCGAACGTTTCGAGCACCTCCGCGAGCTCCCGTGCGTTCATCGCGATCATGTCCGCGGCCGCGACCTGCGCGCCATTCGGACCGAGGTCCTGTTCCTCCATGATCTCCGAGAGGTTCACGTAGTCCCGGACGTCGAGGTCGGGCGAATACTGGAGGGACTCGGCGCCGGGATCCAGATTCACCGTGACGCAATCGAGGCCCTGCGAGTTCATCCACAGCTGGAAGGCGTATACCATCGTCGATTTGCCCGATCCCGCCGTCCCGAGGAAATACAGGTTGCGCGCCATGGATGCTGCGCGTACGTGCCGGCTCCACATGAAGTTCGCGGTAGCGGTGGACCCGCGGTCGCGGCCGCCCTCCCTTCATAAAATCATTGGTCCTGGCCCAGGCACGAAGGTTGAAACAGCCCGGCGAACTTGCGGGGCACATGGCCACCGAGCGGAAGTTCAGTCGATTCAACCCCGTGGCTCGACCGATGACCACGCATGAGATCCCGGAAAGTGGATTCTGCCTTTCGGCATTCCTCGTGATCGGCGAGACGGGACACCCGGAAAACATCCTGATGGGGCACCTCGACCCCGCGGCCCCTTGGGACCACGTGGGAGCCCTCGATCCGGAGCGGGCCGAGGCGAACAGCAAGGGATGGATGCTCCCCTCCTCGCACCTGATGATCGGCGAGTCGCCCCAGACCGCCGCCGAGCGGATCCTGAAAGAACAGCTCGGCTTGCCGGCGTCGCCCCTCAAAGGCCCGTTCGTGTTCTCGGAGGTGTATGGCCCGAAGAATCACTGGGACCTCGAGTTCATCTTCGTGGGGGAACGGGATCAGGTCGGACAACATCCCGTCTGGAGAGAGTTGTCGTTTGTCGATGTGAACGCCACCCCTCGGGAGGAAATCGCTCGGTATCACGAGGACATCCTGGCCCACGTCGGTCGTTGGAACCCGGCGAGGGGCTGAGTCGGTCCTTATCCTCGTCACCGTGCTTCCGGTTCTTCGATCAAGGGCATCCAATGGCGCTACGCTGGGGCCTCGGCTTCGCAGTGATGTCCATCATGGTGGCCTTCGCTGCGAACAGCGTGATGACACGATACATCATCGTCGGAGGCCTCGCGACGCCTTATCTCCTGTCGACCGTCCGCTTTGCGAGCGGATTCGCGATGCTCTTGACCCTGCAGGTGGCCTTCCCCGGGCCGGCCTCGCGCGTTCCCACCGCGCTGAACCTCGTAGGTGGGCTCTTCCTCGGCGCGTACGCATTCGCGATCTCCTTTGGGTACCTGTTCATCTCCGCCGCCGCAGGGACCCTGGTGTTCTTTGCCTTCGTCGTCCTCACGATGGCCCTCTTCGGGTACTTGCACGACGGAGACCGACCATCCCGGAGATCGGTGGCGGGCCAACTTCTCTCCGTGCTCGGCGTCGGCGTGATCACGGTCGGGGGGATTCGGGACGTCTCCCTGCCCGGCATCCTCCTCATGGCGGCGACGGGGGCGTCCTGGGGGCTGTACTCCGTCCACGGGCGCTCGGCTCCGGACTCGCGCGGCTACACCTTCGCGACCTTCCTCTTTGTTGGTGCAGCCGCCCTCGCGGGCCTTCCGGTCCTCGGTCTCTTCGCGCCGTCCGCGGTGTCGGTCCAACTCACGTGGAATGGAATCGGGTTGGCCCTCTTCATGGGGATGATCACAACCGCCCTCAGCTACATCGTGTGGAACGCGACGCTCCGCCGGCTCAGCGCGTCTCAAGGGGGGATCGTCCAGCTCCTCGTTCCCGTCCTTGCATCCGGGATGGGCATCGCTCTGCTCGGAGAGCACGTGACCCTGAGCTTGGTCGTAGGAGGCGCCTCGGTCCTTGCCGGCATATACCTCACCCGAGTCCAGCCCAAATGAGCCGCAACCCTATCCGGCCGGTGCAATGTTCTGATTGTGACACAGGACGTTGTCGGGGTCGTACTTTGCCTTGATTTTCCGGAGTCGATCGTAGCCCCGTCCGTAACTCGCGCCGACCCGGTTCGCGTCATCGGCCGCGGCGAAGTTGACGTAGCCGCCTTGTTCGGAGTGCGGTGCGAGGCCCGCGTAATAGTCGCGGACCCATTTCGTGTTCGCCTGGTTCTGCGCCGGATCCGGCCACATCCCCGCGATCACGGTCGCGAACTTCGCGTCGCGGTGACCGAACGCCGTCGCGTCCGGCGGGACGTCGTGCGCCGCGCCGTTGATCGGGTAGATGTGCATCGTCGAATTCACGACAGGGATCTTGGGCCCGTGCTTCAGGTGGACCGCAATGGCGTCGTCCGTCAGCTCGCGTACGAAGACCGCTTTCCAGTAGTGTTGCAACCCAGGCGGGACGAGTCCGTCAAAGGCGCCGTTCAAAGCGGGGTAGGGCATCGGGCCCACCCATTCCGCGACGATCGGAGCTGCCTCGCGCAGCGGGGCGAAAACCTTCGTCGCCTCCCCGGGCGGACCGGTCCAGCAGACCACCATCGCGCAGAGCGTGTCTCCGTGGCGGTCCTCCGGAATGAACGGGAGGGGCGGCGCAATCTGCCACGCGAAGAAGGCGCCGAGCTGCCGCGGGGCGTTCGTGATGTAGCGGTCGTACGCCCGGATCACTTTCCCCGCGTCCTCGAGTTCGAAGAAGATGGGACCGCCGACGATCTCGCTGACTGGTTGGAGACGGAACTCGAAGTTCGTGACGATGCCGAAGTTCCCGCCACCGCCGCGCAGTGCCCAGAAGAGATCTTCGTGCGACTTCGTCGTCGCGGTTACGAAGGAACCGTCCGGAAGGACGACATCCGCAGATGCGAGATTGTCCAGGGATAGGCCGCACCCGCGCGTCAGATAGCCGATGCCGCCGCCAAGCGTGAGTCCTGCGATCCCCGTTGTCGAGATGATGCCGCCGGTTGTCGCGAGTCCGAACGCGTATGTCGCATGGTTGAAGTCGCCCCACGTGCAGCCGCCCTCCGCCCGCACGGTCTTCGACGCTGGGTCGACCCGGATGCCGCGCATCCGGCTGAGGTCGACGACAAGGGCGCCGTCCGCGGTCCCGAACCCCGGGACGCTGTGTCCACCGCCGCGAACGGCGATCGTCAATCGTTCGGCGCGCGCCGCTTTCGTCGCCGCGATCACGTCCGCGACACCTTGGCATCGGACAATCGCCGCAGGTCGCTTGTCGATCATCGCGTTATAGACCTTCCGGGCCTCGTCGTATTGCTTGTGACCCGGCCCGATGACTTCCCCACGAATCTTCCCCTGCAGTTCGACGATCGACTTCTCGTTCAGAATCGTTCCCCTCTCCTCGCCGCGGACCTCGACGAGGCTATTTCAAGTTTCTGAAGACGGCGAGAGCAGTACGGAGATCCGCACACGCCGTTCTTCGCGAGGCGCGAGAGAAGCAGGGACGGGCCTGAAGGTCCCTGGCAACAGAATGCCACAACTCCGGTCTGATCCGCCACCGAGGCTACCAATCTCAGGGCAAGTTTCACCCTCGTCCACGCCCCTGGGCTGCGCGCTCCATCCTCGCGCACGTGGGTTCGCAGGCGATCTATACGAAACTTTACATTTTGAACGCCCGTTCAGAGAGTGTGGAGGAGAGCGCGCCAGGTCCAGCAGGGTCGGCACCGATAACGATTCCCAGACCGAAGCATCGCTTGTTCCGTCTGCGTACAATCCTGATCGGACTGCTTGTTGCAGGCGCCCTCACAACGGCGTTTGCCGCTCTCCCATTGGTTGTTTCCGTCTCCTGGTCTCCCCTCGACCACTTCGAGTGTCGGCCCGGAACTGTCCTCGCGCAGGAGAGGCTCTTGACTCCCCTGTTGATGTTGAACGCCCCGTACGGAGGAACCGCAAGTGGGACGGTCCACGAATCGGCCACGACCTCCTGGTCTACCACCGTACACAATGGAAGCGCCGCGGCGTTGTTCGTCCTCCGTAACTGGTCGGTCGCCCGATCGCTTCAAGTTCTGGCTCCGGGACCCGGGACCAATGCCGAGTGTCCAGAATTCCTCGCCATCCCCGGATTCTACAACGAATACCTCGGAATCGACCTCCTCCTTGCGAATTCGACCTCCGATGTCGCGGAACCGACCGCCCTCAGTCATTCCGGTTACGGATCCGTGCTCTTCCATAATGGCTTCGTCTCCGGGGACGGAATAACCATGGCAACCTGCTCATGGAGCGGGTTGAGACATGGATACCTACGGACGACCTCCAGTCGAATTACGGTAGAGGTCCCGTTCGTCTGGGACAGGACTACCGTGACAGCGAGGGCCACCCTCGAGTACCTCGCCAACTATTCTTACGAGTTTCCCGCTGGCGCGGGAACGTGGTCCGTCGATGACTTGAACCTTGGAACCAATGCTCCCGGGGGCGGGTACGCTTTCACCTTTACGTCCTGTCCGTAGTCACATGCGCAGCATTGATCGGACCCCAGGAGCGCCCACGAAAAAGACAGGGTGTGGACGTTCATGAGTGCGAGTCGTTCGCTAATGATTGAATCCGATTCCAAAGATAGCTACGGGCCTGAAGGGTCCCGCGAAGAAAATGCCACGAATCCGACCACGGCGGGGCTCCCGACGGGGAGTGGAGTTGTCCAAGCCCTTCCTACGAGTCTACACACCCGAGGCTTCGGGGCGTCTGCGGGAAAGGCTATCTTCCCGCGAGCGATTCGCGCACCCTGCCGCGGTTCGCGAGGCAAGCCTCGTCGGGATTCAGACGCGGGCCGAGATCGAAGCCAAGCCACGCGGGCCGGATTCCATAAGCGCCCGTGTTCGGGTGGGGTCACCCCTTCCACCGATCTTGTCGACGCGATCACAAGGTCGTCGGGGCATCGCTAGGCGTCCTCATGTGCAGTACCTTCACCCGGGTGTCGCCGGAATGCCCCCGAGCCCGGTCCTTTATTTGCACGGCCGATTTCTTGGCCCAATCTTTTATAAGTGGAGAGGCCGACGCGATGCGGTTACGTTCAACCGAAGGGGATAGGCCATGTCAACCGAACAAGCGCCACCGTTCTTGGTCGACGCCGTCCGGGCGTCCGCCTCGAAAATGCAAGGGATGAAAGCAGCTCTCGACGCCCGTGCCAAGGAACTCGATGCCCTCAAGGCGCAGCTCGACTCGGAGCGGCAAGATATGGAGAAGCGAGCGGCGCGGCTGGAGGCCGAACGCCAAGCCATGGAGGGGGAGAGAGAGGAGGTCCGGGCCGCCCGCGCGTCCGTGAACCAGGACCTCGCCACGATCCGGGCCGACCGGGAGACTTTCTCGGCCGAACAGACACGATTCCAGGATGCAGCGAACGACTTTGCGGCACGCGAGAAGTCCCTGAGGGAAGCCGAAAGCAACGTGAAACGCCTCGATCACGAGATGATCGGAAGGATGCGAGAGGCCGGGGCGAAGTTTCTGGCAATCGTGAATCGCGAGGAAGAGCTGGTCAAGTTGCAACGTGACTGGCTGGTTGCATTTGAGACGCGCGAGCAGGAACTTCGAATGATCACCGAGCAGATGCAAGCCCGGCAAGAGGAGTCCGCGGAGCTGCACCGGTCTCTCGCCCACCTCGAGTCGGTCTTCAAAGGCGAGACGGACCGGCTTGCGGCCGAGCGTCAGGAACTCGCGGCCAAGGAGGAAAGCCTGCTCGAGGCGCAGCGGTACCTCGCCACGGTCATCGAGGCGGCGGACGTCGGACCGCGGGAGGCCGAACGGCCTAGCCCGCCTCCGGCGGACGAACCTCCCGCGCCGACGGAGTCTCCCCCACCTCCTATGTCGATCATGGCCCCGACGGCTCCTGAGCCGGTCGAGCCCGAAAACACACCGGAACCTGAAGCAAGACCCGCGGTTACGAGAGCCGAGGCGATGGACCGATTGACCCGGGCCATCGAGGCTTGGAGGCGCTCCCGAGATAGCGGCCGCGACGTCGGCGAGATGCGCAACACGCTGAAGCTTGCGAAAGACGCCCTTCAAGCTGGCAAGTATGAAACCGCGATCCGCCTCGCCACGGAGGTCCTCGATGACCTCCAGCCCGCGGTGATTGCGAGGTAGCCCGGACCGGATCCGAAGGGCAGGCCTGCACCGTCGAAAGTCGCTCTTCTAACAGTCGCATCCAAAACGACGTTTCTAGCGGTGATCACCACGAGCTCCCTTCGACGGTCAAGTGCGTTACGGGCTAGCCGAATCTGGCATCATGTTGACGGATCTGAACGGACCCGAGCCCAGATTAGCGGCCCCGCCTTTGGAACCATAGGTCATACGTCCGGTGATCCACGATCTCGACGACAACGATGTGCCGCTCGCCACGATCGCCATGCGCGGAGGAAGACGTTTGTTCTCGCGATCGGGGCATGATTATCAGGAAGCAACGCCTCCGTCTCGGTCCTCGCGTATACCTTTCAAGGTCCGAATCGCCATGACATAGACTCTTGCTTCTTCGAGCGTCCTGAACGTGCTGCTGCCCTTGATACCATTGCAGATTTGGCATGCTGCGACGAAATTATAGGCGTAGTTGTTCTGGCTGTAGGCGAACGGCACGAAGTGGTCCCAATTCACCTTCAGGTAGATGAGACGTCCTTTCCGTTCGACGGCTGAGTTGAACAGCATATCACAGTACAGGCATCGGTTACCCTGCAACTCCAGAATGGTTTGTCGCTCTGCTGCAGTCGGCCGCTTGCGCCGATCCTGAGCCTGTGACATCCGCTTCGAACGCGTTGTGTCGAAGACCGTGGGGTTCCCGCAACAGGTAAGCTTCGCGTCAATGAGGATCGAGTATTGACAGCAATGGACGCAATATTCCCGTTCCATCACAACGTTGCCGTAGTGTGCGTAGTGTTGTCCTTTTGGCATGTCTGTTTCCCCGCCAACGCCGTGACACAGCGAGTCATGCCCTAATTAATCTGTTGGATGGGATGGAGAAAGTGCCCGCCGGTTAAGGCGGGCGCAGGTGGGAAACGAGGGTCTCGACGACGTAATCCGAATAGCAGGGGGCGTCTTCGCCGCAGAGCCACAACGTACTTTTGGTCAGCCTGGAGTATCCATGGTCAGTAGGCATCGCCCTGCCAAGAATCCGCGGCGATTTCGACTCCAAGGACGAGCGGGGCCGCGTTCCCCTAGACACGCCGGAATCAGAGAAGGACATAGCAGAGCTGGGCGCCGATGCGTGGGAGGACTGCATGTCCTCATCTACGATGAAGGCGGGTACCAAGCCGATGGGATCCTCGAATTTGTTGACGGCATCTGGCGGCTCGCATTATCCGGGGCACCGGCAGGAGATTGGCAGCGAACGAGTAGGCTAAGTTTCCACGCGGTAAGGGAAAGGGCCCACCTCATGAGCGGGCATGATGGGAACAAGGCAGGGTTGCGACGAGAGCACCTTCGGGACCGGGGACCGAATTGAGCGGATTTTCACCTGGGAACGAGCCTGATCGGATTCGAACCCAGGCCCAAAGTGTCGGGAAACGGGTGGACTATGGACGGGCACCAGGTGGTCGAGACTCCATCCCTCGCTCTTCGGCCGCTTCTTGGAGTTTCCCTGTTTCAGAAGCGATGAGCCTCCGCACGATCGCTGACCGCGATGTGTGATGGAGTCGTGCCAACCGACTCAAGTTTCTCCATGTCGGGGCATCAAGAGTCAGTTGGTGCGCATGTTGACGCTCACTCGCAGCACGTCGTATTCGACCTCGTCTCTTTTTGCGGGCCATTTCGTCACAGGCTCCTCCGTCACGACGAAGGCCCTATAATACTCACCCATGGCCCCAAGCTTCGTCCGTTGTGGCTCTTTCGTGAGCTTCGGCCCGCGAGGGGGTTGACTCAAGGGCAAGAACGAGGCCGGCCGGGGCCAAACGGGAGGGGCGGTAGAGCTACGCGGCGAATCCGAGGTAATTGGGAGGGGTCTGAACTGTCGATAAATCACTCACGACCTCACGCGCTTGGGTAGGAGCGGGTTGTGGGACAAGGGCAAGAATTCGCGATGCCAACTGACATACGATCCCACGGATCGAAGGTGCAAACCCCCTCGAGACAAGCAGGCCTGAAGGGCCCGGACCGTCAATCCACGACCGCGCCGACTTCCCGCGGGGCTCAGCTACGAACTTGGGGGACCTCATATGTGTACTCGCCTTTCACCATGTCCATCAGCTGGCCCTCGCGGGCGCTGACGAGGCGGCCCTTCTTCGTCCGCACCCATCCGATCCGTTCCGCCTTGATCTTCGCGCTGAGCTTTAGGAACCCGTCAATCAGGGCTTCCGGGCGGACCGGACAGCCGGGGATGAAGATATCCGTGGGGACGAATGTGTACGCCCCTTTGACGACGGCGTACGAGTCGTAATAGGGGCCGCCACAAATCGTGCACTCGCCCATGGCGATGACCCATTTGGGTTCCGCCATCTGCTCGTACAGGCGGCGCACCGCGGGACGGAGCTTCAAGGAGATCGGACCGTTCAAGAGGAGCACGTCGCACTGCCGCGGGGAAGACCGGTAAATGACGCCGAAGCGCTCGACATCGTACCGTGGATCCGAGGTCGCGGCCATCTCGATCGCGCAGCACATGATGCCGAACACCAACGGCCAGGTCGAGTTGCGTTTCGCCCAGTTGAAGAACTCGCCCACCAAGCCCGCCTTCAGCCTCTCGAGGACCGCTCCGCCGGGGCCGCGTTTCATCGGGGCGTCGATGTTCTGCTCGACCCATTGGACGAAATCCTTCGACCGCAGGCCGACGATGTTCGCCTGCTCCGCACGCTGGATCATCCGATCCGGACCCCGAGCTACGGCCCGCAAATCGCTCTCCGACAAGCAGGGCCACGACACCGATGTCATGGACATGGAAAAGGGCTTTGGTCTCCCCCGCAGACGATCAGCCGGATCCAGATGACCTACACCCAGCTGACACAACATTGAACTTGGGCCTGGACGCCCGTTGCATTATGACGGCACGCCGTAGCTATTCGATAGCTAGGCAGGATACGGGCCTGAACGGATTCGGTTCAACCGGAACGAGATAACTGGCTTCGCCAATCTGGCCAAATCGGCACCAAACATTCAAAGGCTGAGAGATAGAATGTTGTGCCCGTGGTGGGACCTGGTCGCGACCGGGGCCAATCCCGTTCCAAGCGTCGCAGCCGCGAAAGAGATACTTGTCGCGTTTGCGGGAAGCTGCTCACTCCAGCTCTAAAGGATGTAGAGGGATCCGGGGGACCTGTTCGCGTGTCGTGTCGTGGCCTGCCATGCCTTCGTTGTCCGGATTCCCACGAAACGCGAGGTCCGTACCCGGACTTTGAAGCCACGCTTCTCGACGGAGTGCACGACGGAATCCCAAAGTCCAAGAGCCGCATGCAAGCGCGACGGACTAACTTCGAATGTACGGACTGCCAAGCCACGCTCGATGTGTCGAGTCTCGCTTTGGCGCACGTCCGATTCCAACTTCGACTCGGGGGCGACGCCGTTGAGGTGGAGGTTTCCCTGCCAGGCGCTCGATGTACCCATTGTGGCAAGGAACAAGCCCTTGCCCAGCGATCGAGGCTGTTGGGTGTACTCGCCGAACGACTCCCCGATGCGGTGATCGACCTTCTCACTAATGCAGGCATCGCCCGACGTCGCCGGGTCCCGGAGTTCCAGGCTTCTCCGTACGCATCGGGCGCGGCAATCGTCTTGTTCAGCTTGATGCTCGTCGTCGCTTTCCTGATCGTCCTCTCTCTTGCACCGGTCGAGGTGAAATCCTCTCCACTCTTCTGGATTGCAGTGGTCGGGTGGGCGCTGATCGCATTTCCGTTCTTTCCACCCGACGAAATACCAGGGGTGCGGCCTCCGGGGAAGACCGGCCTCGTTGGTTCGACGGTTATGGGGGCGGCCTTCCTCCTTTTCATGGCCGGTTTTGTTGTGAAAAACAGATTCCCAATCGCTCAGATCGGCTTCGGCGCCGCTGGGAGTCTCCTTGCCCTTGGAGCATGGTTCATCTACTCCTACTTGTGGACAGCGAGGATTTCGACATGTACCGTTTGTGGAACATGGCGCTGGTTCTTGCGGTACGAGGGGGCGCGGTACTGCAACAACTGCGGCCTGCCAATGCCAGCACAAACTCCGAGCGGTGCGCGATCCGAGAGCTCAGAACAGGTGCATATCCGGCGATCTCAACTGCGGCGATTTGTGGTTCGTTTTGCTCTAGGTCCACTGTGGCTCTTTGTGGGACTTATTGAAGTCGGTGCGGCAGCGCTTCTTGGCTATCCCCAACGGCTGATCGAATCCGCTCTCTTGATCCTCCTCTGGGGATTTGTTGCGACGATTGCCGTCTCGATCGCCGCCTATCGGCAGCATGTTCACCGAAGCCGGTCGCCGAACGTCTGATATCCGGCTCACGCCCGATCCGCGCGAGAAAAGTGATCACCGACTCAGGCCCGGAAACGCGCGGGGGTACGGGCCTGAAGGGATTCGAACCCTTGACCTATCGGTGTCCCTCGGACACGTCCGCGGGGCGGCTCCGATAAGAGCCGATCGCTCTACCTAGCTAAGCTACAGGCCCGCGGCCGCGCCTATCGACCGTGTTCAATTAAACGTTACGTCGAAGAACAGAGGCCCCAAGCCTGTTGCCCCACGACGAACGTCGACCCGGGCTCGATTTGATTGATGTCCAGGCGATAGCACGCTGTTGAGCTGGCGGGCACCAAGAAGAAGTCGCCCGGACTCAGATGACCGTCTCCGTCCGCGTCCGTGAATGCTAGCGTCGCATTCCCGCCCCCCAGCGGGGGACCGAGCGTCGCGGCCGTCACCTTGTCTCGCACCAGGACCGCTTGCAACTTCGACAGCGACACGGAGGCGCCGACCGACGTGACCTCGAGACGGGTCGAGGTCGTAAAGGTCATTTTCACCGGCGTGGCGACCCCACTCTGGTCGACGAACATCCGCGGAAGGAACACGACGCCAAGGAGGACGATGAAAACGATGCCCGCCACCATGGAGTACCGAAGCAGCTTCGTCGCCTGAGGTGGCGGACTCCGCTTGCGCTTGAAGACGGCCGTCGGCCTCCGGGGCCGCGCGATGCGCATCGACTCACTCCACGTAGATCGCGGGACGGCCAGGGACGGCGCGGTCAGCCTTCGTCGACGGATCCCAGCGGCGCGGATCGTCCGCGCGGAACACGTCGACCTTGACGCCGAGCTCTTTCGCCAGGAAGTGCGCATTCTCTCGGAACATCGCGAACTCGTCCACGGAGTCGAACCGATCCAGATGTTCGACGCGGGCGTGCTTCAACTCGTCCGCCACCTGCTTCGCGTACGCGGCCACCTCTTTCGCGCGGTCGCGCATCCCGGGTTGGGCAAGCGCCTTCTCCATGAGGACGTTCATCGCGAGCGCACCCTGCGTCGCGAGCGCACGGGCGACCTCGTGGACGCTGACTTTCCACGACGGCGCCGTGTACAGGGCCATTCGCTTCGGCGCGATCCCGGTGACCTTGAGGATCTCCCGGATGTCCGCGAGGGTCGACTGCAGCAAGCCTTCCGCGGCCTCCGCTCGGGGATTGATCTCCTCGACCTTCGCGTCAGGATAGGCCGCGGCGACGACGAAGCCGGCTCCCCCGTTCCGGTGCCAGATCTCCTCCGCCATATGGGGCGTGAATGGGGCTAGCACCTTCGTCTGGACCTCGATGAATCGACGCAAGCACTCCACCTGCGGACGGTTCTCCGATCTCCGGACGTACCACGACCAGGCCGACTGGAGGTCGAAATAACCGTGGCGCAACGCAATTTTGTAATTCATGTCCTCCATCGCATTCCGCGTCGCCTGAACGGTTCGATTCAGGACGCTCAGGAACCATCCGTCAATTCCGTGTGTGTTCCGCCGGGTCGAGTGTTTCTTCGTCGCAAAGCGAACCCAGTCTTGCAACCGGGCCTCCGCAACCGCGGCGAAATCAAGGTCCACGTTCGGGTCATCGAGGCCGTCGCCCGCGTTCGCCACGGTGAGCCGGATCACGTCCGCAGGCCACTCTCGCAACGCCTCCCGGATGTACCACACGTTCCCTCGGGACTTCGACATCTTGCGACCCGCGAGGCGTACATATCCGTTCACGCCGTAGCCGCGAGGCCAGTGCTCCTTCGGAAAGATCGCGATGTGATTAAACAAGCAGAAGGCCATATGATTCTGGACCAAGTCCTTCGCCGTATTGCGCAGGTCGACCGGGTACCAGTACGTAAACTCCTGCCGCAACTCTTCGACTAGTTTGGCGTCCACACCGAGTCGGCTGGCCACGGTCTTCGCGCCGCCCTTCCCGAAGAAGACATAGTCGAAGAACGCGTCGTCGAGGCGTCCGGCCCATGGCACCTGCGACCGCAAGGCGCCGCCCTGCAAGGCATGGGCGATCGTATAGTAGGCCATGTAGATCGTCGAGTCGCTGAGGCTTTCGATCACCCAGTCCGAGTCCCACGGTAGGATCGTCCCGAGGCCGCGGTGATGGGTGCATGGCCAGTCGTGGAGCCAATCCGTCACGTAGTCGAGCCATTTCCGCAAGCCCTCCGGATGCATCTCCATCGAGGCGATCGCCTCGTGGACCTTCGCCTTCCATGCCGGGTCGCCGTATCCGAGGAACCATTGGTTGTCCACGACCTTCACGATCGCCCGCGTCATGCAGCGGCACACGACCTCGCCGCTCGGCTCGTACATGCTGTCGGCCTGACCCTTCGACATGAGTTCCTTGCGGATCTCGTCCTTCGCGACCTCGACCCGCATGCCCGCGTAAGGCCCGCAGTTCTCGTTCAGGACGCCGCGGTAGAAGCCGGTCCGGTAGACCTCGGCCTTCGCTTGCTCGAGCTTCTCCCGGTCCCCTTGATTCCGGATCCCCAGCCGCTCCACGATCTCGACGCCCGGCAGCGGCCCCCACCCGGGCGTGCGGATGATCGACACCGGCTTGATCGCTCGAATGCGCGGCGGGTCCAGATCGTACTTCGCGAGGAGCGCATCATCCCGCTGGAGGTCCCGCAAGGCGACGAAATCGTCCGGGGCATCGGAAGGGACGCTCGTGACGATGCCGGTGCCTCGACCCTGGTCGATGAATGACCCTGGCAGGACGGGGATGGCACGATTGATCGCGGGAGCGACCGCATCCTTGCCAACGAGGTCGGCCCCCCGGACGGTCGACTCCACGACCACGGTCCGGCCTTGCTCCGAGAGCTTCCTTGTCGCGAGTTCGTTCAAGACCCATCGTTCCTCGCCGACCTTTGCGACGACATACGAGGCATCCGGATCCACCCAGAGATTCGTCTGCCCGTAGACGGTCTCGGGTCGGATCGTGGCGGCGAGGAGGAATCGGCCATCCGCCAAGGGAAACTTCAGGAGTGTGTATTCGCTCGGCGTCTCCCCTTCGCCCTCGAGGCGGTCGTGATCCCCGATAGGGGCTTGGTCTTTCGGACACCAGATAACTGGGTGCTTGTCGATCTTGACGAAGTCGCCGTCCCGGAGGTGATGGAACTGCCATCGCACGAACGCGTCGTAGGGCGGGTTCAGCGGGGTCGTGATGAAGGACCGGGTCCAGTCCACCGCGACACCCAGGCCCTTCAAGTCCTCCATCGCGGCCTCGGGAAATACCTCGATCCAGTGCATCGGGTCCGCGAACTTTGGAATGTCGCGGTCCGGGATTCCCATCTTCCGCAGGATGTCCCACTGCTTCGGCTCCTTCTCGGCGATGCGCTTCGCGGCGCCCAGGATCGGAAGACCCGTGCAATGAAACGCCTCCGGATGGAGGACGTTGTACCCGAGCATGCGACGATATCGCGACTGAAACTCCGCTCGCAGGAACGAAGTCGCGAAACCTAGGTGTTGGTACCCGTTCATGTAGGGGTACGGGACGGTCGTGTACCACTTGGGCCGCGTCGGATCGGCTCGCGCGACGTTCACGTTCGCCTTCTCCCAGGCGGCCCGCCACTTGACCTCTATCGGCCGCAGATCGATCTCCCTGGCGCGGGGTCCTATTTTCGTCCGGGTTCGTGGAGGAGCCGCGCGGGCGCGCGTCCGCACGCGCGGTTTTGCCGTCGGCCGAGACGATCGCCGTCGGTGACGTCTCGCCGACACACTCCGACGTCGAGACGATTTCGGCGCTCTTCGGTGCGGATGGAGACTCGTTCGACGGGTGCGCGGGGCCGATTTTCTCCGGGCCACGGCGGACCATAGGAGGCGTTCGCGTAAAGCTTTCGCGGTGTTCGAACCTCGTTGGTAGCGCTCCTTTCCGCGAAAAAAGCGCCTCTTCTATCTGGCATACGAAATAAAATTAAGGACCCTCGGTCGGGCACAGGCTCCGAGGACGATGGAGGGGTCTTGTCCTACGTCGTATGACAATTGACAAAACGTATATGTAGGGTCGTCCTGGATACAGCGGCTGACACGCCAAGAAATGCCGGAGTGGCGTATGACCCCGTCATACCCATTCCCGTGTTCGAGGCGAGGGGTCTGGGATGGACGAAAACGAGCGGATCACGCTTCGGCTCGAGAAAGAGAACCTCGAGCTGATCGATGCGTTCTTGAAAGAGAACACGTCCCACGGGAACCGCTCCCAACTGGTCCGCGAGGCGGTCCAGGCGTACATCCAGGCCATCCGCGAGGGCGGGGATCGAGTCACGATCCACGTTCCTCGGTACTACCTCGACCTCATCGACCGCCTCGTCGCGGACGGCTACCTCCTGAATCGGGAACATGCCATCGTGCGAAGCATCGAGGAATGGTTCACGCGGGAACGGGTCAAGGAGATCCAGGACCACAAGCAGGAAGTCGACAAGGCGACCGGCAAAGTGGTCTCGGTCTCGACCGGAGAGAAGGACGGAGTCATCCCGCGGTGAGGCAGCGGGGCGTGACGAAGGCCGGAAGGAAGGAACTCCAAAACGGAAGGGAAGGGAAAACGGGATGGGACCCGAACAGAAGGGATGGGATGCACTCCTCTCGCCGAGGGGATCTCCTTCCGGCCTCCCTCGACAAGTCGCAGGATAGTCGGAGTTGGATCGATGGTACCCAGGGACTACGTGGACGAGGTCATCAGCAGCCTGTTCGAAGACGCCGTCGACCCGAAGATCTCGGTCGTCGGGGTCGGCGGGGCAGGCGGCAAGATGGTGAGCGCGCTCTACGACCGCGAGATCAAAGGCGTGGAGACAGTCGCCGTGAACACGGACCCCGCGGGTCTGTCGAAGGCGGAGTGCGACGTGAAGATCCTCCTCCCCCACTCGGAGGACGAAGACCGGGTCGTCGCCGCCCGCGTGTCGGCGGAGGACCAGGAAGGGGCCCTCCGGTCCTCGCTGTCCTCGGACATCGTCTTCATCGTCGCTGGACTCGGCGGCGCGGCGGGCACTGGAGCTGCACCCGTCGTCGCGCGCGCAGCCCGGGCGAATGGCGCCGTGACCGTCGGGATCGCGATTCTCCCGTTCGAGGTGGAAGGCCGCACCGAGGTCGCGCGGGCCGGACTCGAGGCGCTTCGCGCCGAGGCGGACAGCGTGATCGTGCTGGACAACAACTCCCTCGACCGGTTCGCGGACCAGCTCTCCTTCAACGAAGCGATGCAGGTCATCTCGTTCATGGTCGTCACGATCGTGAAGGGCGTCGTGGACCACCTGAGCCGCTCCTACCTCTCGACGCTGACGGAGGAGATCGAGAACGCGGCTCGGGAAATCGAGGAGCAGAACAACCACGCGGTCCCGGTCGACGTGCAGCCTCCGGAGACCGTGCAGGCCGCCTGGGACCTCGGCCCCGTTGCGTTCAACGACCAAGGGTTCATCGGACTTCGCTAGAGGCAGCTCAAGTATCCTCCCCCCAACCAACGCCCACCCGCGAGGGCTTCGGGCGGCCCCGCCGAAGAGGCGGCGGCTCGGCCCTCGCGACCTCTTTCTTTGCCGTTCCAGGGAGAGGGCGGCAAGCTTCTTGCATTTCGCGCGTCTTGCCTCCTCCATGGCCACCTACCGAGAGGCGATCCGGATCGACACGAAGCCGGGCGTTCAGGCGATCGACGTGACGGACCGGGTCGAGGCCGCGATCGCGAAGTCCCGGGTCCGGGACGGCCTCGTGTGCATCTTCACGCCGAGCAGCACGAGTGCGATCGTGACGAACGAGTTCGAGCCAGGTCTGATGACGGAGGACATCCCGAACGCCCTTGAGCGGCTCTTCCCGCAGGACATGGAATACGGCCATCAGCGTCGATGGCAGGACGGGAACGGCCACAGCCATGTGCGCGCGACCTTCCTCGGCCCGAGCCTCACAGTGCCGGTCATCGACGGCCGTGCCGCCCTCGGCACCTGGCAACAGATCGCGTTCTTGGAACTGGACAACAAGCCGCGAGAGCGGGAGGTCATCGTGCAGATCGTCGGAGACGTCGTAACGCCAAGGGACAAATAGCGAAGGGCGATTCGAGGACCGGATGGCCGGGGCGACGGCGGAGGCGTCCGCGAAGGTCGCGTCGACCTCCGTGTTTCAGCTCGCATGGCCCGTCATGGTGGCCAACTTGCTCCAGACCCTGACCACGACGGTCGACGTGATCATGGTCGGGTCCCTCGGGTCCGAGGCCCCCGCCGCCGTCGCCGCGGTCGGCTTCGGAGGGCAGTTCATCTTCCTGTTCTTCAGCGTCATGATCAGCGTCTCCGCAGGAACGATCGCCCTGGTCGCTCGGGCCATCGGCGCGAACGACCTCGCGGAAGCGGATCACATCCTGAAGCAGAGCCTGGTCCTGGGAGCCCTCCTGTCCCTCCCGCTGACGTTGTTCGGCCTCCTCTTCGCGGAACCGATGCTCGCCGTGTTCGGTGCCGCGGCCGATGTCGTTTCCCTCGGCGGGGCGTACATCCGGATCATCTCGCTCGTCGTCTTCTTCCAGTTCATCGCCTTCCTCGGAAGTGCCGCGCTCCGCGGCGCCGGCGACACAGTCACGCCCCTGTGGCTCGGCGTGCTCGTGAACGTCGTCAATTTCGGCATCAACGTGAATCTGATCTTCGGAAACGCGTTCGTCCCCCGCCTCGGCGTGCCCGGCGCCGCGATCGGGACGTCGATCTCCTACGTCATTGGGGCGCTCGCCCTGATCGCGATCCTGCTTCGGGGAAAGCATCGACTGAAACTCCATCTGTCCGGCGGATGGGTGCATATGGACGCCGTGCGACGGATCTTCCGAATCGGTTGGCCCGCGGCGCTCGAGCAGATCCTCCTGCAGGTCGCGTTTCTATTGTGGGTCGGTATGGTCGTCGTCTTCGGCACCCAGATCCTCGCGGCGCACCAGATCGGCCTGCGGATCCAGAGCTTCGCATTCATGCCCGGGTTCGGATTCGCGATCGCTGCGACGGCCCTCGTCGGCCAGAACCTCGGGGCGCGGAATCCCGAGGAAGCCGAAAAGAGTGGTTGGGAGGCGATGAAGTTCTCCGTCGTCGTGATGAGCGTGATCGCCATTGGAATCTTCCTCTTCGCAGAGTTCATCGCCCGAGCTTTCATCGGGGACCCGGTGGTCGTCTCTTGGAGTGTGACGTTCATCCGGATCCATGCGGTCAGCATCCCCGCCGTGGGAGTCTTCTTCGCGATCGATGGCGCTCTCCGTGGAGCGGGCGACACCCGATTCCCTTTGATGACGTCCCTGAGCGGCATGTACCTCGTCCGCCTGCCGCTGTCCGCGATCTTCGGATTCGTCCTAGGCTGGGGGATCGTGGGAATCTGGATTCCCCTCGTCATCGAGTACTATTACCGGTCCGCCGTGATCGCGAATCACTTCCGCCGGGGCAAGTGGAAGACGTTGCGGGTCTGAGGACGTCAAGTTTTAAGCCGACGGGACCCTAGGGCGCCGCGGGTCGATCCCATTCCGAAGGATGTGCAAGGCGAGAAAGTCGCGAACTCGTTTCGCCTGAACAAGGTCGGCGTGACCGGCGTCGTGAAACCCGTCCAGGTGCGCCGTCCCAACCGATCGGTCACGCTCACGACCACGCTCGACGTGTTCGTCGACCTGCCGCCGGACCAGAAAGGCTCGCACCTGTCCCGGAACCTCGAGGCCATCAACGAGGTGGTCGACCGCTCCGTCCGCGACCCGGTCGCGAGCCTGGAGGAACTCACGGACACGATCGCGGTTTCCCTTCTCAAGCGCCACGACTATGCGACGACGTCGGAAGTATGGGCCAGCGCGGCCTACTTCCTCGAAAGGACGTCGCCTTCGGGCCGCACGTCCTTGGAGCCGTACCGGCTGGTGGCGCGGGCGAACGCGCGACGCGGGGAGCGAGAGGTCGAGCGATCGATTGGCGTGGAGGTCGTCGGAATGACCGCATGCCCGTGCGCCATGGAAACGGTTCGAGACGACGTCCTGAAGGAGCACCCGGAAATGGCGAAGTGGCCGGAGGGATTCCCGATCATCACGCACAACCAACGAAACCGGACGACCGTCATCCTGCAGGAGCCGTCGAACCATGAGGTCGAGGCGGACGAGCTGATCGACATCGTCGAGGATTCTCTGTCCGCTCCCACGTTCGGATTATTGAAACGTCCGGACGAAGGCCGTCTCGTCGAGATGGCCCACCGCAATCCGAAGTTTGTGGAGGATGTCGTCCGGGACGTCCTCGAGCGGCTCCTGAAGCGCTATCCGAAGATGCCGGATGGCACCTGGGTCCGCGTGAAGTCCGAGGCCGAAGAGTCCATCCACAAGCACAACGCCCTCGCAGAGCGGTCGACGACCTTCGGCGAACTTCGCTCAACGTGAGCCATGCTCAATCGGAAAGCAAGGCAGGGGTCCTACGAGGACTCCTCGCCCTTCTCATCGATCGGCTTCTGGTTGGTCTGATCCGACGTGTAATCGGGGTGGTCCATTCGCTTGTATGGCTCGGCCGGCTTACCCCCGTTCGAATCCGTGAGGAGCTTCGCAAGGTAGGCCGTCAAAAGGGTTCCCGCGCCGGACCCATCCCCGCCCGCGGTCACGAGCGTATCCGGCGTCACGCGGATCTTGCCGTCGCGGACCTCTTCCATGACCTTGACGAGTGCGACCCGATCCGAGCCGAGCACGTCGGCTTGCGCGTGGTAGGCATCCGCCTGCGCCTCACCCACCATCCGAATCGCGGCCGCGTTTCCGTCCGCTTGGATGCGCGTCGCATCGCGCACGCCTTCCGCCTGTTTGATCGCCGCCTTCGCAAGGTTTTCGTTGATTTGGACTTGGTAGGAGGCCTCGACGACCTTCGGCTGGAGGTTTGCGCGGGCGGTCATCTCTTGGACCGCGATGCGCCTCTGCTCCGCCGTCGCCTGCTGCTCATACTGCGTCTGCTGCTGGATGGCGATCTCCTTGTTCGTCTGGGTCGCGAGCAGCGTCGGGTCGACGGCAATGTAGGAGATGAGTAGGTTCTGCGCTTCGACGTAGTACTTGGCAAATTGGATCCTGGCCCGGTTCAGAGCTTCCTCTTGTAGTTGCGACCGACCCTGCACGAACTCGAGCGCCTTCTTCTCGCCCGCGTTGTTCCGGAACGACGCGTCAATCAGGGGATGCACGATCTGTTGGATCAGGTTGAAGACGGAGCCGAACCGTGCAATGACGAAGGCCGCGTTCTCTGGCAGGATGCGAATCACCATCCGCACGTCGACCTCGAGCTTGAATCCGTCCTTGGACGTCACGAGCAGCTGGCCGAAGCGGAAGAAGGACAAGCCCTTCTCGCCCTGTTCCGTCAAGTACGGATAGTCCGATTCATCCGCGGCAGGATCCGTCGGACGACGCGAGAGACTCGGGGCGTCCGGCCGGTCGGACCGAGCCCAGTCGACCATGATGGCCGACGTCGGCACGAGGTAGGCGGTGAAAGCGACCCGGTTCAGGTTGTACTTCCCTGGGGCGACGGGGTTGCGCCAGATCCCCCGTCGGTTTCGGTCTGGAACGAGGAGCCTCTCGACGGCCGCGTGGATCGTCTGGTCGAAGTCCGGGCTGTCCGTCACGGGCACGGGCTGGATGTCCGCCTGGTCCAGTTCCTCCCCGATGTTCGACCGGAGGACCGCCACAAATCCCGGAGGGACCTCGGCGACGTCGTCGATCTGGACTTGGAAGAGGATCGGATTGATGTAGTACCGGCCGGGCTGGAGCGTGTCGAGCTGGGGCCCTCGGAAGCCACCGCTCTCGAGGAAGGCCTGACCGTCCTGGAAGAAGTTGTGCGGCCGGGAGCTCGGGTGCGCGGCCGACGGCGAAATCTCGGGTTGCGGCGCGACGATGAACTTCGGAGGAAGGGGCTGGCCATCTTGAGCCGTCACGACGCCGACCTTGCCGGACGCGACCTCCGTTGCGGCCCGCCTGGCCACGTTGAACAGGAACGGATTAATCCGATACGTCCCCGGACGGATGATCGCGACCTGCGGGCCCTTGAACCCGCCGTTGGCGAGGAACGCCTCGCCGTCCTGGAACTGGTTGCACTCCACCTCGTCCCCGAGGAGTCTTCCCTTCGGCAGGGGCCGACCATCGATGGCCTCCACACTTGCGATTTCGTTCTCCGCCACCTGGATGACTTTCGACCTGCGCATGCTCCAAACGACCGGCATGCGCCAGTACAGGCCCGGCATCAGGGTCGCGGCCTGCGTCCCAATCTCCCCGTGTCGGGCAATGACCTGCCCGGGCGGCATCTTCTTCCCGCCGAGTCTCTTCACGAGGACGCCTACCTCGCCCGACCGGATCAGGTAGAGACCTTTCAGGACAAACGCCAAGACCGCGAGGAGCGCGAACGCGGCCCCAAGTGCGACTGCCGGAATGCTGCCGACGAAGTCGACCATGTTTTCCCCCTCCGTCCATGATATGTGTCTCTGGGCTCATGAACCTTGTTTGGGCTTGCCCACGGCTTGCACACGGAGCCTTGCGGGATCAGTCGGGACCTGCCCAAACCGCCTCAGAACACGTCCTCGGATCCGCACCCAAAAGACGACGCTCATAAGGGTGGCAGACCCGCTCCCATGGCCTGCAGGTGGGACGAACAACGAAGGGCCGTTACCCATCGCGAAGGTCGGAGCCATCCGACGGAAGGCTCGGCCAGAAGGGGTCTCGCAAACATGTTTACGGCGGAAGGCCCCAACGGGCTTTGGTAGCAAAGTCTGATGCCTCCCGACGGCCTCCTCAGGCCGTGGCGGTCGCGGTCCTGTGTCACATTTGCCATCGCCCGACGCTTCTGGCCTGCCGCAACTGCGGACGGCCGGCCTGCGACGAACATCTCGCGGGGAGTGTCTGTGTCGAATGCCGGGTGGGCCGGCGGGGATCGAGGCCCGGCGCGCAGGCCTAGGGTCGCGGATTAGAGAAGGCGTTTCGCGTCTTCCTTCTCGACCCCCAGCGCCTTCAGGGCGTACGTGAGGGCCTTCTGGCGGATCATGTCCCGGGTCTTGTCGTCGAGGAACTGCTCCATGATCAACGGCGCCTTCCGGGCGTACTGGACGGCGAACTCCGACCAATAGAACGGAGCGTTCTCGTCGTCGAGCTTCGCCGCGGCATTGTACTGCTCCTCCGCCTCGTTGAACCGGCCGAGGTCGACGCAGAAGGAGGCGAGGGCATCGCGGTACTGCGGGTTCTCCCCGTCCAGCTCGATCGCCTTCTTGTACAGGCCCATGATCTCGTCGGGCTCCACCTTCGGAACGCCGAGGGCGGCCTCCGCCTTGCCGAAAAACGCGAGGGCACTGGCCGGGTCCGCCTTCGTCGCCTTGTCGAAGTGCTTGTACGCGGAGTCGTAGTCGAGTTGGCCGAGGGCTTGTTCGCCGGCGGCGATGTCGGCTTCGGCGGCGGACGTCATGGCAACCGTCGCCGCAGAAACTCGGAGAGACAATAAAGATTGCCGTTGCATTCTCAATCGGGATGCGTGGCCCCGATCACACGATTGCAGGATGGTCCCGGAGCCAATCGAGGTCGCTCAGATACAGCTGACGGATGTCGGTGATCCCTTCGATCGCCATGATCACGCGTTCGAGGCCGAGGCCCCATGCGAGCACGGGCGCCTTCAGACCGAGCGGCGCCGTCACCTCGGGCCGGAAGATGCCGCTCCCGCCGAGCTCCATCCACCTCCCATCCGAGACCTGTCCTTCGGGCTCCATGCTCGGCTCCGTGTAGGGGAAGAACCCAGGTCGGAACTTCACGCGGGTGAAGCCGAGCCGTCGATAGAACGTTTCGATCGTGCCGATCAGCTGCGCGAGGTTCGCGCCGTCTTCCATCACGACGCCTTCAATCTGGTGAAATTCCGGCAGATGCTTCCAGTCGATCGCATCGGGACGGAAGTTGCGGCCGATGATGAACGCCTTCCGCGGTGGATCGGGATGCTCCGCGAGCCACTGCAAGGTGATCGGCGTCGTGTGGGACCGGAGGACGGCCCGCCCCGCCTCCTTGCGGTCCCATCGGTACCGCCATCCCGCGCTCCCGGTCCCCCCGCCGTCCTCGTGCGTCTTCGCGACGCGATCCACAATCCGCTCCTCGGGAAGTGGGACCGTCGAGGGCTTCGCGAGATAGAACGTGTCGAGCTGGTCCCGCGCCGGGTGGTCCTGCGGCTGGAACAAGGCGTCGAAGTTCCAGAAGGCCGCTTGGACGAAGTCCCCGTCAATCTCGGTGAAGCCCATGCTCAGGAAAATCCGACGAATCTTTTCGATGTACGCGCCGAGCACGTGCCGTTTCCCCGGCCGTACGAGAGGGGCGAAGGCCTTCGGATCGTACCGCCGGAAGTCCACGTTCCGCCATTTTCCGGAACGCAACAGATCCGTCGTCGGCTGAGCGACCTCCTCCTTGAGTTCGAGGCCGCCCGCGAGGATCTTCTCTGCCGCGGCCGTGAGGGCGATCTCCCTTCGGACCGATTCGCGTTCCTTCACCAATTCGCGTCGAGACTTCAGGTCGCGCAGGAGTCGGGGATCGATCGCGTCCTCCGGGAGTTCGTCTTTGGCGAGTCGGGTGAGGATCTCTTCGTCCGGCCCTTTCCCGTCCGCCGCTTCTTTCCCCACCCCTGTGAGAATCACGACGCTCCCTTGGGGACCCTTGGAGACCTCCGCCCAACCCTTCCGGCGAAGCCATCCGAGGGCGACCGCAAGCTCTCCGTCGTCGAACCGACACGCGGCCTGCAGCTTCGGGACCGGGAGGCGACCGCCCGCCTTGATCAACGCCTTCAGCGCCTTCCGTTCCGGCAGTGACCGCCGGGCGACGTCGGGCCGCGCGAGTCGGTACGTGTGCACGACGCGCTCCTTCATCGTGACGAGGCCTTTCGCCTGCAACCACGAGGCGGCGTTCATCACCTCGACGAGCTCGCGGAATTTCCCTGCGGTTCGCAGTTCCTCGGGGGTCGCCTTCTTGGGCTTCTCGAGGGCGAGAAGGACCTTCTTCTCGAGATAGCTTAACTCCGCGGCCGAGGCCGGCATCCCGCGGCGCATGGGACCCTTTCGTTATATGTCTTTGTCGCGCGCCGCCGGGGTCCACTCCCTCCCGGTGGACCGAGGATTCTCAAGGCTGAGAACTACGGCATTCCCTATATATGACAAAACAGAACATCGCACGCTCCAGTGAATCAGTCGACGCCTTCGAACGCCCGAGCGAGAGCCCGGAACGAGGTGCCCTAATGGAGGAACGCTTCCCGACGAACTACTCGGTCCTGTTGGCGGGCCCGCCGGGCGTGGGGAAATTCGAGTACCTGATCGCTCGCATCCGCGAGGACTTGCGGCTCGGCGAGCGCGTCGTGTTCGTGACCCTCGACATGCCGCCGAACGAGATCCGCGCGCGGGCGAAGGCGCTTCGCCTCGACCTGGGAGCTCACGAGGGAAGGTCGTTCGTGTTCGTCGACTGCTACAGCGCGACCTCGTCGGACCGACCCGAAGCGGCCCCCGGCAAGAAGACGTTCCTCGTCTCGAGCTTCAGCAACCTCGAGGGGATCGGCATGGCGATGAGCAAGGCCGCGCAGGAGCTCGGCACGCCGGTCCGGATCTACTTCTACACGATCTCCACCCTGTTCCTTCACAACTCGACCCAGGCGATCGCGAAGTTCTTCCAGATCGTCACCTCGCGGGCGAAGACGAACCTCGGTTTCATCCTGTACGCGGTCCACGAGGGAGTCCACGAACCGATGACGATGAACCTCCTCCGGTCCCTGGTCGACGGCGTCGTGGAGATGCGGTACACGGACACGATGGAGCGGGAGATCCGCGTCCATCACATGCGAGGCTACCAGGTCGACGCCGCCTGGCATCCGTTCCGCCAGTTGCCTGAGACCGTGGTGAGCCTATGATGGCGGCGCCGGTGCGCGCACCGACCGCGCGGGCCAAGACGGGGATCCCCGTCCTCGACGACCGCCTCCAGGGCGGATTCCCACGACCCTCCACGCTCCTCCTGTTCAGCGACAAGCCGACCGAGAAGCGAATCTTCGGCGAGAACTTCGCCGTCCAAGGCGTGAAGGCCGGGGAGCGGTCCATGTATGTCGATTTCTTCCGAGCACCCCAGCTCGCCCGTGGGGAAATGAAGCGGTTCGGGTCGGTCGACCCGGCAAAGCTTGTCTTGGTCGACGCGACGTCCTCCCAGCTCCTCCTCCCGAGCCCAGAGCGGTACCACATCGACGACATCTCGAGCCTCGAGAACATCCGTGAGGCGATCATCGCCGCGACGCAGGCCGAGAAGCCCACCCGGATCATCGTCGACTCGATGGAGTTCTTGATGGACCGGTTCCCGAAGGAAGACGTGCTGCGGTTGTGGCGCGAGCTCATCGAAGCCGCCCGGGCCGCGGGTGCCGTGATCTGTTTCCTCTTCATCAACTGGACCCTCGCGGAGGGGGACCTGGTCGAGATCCGCGGCATGTCCGATTTCGTCGTCGAGTTTCAGTCCTCCCTTCGCGGCGGGATCATCCGAAACTCGATGCGGATCTCCCAGATGGCGCAGGAGGGCATCCGGACGAACTGGATCCCGTACACGTTCAAGGACCTCGTGGGGCTCACGGTCTATTTCCCGAGGATCCTCGTCACCGGCCCCTTCAACGCCGGCAAGTCCACGGTCGTGAGGGCGCTCTCGGAAAAGTCGGTTTCGATCGATCGAATGGGCACGACGGTCGCTTTCGACTATGGCAACGTGAACATCACCGGCATCGAGGCGGAGATCTTCGGCACTCCGGGTCAGGAACGCTTCGAGTTCATCTTCAAGATCTTCGCCCGAGAGGTGAGCGGAATCCTCCTCGTCATCGACGCGACCCATCCGGACGAGCTCCCGCGGGCGAAGCAGATGCTCGACCTCGTCGGGCCTCGCATTCCATTCGTCGTGCTCGCGAACAAGAGCGACCTCGCGGGAGCGCTCTCTCCCTCCGACATCTCCCGTCGGATGGACCTTCCGCCCGACACTCCGGTCATGCCCACCGTGGCGACGGAGTCGCGGGGCGTCCGGGATGCCCTTCTGATCCTCGCCGAGATGATCATCGGGGTGCGCTAGATGCTCGCGGACGGCGCCGCTCGGTTGCAGACGGTCCTCGCAGAGCTCCGCCGACTCCCCGGCATCCTCGGGGTGACAATCGCGCGCAGGGACGGCATCCTCATCGCCCACTCGCTCCCCAAAAACATGGACCCGAAGAAAATCGCCGCCATGGCGGCCGCGATCGTCGGGACGTCGGAGATGGCCGCCGTGGAGATGGGTCTCGGTACGTTCAACCAGTCGATCGTCGACACGCACATCGGGAAGCTGATGGCGACCGGCGCCGGGGAGGAGGCAATCCTCGTGACGATGCTCCGCAACGAGGCGAACATGGGCCTCATCCACCTCAGCGTGGACCGGGCCGTCCAGTCGATCGCCGGGATCCTCCTGGCCGAGGAGGTGCCCGCGTGACGGACCTCTGGGGCCGTCTCGAAGAGACGATCGAAGAGCTGTCCCATGTGACGGACATCAAGTCCGCCGCGGTCGTCCGTCGGGACGGACTCGTGGTGACGCACACCCTCCCGGAGGGAGTCGACCCGAAGATCGTCGCGGCGATGACCGCCGCGATCGTGGGGACCTCCGAGATGGCGACCATCCAGCTGTCCCAGGGCCGCTTCGTGCGGGCGATCGTCGAGTCGGATCATGGGAAACTGCTCAGCCTCGGGGCCGGAGAGGAGGCGCTCCTCGTCGCCCTCGTGTACGACGATGCGAACCTGGGGCTCGTCCTCATGGCGATGGAGCGGGCCGCGAAGCAGGTCGAACGAATCATGCAGGAGGCGGTCTCCGCATGAAGGCCGAGCGGGAGGAACTCGATGCCCGCCACTGAAGACGGCACGAACCGGCTCCTCGACTTCTTCGTATACGGGATGCTCCGGGCCGCGGAATCGTTGGGCAACGCGCCGCTCTTCCTGCGGACCGTGGTCGAGCAAGGGCTCCGGAAGTTCATGCTCGTGAACCTCCCCACGTTCCGCGAGTCGGACAACGCGACGGAAGCCTGCGATGCCTTCACCAAGGCCGCGGATGCCTCCGGCCTCTTCGACGGGAGTGACAGCGTGTTCCGAGGTGATGCGGACACGGTCCACGCCGAGATCGGCGATCGGTGCCCGTATCGCCGCGTGTGCACGGTCCGCCACGACGAAGGGCTCCCAGTCCACTGCGTCCGCACGTTCGTGCTCGCCGAGATGCTCCGGATCCGACTCGATGCCGACTTCGATTGGAAGCTGAAGCGATTCGGACGGCCGTGCCAGATCACCTTGACTCGGTCCAACTGGAGGAAGGGCTGAATGGAGACGAAGAAAATTTCTACGTATATTGAGGGCCTCGACGAGGTCCTGGGCGGCGGCTTCCCCGTCGGCCACGTCGTGCTCCTCTCGGGTCTCCCGGGGACGATGAAATCCACCCTCAGTTACGCGATCCTGCATCGGAACGCGAAGGAACGCGGTGCGCGGTGCCTCTACGTGTCCCTCGAGCAGACGCGGAAGAGCCTCGAGGACCAGATGGCCGCGATGGGCTTCGATGTCGAGGAGGTCCGCGGGGACGTCCACATCCTCGACGTCGGGACGATCCAGAAGGAGATCGGCAAGAGCGCGACCAAGCCATGGATGGAGTTCCTCCGAAGGACGCTAACGACGAAGAAAGACATCGACGGAGTGGACCTCATCGTCGTCGATTCCCTGGAGGCCCTCGAAGTCCTCGCCAAGTTTTCCGACCGCCGAACCGAACTGTTCCAGTTTTTCGAATGGCTCCGCGACCTCGGTGCGACGACCCTCGTGCTCGCGGAGGCCGCGAGCGAGGCCCCATTCCTCGGGCTCGAGGCGCCCCAGCCGCGGCGCGATGAAACGTTCCTCGCGGACGGGATCCTCGAACTCAAGATGCACCAGATCACGGACGTCGAGGTCCAACGCCGGATCCGGGTGTCGAAGATGCGCGGGGCGCACCACCGGACCGGATTCTCGGCGCTCGTCTTCGAGGACGGCCGGTTCCAAGTCACGTCCGTGATCAGCGTGTAGGAGGGACCATGCCGACGCTCATCCCCTGCCCGAACTGTAATTCCTTCAACAAGCCCGACGCGACGTACTGCCACACGTGCGGTCGACATCTCGGGCCTGAGTCGGGGACCAGGCCGGAAGGGACGGACGTCGTCCTCAAGCAGGTCATGGGAGGGGCGGTCTACAGCGCGCTCGTCGGAGGGGAAGGGAGGCGGACGAGGCTTCCCGCTCCTCCGCCGCCGTCCGATGAGGACCCGGAAGTCCCGATGTCGGATGCCCCGGAGCCGGACATAGAGGACAACTCGGACGTGATCGGGGCGGCCCTCGACCGGATCCGGGCCAAGGCGCACGAGGAGGGCCATCGCTTCAAGCCCTACGTCCGCTCCAAGTCCCACAAGGGGTCAGGCCCTCAAGGGCAAGAGGAACTCGCGGTCCAGATGGACCTGGCGGTCTCGCTCCTCCGAGAGCGACGGTTCGAGGAGGCCATCGAACCGCTCCTGAAGGCGATCGCGCGCGATGACGAGAACCGTCCTCCGTGGATCCTGCTCGGGGAAGCGTATCTCCGGGTCGACCGCCCATACAAGGCCGCCGTCGCCTATCTTCGCTCCCTCGAACTGAGTCCGAAGGACGAGCAAGCCTGGCTTGGTTTGGGCCGTGTCCTCCGATTCATCGATGAACTTCCGACCGCCGCGGCGGTCCTGGAGCGCGCGACCCGGATCCGTCCGGAACACGCGGACACCTGGGTGGAACGCGGGCTCGTCCTCGCGTCGATGCAGAAATTGCCCGAGGCCTTGCGCAGTTTCGGAAAGGCCCTCGACATCCGGCCGGACCATCGAATCGCCCTCGCGAAGCGAACGGAGATCGAGGCGAGGCTGCGAGAGCAAGGGGCCGTCGAGGCCGATCCGGAACCCGCGAAGAGCGACACAGTCCCGAGGCCGCCGAACGCAGCGGAGGCCGAGGCAGCCTTCGAAGTGGACATTCTGGAAGAGATCGAAGACTCGATCCAAGAGGAGGCGCGGAAGACGATGCAGGCCGTCCGGGAGGGACCGCGGACCGTGCCGCCCGCGCCAGTTCCGGAGGCAGCGCGACCCCCGCGGGTCCCGACGTTCGTCGAGGGCCTCGATGAGAGCCTGGAGGGCGGAATCCCATGGGGTCATCTGGTCCTGATCGAAGGCGCGCCAGGGACCATGAAATCCTCCCTCGCCTTCTCGATCCTGCTCCACAACGCGGCCCGCGAAGGTCTCCACTGCCTGTACGTGAGCCTGGAGGAGCGGGCCTCGAGCCTCCTGAAACAGATGGGCTCCGTAGGGTTGAAGCTCGACGTGCCGAAAGGCTCCCTCGTCGTCCTCGACCCGAGGACCGCGGCGGACATCCTCAGCGAGAAGAAGGATTGGGTCGACGCCCTCGAGGCCGGCATCAAGTCGATCAAGGAGAAGCGGGGCCTCGACCTGATAGTGATCGATTCCCTCGAGGCACTCGAGGTCCTCGCGAAGTTCAAAGATCGGCGGCGAGAGATGTACCGCCTCTTCGAGTGGCTGCGCGATCTCGCGGTCACGAGCTTCGTCGTCACGGAGCGACCGGACTGGTTGATCGCCGGGCACGTGCTCCAGGGACGGTGGGACGAGGACTTCCTCGCGGACGGCGTGATCCAGCTCCGGATCCACATGGTCTCCGACCTGGAGGCGCAACGCCGCCTTCGAGTGGTGAAGATGCGCGGGACGAAGCACGAGACCGGGTACCTGGCGATGGTCCTCGACGACGGACGCTTCCGGGTCACGCGCGCGATGAGCACCTGAGAGGTCGGCATGGCGCGGGCCCTCGTGAAGACGCACATTCGCGGCTTCGACCAGGAGGTCCTCCGCGGCGGCATCCCGCAGGGACACGTCATCCTGATCCGCGGCGCGAGCGGCACGATGAAGTCGTCCCTGGCGTACTACGTCCTCTATCACAACGCCCTCGAAGGGACGCCCGGTCTGTACGTGACGCTCGAACAGCCGGCCGGCGGCCTGCTCGAACACGTCGCGGCCCTCGGCCTCAAGGCGACCGCGGTTTCCGACGCCCTCCCGATCCTCGACCTGAGTCGCGGTCGGGAACACCTCGAGGAGATGGTGACGAAGGTCGGGGCCATGACGGACGACACGGCGCCGCGCGGGGAGGCCCTCATCGCGGTGTTGAAGGCCAAGGTCCTCGAGCTGCGCAAGAAACGGAAGTTCCAGCTACTCGCGATCGATTCGTGGGACGCCCTTGAACTCATGTTGGAGTTCCAGGATCGCCGTGCGGAGACTTTCGGGTTCTTCGAATGGTTGAGGGACCTCGGGGTCACGAGCCTACTAATCTCGGAGGAGCCCGGGTACGAGGCGCCGGCCACCGCCCTGGAGGAAGAGTTCCTCGCGGACGGGATCGTCCACCTCCGTCTCCAGCCGGTCTCGGAGACCTCCTACCAACGTCGGGTCCAGTGCGTGAAGATGCGGAGCGTGAACCAGGACAGCGACGACCACACCCTCCTGTTCGAGAACGGGCGGTTCGAGGTGGCCCGGGCGATCGGGTGACGCATGGACGGACGTCTACGCGCGCTCGCGATCCGCTCCCTCTTCCTGTTCCTCCTGTCCCTGGTCCTCGTCGCGGGCTTCTGGTACCACCGGGAGTTTTACCAGATCGGCTTTACGAACCTGCTCATCATCGGCGGCTTCGTGACCTTCCTGGTCATCTGGGCGGCGCGGCTCGCGATGACGGGGGAATTGCCGCGGGGCCGTCCGAGCGGCGAGCTCGCCTTCACCCTGGACGAGGGCGACCGTCTCTTGAAACGGGTGGCCCGGTCGGTCGTGCGACCCTCCGAGGACCTGACCGCACCGAGCGTCGGCCACGTCGTCCGGGCGAAGTATGAGACGGGCACGGAGTTCGCGCGTCTCCTCATCGAGGATGCGCGCCGCACCTTCCTCTCGGACCTGACGGACGACGACGCACGTCAGGCGGGGTTTCGATCCGCCGCGGATCTCCGCGAGGCGGGGACCTCTCGGTGGAGCTGGCGTCCCGCCGACATCGTGACGATCCTACGCGTGCGCGCTCTCGGGGGCTCCCGATGAACCTCTCGAGCGTCATCGTCCTCCTGGGCGTTGCCGCGGATGGCTGGCTCCTCGCCTTCCTGGCCATTCGGGGCCGCCGACCGTGGCTCCAATCGACCTTCGCGGCCTGTGCGCTGTCGTTCCTCGTCGTGGGCGCCTGGTCCGCGGCCCGGAACGAAGGCGTCCTCCCCGCGGTCCGTGAGGACCTGGTCCTCGGCCTCATGCTGCTCACCCATGCCCTGACCGCCATTCTGGTCCTGGGCCTCATCCACGGAGAAGCCCTTCCGCGACGGCGCGCGATGACGTTTCTCCTCTTGGTCCCGGTCCCGCTCCTCGCCTATTTGGCGCCCATCGAAGGTTGGACCGTCGCCACTGCCTACGAAGGGACGGTCCTCGGCGGCTTCCTCGTCCTGTGTCTCGGGATCGCTCTCGGGGAGACGATCTTTGCGCGACATGCGAGTCCGATGTTCGCGACGCACGCGTTCTGGTTGAGCGTCGGAGTGATCGCCCTGATCGTCGCGGGTCCCATCTACACCTACGAGCTGGAATTCCTCGGACGGTCGCCCCTCGCGGGGGCGAACCTGGCGGCCCCTCTCGCCCTCGCATGTTTCGCCCGGGTCGCCCTGCAGACGGATCCGTTCCCGATCGCGCCGCGCCGTCCGAAGGGCAGAACCACGACCGGTGGAATTCGGGGGGCCGATGCGATCGTGTTCGACGAACGACGTCCGAAGTACGCGCTGCGGACCGCGGAGGAGGAAGCCGGGTCGGACCGGCCGACCTTGATCGTGGCCCGCGACCCGCCGAAAGTCACGACCTCCGGTGTGGCCTCCGCTTCCTTCGCTCCCAATCGACATGCCGCCTTGCGGACCGTGACCACTGTGTCCGAGTTCCTCGCGTCCGCCCCAGGCGGTTTCGTCGTACTCGAAGATCTCGCGGATTTGTCCGTCCTCTCCGGCTGGCGGGCCGCAGGCGAGGTCGCGGTGCGTCTGCGCCATGTGGCCCGAGACTCTGGATCGACCGTGATCCTGTGCCCTTCGCGTCTCACGGAGTCGGAGCGGAAGACCCTGCAAGGACTGGACCTACCGTGGTGGCCCATGGCGGATGCTGCGACCGAGATCGTCGCCATCCTGGCCCAATCGTTCGGGACCGGGGCGGGTCGCCTTTTCGACTCCTTCTGTCGCGGGCATGGAATCCGCCGCGAGGACGTGACGACGGACCATGTCCAGGCCCTCCAGGACTTCTTGTCGCGGGCCCTGACGGAACTCTCCGGCGTCGTCGGGGGGCCCGCGGCCCATGGGCTCCAAGTCCAGTTCGAGGCCGCGTCGAGCGTCCTTCGCTCGTTCGCGGCCCAAGGGGCCGTGGAGATCGCCCGCGGCAAGTGGCCGTCCCGTCGATCCTCCGAAACGGACGTCGAACTGGTCGTGACCGCCGCGGACTACTGGAAAGGGAAGGAGATGGAGGAACTGTTCGCGGCCGCGGACGCCGTGAGCGAGCGAGAGCCCCTGTTCGAGAAAGCCCGTCTGGTCTTCGTCGAGCAACTGGGGGACGCGGGCGAAGGCGTGCTCCGCACCCAGCTCGCCAAGATCGGGAAGAAGCCAGAAGAGATCGACAAGACCGACCTCGTTCGAATCGCGGACCGGGCCACCGTGGACCTTGGAAGCCTGGCCGACGTCGTCGACGTTCCCCAAGAGAAGAAGCGCATCCAACAACAGATCGAATCGATCCGACAGAAGCTGGAGCTGATCGCGGAGGGACAGGAATGAAGCGAATCCCCACGAAGATGGAAGGCCTGGACGATGTCCTCGGCGGTGGCATCCCGGACGGCAGTATCGTCCTGGTGTCTGGTGCCCCGGGGACGATGAAGACCTCGCTCACGTACCACATCCTCCACGCGAACGCGCTGGATCGGGTGCGGGGCCTGTACGTCTCCCTGGAGCAAAGCCGCGCGAGCCTCGTCGATCACACGGAGGGACTCGGGTATCGCCTCGAAGATACAGGCGGGAACCTGAGCATCTTGGACCTGGGGATGTTGCGGAAGAAGCTCACCGGCCCGACGGAACAGCCCTGGATGGACCTGTTCAAGTTGTACACGCAGGGCATCCGCAAATCCTTCGACTACCGGCTCCTGGTCCTCGACTCCCTCGACGCACTGGAAATCCTCGCGAAATTCCGCGAGCCGCGGCGGGACATGTTCTCCCTCATCCACTGGTTGCGGGACCTCCATTGCACCGCATTTCTCCTGGGCGAACTGCCGACCGATTCGGGTTCGAACGGGTCGGCCCGGACGGCGTACGCGAGGCACAAAGAGGAGTACCTCGCGGACGGAATCCTCCACCTGCGACTCGCGCGCCAGGGCGAGTTCGGGATGCAGCGCCAGCTTCGCGTCGTGAAGATGCGGGGCACCCGGCACGAGACCGGCTATCATGCGCTCGTCTTCGACAACGGCCTGAGGGTCACGCGAATCCTTGCGTGATCAATCGCGGACGACGAATTGCTCCAGGTGATCCTTCGCCTTCTCGCGCGCTGCGTGATGGGCTTTGAGCCACGGCCGGACCTTGCTCCATAGCTCGGTCTTGCAGTCTCCGCAGAGGCGCTCGCCGCTCTTGCACGTCCGCTCGACCTCGGCGAGGTGGCCATCGTCGGGCTCGAAGATGTAGTTGTATTGGGCGAAGATCGAGCAGATTAACGGGTTCGCCCCGAGCCGGCGCTGCTCCTCGACCGTAGCGCGCCCGCCCGTGAAGGCGTTCATGATCTTCTTCTGCGCTTGAGCCTCAGTATCCGTCGTGAAGATGCTGGACTCCGGAATCGAGGCGGACATTTTCCCAGTCGGTCCCAGGAGGCTCGGAAGGAGCTTGTTGTGAATCAGGGCAGGTTTCGGATAGCCGAGCCTCGGCGCCACGTCGCGGGCGACCCGGAAGTGCGGGTCTTGGTCGATCCCGCAGGGGATGAGGACGGGGACGTCGTGACCGGACTCCACGGTCGGCAGGAAGGCGGGCGCGGCCTGGATACTCGTGTAGAAGATCTCTCCAATATTGTTCGAGTTCTCGAAGCCGAAGACCGCCTGCGTCGTCGAGAAGGTGATCCGCTTCGCGACCTCGATCGCGATCGGGTACAGATGCCGGATGTACTCCGTATCGAGGAAGATCCGCGTCAACTTCGGGTCGAATCCCATCGCGATGATGTCGAGGATGTTGTCGTACCCAACCTTCGTGGCTTCGTCGAGCTTGTCGAAATCCTTGAAAAGGAACTTCTCGTCGTCCGTGATCTGGAAGTACAGCATGGCCCGGAACTTCTCCTGGAGCCATTTCGTGAAGAACCACGGGAGCATGTGGCCGATGTGGATCCCGCTCGATGGACCGCGGCCCGTGTACAGGGCGAACTTGTCGCCCTTCTCGAACCGGTCCAGGATCCCGTTCAGGTCCCGGTGACTGTAGAACACGCCGCGGCGGAGCATGGGATGCAGATCGCCCGCCAGCCGCCGAAGCCTGCCGAGGAGTTCCGGCGTGATCCGCTCGGTTCCGAATTGGGTGATCAGGCGATCATAGTCGATCGAGCCCTTGACGTCCCAGGGAGTGACGACGAAGTCCTCGGGCATCCTCGAAAGAAAGCAACGGCCGCTAGATAAAGGCATCCAGGCATCCGCATTTCGACCACCACGTCTTACCTTCGTTCGTAAATCCGGGATCGGTGGTCGACCCGCTCGATCAGGATCGTTTCAGACCGGCTATCTAGCGCGGCCAGGAGTCGATAGTCACCGACCCGAAGTTTGTATTCGTCCGCTGCAACGAGACGAGAGAAAAAGCGCAAAGGATTGTCGGCCGCTGACTCGGCCTTTCGAACGATTCTCCTCGCGATGGGAGGGTCGATTCGGCTCATGTCACGAACGGCTTGGTCAGTCCAGAGGATCGACCAGGGCATTCCCTACAGCCCCAATCGTCGCTTCACCTCTTCATGGGGGAGTACCCGCCCCTCCTTCACATCGAGGCGGGCCTGAAGGAGCCCCACCCGGAATGCATGTGTGTATCGACCCTCCTCGTCTCCCTCGGGAACGAGTGAGAGCAGCTTGTTGATCAAACCGTCGTACGTCTCGCCTGACGATGACTTGAGCCGCGCAAGCTTCTGTCGCGTCGCGGCCGTAATTTGGATCGTTGTGACAGACATATAGTCGACCTATAGTGAACATATAGTTAGGGATACTTAAGCCCTCTCTTAGGGTGCGCGAAAGGAGACATCCGGCAGTGGCCGTTACACCATGATCGCGTGGCGGCCGCGCATGTCCGCTTCCGTCTGACCGAGTCTTTCCATGACTTGGGCCACGACGCCGTCGAGCAAGAGGACCGCCGCGGCCTCGAAGAGGGTCCCCAAGGGCGCCAATCGCGCTTGGGCGGACCCGCCGTTCGCCTGAATCAGGAGGACCACGTTGCTCGCATGCGCGAGCTTCGAAGCGGGATGTCCTGTGACGGAGACGACCTTGGCCCCGACCCGACGCGCGATATTCGCCACCTGAATCGCGCTCATCGTCGAGCCGGTGTTCGACACAATCAGGACGGCGTCGCCATCGCTCACAACCGGCGTGATCGTCTCTCCGATGAAGTAGCAGTCGATTCCGAGCTGGACCATCCGCATGGCGAACGCGCGGGCGGCGAGGCCACTCCGACCCACGCCGTACACGAAGAGTTTCTTGGCGGACGTCAGGATCCCGACGGATTGGCCGATCTCTTTGGAGCGATCGACCGTCAGGATCTTCGCGACGTGGTCCAGGAGGTATGCCGTAGAAGTCGCGGCTGTCCCTCCAGGGGCCCCGGCGCGCGTCACCGACGCCGCACCTCTTTCTCTTCCTTCTCCTCCTTTTCGGGCTTCGTCGGACGCATGAGCCGCTTCGCGAGGACCCGCTCCAGGATGACCTTCATGTACATCGCGTCGTGCTCGAGGAGGGGCGAGGAGGATACGATTGTCAAATCGTAGTCGTCATCTAGGAGGCATTCCGCGAGCGGCTCGAAGCGCAGGTCACCCTTCTTGATCGGCGTATACCGCAACTCGTTGCCGTCCGCGTGTTCGACGCCGCTGAAATGGGCGTGGATGTGACCGCCATCGGAGACCTTCTCGACCTTCGAGAGGACGTCGTCGAAGTCCTCCGGCCGCTTGAAGAGTCCGAAGCCGCGGGCGTGCACGTGCGCGAAGTTCAGGACCGGCAGGACGCCCTTTGCGTTCTTCACGAGCGTCAGGATTTCGTCCAGGCTGCCGACGACCTCCGTGCGTCCGCTCGCCTCGATCCCGAGGCGGGAGTGGATCTTCGCCTTCTTGTACGCGTCCCGGACGGTCCGGAGGTTCTTGGCGATCCGATTCAGGGCCTCCTTCGGATCGAGCTCCCCGAACATGCCGAGGTGCGTAATCACGATCGGAGCGCGCATCGCCTCCGCGAGCATGCCGCCCCAGATCACGCTCTGGACGCTCTTCTGGGCGAGCCCGTCCGCGTCCGCGAGGTCCATGTAGTATGGCGTGTGCAACGTCAGCTCGATGTCCAATTCCCGCGCGAGATCGCCGAGCTCTTCGAGCTCGTGGTAGTCCCCGGCGATGCCGGAGGCGAGGCTGTACAGGACGTCCCCTTTCTCGATCTTCTCGTCCAGCGCGGACGTGAGGACTTCCTTTCGCTCCTCCTTCCGCCCGATCTGGACGATCAGCTCCGCCGGGATCTCCCGCGGCGTGCGGCCGATGTCGTCCTCGCCCGCGTACCGTTCGTTCAGGTTCACGCGGACCAACTGGACCTCCATCGCCGTCAAGCCGAGATTGTGGATGTCCTCGATTCCGTCCCGCAGGGTCCGCCCCTTGCAAGACAGTGGGATGCCCGAAGGCCCAAAACGAATCACGCGCTCACCGAACGGAGGATGGCCACCGCTCGACTATTATTCTGTAAGGCCTGATATTAGTACTTTTGCGGCCTTGGACGCCGCGAGCGGCGGCCGGCGGCGACCGGCGGGCCCCGTCCCCCCACGAAACGCCGCGAAGGCGTCGCGGTTCATCGAGTTTTCGGCCGGACCCGCGAAGGGCCGTTCCACCAGGAGGCGGCCACCCAAATGTTTAAGTCGGCCAGGTCTTTTGGCTCCGCACCGAGGCCCTTTTCATGGCCAAGCCCTCTAAGACGAACCCTCACCTCCAACGTGTTGTCCGGGAACTCCGGGAGGTCTCCCGGGAGGCCGGAGGCGCGATCTGGCGGGACGTCGCGGACCGTCTGGAGAGGTCGCGGAAGAACTGGTCCGAGGTGAACCTCTCCCGCCTGAGCCGCTATGCGGCGAAGGGGGAGCAGATCGTCGTGCCGGGGGTCATCCTGGCAACCGGCGAAATCTCGATCCCCCTGACGGTCGCCGCCTTCCGGGCCTCGGGCGCGGCACGCAAGAAGATCGAGGCCGCCGGCGGGAAGGCGATCTCCCTCCTCGAGCTCGCGGTCCAGAATCCGAAGGGGTCCGGCGTCCGGATCATGGGGTGAGCATGGCGATCGTGGATGCGACGGGGCATGTGGTTGGCCGTCTGGCGTCCGTCCTCGCGAAACGCCTCTTGAACGGCGAGGAGATCGTCGTCGTGAATGCCGAGAAAGCGATCGTCACGGGCCGGAAGAAGGTCGTGTTCGAGGAATACCGCGCCCGACATCAACGCGGGAGCACCGCGAGCCGGATGCGGGGCTTCGGGCCCCGGTACCCGCGGCGACCCGACATGATCCTTCGCCGCACAATCTCCCGGATGATGCCTTATCAGCAGCCGCGAGGTCGATCGGCCCTCAAGAGATTGCGGGTCTACCTGTCCGTGCCCGACGAGTTCAAGGAGAAGCCTCTGGAAACGGTCGAGGTCGCCAAGCGTCCGCCGCAGGGCCCCTTCATGAGCTTGGGCGAGATCGCCCGGCTCCTCGGTTCGAAGTTCGAGGGCCACGCATGAAGGCAATCGTCGCCAGCGGGAAGCGGAAGACCGCGGTCGCGCGGGCGACGGTCACGAAGGGACGGGGCCTCGTTCGGATCAACAGCGTCCCCGTGGAGATGTACCCGTTCGAGCTCGGACGACTGAAGATCCTGGAACCGCTGAAACTCGCGGGAAGGAAGGTCGATTCGATCGACATCGACGTGAACGTACAGGGAGGCGGCGTCATGGGCCAGGCGGACGCCGTGCGTACGGCGATCGCCCGCGGGCTTGTCCAATTCCTTAACGATAACGACCTCGAGACGCTGTTCCGAGAGTACGACCGCACGTTGATCGTCCCGGACACCCGCCGCAAGCTCCCGAAGAAGCCGCTCGGCCGCGGCGCGCGCAAGAAGCGGCAGAAGTCGTACCGGTGAGTCCATGATCATCCCCGTCCGATGCTTCACGTGCGGCAAGGTCGTCGGCAGTGCGTTCCCCGCCTTCGTCGAACGCACCCGCCAGGGGGAGGACCCGCGGCAGGTGCTGGACGCCCTGGGCCTGAAGCGGTACTGCTGCCGCCGGATGATCCTGTCCCATGCCGAGTTGATCGACGAGGTCCTTCCCTTCGGCTGATGAAGATCCTGGCGATCCCGGGTATAGACGTCCTTTCATGGCCCTCCAGGTAAGTCCGGGGGAGGATGGAGAGTCGGACCGCCTGCATCGTCATGGGCATCGTGCTCATTGCCGTGGGCGTCGTCGTCACGCCTCTTCTTTGCGGCGCCGGGTTCCTCCTCCTGATCATCGGCGCCGTGATGTGGGTCCGCGAGGACTAACGCACGAATACATTTTTAGCCGCGAGGCGGTTCGAGTCGCCTGCGGGTCCGTGGGGTAGCTTGGTTTGGGCGCGGGGACCTCGCGTCATCCGGCCCACAGGAAATCCTACCAGCTTGGGGTGCTGGCGACTCCGGTTCAAATCCGGACGGACCCACTTAACTTCCGGTTCAAAACCTATATCTCTCACCTCGCCCATTCCGAATTGATGGTTCGAGTCCGAGCGGCGAGGGGACGAGGGGCCAGGTACACGCAGCTGCGAGAGAACCCAACGATCGACCGCTGGTACCGGAATCTGGCGCGCGGCTCCGAGATCACCGCGGATGTGTACCTCCGACGCCTAGGGAACGTCTGCGCCGCCCGGAAGGTCGGGCCGGAGGACCTCGTCCGGATGGCGAGGGATGCGCGCCGAGACTTCCTGACGGACCTCGTCTCGACAATGGAAGACGCCGGACTCACGGGAGGATACATCGAATCGACGCTCAAAGCCCTCCGATCGTGGCTGTCCTTCAACAACGTCCCGTGGGAACTCAAGATCAAGGTGAAGGGCGCGAAGGCCACGCCAACGCTCGACAGCGAACGCGTGCCGACCCAGGACGAACTCCGCCGGATCTTCCTGGCGGCTTCCCCGCGGGAACGGGTCGCAGCGGCCCTCCTCGCCCATGCCGGTCTGCGGATCGAGACCCTCGGGAACTACCGAGGGAACGACGGGCTGCGGCTCGGCGACCTGCCGGACGTTGTGGTAAAGGGCAAGACCCTCACCTTCCGCAAGGTACCGCTCGAAGTCGTCGTCCGCCCGCAATTGAGCAAGTCGGACCGGAGGTACTTCACCTTCCTGGGCCCGGAAGCCGCCGGCTATCTGAAGGCGTACCTCGAAGGGCGGCTCCGGGACGGGAAGAAGCTGACCGACGACAGCGACGTGATCGCGCCGACCTGGTCAGAGAAGGCCTTCCTCACATCGATCAACGTGGGGGACGCGATTCGCAAGGCGATCCGCGCGGCCGGCTTCAGGTGGAGGCCGTACGTCCTGAGAGCGTATTGTGACACCCAGCTCCTCCTCGCGGAGAGCCGCGGCAAGATGACGCACTCGTACAGGCAGTTCTTCATGGGACATGCGGGGGACATCGAGGCTCGCTACACGACGAACAAGGGCCGCTTGCCTCCGGACCTCGTCGAAGATATGCGAGACGCGTACCGCCGCAGCGCGCCGTTCCTCGAGACGTCGAAGGCCGAGGACCGAGAGACGGAGCTGAAGGCGCTCTTCCGGCGGCAGATGCTCCTTGTGGCCGGCCTGACGGAGAAGGAGGTCGACAAAATGGATCTCGAGGCGATGACTGACGCGGACCTCCAGCGGATCGTCCGGGAGAAGCTCGTCGGGGCGGCGGGGACCGGCGGCAACGGCGGGACGAATGGGATGAAGCAGAAGGTCGTCCCCATGACCGCGGTCGAGGCGTACATCGAGGCGGGCTGGGAATGGGTCGGCCCGTTGCTGGACGACCGGGCGATAGTCAGGACTTCCGGCTGAACAGGACGAGCCACGTTTCGAGCTTCGCGATTAGCTCGTCCCGCGTCAAGGTATCTCGCTCCGCCAAAATCACCTCACGCAGCGGATGTCCTTCTGGGAACTGCCCAAGGACGAGGTCTTTGAGGGGGCGAATGGAGACGAACCTGACACGCGGACCGACCAAGGTCACGGCCCACTCCGTCGCGGGGTTTAGAACCCGGCCGGTCTCAGCCGCGGGGCGATTCCCTCGCAGGGGCTCGCCAGGGTGTAAAACCCCCTCCCCGCGCCACACCGACCACTCCGCGAGGGCGACGCCGAGGGCCTGGGACAAGCTCCGAAGGCCACGGTCGCGCATGAGCCGAACGAGCTCATCCCGGATCCCCTCGGTCGTCACCCCGGCCACGCGGACGAACCCGGGCCTCAATCGTCCCGTCGGCGTGTTCGCCGCCTCCTTGGTGTCGAGAGCGTCGGATCCACGATCGCTTCGTGGGCGTTCGGCGTGACAATGTCCTCCCACCGGCGCGAGCCCGTGTACAACGGCGAGTGCAGGACTCGAAACAGTTGGCGTTTCGACCACGCACGGCCCCGCTTCGTTACGACGCCTTGCGCGTTGAGCGTCCCCGCGATCTCCCGCATGGATCGGCGTTCGTCTCGGGCAAGGCGGAAAATCTCCCGGACCACCTCTGCCTCTGCCGGCACCACGATGAGATTCTTCGAGGCGGAATCGTACCGGTAGCCGTAGGGATTCGACATCCCGAGGAACTTGCCCTCCTCGGCGGCCTGTCTCATCCCCATGTGCACCCGCTCGCCGATCTGTTCCGACTCGAGCTGGGCGATCCGCTGGAGCATGTCCGCGACGAACCGGCCCGTGGCCGTCGACGTGTCGAGGGCTTCCGTCGCGGAGACGAAGTCCTTGCCCCTCCGGCGCAGGTCGTCCATCATCGCCATGAAGTTACGGGCGTTCCGGTGGATGCGGTCCATCTTCAGGACGAGGATCGCGTCCCACCGGTCCGCCTCGGCCATCATCCTCCGGTACGCAGGCCGGCGGACGTCCGTGCCCGTGGCTCCGTCGTCCATGTACTCATCCGCAATCCGCCAGCCGCGGGCTTCGGAGTACGCACGCAGACGAGCTTGCTGTGCGCGAAGGGAGAACCCTACCCTCGCCTGGTCTTCGGTCGAGACCCGAGTGTAGAGGGCGCAGCGGAGCGGAGACTTGTCTTTCTCCAAGGTCAATGGAGAAAATCGGCTGGACTCGGAAGAACGCAGACCCGAAAGATTCCAGACCCGGGAAGCCTTTGTCCGAAAACGTGAGGACCCGTTCTGAGTGGCGCCTACGACGGAAGGCAATCATGGACCACGTGCAAGAACATCCAAAGCGCCCGCTCCGGGAGGTCGCCGCTTGGGCTGTCGCTGAGAGACTGGGGCCGCGGTCGACGATCTACGGGGACCTTAACGCGATGGTCGACCGCGGAGAACTCATCCGTCTTCCCGGCGAACACGGCGATATTCTCGTGCTGCGGGAGTCGGTTTCCTTCGCGGACGCTGGGATGGTTCGGGAACGAGTCCGCGTAGTGCTCGACAACAAGAGGACCCAGAACCTCCGGACCGCGGCCCTCGCCGATTTGGTGGATATCTCCGCGACGCATGACATCCTCCCCGAACGCGAACTCCTCGACTTGTTTCGCATCGCGGCCGTGGATCGCGAACTCCCGGGTCGCAGCCTCTCCCTGAAACTGCTTCAGAAGGTCGCGGCGCAGTGCGACGCACCACCCTCCCTAGGGAGGGACCTAATGGATTGGGAAAGGATCCGGAAAAAGTTGCGAAGCACGCTGGGAGCACCCCTGCTCGATGTCGTGCACGAGGACCTCGCTCAGGCGGAGTGGGCTGCGGAGGTCGTGGCCACGATCTCGAAGGGGGGAGGGGCGTACGACGTCGCCATGGCACTGCTGCGGTCCGCGCTCGACCGCCGCCACTCGATGCCGACGTTCGAGGCCGTACTCGGGTCCATCGTCAAGGGCATCGCAATCCTGATGGCGTCGTCCCCCGAAAGGGCTCGTCTTCGCCGGGACCTTCGCCTCGGACTGGACCGGGCCCTCGACTCCCCGAGCCCGGACGATCGGGAGCGAGCTCGACTGTTGAGCAACGAACTCCGTTCACTCCTGTCTGGAGCCTAGCCTTGCGGGTCAGAGTCGCGGTCATGGCGAGGTGGAGTCCGACCTGCGTGGCACTCTGAAATTCGCACCGAGGACTTGATCGCCCACCCCTCCGCTCAAACCCTCGTGAGCGGACACGTCACCACAAAGGCTTCGGGACGGTTTCCGGGGAGACGGTCGACCCTCGATGACGGGTGGGGGTGGCTTGAGGGTGGCTTGGGGGGTGACGTGGGGGTGGCTTGGGGGGCCTTTGGTTTCGCCTTGGGGCGCCTTTGGGCCCTTGGACCCCTCGGCCCTCGCGCGCGTGCGCGCGTAGCGCGGCCCCCCATCCCCGCTGAGGGGTTTCGTGGCTCTAGACACCCCTCGTTTCTCCCACCGTCTCGCCCTCGACGTCGTTCCCCCACGCCTAGCCTCACGCTCCCCCTCGCGCGTAGCCACGTCTCAACCCCCGAAGGGGTCGGATGCGACCCGTGATGGCCCCCTCCACCCTTCGGAGACATCCCTGTGGGGGCTTGGTGGGGGGTCTGGGACCCTCGGCGTTCGTCACATCGTTGTTGTTTCATGGACCTCTCCGTCGAGGATGCCGGACTTCTGTCTAGTAGCCGTTAAACGATTAAAGCGGGCTCGTAAAGCTCTCCCGTTGGGGGCGCCTGCGGAAGCCCAGCTTGACTTAACAGCGTAAAGACGGAGGTGAGCCTCCGGCCGTATCACCGATCGCGGAATCCGCGCCGGTTAATTGTTCACCGGCGACCCAGGAACCTGCGCGCACGGGCGAACGTCGATCCGGTGATCGCCTGTTTCAAGCACTGCTCAAGGGCTTCTGACGGTTCTGGCAAAGGTCTCAAGATTTTCGCGGTACGTCCGATCCGTCCCCTGCCAAACGCATTCGCGATCCTGTTGGACAATCCTTTCAGCCGCGTCGAGGGATCTGCCGCTTCGAACGAGATATGCCGCCACAGCTGTCGGTGAGCGGCCGCATCCGGCTCCACAATGCACGTACAGAACGTCACCCTCCGTCAGCAGAAGGTCCTGTATCCGGCTCGCGATTGTCTCCAGTTTCTCTAGGGAAATGACCTGAAAGCTCTCTCGGATTCGGTCGTATTCCCTGCCCAGGTATCGCAGGGAATGCCTTTTGGCCCATCGAGATTCGTTCTGCCGGTTCCCTTGGTCGACGTCCAAAATAGCGGTGAATCCGTGCCGGCGTAGGGATGCAGCATCGGCTTCGGAATTGAGACCGGGTCCAAACGCGAGCTTTCGATTCAGAACCCAGTTCCAGAATGGTCCGTTGTCGTCCATATCGACTCCTCCCGAGTTGCTTCCCGGTTCGGCCAAGTCCGGAGTCCCGGAATGCGGCTACCGGATAGAGAAGTTTCGGGTCCTCAATCTCGCTTCGTCCGGAGGTTCTCAGCTGGTAATCAGCCGGTCTTTCCACGCCGTCTTACGAGAACGATTGCGGGTTGCCGCGCTGCCAGTCCCAAAGAACCGCCACCCCCATTCCTACAACGACAGCCGGGACCAAAAGGAGAGAGACCAGAAACACGCTTCGGAGGGAACCCTCCAGCCCAATGGGAGGGGGTCCGGACAAAGCGAACCCGAAGGCAAATAGAGTTGTCATCCAAGCCATCGCTCCGATGAGCGAGCGACTCGCGATCCGACGGATGCCCGTCCTGTCGCGTTCGCTGGCCCCAACCCTCCTGGCCTCCCGGCCGATCCAAAATGCAACTCCCAAAATGGTCGGAATGGCGACGAGATACGAGATGGCGATAGGGCGGAAATCCGGAGTCGCCAGCAATTGGACGGACCTCAATGGACACAAACAAACCCCGGGAGGATTCGGCCCTCCGGAGGAGCCTGCAGAAATGGTCATCCATTGGCTAACAAAGGAGACGCCGAGGGCAAGCAGCCATGCTCCGGCTAGCACGAACCCAACCCCGAGGAAGGGGCGGACCAACTTCCTTTTCTGAGACGTCACGAGTCAGGCATGGCGCTCCGCCCCCTAAGCATTTTCGGGATTGTTCGGCATGCCCGATGAAGGGTGAACAGGGTGCACACGTGTCCACGCTGCACTAGTGATGTCAGTCCCGAGAAATTGCCGAGCCGCATCGCGCCCTCCGGAACAGCACGATTTCCTCCGCGGAGATTTCGCGGATCGGCTCAATTCCCTCAAACGGATTCAAACTCGAGTGGCCTCGCGACAGTGGACAATCGGACAGGCGATTGTCAACGCGACGGAGAGGTTAGTCAATTGAAATCTCTTCAAATCCCGACCGGGGCGTTCACACGAGGGCAGGCTGGTCGGAACGACACCCGACCCGGGTACGCATCCAGCATTTGTTGTGCTCCCCTCACGTCCGGTCTACAAAGGCCGGCCACCTTCCTTCTTTAGTGTCTTGACGAACGGACGCCCCCTTCTGTTCGGATTATGTCGTTGGACCGCGGCTTACGTCGCGGTCCCGCCCTCGTTCCCCATCCAGACCCGCCGTCGAAGGCGGGCACCTTACTGCTTTCCGCGGTTTGCAACTATGGGCTTGCCTTCCAGTTATCATTGACCAACTTGTCACCAATGACGATGCAATAGAGCCCCGACCACGTCTCCTGCCAACGCCAACCCTTCCCGGTGCCAGGTGCGGCAGCTTCCAAGTATTGCTTGGCTTCCGATGCGGAAAGCTCGCTCCTACAGTGAGGACATCTCGGCGCGGCACTCGCCTTGAAGCGGCCACCACAATCGCATGTTCTGAGCAGGGGCTCCAGCGCCGGTTCAATCACTTGACCGTAACCGATCTCGACACCCTTCGGCACCAACTTGGAGTAGTAATCGAGTATCGCAGTGCGACCGCACTTGTCGCAATATGCATAGGCAGACTCGTTGAAGCCGTTGTGGATCAGGTAGTACTCGAACTTTTTCCCGCACTTGTCGCAGGTTCCGAGGTCTTTGTGCCGCATCGTCACTCCTTCATTTTCTTCCCAGGTTCGTTTCGCGCGGGGAGCCTCTCCAAAACCTAGCTGCTGGGGAGGAATCGGGCCGGCTCCCCCGCTTCGAGCGTTCGGTCCATGCCGCCTGTGTTTATGCCCCCTCTTTTCGGATTACGTTGTCGTAGCCCTCGTTCCCCGCCCACGCCCGTCCTTCGGGGCGGGCACTTTACCCTTCCTTTCACTCGCTCGGTTTGAGGTCGATTCAAGGACGGATCGGCAACGATCAATTGGGGATTCCTACGCCTCAGGCAGTGGGTAATTCCGGATCTTCTCTGCGAGGTCGATTTGACCAACGGGGGGTTTGGGCTTTGTTCCTTGTTGCCCGAATACGAGTTGGGATTCGAGGTCCCAGAGGATCCGATCTTCCCACTCATCAAATGAGATCCAAGTGTTTACGCGTTCGGAGAACTGACGATACTCGGGGTCGGAGTTGCTCATCAGACCGAGCGAGCAACGGGCATGTCTTTGGACGAAAGCCCTAACGATTTCGAACCAACGGTCGCCTACAGGAGGCGGAATTGCGCGAGGGTCGTTCCGGTACGTCTTGCTTAAGTTCTGACGGATTCGTTCAATGGACTTCGTCGGCGATTCTCGGAGAAGTGCCGCCGTGCCTTCCAGGACTCGAATCTTGCCCGAATTGAGACGCTCCCGATGTGCAGCGCAGTAAATCTCCCAGCGTACCCCCATGGACAGCCCGCTACAATAGCCAGGAGAGTATCAAGTCAGTGGCTCGCTTTTCGTGGCAGAGGACGCCCCCTTCTGTTCGGACGATGTTCTGACGCCCTCGTTCCCCACCAATGCCGGGCTCCGAGCCCGGCCCTTCCCCTATTGCAACGGTACAATTACGCCGCGCTGTCCGTCCGCAGATTCGATATTGGCGAGGACTTCTCCCACGATCTTCAAGGCCTCCTCCTTCGACCCACTGTATTCCTCAAAGATGACCTGAATGCCCGGGTCCTCGTCGGAAAAGGCGATCACGCCGTCGGGGATCTTGATTCGGTGGGTTCCCCACCCAGGAGTTGGCTCGGAAGGAACCGTTCGAGGTCTTAGGACTTCGGGCAACTGCGCGGGTCCTGGTAACGAAAACCATTCTCCATCGGTCCTCCTGATCAGGAATTCGAGGTCCATTTCGACTCGCCTAAAACACATTCAGGCTATTGAATAGCTCCGAAAGGAGCAGGCACCTTCCTGAAACGCTCAGCTAACCCGACAACATGGATCATGGTTCGAGTCCTTCGGCAAGCCGATCGTCCCACTCGTGCGAGGATGTGCACCACGATCCCGAGTTCGGGGGGAACCCGGACCTGCAGCACGCCTTTCGGTTTCTGAAATCGATCACCGCGTGGAACGTATCAGCGTAGAAGATGCCCACTTTCTGTAACACGGGTTGCCAGACGAAAAAGACCGTTTCACCCACCTTTGGCTCGGTGGGATCGCCCCTGTTGTAGAGGTGTAGAGCGTCGAGGATGTCAAAAGCTCTCCGTGGTGGCGTAGAAGTATCCCGTCTCGCCATCGTCCTCAAAGACAACGCCAAAGCCCATGCCCCCGAAGGCTTTCTTGTGGACGCCCCTGCCGCCAAACTTGCCGGGATAAGCTATCGGTGAATCGGAGGGCGACATTTCAACCCCGGAAGGGCCATACGGAGTCCTTCAACTGTGGTCGTGCTGTACGTTCCACTTTTTGGCAGCCTCGTCCCAAACCACCTCGTGAGGCCGATACTTGAATGAACGGCCGCATGTCGGGCAAATTGAATCAACGATCCGCTCGGAGTAGAAATCCACCGCCTCCGATCTCGGGCGCTCAATGCGATCGCCGAAAGCGACGTCCTTCGCCATGACAGGATGTGAAACAAGGACAGTCCACCATCGCGGCCAGCAATGCCGGACAGGTCTCACTCGACACCACGGAAATCTCCGTAAACTGCCCCGTACTGAGCTGAGCAATCGCCAATCGATTGATAAGACCGGATGATTCGAACGCGCTGAGCTCCATATCGTCTGAATAGCGGTGGACACGCGGTGTACTATCGTCGCTGAAAGGGAATCTCAGCCGTCGGCACCCACACCGAGCACGTACCAGTCCTCTCCGGTGAGCGCCTGTGAGCGTTCGAGCTGGATCACGCTGGTGCTAGCTCCAAAACTTCAATCTGACAATGAGGGCTGCGCCCATAACGATCATGACCCATCCACCGGCTAATCCCGCTCTCCTCGGCGCGCGACTCGTCACAAACCGGCCCGCATGCAGACAGCCTTCAAGGCAGGCGTGAGGACAAACGCGGTTCATGGAGAGGCCACGGCGCCGGCTGCACGAGGGAAAGCCCATCGGCTTTTTTGCCTAAACGACGTTGCGTCGCATGTCCCACCATGGCCGATGCCAAGAGTATCACCTTCCGCCCCGCCGTGCGCTCGGACGCACAGGTCGTCGCCGCCATCGTGAACGGCGCCTATCGTGGCGACGCCACGGGCCGCGGCTGGACAAGCGAGGCGGACCTCATCGCCGGCCCGCGCATCGACGAGGCGGGGTTCCTTGCGCTCCTCGCTAAGGATGCGAGCGTTGTCCTCCTCGGGCTGCGCGATGGCGACATTGTCGGCTGCGTCCACCTCG
>Ga0209058_1000095_pt1 | contig 62314 bp, 54 predicted proteins | sample GraSoiAngelo_147_FD_185904 | JGI IMG/M metagenome (GOLD analysis project Ga0209058, IMG submission 185904) | Grasslands soil microbial communities from the Angelo Coastal Reserve, California, USA - 14_1009_05_40cm (SPAdes) (version 2) | ecosystem: Environmental > Terrestrial > Soil > Grasslands ... | reverse complement strand
GCGGGATTCCCACTTTCCCACAGCTCCAACAACAGTCTTCCCTTCTCGATTCAGGGGGAGGAAAAACCAAAGGCAAGCGGACACACCACGTGCTAACAAAAGCGGACATCTCGATTTGCTAACAACAGGATTACTTTAAGGTGTTTGGATTCTGCCGGATAGCGAAGCGCGTTACAAATTGACACTTGAGACTGCGAAAAGCGCGGGATGGAACCCTCGGCAAAACACGACTTTTGCCATTGCCGGGGAAAGGCGATAGTATCGGCGCATGCCCGTTCCATGGAAACAGCACATCGTGAGCGACCCGGAAATCCTCCGGGGAAAGCCGCGCATCAAGGGAACCCGCATTCCCGTGGGACTAGTGTTGGGTTATCTGGCTGCGGGAAAGAGCTCCCCGGACATCTTGGCGGAGTTTCCCGATCTCACAGGCGAGCAGATTGCCGCGTGCCTGGACTATGCGCGTGAACTGGCTGAATTCGAGGCCGTCATCTGATGGCCTTGCGGTTCCTGGCCGACCACTGTATTTCGAACACCATTGTTCAGACGATTCGAGACGCGGCCCATGACGTTGTGCGTCTGACCCAGCCTGCAATGGCGCACTACCGGGGGAAGTTGCTGGTGGTCGAAGTGAGCCGTATTCGCATTCGCGAGTAGGGGCGGAGTGATGGCGGATAATCCGGGAAAAAAGAGGGAAGAGTCAAAATCCCCACACGCAAAACCAGCGTATCGGGCACCCGGGCGAGCATGTCTTTGCCGAAAGGGGAAGAAGCAGGACTGAAATGAGATTCTAGCCAACCGAATGCTGGAGAAAGCCACGGAACTAGTGAGAACTTTGTAGCGCGAGATTGCTCTTCCGAGCCTGGTCATGACCAACAAAGGACAATTGGGGTGTATTCATGCTTCCCTGATGCTCTGAAATCTAGTTTCTGAGGTGGCCTCTCGTATTGTCACATGGGATCTTAAAGGAAAAAATCCGTGGCAATCGTATTGCTCGCTGTTTTCGTATTCGCCGCGTCGCGACGGGCGGACAGTAGCGCTCAGACGCAGCACTTTAGGACCGAAAAGAAGCAAGAGTAAAGAATAGGCATTGACCGCCGGAGTTGGGGGATGCAAAAATGATGTTCGATTTGAAAGTACGAGCATCGCCTACGAAATTGATGACCGACAGTGTCGTCAATGTGGCTGCTGTTCCACACAGGAGTCCTTTCCGTTATCCAGGTGGCAAGACTTGGCTAGTGCCGCACGTCCGCCGGTGGCTAAGGGGCCTGCCGATCAGGCAACTCGAATTTGCAGAACCCTTCGCTGGGGGAGCTATAGTTGGCCTATCAATTCTTTTCGAGGGTCTCTCTGACAAGCTAGAGCTAGTCGAATTAGATGAAGATGTCGCCTGCGTTTGGAAGGTAATTCTAAACGGTGGGGCCAAAAAGCTTGCCGAAAAGATTACCACCTTTGACATAACCCTTAGGTCTGTCAGGTCTGTTTTAGCGGCGGAGCCAAGCGGACTCCTAGACCGGGCTTTCGCGACCATAGTCCGAAACCGCGTACAGCGTGGTGGGATTATGGCTCCGGGTGCGAGCCTAATGAAGCGCGGTGAGAATGGGAGGGGCGTGAAGTCGCGCTGGTACGCGCAGACCCTTCGAAGGCGCATAGAGGCTATCTCGCTGATGAGAGATCGTATCAGCTTTGTTTGCGGGGATGGTATTGAGTTCATTCGAAATAATGCTCATCGTCCCCGGGCAGTTTTCTTCATTGATCCACCATATACTGTTGCTGGGCGCCGACTCTATAAACACGCTCAAATTGACCATGCGGAGTTGTTCCGCGTGGCGGACACAATCAAGGGCGATTTCCTTATGAGCTACGATAACGCTCCTGATGTGAGAGACCTCGCACAAAGTTTTGGTTTCGATACACAAGAAGTGGCAATGAAGAACACTCATCACGAGGTTATGCGTGAGTTGCTAATCGGACGATGCCTGGACTGGTCTAGGTCTTTGAGAGCGCCTGGAGTCGCGTGCGAATCTTCTCCTCAAATTTCGCTTGCGCTGGCGGCCGGCCAGCAATGAGGCCATCAACGGAGTTCTCTAACGTGGTAAATGCGACTTTCCGGCGCTGCAAGTGAATGGTGTCGTTCTCGTCGTTGTAACCGACCACAAACCAGGCCACGTCGCAGTTGGACAAGTCGCTCTCTGCCTCCATTCGCCCCATTGCACTAAAAAAGTCCTCGTCAATCAGTACAGCCATTTTCTTGCCCCACCGGCTCAACGTGGGAACCTTAATCTGGAGCTGTGGCATGAGCCTTTTGGGGGCACTACTTCGATAATCTGGACGCCTAGTTCCTTTCGGAAAAGGCAGGCTGGGACCGTTATGAGTCCTGATTTCCTCAAAATGCGAATGCATGTTCGGGCCAGAAAAATAGACTGCTTGGATTTCTACAGCGCACCACTGCAGAGGTTTCGTATCAGGGACGACCAGAATATTGTCAATGCGGCCGACTTCCCTTAGTGTGCGGGATCCGCCCGCGATGGGGTCGCCTATGAGTGGGACTCTCTCTAGGAAATTGACCTGGCCGAGGGCGACCGCAGATGGATCGTCGAGAATTACCTCTCCTATCCAACGGTATATCTCATTGGCTTCCTCAAATCGTATTGGGCAAACGGTTCGAATGGTGCTTCCCCTGCGATCAGGCGCAACTTCCTGGTCGCTTCCAGATCGTTCGTAGCTCCGGAGTGAACAAACACCACCCTTTTTCGAACACTGCACGGGGTTCTCTTGGCTCGATAAGAAGGGGCATAGGGGGATCGATTGTTGGCCTCCCGCGAACTGGAGTTCGGCATATCGCTTGCGCTCCTCCGGCGACAAGTGCACGAAGGACTTGCCGTACCATTCCCCAATTCCAAAACGGTACTGCGTCTGCTGATTCCTTGGGTCACGTTTGACCATTGTGGTCGGAAGTCTATCAGAGAAGTTATATGTGATGCTGTTCGAGTGCGTCGACGTCGTGGTCCACGGTGCGCGGCTCACGCTGGATGCGGTGGCAAGAATAGCGGTCGAAAGCAATTCCTCAGCTGCTAAAGCCATGAGGAAAGGGCACGAGTTATTTCCGACCTAAAGGTCCGACCCACAATTACGATAACTGGATGGCAGGGAGAAGGACGGACGCAAAGGAGAAAGAGGGCGGGGCGAGCCTCGCCACTACAAGATCAGGAGATCCGAGCAGGGAATACGCACAGCCAAGAGTGGCTGTGCCACCACGAGAGCAAAGATCCGAGGGGCGAAACAGGAAAAGAAATGGCGCCCTGAAGGGCGCCGCTACGATACGAAGGACGGAGGGCACGATATTCCGGCTGTTGCCCGGAATCTCCGATATCGTGCCCCTACAAAGCGAGAAGATGGCAAGGTAAAATCGTCGCTACAAAATCGAAGATCCGAGGGGCAAAATATGCATAGGAAAAGACACGGCGATGTGAAGTCGCCGCTACAGATGCACGCCGCCTGGATCGGGGCCTCTCTGCCTCATCTTTTTCCTGCCTCCGATATTCCCTCAGGCAGATCGTCCGCGCGAATGAGAACAGACCCATCCACTTCGGTGTCGCCAGCAATGTATTTCCGGCGCACCTCCTGCTCGATGACTTCGCGGTTCGCTCGGAACACTTCGAGTTTATCCATACCGCCTCCATGGAAGTGGTCGTCCAGGGCTTCCCTGCTGATGGCGCAGCGCACCCACGCTTCGCCGTCGTGGCCGTAGAAAAAGACAATGTCGCGCTCGGGAACAAAAGCCTCTTGGGGCGCGAGAAATGTCAGGTCGTGCTGCTCAAGGCGCCATTGCACGCGGCGGGCGATGAAGGCTGCGAACGGATGGATGTCCATCTCGATGCTGGCGCGGTCCATGGCGCTCAGATAAGACTTGCGATCCCGGATGCGAATCACCGTCCAAGGATAGCCGCCCGAAGCCAGCATAACGTTCATCAGAAAGCGCGCCATGCGGCCGTTCCCATCCGGGTACGGGTGAATGTAGCCGAAAAGCCAGTGTCCCAACACCGCGCGCACCGAAGGCTCGGGTTCTTTTTCCAGAAGGTCGAAGAACGCCGGCATGGCGTCGCGCACCGCCTCCCACCTCGGCGGAATGTAGCGCGACCCGCGCAGATACACGGGTATGTTCCTGTATCCGGCCAATACCCCCGCTTCCATCAGGCCGGCAGTGACACAGGGCTGGAACAATTCGCGATACCAGTCGTTGTGCACGGTGCGCGCCAGCGCGGGGGCGTTCTCACCCGCGATCACTTTCTCCACTCCTTTTTTCACCAACTGGAACGCTTGCCAGTATCCGCGTGCCGCGAGGGCGTCGCGATTTCTGCGATCGCCGGCGTCATGCTCGGGGTCCCAGCCGCCCTGCCGCACTCTCTCAACCAGGGCAGGCGTGACGGTGTAGCCTTCAATGGACAACGAGTGGTAAGCATCGGTCCGATAGATTTCGCCGACGTAGCGAAGATACGCTTCATTGTCTGCCGGAAGTCCCGGCGGTTTGGGGAACGTCGCGAGGACTGGGCCACGCATCGATTCCCAGAGCATCTCAACGCGGGCCACGATCGGGGCGGTCGGACGGGGCGGCCTCTTGAATATGTGTCCGGCTTCAAATGGGCTGCTCTCTCGTACATCGTATCCGGCGCCCTTCATGGCACGGAGAATCTCGTCCGCGTGGTCGGCACGCCCGGTTTGGCGGAAGGCTTTGGCAAGATAACCGGCTTTCGCGGAATGCCCGCCGTTCAGGAGCAGCCGAAGCACGTCCGAGACGTCACCAAGGCTGGCCATCACCACTTGCGACTCGATGGGATACAACTGAAAGAAGGATTCCGGCACGCGTACCAACGCCGCCGCCGGCGTAAACAGACGCAATCCGTCCTTCACCAGGAGAGCCGTTGTCGCGGGCATCTCCGCAACCTTCAGATCGTAAAGCGTTGTGCCGAACAGAAGCTGAATGTCGTTGTTCGTCGCTTTCGGACTGTGTACAACCAGCTGATCCGGGATCACCGTTCTCTCGCCGTGCAAGAAAAGGGACTGCTCCGGCGACAGGTGCCATTGTTCGCCAAAGCGCTCGTCGCAGTAGCGTGCGCAGAATTCCCAGAACGATGCATGCCACGGGGTGCTCTCGCCGACCTGAGAGTCGGGGCTGGAAGAGATCAACCAGCCCTTCATGACTTCTTGCAGGAAACCGTTCTCCACCAGGCGTTCGCGGTGAACCCGGCTCAGGTCGTCGGAACGGAACACACGCCGGTTGGCTTGCTGGAGCGCCTTGAGCTCGTCGAGGGATTCAGCCAGCTTTTCGTTTGGCGAGGGCATGGAACCTCCCATCTTCATGGGGGCATTACAAGTCTATTGTGGTGCGTGAATACAAGTATATAGCGCCGAGGGATTACAAGTCAATTGCGCCGTATAAATACAAGTTAATTGCGTTGTGTAAATGCAAGTATATACTGCTTGTTGTGTAGCTAAGCTACGTATATTCAATTAGTTGCATGTAGTAGAACTATGTGGGAACGTCCCCCTTGCGCTCAGAAAAAGGCGGCCATCCGGCGTGCAAATCAGGAGCGCAATTCGCCACTGTGTCCACCCTTCAGCTTCCCGCGCAGCAGATCCTCGAGGTCGCCCATTTGGTCGCCCAGCAGGTTTAACTTCCTCGCCAGGCCTTGAATTTCGGACTCGGCGCGGCGATTGACGGCGTAATCCAGTTCGCTGCGCACGCGGTCTTTCCGGTCCTGCCGGTTCTGGCTCATCATGATCACCGGCGCCTGAATCGCCGCCAGCAACGACAGAATCAGATTCAGCAAGATAAACGGATACGGATCCCAAGCCGCCCTGCGCATGCCAACATTGATAGCCGTGTAGATGCTGCTGATCACCATAAAACCAATAATAAATTTCCACGATCCGCCGAACTGCACCATGGAGTCCGCGATGCGCTCCGCCAGCGTGGATTTCTCTTCGATCACGTCGTTCGCGTTGCGCATGGCGCGAACGCGCACCAGTTGCTGCGAGGAGTGAAACTGCTTTCCCAGCACGGTCAGCATGTCCATCCCCGCATGCGGCTTGCGTTGCAGCAGCGTCGCAATGTCGCCGCGGCTGACTTCCAGGCATTGGGTATTTTCCATGGCCGTGGCGTTGGTTTGATGAGGCGTCTGCTCCAGCATCGAGGCGAAGCCGAAAAATTCGCCGTGCGCCGGCTCGTCCACCACCACTTCCTGCTGGTCTTCGTCCACCGTAGTCACGCGCACCTTTCCCGAGACCATCACGTAGGCTTGCCCGCCTGGATCGCCCATTTTGTAAATGCGCTGCCGCGGAGCGAAATTCTTCAGCTCCACTTGCGCCGCCAGCACGGCGGTTTCGTCGGCGTCCAGCAGAGCAAACAGCGGAACGTGTTTCAACACTTCAGGATTGCAGGCCATCGGCCACCTCTTCCACGGAATGGGATCGATTCTCAGTCTTGCAAGCGATTGATTCGACCGCAACAGCGACAGCTTCGCTCCTAGTAAACCCGATGATTGACGCGGCTTCAAGAAGCATTCGGCGAGGGTGGGTAAGGCCGGAAAGGCGGGAAAGGCGCTGCCGACCAAAACGCAGCGGGCTGGAACTCTTGCGTTATTCGACTACTCGGATGGTTACGTCTTGCGCGGCGGCATGCTGCTTCAGCAGGTCGGACATTCTTTGCGCCCAGCGCCCGAGTCCTTCCGGGCCTGCAAACGAAATGATGACCGCCAGCACCTGCTTCGTCGCCGCCGTGACCATGGTTCGCTCGGAATCGCTCGTCGCGCTGCCGTGCGGGCCGACGGTATCGGCGAACAATGGCAATCCTTCCAGATTCAAATCGTATTTGCCGATGCCTTTGTACGTTTCGCCTTCGCGACCCGCGCGAAAAACGATGTCGCCCACGACGCGCCCCAGGTCATACAGTCCCACCGGCAGGCGGCTTTCCACGGACACCAGATTGATCACGTCCACCACGGCATTGATTTCCGGCAAGCCTTTTCCAGCCACCACGCGCCGCAACAGCGCTTCCGCCGAATTTCGGTACCGCGCCGGATCTTTTCCCAAAGCTTTGTACGCCTTGCGCGTCGTTTCCACTTGCGCCGATTCCAGCACGCCGCGCGGAAAAGGCAATTTCTGGATTTCGTTTTCCCGTGTCTTCATTTCCTGGAGTAGCGCGGCGGGCGACGCTCCCGCTTGCACGCGAGCGGTCACGCATCCGAGCGCGGTCCGCGGACATTTCGCCTTCAGTTTTGCATCAATCGTTACATTCATCGCGCCTCAGTTCGCAACCGGCTTCAGTTTCGCGGAAAAGTGCCGCAGAAATTTTGCTTGCTCGATTATTTCATATCCGCGGATTTGTTCGCGCTTGCGCCAAACATCCAGAATCACTTCCACGACGTACTCGATGTGGCTCTGCGTGTACGCGCGCCGCGGAATCGCCAGCCGCACGAGGTCCATCGTGGCGTGCTCGCCGAACATCAGCGTCCCAATTTCCACCGAGCGAATTCCGCCTTCCAGATACAGTTCGTTCGCCAGCGCCACGCCGGGAAATTGCGCCGCCGGAACGTGCGGCAGAAATGCCCGCGCATCGATATAGATGGCATGCCCGCCCGGCGGCTGCACGATGGGCACGCCTTCAGTGGCGATGTGGTTGCCGAGAAATGCCGTGGAGGCGATCCGGTATTTCAAATATTCCTCTTCGAGCGCTTCGTTCAGTCCGACGGCAATTGCTTCCAGGTCGCGTCCGGCCAGCCCGCCGTACGTGGGAAAACCTTCGGTCAAAATGAGCAGGTCTTTTTCCTGTTGCGCCAGCCGGTCGTCGTTGGTGCAGAGGAATCCGCCAATGTTTGCCATGCCGTCTTTTTTCGCGGACATGGTGCAGCCGTCGGCGTGCGAAAACATTTCGCGCGCAATTTCCCGCGGAGTTTTATTCGCGTAGCCCGGCTCGCGTAATTTGATGAAGTACGCATTTTCCGCGAACCGGCACGCATCGATGTACAACGGAATCCCGTGCTTCTTGCAGATTTCTTTTACCGCGCAAATATTTTCCATCGAGACCGGCTGGCCGCCCCCGGAATTATTCGTCACCGTGAGCATCACCAGCGGAATTTTTTTCGCGCCTTCACGTTCGATGGTTTCCGCGAGCCGCGCCGCGTCCATATTTCCTTTGAAAGGATGCACGTAAGCGGGCTCCTTCGCTTCCGCGATGGGAAGATCCAGCGCCTGCGAGCCGACAAACTCGCAGTTCGAGCGCGTGGTGTCAAAATGCGTGTTGTTCGGAACGATGTCGCCCTTTTTGCACATCACATTGAACAAGATGCGTTCGGCAGCGCGGCCCTGATGCGTGGGAATCACATGCCGGAAACCGAAAATGTTTTGCACCGAGTCGCGAAACCGTGCGAAGCTTGGCGACCCCGCGTAGGATTCGTCACCACGCATCATCGCCGCCCACTGTTCCGTAGACATCGCGGCCGTTCCGGAATCGGTGAGCAGATCAATCAGAATTGCATCGGAAGGAACGAGGAAAAGATTGTAGCCGGCGGCCTCCATAAGTTTCCGGCGTTCTTCGCGTGTGGTGCGGCGGATGGCCTCGATGCTCTTGATGCGAAACGGTTCAATGATCGTCTTGATCGGCATTTTCCCCGGGATTCTTCCCCGGACACACTACCACACCAACTGATTCGACGGCGGGGACATCCTCGCTGGAAGAGAAGATGAACAGAAACAAATTACGAGCCCCAGCGCTGCGCTCGATCCGCCAGCCGTGCTAAACTTTATGGATTCTAGGCCCGTAGCTCAGTTGGTTAGAGCGCTACCTTGACACGGTAGAGGTCTGGGGTTCGAGTCCCCACGGGCCTACCATTCGCTGCTGCAATCCGCCCTGCCGGTAAGCTCAGACTCGCGCGCCAAACCTCAGTCGTAAAATTGCTCTGCGCTTTACGTTTTCTCCAGCAGTGTAGTAGCCTGCGCTCGGAAACTTCACGTCCGTAACGGAGATGAACATGAAACGGTTGCTTTGTTTATTCAGCTTGTTGCTCCTCCCGGCCACTTGCCTTGCTGCCGACGATCTCTTCGACATCAAGCCCGTCGCGGATGGCGTATACGCCGCTATCGCGAAGCCTGCGTATAAGGTCAACTGCAACGCTGCCATCATTTTGTTCGATGATGCCGTGCTCGTCGTCGACACACACTCCAAGCCTTCCGCCGCCCGCGCTTTGATCGAGCAGATCAAGAAGCTCACGGACAAACCCGTTCGATATGTCGTGAACACACATTTTCACTGGGATCATTATCAAGGCAATCAGGCGTATCCCAGTTCGTGGCCTGCCGGCGTGGAAATTATTTCCTCGGAGGCAACACGCGCGAACATTGAGCAGCGAGGCATACCGCGGGTGAAGCACGAAATCGTCACCATGCCCCGGGAAATCGAAAACTTGAAAAGTGACTTGGACAAGGCATCGGACCTTGGGCAAAAAGAACAACTTCGCGCCAACCTGCTCCAAGCAGAAGCGTACCTTGCTGAACTCAAGAGCGTGCATGTGACGCTTCCTAGTGTGACCTTCGATCACTCGCTGATCCTCCACCGCCCCTCAAAAACCGTCGAAATTCTCTGGCTTGGGAACGCACACACCAATGGCGACGTCTTCGTTTATCTTCCTCGAGAGAAAGTTCTCGTCACGGGTGACGCCCTGCACGGATGGACTCCTTACATGGGCGATAGTTATCCTTTTGACTGGATTCAAACTCTCGATGCCGCGGAGAAACTTGACTTCGACCAGGTCATCGGCGGACATGGCGACGTTATGCGCGGCAAGGAAAGATTCGAACTATGGAAGCATTACTTCCGCGACCTGATGGACGAGGCCGCAGAGGCTTACGCTCGCGGGGCATCGCTGGAAGATGCCGAGAAAGGAGTCAGCAAAACCCTGATAGCGAAATACTCGGGCAAATTTGACCCTGGTTTCCCCAAGAGTGTGATTGGTAACATCGCCAAGGCTTATCAGGTGATTGCCTTCATGCCCTAGCCCGTCAGTTAGCCAAACTTCCCAAGTTGATGAAAGGGAGATTCTCTAACCTCAAATTCAGCCTGGCCTACCATCGTTTCCAATCACTTAGACGGAAGCCGCAGAAAACTTCGGCTGTATCTTGGTCGGTCTGTGCGGTTATTTGTGATCGCGAGGTCTTCATCGGTCGGCCCGTTGTTTAAACCGTTGTAATAAAGCACCCCTGAGTCCTACAATGCCTCCACCAAGCAGGCCCTAATCCGCTTCTCAATTCAGGAGGGAATATGAAAGCAAGAGCGACCGTATTGACTCTGGCATTGTGTATTGCAGGCGCAGCCGTGTGCTTCGCCGCCGACGCATTTATGGGCACATGGAAGTTGAACGAGGCCAAGTCCAAGATCGGTGCGGGGTCACCAAAGAACACCACTGTTGTCTACGAGGTTGCTGGAGACAGTGTGAAAGTAACGACGGATGGCACCGACGGCGACGGTAAACCATCGCATGGCGTGTGGACCGGCAAGTTCGACGGCAAGGACTATCCGGTCACAGGAGATCCGAGCACGGATACCCGGTCCTACAAGAAAGTCGACGATCATACACTGACGTTCATCAACAAGAAGGGTGACAAAGTTACGATTAGCGGTCGTGGCGTCGTTTCGGCCGACGGGAAGACCCGCACGGTCACCATCACCGGAACCGATTCGAAGGGCGCGAAGTTCACCACTACTGCGGTGTACGACAAGCAGTAGAGACAACTACCCGATAGCGCCCACAGCTATGCCCTTCCGCTCACCTCTGGGCGGAAGGGCGGGAATTCAGTTCTATTTTTCACATCTACTGCGACGGTACCTGAGGACGCAAATTGTGTTGACGATGCTTGCCCCGATCCCTCACGTTGGCGATGCGGCCAGGGCGAATTCGCGGTGGGTGGTGTTGAGAGCGGTTTTGACGGCTTTGACGTCGATCACGAACGAGATGTTGGATTCCGAGGAGCCTTGGGCGATGGCGATTACGTTCACGTTGTCGCGTCCCAGCGCGTTGAAAGTTCGGCCGGCGATTCCGGGTGTGCCGCGCATGTTCTCTCCGACGACGGCTACGATGGCGATATTCGAATCCACGGTGATGTGCTCCACCTTGTGGTGCGCGAGGTCGTGCGCAAACTCTTTGCGCAGGGCTTCCACGGTTCGCTGAGCATCCACAGTGGAAACGATGAAGCAGATATCGTTCTGCGAGGACGACTGCGAGATCAGCAGGACGTTGGCGCGCACTTCGGCGGTAGTGGAAAATGTGCGTCCCACGACGTCAGGCAAGCCGACGATTCCCGGTCCGCCCACGCTGATCAATGTTACATCGCGGATCGCCGTCAGCGCCTTTACGCCCCCGCCGATGCTGCGGCCTTCGGGCGTGATTTTTGTGCCGGGCTTTTCGGGTGCAAAGCTGTTGCGAATCCACACGGGAATCGCGGCTTGCACGACCGGATTCAGCGTTTTTGGATGCAGCACTTTCGCGCCGAAGTAAGCTAGCTCTGCAGCCTCGCGGTACGAAATCACCGGAATCGTGCGCGCCTCCGCCACCAGTCGCGGGTCGGCTGTGAGCACACCGTCGACGTCGGTCCAGATGATGACTTCGTCCGCGTCCATTGCGGCGCCCAGGATCGTCGCGGAGTAATCGGAGCCTCCGCGCCCCAGCGTGGTCAATTGGCCTTCCGTGGTGGCCCCGATGAAGCCAGTCACGACCGGCGCAATTCCTTTTTCCAACAGCGGCCGCAAGCGCGTTTGCGATTTCGCGCGCGTCAATTCCATCCGTGGTTCCGCGCCGCCGTGGAACGCGTCGGTCACGATCAATTCGGTCGCTTCGATCGCTTCGCTTTGCAGTCCGAGTTCGCTGACGGCTGCGGCCACCAGCGGCGCGGAGAGCCGTTCTCCCAGGCTCGAGATTGCGTCCAGGGCGCGCGGCGTAAGTTCGCGCAGAAGTGCCGTTCCTTCGCAAAGCCGCCGCCCCTCGGCGAATACCTCTTCCATCCGTTGCCGGATGCGCGCTCGTTCGTCTTCTTGCTGGACCAGGCTTGTCAGAGCGGTTTCGTGTTGTTGACGTAGCGTATCGAGAATGGCCGCAGCTTCACGCGCGTCTCCTGCCTCCGCTTTCTTTGCCGCCTCGATCAACCGGTTGGTTACGCCGCTCATCGCGGAGACTACCGCGACACAGCCGCCCTCCTTCGCTGCTTTCGCGATAATCTGGGCCGTCCTGGCGATGCACGATGCGTCGCCGACGGACGTGCCCCCGAATTTCATTACCTGTAAGCGCGCTTTCATTTCCGTTCCAGCTACACTGTGGATTCGATTCGCCGGTCAGGTATAAACCACATCACGGCAACTACAACATAGAGCAAGAGGGCGATCCATGGGCGCGCGTACGCCAGCAGAATCGCCAGTGCGTAGACCGATAGAGACACCTTACTTTTTAGATCGTTGCCGACCGCGCGAGCTAGTTTTGAGTCGGGACCGTTGCACGCGATGATGGATCGTTCCAATAAAATGTAGGCAATCGCGGCCATTGCCAAAACCAAGCCGTAAGCCGCAGTGGGCGCGGCTGCGAAATGAGTTTCATCCATCCAACGAATGACGAACGGAACTAGCGATAGCCAGAACAGCAGGAACAGGTTGGCCCATAGTACAGCGCCATTAATTCGTTCCGTAACATGGAGCATATGGTGATGGTTATTCCAAAAGATGCCGACGTTGCCAAAGCTAAGTGCGTAGGCCAGAAATACCGGGAGACCGGACGCCAGCGAGAGAAAATCGGAGCCGGCGGGCACCTTCAGCTCCAACACCATGATAGTAATGATGATGGCGATCACTCCATCTGTGAAAGCTTCCAGGCGTTGCTTATCCATCGGCGAACCTAGTTGGGAGTAATGACTAGCGACCCGGTGCTGCAGCCTTGCTGATTCTGTTCTCAGACCTCGAAGGAGTGTATCTCACGACCGTAGGACATTCACAAGCCCCGATGATCCCGCTAATCATAAACCGACCCATTACCGTAACGACGCCCGCGTTGACTTTCTTTCCGCGGCGCTTCTAACATGGCAAGTGGAAACTCCACGCCAATCAGATTGGAGCAACCGATCTCGCATCGGCGCGGCGGATTTTCGGCGACTCATTCGAAAGGCGGCTTGGCATGAACCCACGGCGCATTCTCGGTCTGACACTTGTCATTGCGGCGACCGCAGTTGGCATTGCGCTTCGTTCTTCGGCGGACAACAAAGCGAAGCCCGGCGACGTGAACGAAGCGCGTGTTATGTCCGATGCCGCCACAGGGAACAACTGGCTCCTCAACGGCCGTACTTTTGACGCCGGCCATTTCAGCCCGTTGCAGCAAATCACTGACAAGAATATCGCCGGGCTTGGTCTGGCCTGGTCTCTTGATATTGACAGCGCCATGGGCATCGTATCGGAGCCGATCGTCGTGGATGGAGTGATTTACGTCAGCGCGCCGCTTTCGAAAGTCTATGCGGTGGAGGCTGCCACGGAAAAACTGCTGTGGAAATTCGATCCTCAAGTTCGCTTGGACCAAGCCATCAACGGTTCTTATTCCGCGCGTGTCAATGGCGGCGTGGCTGTTTGGAACGGCAAAGTGTATGTCGGCACCGGCGACTGCCGCCTGGTGGCCATCGATGCTGCAAGCGCGAAAAAAGTGTGGGAGGCCACAGTCTGCGAGCCAACGCAAACCGGCATCACCGGCGCGCCGCATGTGGCCAAGGGGAAAATTCTGATGGGCTTCAACGGCTCGGACGACGGCGTGCGAGGCGCACTGATTGCTTATGACGCGGAAACCGGCAAGGAAGCGTGGCGCTTCTGGACGGTTCCGGACGATCCCTCGAAGGCATTCGAAACGAAGGCGCTCGAAATGGCCGCGAAGACCTGGTCCGGCGACGGATGGTGGAGGGTTGGCGGCGGCGACGTCTGGAACGCTATCACCTATGACGACGCGACAAACCAGGTCATCTTCGGAACGGCTGGCGTGGGAGTGGACTATGGTGAGTTCCGCCTCATCAAAGCAACCGGCGACCGGCTGTTTGGCGAGTGCATCATCGCGGTGAACGCAGACACTGGAGAATACGCCTGGCATTACCAGACCGGCACTGAAGGCGTCCATTCCGAAAACAATCATATTGTTATGGCGGATCTGGTGATCGACGGCGAGAAACGCCACGTGGTTATGACCGTGCCGAAAAACGGCTTCTTTTTTGTGCTCGATGCCAAGACCGGGAAACTTCTTTCCGCGAAGCCTCTCGTCAAAACGGTTTGGGCGTCCTCGATTGACTTGACGACCGGGCGCGCGGTGCGGATTTCCGCATCGCAAGGCGGCGGTAGGCAGTGGACGGTTCACAACTGGTGGCCGATGAGCTACAACGCGCGGACCGGCTTGGTGTATATCCCCACAACCGATCGTCGTGCCGATGTGAAGGCCGCGTCCGAAGCAGGAGAAGGCGGCGAAGGATTGTTTGGCCGGCTTATCGCGTGGGATCCGATCGCGCAATCGGCGCGCTGGTCCGTCGAAGAAGAAATCGCCACCAATGGCGGAGTTCTCTCCACGGCTGGAAACCTAGTTTTTCAGGGCCAAGGCACGGGCGAATTTGCGGCTTATACCGCGGATACCGGGAAAAAAATCTGGTCGATCAAAACCGGCTCGGCCATCGAGTCGATTCCCGTTACGTTCTCCGTGAAAGGCGAGCAATACGTCATCACACCTGTGGGATGGGGTTCAGGCTCACGCTTGTTCGCGCCAGCCCGCACGATGGCCACGCCCGAATCAAAACGCGGCCCGGCGCGGCTGTATGCGTTCAAGCTTGGCGCAACGACGCCTTTCCCGTATCCGAAAATTGTGATTCCGCCTGTGCCGAAGCCTCCCGAGCAAAACGTGAGCGAGGAAATCATCCGCAAGGGCGAAAAGCTTTACGGAACATTTGTCTGCGACGGTTGTCACTCGCCCGGACTTGACGGAAGCGGCGCCTGGGTTCTTGATGGCGCGATTCCCGATCTTCGCTACATGCCCCCCGATGTTCACAAAGATTGGTATCAAATTGTCTTAGGCGGCAGCCACTGGAGTAAAGGCATGCCCGGGTTCGCCGATCCTCCGAAGTTTGCATTCCCGCATGACAAGATGACCGTGCAGGATGCGGACGCAATTCACGCTTACGTCATCGATGGAGCCTGGAAAGCGTATAAGAGCGAGCAAGCGGCGGTGCAATCTCAATCCAAGGAAAATCACTAGCTCGGCTTTGCGCTGGCAAAACCGGCCGCCAGGCTGAGCAGGCCGACACCCAGGTGGATGAAATTGAAATGCGTGTTCAAGTCCAGTTGGATGGGGTCGAGATCGCGCAGACCGCGGAAGCCTGCAATGGCCACCAGCGTATAGATCGTCCCAAAAATCAGACCAAAACGCCGCGGACCGTCCGCGTTCTTTCCAAGGCCAGCCCACAAGGCGACAAGGCCGCTGGCGAGGTGAAAAATGTTATGGGCGGGAGGAAACATGAGATGGAACATTTCATGTCGAAAGAATCCCACCACACCGACAGCGACCAGGATCGCGCCGCTCAGCACGACATAGATTTTTGCCAGCGCGCTCGCCATCGGTTCTTCGCAGCCGTTTGTTCGCTCCAGATGCAATCGCGAAATGTCGTGGAGCTTACGGCTCGCATGGATGTGCCGTCAAGCCCATAGAGACTAGCCTGCTCGGAAAACGCCAAGCTTTAAGGCTATAATCTGCGCCGATCGCAGAATTAGAAATGGTGAAATATGAACGCGACTGAACCGAACACGAACGCGCGCGGCCGGTTGGCAAGTATTCTCAGCGACATCCATTTTTGGGTACCCGTCGCCGTTCTGATGGGTGGATTGCTGCTTCTGCGATTTATTCGCTGATTTTTGGATCGGAGCAAAATGCCGCCTGTTGCTTATACCCAGATCGGCTACACGACCGAATCGCGTGCGAAAAAACTTCAACTCCTCGGCATTCTTTCCGGCTTCGCGGCGGGAGCCTGGCTCGGCGCCGCCGAAGCTCCAACGAAACTTGTGTCCATTGGCATTTCGCCGATGGTCATTTCGCTCATTATGGTCATCGGCGTTTTCCTCGCGCGCTGGAGCCTGCCCGCGCTGATTCTTGGCACGTCGTCCGTACGCGCCGATGTTCGCCGCGCGCCTCACCTGGTTATTTGGGCGCTGCTTGCCGGATGCCTTTGGGCCGTGGCCAACACGCTCACAATTTTCGCCATCCGTGATATCGGATTGAGCATCGCCTTTCCCTTGTGGAATTCGAACAGCCTCCTCGGCATTCTTTGGGGTTTTCTTTTTTTCAACGAACTCCGCCAGGCCGGTTGGAGCCGTCTCGCTGGCGTTCTGGGTGGCGCGCTGGTGATGTGCGCCGGTGCCACGCTCCTGGCAATCGCGTCTTCCTCAGGACACGGCCCCGTCGCACATTCGCTGAACGGAGTTTGGGCCGCGCTCGGCGCGGGAATTCTTTGGGGGACGATGTACATTCCTTATCGCAAAGCCTACCTCACCGGCATGAATCCCCTTTCGTTTGTGACCTTCTTTTCCTTCGGCGAACTCGGCATGATGACGCTCCTCTCCGTCAGTTCCCTGGGACTGGCTCCCTTGTGGCAGGAATTGCTCGGCGCGCGGAGCATTATTTTCTGGCTGATACTCGGCGGCTTCGTCTGGGTGATTGGTGACATCTTCCAGCAATTTGCCGCAAAGTACGTGGGCATCAGCCGCGGCATCCCGCTGTCCAATTCGAATCAGCTCTGGGGGCTGTTGTGGGGGATTTTCGTCTTCGGCGAATTGCACGGCCGCAGTTCTTCCGTCTACTTCGAAGTCATCGGCGGCTCGCTCCTGATGATGCTGGGCGTCGGCGCGATCGCGTTTTCTTCCGCCACCGGCCAGGAGCAGACGCGATGGAAAGAAGCCGCCATTCGCGAGAGTGACCGCTACGGTGTCGCGGCGGACTTCGTCGAAGCCCGCATGGACGGCCGCCAGCTTGTCACCGAAGCCAAACCTTCCCGCGGCGCGCTGGACTGGCTGCTGGTCGTCTTCGCCACCAGCGTGTTCGTGATTTTTGCGGCAATGGCTCGCGTCCCGCAACTGTCCTTGCACTGGGGACCGGCCGCGCTTTTGACCGTGGCCCTGTTCCTGCTCCTGATTATTTGCGGCCTCGCCCTCTGGCGCACCACGCGCTTCCATTGAGGCCTTCGCTCGCCTTTGAAAACGTCCACGCATCCGGTAAAGTTGCCGGGTTGCTCATGGCGAATCCGTCCAAAGTGGATGTAGTCGGCGTCGGGCTCAACGCCACGGACACGCTGATTCCCGTCGCGCACTATCCTGCGCGCGGCTCCAAAGTCGAATTCCGTTCCGCGAAGGTGCTGCCCGGCGGCCAGGTGGCCACGGCCGTGATTGCCTGCGGGCAGTGGGGCTTGCGCACGCGTTACGTTGGCAAGATTGGGGACGACAGCGCCGCCGCGCTTCATCGCGCGGAATTCGCGCGCCTTGGCGTCGAAGCGCATCTTTTCTCGGCGCCTGGCTGTCCCAGCCAGCAGGCTTTTATCCTTGTCGATGACGCCGGCGAGCGCACCGTTCTTTGGAAACGCGACGACCGCTTGATCCTCCGCCCCGAAGAGCTCGACCACGAATGGATCGTCAGCTCCCGCGCTCTTCACGTTGATGGCCACGATACGGCTGCGGCGGCCGCCGCTGCGGAATGGGCGCGGGCCGCGGGTATTCCCGTCATCGCCGATTTGGACGAGCTTTATCCCGGCGTCGAGGAACTCTTGAAGAGCGTCGACTACCTCATCACCAGCAGGGACATTCCGGGGCGAATAACGGAAGAACCGGATTTAGGGAAGTCCCTGCCTGCGCTCCGCGAACGATTTGCGTGCCGCCTTACCGCGGCGACATTGGGCGAAGACGGCGTATTAGCTTGGGACGGGACGCGCTTTCACTACGCGGCTGCGTTCCGCGTGGAGACGCTTGACACCACCGGCGCCGGAGACATTTTTCATGCCGGATTCATTTACGGGCTCTTGCAAGGCTGGCCTTTGCAGCGCCAGCTCGATTTCGGCTGCGCTGCCGCCGCCCTCAACTGCACCGCCATCGGCGCCCGCGGCGGCATCCAGCCCGTCGATTCCATCGAGCGCCTCATCGCCACCGGCGTTCGCCATGCCCCTGCTCACGACGTGTGAGTTTTGACTCGAACGATTTTCTTCGAAGCCTGAATTCAACAACTAATCACAGCTAGACAAAAGGAGATTTCCTAACAAACTTTGTATAATCGATTTTGGTACTGCGAGGGAAGTCGTGATAGGGCGTGCCCTGCTGGCTGCCATAATTTTGATCCAACTTCCTTGGCCGATAAGAGCTCAAGCCAAGGCAGTCCGCTCGCCAGTGATTAGCCTTCCTAACGGAGCAATAAGCCGAATTCCCTCACCTGATGAAAAGTGGATTTTGGTTTTCGAATGCCCTAACAATTGCAGCGAACGAAAACTGTGGGTTGAACAGAGGGGTATGCCTGGACGAAGGCTCGTAAGCGAGTATGAACGAAGCCTAGCCATTTCTTGGGCACCAAACGGTTCCCTCTTCTTCGTCAACGATGCATATGCCAGTAACGAGGCTCGTTGCTATGTAGTTGATCCAATCACACTGAAAACCACTGATTTGGCAAAGGTCATCGAGACTGAAGATGCTGGAATGAGAAGGTTCTTGAATGCAGGGCACTCGTACCTAAGAGTAAAACGCTGGATCAATTCGCACGAGCTACTTGTTGTTTTGTACGGACACTTCGATGACCCGCCTCCGCGCGGTTTCACCCTGCAGTATCGGATCGACGTAAATGGCGGTGTTCGCAGAGTCTCAAGCGCCTCCGGCGGTTGAGCCTTCGCCAACGCGGGTGCTATCCTGCCTTCTATGGCGGATCCCGTCATTTCACCGCCCGAAGTCGCCTTCGCCTCGCCCCTCGAGCATTCCCGGCGTCAGCTCGAAGCCTTGCTCGAAGTCAGCGAAGCCATCGCCCAGCAGCGCGATCTCCCCGCGCTTTTCCACGACCTCGCCGGTCGCCTGCATTCCGTCATCGAATTCGACTTCCTCACTCTCGTTCTCCACGATCCCGTCCGCAACGTGATGCGCCTTCACATTCTCGAAAGTCGCGTCCCCACGGAAAAAGTCACCGGCATGGAATCGCCCATCGAAGGCCATCCGTCGGGCTGGGTCTGGCAAACGCAGCAGCCTCTGGTCATCGCCGATGTCGACGAAGAAACGCGTTTCCCCGACTTCATAACGAGGATTCGCGAACACGGCGTCCGTTCCATGGCGATTTTTCCGCTCACCACGGCGCAGCGCCGCATCGGCTCGATGGGTTTCGGCCGCATGGCTCCGCAGGGCGTGACGGACACGGAGCTGCAATTCATGCAGCGCGTCGCCAGTCAGGTTGCCGTGGCCGTCGATAACGCGCTCAATTTCGAGAATTCTCAAGCCTACCAAACGCAGCTCGCCCGCGAGCGCGACCGCCTGCGCGTTCTCCTGGAGATCAACAACGTTCTGGTGGTCAGCCGCGAGGTCACAGAAGTTTTTCGAGGTATCGTTTCCACACTCGAGCGCGTCATTCATCACGATTACACCAGCCTGGCGCTTCTCGATCCCGACACCGGCTTGCTGAAAATTCATGCACTCGATTTCCCCGGCCGGCCCGGAATGATCAAGCGGGAAATCACCGTGCCGCGCGACACATCTCCCGCGGGCCACGCCATCTCCACCGGTCTGCCTCTCCTCGCGCGCGGTGCAGAACTCGAACGCTACCCGAGCGAAATCATCGCCACGCTGCGAAGCGACGGCATCCAAACGATCTGCTGCGTTCCTCTCATCACCCACGGCCGCACGTTCGGCTCGCTCAATCTGGCCAGCCGCCGCAACGATGCGTTCACTCCCGAAGACGTCGAGCTGCTGCGCCAGGTCAGCGCGCAAATCGCCATCGCCGTTGAAAACGCTCTAGCCTTCAAGGAAATCGACGCTCTGAAAAACAAGCTTGCCGAGGAAAAGCTCTATCTTGAGGAAGAAATTCGCACCGAAATCAATTTCGAGGAGATCATCGGCGATAGCACGGCGCTGAAACGCGCCCTCGCCCAGGTGGAGCTTGCCGCTCCCGCGGCCACTTCGGTCCTCCTGCTGGGAGAAACCGGAACCGGCAAGGAAGTGTTTGCCCGGGCCATCCACAGTCTCAGCCCGCGCCGAGAACGCACGTTCGTCAAGGTTAATTGCGCCGCTATTCCCAGCGGACTTCTTGAATCCGAGTTATTCGGCCATGAAAAGGGCGCGTTCACCGGGGCCATCAATCAAAAAATCGGCCGATTTGAACTGGCCGACCGCGGCACGCTCTTTCTTGATGAAGTCGGCGACCTTCCGCTCGACCTTCAGCCCAAGTTGCTACGCGTTTTGCAAGAGCAGGAATTCGAGCGCCTCGGCAGCAACCGCACGCAGCGCGTGGATGTCCGCGTCGTCGCCGCCACCCATCAGGACCTCGCGAAACTCGTCGGCGAGCGTGCCTTCCGCAGCGACCTTTATTACCGTCTCAACGTTTTCCCCATCCAAATCCCCGCGCTCCGCGAACGCCCCGAAGATGTTCCTCTTCTGGTGCGTTACTTCGTCCAGATCTTCAGCCGCCGCCTCAATAAAGATGTCCAGTACATTCCGGCTGACGTCATGGAGGCCCTATCGCACTATTCCTGGCCTGGCAACGTCCGCGAACTGGAAAACCTTATCGAGCGCGCCGTTCTGCTGTCCCCTGGCCAAGAGCTTCGTGTTCCGCTCGCGGAACTGAAATCCACGGCTGTCTCCGGCGCAGCCTCAGGCGCCGAATCCTTTTCCTCCTTTACTTCGTTTCCTACGTTGACCTCCCCTGCCTCCTCGATCTCCACGCTCGAAGAAGCGGAACGCCAGCACATCCTCCGCGCCTTGAAGCAGACGCAATGGCGCATCGCCGGACCCAAAGGCGCCGCCGTCGTCCTGGGCATGAAGCGCACCACGCTCCAGGCTCGCATGCGCAAGCTGGGTATCCGCCGCCCGGTTTGATCGCTTTGAAAGGAAGGGTGTCGTGTCTCCAGAGCCGCCCGGCGTTCTGGATTTTATTTCACTACCGGTGCCCGGCAATCCTCATTGGGCTGTTACTCGCCGGGGCATCCCGTTTTGTCAAGTTCCTGCAATCTCTTGATGGCTCCGGCGTTTCGCTTCTCGGACGCCACCATCAACAGCACGCGCGCCTGTGTGCAGTTCTGGGGCACGCCATTTCCTTGGATGTAGAGTTCGGCGAGCTCCAACGCCGCCTTGCTGTTGCCAGCTTGCACGGAAGCCCACAGTTGCTCGGGGGTCCTCGCGGGTTGGCTCTTGCTCGCAATTTCGCTCGAATGTACTTGAGCGGCGGATGGCGTGGATGCAGCGACGGGCTTGGCCGACTCCGTCGTGTGCGAACGAGCCAGCAAGGTGGCTGTTTCCAACTGAGGATTCAGCACGTGCCCCGAAGACGACGCCTTCTTCGGATTGCTGCCTGAAAAAATATCCGCGGAACTTGCATTGGTTGCAGCCGGAGCTGCCGGTGGAGTCACAGCGGAGGGTCCTGCCGTCGGCTGCTTGATTTCAGGTTCCGTTCTCGCGGCGCGCGATTCTTCGGACACTTTCTCTGGGCCACGGCTTTGGCGCAGGTAATTCGAAAACTTCAGCGCAGCCATAGCGAACATCGAAGAGATGCAAATACCAAGAATTAAGCCGAAAATCAGTTGTCTTCTCTTCGCGGCAACGTACTTCTGCACGGGCACCAACACTGACGGTTGCGCCTGTACCGCCGGTTCTTCAAAAATCGATGCGGGCATGTCGGCGCTGGCAGAACCCTCAACAGCGCTGAAAAGCGTGGAGTGCCGCGGCCGGGCCTTTGAAACGAATGCCGCAACCGCGTCTAATTTCCCTTTTCCGAACCTGTCAGGCCTGCTCTCGGGGCCGGGTCTGCGTGCGGACTCTTCATCAACAGCTTGCCGCCGGGAGAACTCCGTCATCCATCGGCGAATCTGTGCGCGGGCTTCCTCGGAAAGGCGCAGGAACCTCAGGCCGCCGCATTTTTTTGTCGCATTGGTCCAGACCACTTCTCCCCACGCCTCGATCCGGTCCCGCAGGTTGAGCGAAAACCAAAAATGGACCGGTCCATTCGGGTTCACCGGGGCGAAAGTCTCAAAGCCCAGGCCCCCTTCGGACACATCCAGCACGGTTCCGCCGTCATCCCGCTCCAATTGAAGGAAGACAAACTCGTTCGGCACGATTCTAAGCTTTTGCCGACGATGCAGGTTCATGTTCTGCAGATTCAGGTTCCTTAGAAGACTCATGGTTTTTGAGAGGCGTTTTCGATTTTCGGAGCAACCTTCAACGATGGGAGTTGAAGGGATGCCGAATCAGTGGGCCCAGGGTGGGTGTGGGGCCGGGCCTCCGGGCCTCACAGGGTATCATTATACTCCTGCCTGGTGGGATTAGAAAACATTCGGACGGGAAATGGATGTCCGGGGGTTACCGCCACGCCTTAGGCCAACAGCTCGCTGGTGACTTGCGGCTGGTTGGCTGGTTGCTCACCCTGGTTTCTGCTCCCACTAATGATTGCTTTGGCTTGCGATTCTTCTTGATCTTGATATTGACGAACTTCCCGGTTCCGACTCACATTTTTACAATTTTTCTACGCCGCTTTTGCTAAGATTGGGCGTCCACCGGCCCTCACGAGGTGACGATGAAGCTCCTCATGAGTCTGTCCCTGCTGATGCTCTCTATCTTTTTGTTTGCTTCGCCTCTTCCAGAGGCCCCCTCCGGTTTTGCCAATAAAACCAACGGAATGACCGACGACGCCACGCACGCCGCCGATCAAGCCAAGTTTGAGGAAACCGAAGCCATCTCCGACGGCCTCGGCCCGCTCTACAACGCGCAATCCTGCCGCGAGTGCCATCAGAATCCCGTTTCCGGCGGCTCCAGCCAGATCTCCGAATTGCGCGTCGGCCACCGTGGACCGGACGGCAAGTTCGTCAATCCGGACATACCCATTGCTCGCGGAACGGAAATCATCAAGGGCCGCACCCTCGTGAACGACCGCGCCATTTGCCCGAACAACGCGTTCCCCGCTTCGGAAATTCAGGAACGCGTGCCGGACTCGGAGAAAATTCGCACCTTTCGGGTTTCTTTAAATTTGCTCGGCGATGGCTTTGTGGAAGCCGTCCCGGATCAAACTTTCGTGGACCTCGCCAGGGAACAATGTCAGAAAAACCACAAAGAGATTTGCGGTCAGGTCCTCTACGTTCCCGTTCTCGAGGCCCCCGGCCAGACCGCCGTTGGCCGCTTCGGCTGGAAAGACCAGCACGCCAGCCTTTTGTCTTTCTCTGCTGACGCCTATCTCAACGAAATGGGCATCACTAGCCGCCTCCAGCCCGACGAAGTCACCAACCTGTGCAACACCGTAAGCGAGCCTAATGACAAGCCCGGCCCGGATGGCCTCTCCGACATCGATCATTTTGCGCGCTTCATTCGCGCCACCGAAGCTCCCGCCCGTGACGCCCAATTGGCGCAGACCACCAATGCGCGCCACGGTGCGGAATTATTTGACAAGGTTGGTTGCGATATTTGTCACGTCCAGACGTTCACGACTGCTCCTGCCGGAACAAGAGTCAACGGCGGCGCTTACACCCTCGCTCCGGCGCTGGGGGGAAAGCAGTTTCATCCCTATGGCGACTTCCTCCTCCACAACGTTGGCACCGGCGACGGCATCGTCGTGGCCATGCTGGAGCACTATGGCAAGCGAATGTACCAGACCACCTGGAAAAACTTCTCTATCTCCGAATTCAACAGCACCGGCAATAAAGTCCGTACGCCCCCTCTCTGGGGTGTCCGTCTGCACTCGCACCTCATGCACGATGGTGCTTCGGTCACTCTTCTGGACGCCATCCTCCGCCACCACGGCGAAGCCGAACATGTCACCAAGAAGTTTGAAAGGCTCAAACCTAGTGAAAAGGACGCTCTTCTGGAGTTCCTTCGCTCCCTGTAGACGGCCCGCTCTCGCATCCTCATCGCCCAGTCACCCTGTCCTGCCAGGCAGGGTAATTGTTTACACAAGGCTCCCTTCCGAAGGGCTTTTCTGCGCCTATTTCTTTGCTAGCCTATAGATAAGAAACGACATCCCCGGATCACCGTCCCTTTGAGACGCTGTCATCCGGGCGGGCCACTTATCCCATAGGTATGGCCGCTCAGCGGCCTGTGGAAATCTCATCGCCCAGCCAGGCGATCAAGGGGTGTGAAGTGAAAATCGCATCGCTCTATCTCGCGCTAACCGGGACGCTCGCTATCGCGGCTGCTCCCGCGCTTGGACAGACGCCGTCCGTCGGCGCCACCAAAAACGTCTCGCGCACCACCAAAGCGGTCAACTACCGCCGCGCCGGTGCCGCCAAGATCGACTTTCAAGGCACCGAATTGATGCAACAGGCCAACGGCGAAGCCCGAGTCCAGAACAAGGGCAGCCGCACGGAAATCGACGCAAAATTCCTCGGCCTCGACGAAGCCACTAAGTTCGGCCTCGAATATCTCACTTACGTTCTCTGGGCCGTTTCTCCGGGAGGCCGCGCCGTCAATCTGGGCGAAGTCGTCCTCAAGAACGGCGCGGGCGAAGTCAAAGCCATCTCCGACATGCAGACCTTTGGCATGATCGTCACCGCCGAGCCGTATTTCGCCGTCACGCAGCCAGGCAACACCGTCGTTCTCGAAAACGTCTTCGGCCCCGCCACGCTCGGCAAAGTCGAAAACATCGACGCCAGCTATGAACTCATCGGCCGCGGCAGCTACTCCTCCTCAAACACCAAAATCGAAAACGCCATCTTCGGCATCGACCGCAAGACGCCGCTCGAACTTTTTGAAGCGCGCAACTCCGTGCGAATCGCGCACATCGCGCTTGCCGACAGATACGCCGCTTCCACGCTCGCCAAAGCCGAGCAGCAACTCCGTAACGCCGAAGAAATCTACGGCCGCAAGAGCGACAAGAAATCCGTGATCGCGGCCGCGCGCGAAGTCGTGCAAACTTCCGAAGAAGCCCGCGTCATGGCCGTAAAACAAAAAGCCGAGGAAGACGCGCAGGCCAGAATCGCCGCCGAAAAGAGAGCCGCGGAAGACCGCGAAGCCAAGGCCCGTGCCGATGCCATCGCTGAAATGCAGCGCCGCAAGGACGCCGAACTAGCTCGCCAGCAAGCCGAAGCCGCCAAGGCGGACGCTCTGCGCATGCAGCAGGAAGCCCAGCAAGCCGCTGCCGCAGCCGCGCGCCAGCAAGCCGAAGCTGAAAAGGCCAGCGCCGCCGCTTTAGCGCAGCAGCAAGCCGCGCAAGCTGCCGCAGACCAGGCCGCCAGGGATCGCTCCGCCGCGCAAGCGCAACAGCGCGCCGCCGAAGCTGAAACTGAGAAGGCGCGCCAGGCCGCCGCGCAAGCCGAAGCCGAAAAAGCTCAGCTTCGCGCCCAACTCCTCAATCAGCTCAATTCCATCTTGCAGACGCGCGACTCCGCTCGCGGCCTCATCGTCAACATGTCGGACGTGCTCTTTGACACCGGCAGCTACACGCTCAAGCCCGGCGCGCGCGAAAAACTTGCCAAAATTTCCGGCATCGTTCTCGCGCATCCCGGCCTCTCGCTCCAGATCGAAGGCCACACGGATAGCGTCGGCGGCGATGAATTCAATCAGCAGCTCTCGGAACGCCGCGCCGATTCCGTGCGCGACTTCCTCGCGGAACAGGGCGTAGCTCCGTCAACCATCACCGCCCATGGCTTTGGCAAAACGCAGCCTGTCGCTTCCAACGAAACCGCCGAAGGCCGCCAGCGCAACCGCCGTGTCGAGCTCGTCGTCAACGGCGACGCCATCGGCAACGCCACAGCTTCCGCCGGGCCCGTCGCCCAGCGCTAACAACAATCGCCGCACCTCAGTTTCCTTGTAGGGGCACGATATCGTGCCCCTCTTTCCTTTTGCTTCGTTAGGGCGTCCCGCCCCGGTCGGAACTCTCAACCTCTTCTTCTCCTCCTTGGTACTAAATTGTCCCTCCTCTCCCCTCTCTCTGGCCTCCCGCTTGCCACTACAGGTTGTGCGCAGCAGCGGACGCATTCCTAAGGAAATTCCCATCCTCCTCATCGGGAGCGACCTCGGCGGCAAAGTCTTTTCCGAGCACACCTCTACTATCCTCCTCAGCCTTCATGGCGCTGGCGTCCTCTCCCGCCACAAGCTCTCTCCCGAACAGGAGCTCGTCCTTCGCTGGCCGGAGCGCAACAAGGAAACCGAAATTCGTGTCGTCGGCCAGGTCGGTTCCCAAAACGGGCACCACACCTACGGCGTCGCCTTCTTCGACCAAGATCTCAATTTCTGGGAAATTGACTTTCCGCCGGTCAGCGCCATCGAAAGGGAGCTGGGCCTTCTCTCGCTCATCTGCAGCCATTGCAAAACTCTTGAAAAGGTGGACGACTCCGGCCCCGAAGCCGACGTCTGCGCCACCAACGAAGGCGTCCTCCGTTTCTGCAAACGCTGCGGCTCCGCCACCCTCTGGAAGCCCGCCGCCGCAATTACACCCACCACTGCTGCCGCAACGCAGCAACCCACCGCCCCTTCCGAAGCGCAGTTACCGCTCTTCTCCGCGCCCGCAGCTCCGCCTCCTGCGCCAACCCCGCTGCCTCCTTCCAGTTGCGATCCCGCCCCGCCTTCCCCCATCGCTCCGCCCGCCCCGCGCGCTCCCGAGCCTTCCTTCTACACCCAATCGCGCGGCATCTCGCCGGAACCTTGTTCTGCTTCATCCAACTTTCTCGCCGCGCGCCCCAACCTTTCCGGGGATGCGCCAGTGCAGCCTCGCGGTGATCCCCAAAGCGAACCGCAAGCTGCTGCCTTCACAGCGCCTTCTCTCGCCGGCGAAAAACCCGCCGCGCCGGGCGCCAATCGCCGCAAGCATCCTCGCGTCAAAGTTGACTACTCCGCCTGCGTGCGTGTTCCCGGGCGCGCGGATGACGTCGTCCAGTGCGAGGACATGTCCAAGGGCGGCCTGCGTTTCAAGAGCCGCCAGCGGTATTTCGCCCAATCCCTCATCGAAGTCGCCGTGCCCTTCCAGCCTGGCCAGCCCGCCATCTTCGTGCCCGCGCAAATCGTCTTCGCTGAAGAACTCCCCGAGCAGCGCCTCTTCCGCTGCGGCGTCCAATACTTCAAAGCCACCAAGCCCCGCGACTATTTCTAGCGGTTCTCCCCCCGGGAACGCCGGTTTCCAACCGGCTCCGTTTCTTCCCTTCTCTTGCCTTTGATTTGTAGTGGCGGGTCTAAGACCCGCCACTACAAATGCAGGATGGCGAGATACACGGAGGACACGATCTTCCGGCAGTCTGCCCGGAATCTCCGATATCGTGCCCCTACAGCGGAGAAAGGAGACAAACGCAAATCAGACCTGGAGGGAGCGAAGATAGGGGACGCTGGCTTTCATCAGGTCCAAGTTCATTTCGACGAAGTAATTTTTTACGCCGGCGGTTTTCGCGGCGGTGAAGATTTTCTTCCAATCGAGAGTGTCCTGCCCCACGGGCATGATTTTTTTGGTTTGCGCGGACCAGCCCTGGACGTGCATGGAAAAGAAGCGGCCGGGATACTTCGTGAAATATTCGGCGGCGTCATAGCCCTGGCTGATGGTGGAAACCTGAAACTGGAACTTGACGAGCTTGGGATCGAGAAGTTCGAGCAGAACGTCGTAGGTGCGCTTGCCGTTTACGGTCGAAAGCTCGAACTCTTCGTTATGAAGGCCCTGCTGGAGGCCGGCCTTGGCGGAGAGTTCGCCCATTTTGTTGTATTCGTCGGCGGCGCGCTTGACGTCGTCCAGAGTCGGCTTCTTGGGGCCTTCGAGGCTGGGCACGATCATTTGCGTGAGGCCGACATCTTTTGCCCAGGCAATGCGGGCTTCCTGATTGTCGCGAAGCTCCTTGATGCCGAAGTGCGAACTGATGCAGCTGACGCCGGCATCGCCGAGAATTTTGCGGAGCTCGGCGCCTGAATATTTGGCGAGGCCGCCGAAGCCATGCTCGGCGTAACCTACCGGCGAGCATAGCTCAATGGCTTGAAATCCGGCTGCGGCAAGCTGCTTGATCGTGCCGGGAAAATCCTTGGCGATCATCTCGCGGACAGGCCAGGTCTGGCAGCCGATGGGCAACCCCAGCGGATTTGCGCGAAGCTCCAGCGCACCCGCGGAAAGAAATCCGGCAGCGGCGGCGGTGGTCGTCGCGGCGCTCTTGAGAAACTCTCTTCTCGACAATTCGGGCATGGAGGTCTCCTATTAATTCATGACAAGGGATTCGCTAAAGTTCCCAATGAGTTCGGCGTTCCGGGCGGACTAACTTTTGCGCCGCATCGGAATTGACGACCTTCAAGTTGGCGCGATCCCAAGAGAGCTTTTGCGGCAAGCGAGTGGCGACGTTTCCGAGCAGCAACGTCTCCGTGACAAGGCTGGAGAATTCGAAATTTCCGCCGGGCTTGACTTTGCCGCCCTTGCAGGCATCGAGCCATTCGCGCTCGTTGCCGGGCGAGCGCGGCAGAGTTTTTGGAGGCTGCTTGTAGGCGTTCATTTTCGATTCGGGGATGAGCCGGGGATTGGCGCCATTGAATGCGCAGAGAATCTTGCCGCGATCTCCGACGAAAAGGAGACCTTCGCCTTCTTCATCGCCGACTCCCATCAAGGGACGGCCTTCTTCCAATTCTTCGGGGCGCGGCGGCTTGAGGCCACCGTCGTACCAAGTGAATTTCACGGGAGGCATGTCGCCGCGAGCCGGGAAGTTATAGTGGATGACGGAGGCCAGCGGAAACGTTTCTTCGTAGCGTTCAGTGGAACTGGCTTCGACGCTGATGGGCGCCTCCAGCTTCAAGACGCGGAAAATTGTGTCGTAACTGTAGCACCCCATGTCGCCGAGAGCGCCGCAACCGAAGTCGCTCCACCCGCGCCAGACAAAAGGCAAATAGGCGTGGTTGAAAGGACGCTCTAGAGAAGGACCGAGCCAAAGATCCCAATCCAAACCATCGGGCACGGCTTCGGTTTCCTTGGGGCGTTCTACACCTTGCGGCCAGAAAGGACGGTTCGACCAGTTGGCGACTTCGCGCACCGGCCCGATGGCACCGTCCCAAATCCATTCGCAGAGCAAGCGAGTGGCTTCGGAGGCCTGGTTGCCGACGGCAATCTGCGTGGCTACGCCCGTTTCGCGAGCGATTTCGGCGATGCGGCGCGCTTCGTAGATGGAGTGCGTCAGGGGCTTCTGGCAAAAGACATGTTTGCGCTTCTTCATCGCGGCAGCGGATACGGCGGCGTGAAGATGGTCGGCGGTGCAGACAACAACGGCGTCGACGTCCTTCTGCTTCTCGAGAAGCTCGCGGAAATCAGTGTAGGCGGAGCAGCCGTGATACTGGCCGGAGCGCTGCTGGGCGGCGTAATAAGCGTCCACGATTTTCTGGCACGGTTCGCGGCCGGCGACGCCGCCGGTGACGCGGAGAGAATGAGTCAACTGAATGGGCTGGTCGGGGCTGAGCCAGTCCCAGCCGGTGTCGACGCCGAGCAATTTGCGGACGGAATTGCAGAATTCGTGAGTGTCCCACTGCGGGTAATCCGAACTGGATTTATTGGGATCACAGACAGCGACGCCTTGAACGTCCGGTTCGCGCAAAAAATGAAGCATGACGCGAAGACCCTGAGCGCCAACGCCGATGAAAGCGATATTGACTTTGTCGCTGGGCGGAACATATCCGGCGCCGCCCAGCACGCGTCGCGGAACGATAGCAAGACCAACAGCCGCCACGGCGGTTTGCGCCAGGAACTTGCGCCGCGAAGACAAGCGGCGTGAAAAGGTGCCCGACCGAGTCCGATTCTTCACAGTTCCTCCCCGATTGCAACTCGCGAACAATGGTTCGCTTAGCTGCCATTCGCGTTAAGCGATGATTTACCACAGTGTTGAGCGGCGTGACTACTCCAAAACTGAAACCCAGGGCGAATTGAAGTTCGCCCGTACACCAGGAAGGAAAACTGCCGGCAAGATGCCGGTGCTACAAGTCAGCGGGAGACGGGTTCGGCGACGCTTTGATCCTGCACGGCAGCGCGGCGATTGAGGAAGCCGCGGGCGGCGAGGAGTTCGGCGTTAAGCAAGGCGGCGCCAGCAGCGCCGCGAACCAAATTGTGCGAGAGCAGCGTGAGCTTTACGTCGAGCAAGGGGCATTCGCGAACGCGGCCGACGACGGCGGCCATGCCGTTGCCGGCGTTGACGTCGCGACGCGGCTGAGGGCGGCTTTCGTCGTCGAGGACGACGACGGGATTGCGCAGGGCGGTAGGCAGCGAAGCGAGCTCGGCGTCGACTTCAAAATTGCGCAGCGCTTCGCGAACTTCTTCGAGCGAGGCGATTTTTTTCAGGCCGACGGAGACGCATTCGAGATGGCCGTCAACGACTGGAACGCGATTGCAATGAGCGCTCAGGCCCAGGCCGGCGTCAACAAATCGCGTGCCATCCCATTTGCCGAGCAGCTTCTGAGGCTCAAGTTCCATTTTTTCTTCTTCGCCGCTGATGAAGGGAACGACGTTGCCCTGAATATCCATCGCCGGGACGCCGGGATAACCGGCGCCGGAGATAGCTTGCAGAGTTACGACGAAAATTTTTTCGAGGCCAAAAGCATCGGCGAGAGGCTTTAAGACAAGGACGAGACCGGCGGTGGAACAATTGGGATTGGTGACGATAAAACCCCTGTCGTAGCCGCGATTCTTCTGCTGCACGGGAATGGCGTCGAGATGAGCGGCGTTAACTTCGGGAATGAGCAGCGGAACATCGGGATCCATGCGGTGATTGCGTGAATTGCTGACGACGGGATAGCCGGCGCGGGCGAAATCTTCTTCGGCGGGGCCAGCGACGGAAGAATCGAGAGCGGAGAGCACGAAGTCGCAGTCGAGGGAAGGATCGAGACCTTTGACGACGAGGCCACGGGCGGACTCTGGAACCGGCGACTCGAGATGCCAGCGAACGGCTTCGGCGTAAGTTTTGCCGGAGGAACGCTCGGAGGCGGCGACTTCAGTCAGTTCAAACCAGGGATGATCGCCAAGCATTTGAACGAGGCGCTGGCCGACGACACCGGTAGCGCCGAGGACTCCTGCTTTCCACTTTTTCTCCGGTCGTTTCGACTGCATGTTTTGGTCTCCGTTGTTTTGAGCTGGGGAATTCATGCCGCACCGCCGTGTGGAGATGTCTCTGGAACACGAGGCGAGCCAATGCGGGTGCCGCGAGCCTGCGGATTGAAGGTATTGCGAACCCAGACGACCATTTCGGTTTCGGCGGCGAGAGGCAGAACTTTGGCATGAAGGACTTTGGCGCCGCTGGCGGCGAGGGCACGGGCTTCGTCGTAGCTTAGCTCATGCAAAAGGCGCGCTTCAGCGGATTCGCTGGGATTGGCGGTGAAGATGCCGTCGACGTCGGTCCAAATGACGAGCTCATCGGCGTTCACAACGTGAGCGACGATAGCGCCGGAAAAATCGGAGCTGTTGCGGCCGAGCGTGGTGATGCGGCCGTCGGGAGTTGCGCCGATAAAGCCGGTGACGACGGGAACAATGCCGGCTTCGAGGAGCGGGAGAAGAACGTCGCGGCCACGCTGCCTGGTTTGCTCAAGATGGGGCTCGGCATCGCGGAACGTGTCGCAAGTCAGAACGAATTCCGAAGAAGTGACGGGAACGGCGGGGACGCCCGATTTTTCGAGAGCAGCTGCGAAAAGCCTGACGCTGAAACGTTCGCCAAAAGAGGCGAGGCGATCGAAAAGCTCGGCGCCGGCGGCGACGCGGCCGTGAACGGGAACTTCGTGGAGAAGATCCCGCCCCAAAAGTTGCAACTCGTGGCGCACGCGAAGGCTATCGTGTTCAGCGAGCTGCAAATCGTGAAGTACATCGAGGTGAAGATCTAGGACGAGCTCGGCTTCATGGCGGGCGTGGGCAAGTTTGCCGCCGGCGAGCGCTCGTGCAATGGAAAGGAGATGGTCGGTGACACCCTTCATGGCGGAGACAACCACGGCGACATTGGACGATCGCGCGGCGGCTTGAACAAGGCCCGCAGCATGGAGCATGCGGTCCGCGCCGAGAAGCGAACTGCCGCCGAACTTGAAAGCGACGATATTCGGGAGTTGGCTGGCTACCCCGCCGGCGTAGTGAATGACTTCGTCATAAGCGGCCTTGGAACGGCCGGCTCGCGCGGCGGGGCTGCGTTCGCCTGAAACATCTTCCTGGACATTTTCGAGATTCATGGCCTGTGCTCCTGGTTTGTTTCCGGTACCGCTGGAGCGTCTCTGGAGGGGGCTTAAAAGAAGAAACCCACCGCCAGGTCGCTTCCGGCGGTGGGTTGGAAACTTTCTCTAGCTTTGCTAGGTGTTTCTCCACGCGCCGGAAGCGGAAATAGTCTTCTTAGTCGTAGTCGAAATAATCGACATGGACGACTTGGACGTAATTCGCTTGGCGGTGGGAGTCATCATTACAGGAAAAGCATAGCACGGGCACACATGGAAGTGAAGGAAAAGTTTGAAAAAGAGCGGCGAAAATTGATCGGGTGATCCACCTGGCCCCTCTACAGGTTTTTACTTAGTCCGGCGGGACAGTTTTGCGGGAGAAACACCTGTTCCGCGGAAAGAATGCGTCGGCGGAGGCTTCCGGGTAGTGTGGAGATTAGTTCCGAGCTTGTCCCAAGCATGGCAAATCCAAGGCGTTCAAGAAATTACGGAACGCCAATTCAAGAGGAACGTGGCGATGAGAAACGAGCATAAGAGAAGAATCCTGGGCGGTGCGTTGCTGGCGATGACGCTGGGCCTGGGCGCAGCGAATTTGCAGGCGCAGGAAGGCCGCAAGGCGCTGTCCAATCCTGCTCCGACATACCCCGAGGTCGCCAAGAGGCTGCGGCTGACCGGCGTGGTAAAGGTGCAAGTGGTGATCGGCGCGGACGGACGAATCAAGGAGAAGAATGTCATCGGCGGACACCCGATCCTGGTGAGCGCGGTGGAAGACACCCTGAAGAATTGGAAATACGCGCCAGCCAGCGGAGAAACCACAACGCAGCTGGAGTTTAATTTCCGTCCATAGTCGTCGTTGGGAAAGAAGTTGTTGGGAGCAAGTCGTGTAGAAGCGGCCATGTGGAACGATTCCACGTGGCCGCTTTCTTTTGCTCAGAGAACCTTGGCAAGCTCCTGCAAAACTCCGTCACCATATTCCGGGTCCTTGATAGAGAACTCGCCCTTCCCCAATACAGGATTGAGGTTAAGAAAAACCTCGGATGAGCCATCTCCCAAGAATAATTTTGTCGTTGTCCAATTACCCGGCGGCTTGACGGCAAATCCCCCATTGGGAGAGTGACTGACGTGTTCGCCGAGAATGACGGCGCTAAACGGCAGTTCGGTGACGCGGATGGCGTTCGATGGAATGGTTTTCGCCTCAAGCGTCTTCTGCAAAGCGGTGAGGAAACCAGCGGCATCGGAATTCGGTACGGCGATGAATTTGCCTTTTGTGAAGGCGACGGGAATCTTGCCGGACGGGCGAGCCATGGTCAATTCAATATCGAAGCGGGCGACCTTGCCACCTGCAACGTAAGCGGCCTGATAGCGTTTCACGGTTTCGGACGAAGCTCCATCGGCGGGACGAAGACTGAACATCAGCCAGCCGTCACCGACGGCGGCGACCTGCGGTTCTGCAATGGGTTGCGCTTCCTCTTTCTGGCAACCGGCGGACAGAGCAATCGCCAAAAGCGCGATCATGACCAAGCGGATCTTCATTCCGATGGCCTCACCGGCTGTCTGAGTTTCTCGTTTCGAACAGGAGACTAGAGCAGGTTAGGCCGGATTCGGCTTTCTGGAGTTCGGAGATATCGAGCGGCGTAACGTGAAAGCCAAGAGCCTCGATGCGTGCGCGTGTGCGAGTGAACGAAGCCGGGAAAATAACGGTGCTGGCGAGGGCCAGGGCATTGGCAGCATGCGGCTCTTCCGGATCCACGTCGATCCATTCGAACCCTGTAAACGGTCCCGTGTCGAACCAGGCACGATTGGCGAGCAGGAAAGCAAAAGTGGCTCGCGAACCCGACGCCTGCTTCCTGCCAATGTAAGTAACCGCCGATTTCAGATGCAGGCAGCCAGTGACGGGGACGGCGATGACTTCATAGTTGTGCGGCGCAAGAATGGCGGCAAGCTGGCGGACGCCTTCGGCGTTGCTGCGCTGGGTGAGACCGACAAAGAGCCTTCGGCCGATGCGAAGGACATCGCCGCCTTCGAGCGTTCCTGGAAGAGAAACGTATTCGAGCTTTCGAAACTTGGCGAGAGCGTGAGCGAGCAATTGAGCTTCGCCACGGCGAGTCTCCGTTCCGAGCGGCAGGATCACCGCCAATTCATCGAGCACGATGGCAGGATCTTCAACAAACATGGAGTCGGGAAGAGCGGGCTCGGCGGGAAGCGAAATAACGCGGGCGCCCAGTTTACCGAGCAGCTTCTCGTAAGCGTGGTGCTGTTCCTCGGCTACGGCTAGATCGATGGGCTTGCGGTCAATGAAAGAAAGTTCGCAATGGACGATGGCTGGGCTGACGGCGCGCGTTATGGCGGTGAGCATGGCAGGGAGAGGAGTTTACACGAGATACTGTTGAGACGCCGCGCCGGAGTGTATAGACTCGGCAGCGAAATGGAGGGAGGAGCGACTGAAATGGCGATTGGCCGGAGGATTGGCGCAGGATTTCTGGCGAGCGTGTTTGTTTTCAGCGGCGCGGTTGCGGCGGCTGGGAATACGACCGACGAGAAGAAGGCAGTGGCGGTCGATGAAATCTTCGTGGACCTGACGAAACCAGGTTCGCCGGGATGCGCGCTGGGCGTCTATCGCGAAGGCGAGATGATCTATGCCAAAGGATATGGGCTTGCGAACGTGGAACAAAGCGTGCCGATAACGCCGCAGAGCGTGTTCGACATCGGCTCGACATCCAAACAGTTTACGGCGGCGAGCATTCTGCTCCTGGAAAAGCAGGGCAAACTTTCCGTCAACGACGAAGTCCGGAAATACATTCCGGAACTTCCGGACTACGGACAAAAACTGACGATCCTTCATCTGTTGAATCATACGAGCGGGCTGCGCGATTACCTTACGCTGATGGACCTGGCGGGAATCAACACGGACGGCGTAACGACGGATGAAGACGCGCTGCAGATAATTTCCCGCCAGAAGGCTCTCAATTTTGAGCCGGGGAGCGATTGGCTTTACAGCAACACGGGATTTTTTCTGCTGTCGGTGATCGTGAAGCGCGTGAGCGGAAAGACGCTGCGGGAATTTGCGGCGGAGAACATTTTCACGCCACTCGAGATGACCCATACGCAGTTTCGCGACGACCACACGTCGCTGATCGCGGACCGGGCGCTGGCCTACGACGCAAAGGAAAATAGCGTAGGTTTTCGCATGAACGTCTCGTACTTCGAGCAAACCGGGGATGGCGCGGTTCATACGTCCGTAGAGGATTTGCTGAAGTGGGATGAAAATTTCTACAGCGGACAGATCGGGGGGAAGGATTTCCTAGCGGAGATCCAGGAACAGGGCAAATTGAACAACGGAAAGGTGCTGGATTACGCGAAGGGATTGTTTATCCAGGACTACCGCGGACTGCATACCGTGAGCCACGGCGGGTCCTGGGGCGGATACCGCGCGGAGTTGCTGCGCTTTCCAGAGCAGCACTTTTCGGTGGCGTGCTTGTGCAATCTGGGAAGCGCGAGGCCCTCGAACCGCGCACACCGGGTCGCGGACGTGTATCTGGCCGGCCTAATGAAGCCGAAAGAAGCAAGTAAGGAAACGCCGGAAAAGCGCGACAAGGAACAGAAGGCGGTTTCGCTGTCGCCGGAACAGATTAAGAATTACCAAGGCGATTATTGGAGCGACGAATTGGGTGTCGCGTACCGGCTCGGAATTGTGGATGGCAAGCTGAAGGTGGTCGCACTGCTGGACGCAGCGGGCTCCGCGCACACCGGCAATCTTCCCCCGATTACGGTGGATGCGACGGCCACCGATAAATTTGAAATGAATGAACCACGAATCACGATTCAGTTCGAAAGGGACCAACAGCAAGGCGTGAAAGGTTTCACGCTGGATGCGGGCCGGACGCGCGGTATGATTTTTACGCGGAGAAACGGCGCGGGAAAGCAGGAGGCAAGATGAGCGCGGATTCGACGAGGCGGGCGGCAGCGGTTCTGCTGGTGATCCTGGGCGGAGCCGCGCTGTGGTGGGCGGGGAGCGCAGCGCAGGCTTCGGCGTCTGCGAATGACGCGGTGGTGGTCACGATTGCGGCGGCGCGGGAACATGCAGCGGCAAGCGATCCACGACTGAAATCCGCATCGCGGTTCGAACAAGGCGGCTGGATCTACGTTCATCTCGAGGGCGATCCAGGCACGGTTGGTTATCAGCACGGGTACCTGCTGGCGCCGGAAATTGAAGACGGGTTCGCGGCCGTAAGCGCGGGAATGATGCATTCCACCGAACGCGACTGGGAATTCTTCAGGAAAGCCGCGCGCGAAATGCTGTGGCCGAAGATCGATGCGGAATATCAGCAGGAGCTGCAGGGGATCGTCGAGGGACTGCGAGCCCGCACCGGTTCGAAGCTGGATGTCGATGACATCGTGGCGTTCAACGCATTCGAGGAACTGCCGGATTATTACGTTCCGTGGCTGAACAAGCGACAAAAAGTGGCCAATGCGCCGAATCTGAAGAGCCCTGGGAACTGCAGCGCTTTCGTGGCTACGGGAAGCTGGACGAAAGACGGGCAAATCGTGATGGCGCATAACAACTGGACGAGTTACCGAAACGGCGAACGCTGGCGGATCGTGTTCGACATCGCGCCAAAGAATGGCTACCGAATCCTGATGGATGGTTTTCCGGGAGTGATTGCAAGCGACGACGATTTCGGGATCAACAGCGACGGGCTGATGGTGACGGAAACGACGATCACACAGTTTGAAGGCTGGGACCCGAACGGCAAGGCGGAATTTGTCCGAGCACGGAAGGCGCTGCAATATGCGGGCTCGATAGACGAATACGCAAAAATCATACTGGATGGAAACAATGGGGGCTACGCCAACGACTGGCTGCTGGGCGACCGAAAGACCGGCGAAATTGCGCAGCTTGAACTGGGATTAAAGGCGCACAAATTGTGGAGGACAAAGGATGGCGTGCTGGCGGGATCCAACTGGGCGCGCGACCCGAAAGTGCTCAAGGAAGATACGCCGGAATTTGATCCTAATAATAAGGAAAGTTCGCCCAACGCGCGGCGGGCGCGGTGGGAGGAATTGCTTAAGGAAAACAAAGGAAAGATCGACGTGGCGCTTGCAGAAAAAATGCTGGGCGACCATGAAGACACGGCCCAGAAAAAGGAAGAGCCGAACGAGCGGACGCTGTGCGGGCATGTGGATGGATCGCCGCGCGGCGTGAAAGAGTGGGAATGGCAATCGTACTATCCCGGCGGAGCGGTGCAAGGAAAGGCAACGGATGCAAGAATGGCGAAAGAAATGCGGTTCGTGGCTCGCATGGGACATCCTTGCGGCGGAGATTTCCTGGCCAAGCCGTTCCTCGCGGCGCATCCGGAGTTTGCCTGGGAAGAGCCGTATTTGCGGGACATGAAGGCGGGCCCGTGGACGGAGTTCCGGTCAGGCCAAACCTCAAAAGAGTAATACGAGGATTTAGAAGAATGTGGTCGCTGAGGGGTTAGAGAAAATCATTGTCAAGGCACGAGGGACCGTCGGCGCTGCGTGAGAAATCCAGAGCCGAGTGATTCCGGCCCCCAAGACCATTCCGACAAGAATCAAACCGATCACGCCGAGCACAATCCAAACATCCGATTTTGTAAATGTGAAGACGCCCGAGTTCCGGGAAGTTTCGGCGGCGGAATCAGCGGAGTGGCCGTTCGGCGCGAAGTGAGCATGCGGGGCCTTGTCGGAAACCTCCGGCTGCACCAGGAGGCAGTAGCCCTTCCGCGGGATGGTCTCGATGTAGAGCGGCTTGTCGGAAGAATCGCCCAGCGCCTGGCGGAGCTTGTTGACGGTGGTATTGACGTTGGCGTCGTAGTTGACGTGAGTATCGGCAGGCCACAGCCGCATGCGGAGCTCTTCGCGGGTGACAACTTCGCCGGGCTTCTCGAGGAGTGTAAGCAGAATCTGATAAACTTTGCCCTGAAGCTTTAGCCGGGACCCATCCCGCGACACTTCCTGCCGCTGCTGGTCAATCCGAAAGGGTCCAAAACTTACATAGCGGCCCGATGACAAAAGCGTCCGTTCTGAGACAGTCGCCTCATCCGGATCCCGCATGGAGATCACTTCCGTTGACATAGACGCCCACCCTTATGGTGTATAGACGTAAAATCCGTCAGAGTGTTTTCTAGGGTTACGAAGAAATTCATAAATGGGTTCCATCAAATCATTTGGCTGCATTAAGCAGGCGCAGGGAGACGCGGGAAAAATCTAAGAATCGGGATGTTACAAGTGAAAATCACCAGAATTTAGATGTACGTTATATGAATTATTGTAGTGTGGCTGCTCACGCGAGTGCCCATTTGTGGCAGTATCCCGCTCAGACGCCTCTCAGTTGTGCAGTTTGATGGTCCTATTTAAGCTATCGTAGCCCGCCCCTCAGGTTTCCCGTTTCCCAGGAGCGTCTCCCATTCAAGTATAGTCATCAAGTTCTTCGAGCAAAGCGGAGACGGAAATGAAGAGCAAACAATCCTGGATGGGTCGCCAGTCGAAACGTGTCCTAACAGGAATCATGAGCTTAGCAGCCATAGTCGGCACTACTGCTTTGGCGCAGGCTCCCGCTCCTGAGCCAGCGACGACGGCAGCAAAAGAGCAGGCGGGCAATACCGCGTTGCCGAGTTCGCAGGCTACTGCTGAGAAAGCTTGGGCAATATTGCGGGAAGGACTGAAGAACGAGAACGCGGAAAAACGGCCGAAAGCTGTGAGAGCTCTGGGCCTCTTAACTGGGAACGTGGAGGCAGAAAAAGCCGCTGTGAGCGCGCTTCAGGATAAAAAAACGAACGTGCGAGTGGCAGCGGCCGCGGCGCTGGGATCCATGCAGGCGCAACAGGACTCCGAGCCGGCGGTGATCCTCGCGGCGGCGAATTCGCTGCTATTGCTCCACGATGACGTGGGTTATGACATTTACTACGACGTGTTGACTGGAGAAAGGCGCGCCAGCAAGGGACTGATCAAAGAACAGCTCAGCACATTCAAAGACAAAAAGAAACTGGCGGAACTGGGATTCGAGCAAGGCATTGGGTTTATCCCGTTTGCAGGAATGGGGTACGAGGCGTTCAAAACGGTGAGGAAGGACGATTCTTCACCGGTACGGGCGGCGGCGGCAAAACAACTGGCCCGCGATCCAAACCCAGGAACCGGGAAAGCGCTGGTAGAAACAACCACGGACAAGAACTGGTCGGTGCGAGCGGCTGCGCTGGAGGCTATCTCGCAGCGGGGAAGCTGGTTTCCGCGATTGCGACGGCTTTGGATGATGCGAAAGACGAAGTGCGCTTCGCGGCGGCCGCGTGTGTCGCGCATTTAAGCGAAATACGCGCAGAGAAAACTCCAGCGGAGCCTGCGAAGCCATAGTGGGATCGCTGATGGTGCCGCGAAAATTCTTCTTGACACTATGGCGTGTGACGCTATAGCGTATGACGACTGAATGCTTTGCCACGGAGAAACCTTTGCGTGCTGTCCAAGGCAACGCTGAATCTTTCGGGCCACTAACACCTGCCATGTTCCACGTGCTGCTGGCGCTTGCCGGGGACGATCTCCACGGCTATGCCATTCTGAAAGAAGTGGAGCTGCGCACTGGCGGCAAGGTGCGCCTGAGCACGGGGACTTTGTATGGAATTATCAAGCGCTTGCTGAGCGATGGCCTGATTGTGGAGCTGCGTTCGCGGCCTGCGGAATCGAATGACGACGAAAGGCGGCGTTATTACCGATTGACGCCGCAGGGGCGGCATGTGGCAACCGCCGAAGCGGAGAGGATGGATGAAATTCTGTCCATCGCGCGGTCAAGAAATTTGTTGAAGAAAACTCGGACGGCATAGAGAAATCTCCGGCGGCAGACGAGCATATTCAGAAACAGCGAGTGGTCCGAAGAGCGGTGCTGTGGTGGCGCCGCGGGAGGACACTATGGTAGCGGCTGATTCCAGAGCGACACGAGTTTATCGCGCACTTCTTCGGCTTCTTCCCTTCGATTTTCGGAGCGACTTCGGCCCCGAAATGGAAATTGTTTTCCAGGAACAACACAAAGAAGCAGGGCGTCGCAACGGGACGAGGGGTGTTCTGCGGCTATGGTGGGAAACGGTTGTGGAAATTTTCCGGACGGCGCCGGCGGAGCACCTGGCGATGTTCCGCCAGGATGCGGGATTTGCGCTGAGAATGATGCGCAAGAGCCCAGGGTTCACGATCGCGGCAATTCTGACGCTGGGCCTGGGAATCGGCGCGAATTCGGCGATTTTCAGCGTGGTGAATGCCGTACTGCTGAGGCCGCTGCCGTATGAACATGGCGAGCGCCTAGTGGTCTTGCGGCAACGCCTGGGAATGATGGACCAACGCTTTTCTGCCGCAGACACAAACGATTACCGCGGGCAAACCCGCTCGCTCGACGGCTTGGTCGAATACCACAACATGAATTTCATCTTGCTGGGCCGCAGCGAGCCGCAGCGCGTGGAAACGGGAGTGGTTTCTTGGAATTACTTCGATGTTTTTGGAGTCAAGCCGCTTTTTGGGCGCACTTTCCGCCCGGAAGATGAGCAGCCCGGGGCGCCTGCCGTGCTGATGCTCAGCAACGAATATTGGATCAAGAGTTTCGGCGGCGACCCGACAGTCGTGAACAAGACGTTCTCGATGAACGACAGGGTTCACACGGTAATCGGTGTGCTGCCGCCGGTACCACAATACCCGGACGAAAATGACGTGTACATGCCAACGACCGCGTGCCCTTTCCGGTCGCGTCCTTCGACTGTCGCAAACCGTCAGGCGCGCATGGTGCAGGTTTTTGGGCGGATGAAGACAGGCATGAGCGTGAGCCAGGCGCAGGCGGATTTGAGCGGGGTTGCAGCTAATCTGCAGAGGGCCTACCCGAAAGACTACCCTGAGGGAAACGACTATTCGGTGAAGCCATCATTACTTGAGGAAGAGCTGACGCAAAATGCGCGACCCACGATGTTGGTGCTATTGGCGGCAGCAGGATTCGTGCTACTGATCGCGTGCGCGAACGTCGCGAACCTGAATCTCTCGCGGATGGTGCGGCGGGAGCGAGAACTGGCGGTGCGTGCGGCCCTGGGTGCGGGACGTGTGCGCATGTTCCGGCAACTTCTGACGGAGAGTTTCTTGCTCGCGGTCTTCGGCGGGGGCCTGGGCCTGCTCTTTTCCTGGGGGGCGCTGAGCTTGCTGATAGGTTTTGCGGCGCGATTCACCCCGCGGGCGCGCGAGATTCAGATGGACGGCTGGGTGTTGGGCTTTACTTTCCTGGTGGCGGTGCTGACGAGTTTGCTTTCCGGCACCGTACCAGCTCTGGCGCCGCGGGAGACTGTCGTCGGGGCGCTCAAGGAAGGCGGCGCGCAGTCTACCATCGGGCGCGGGAGGCACAGGATGAGGAGTTTGCTCATTGTGGCGCAAGTCGGCGTTTCCTTTCTGCTGCTGATTGGCGCGGGACTGATGTTGCGTAGCTTCATGAAACTGCAGCATGTGGACCCCGGGTTCCAGCCGGAAAACGTGTTGACGATGGACATTGCACTGGACTTTGTCAAATACAACACTGACGACAAACAGCGGGCCTTTTTTGAAACCTTGCTGGAGAAGGTTCAGACGCAAAGCGGAGTTAAATCGGCCGCCGCTTCGATGATGATTCCCTTTACCTCGGGCATGACCATGACCAGCGATTTTCAGATCGAGGGGCAAGCACCCGCGCCGGGCGAGGCGCTGCCGAAAGCCGATTTCAGGATTGTGAGCCCGTCTTATTTCGAAGCGCTGCACATTCCTATTCTCACCGGGCGCGGATTCGTGCAAACCGACCGGCCGGGCAATCCCGTGGTGGCGATTGTGAATCGAAGTGCCGCAAAACATCTCTGGGGAGAGCATGATCCGGTCGGAACACGGTTCTCCGGCGACGAAGGGAAAACCTGGACCCAGATTGTTGGGGTGGTCGGCGACATTAAACAGTACGGACTCGACAAAGACGTCGCAGATGAAATTTATGTACCGATGGCACAGTTCCCCATGATGCAGGCCAGCCTGGTGATTAAGACGACAGTGGAGCCGATGAGCATCGCGCGGGGTGTTATCGAGTTGCTGCACGCCGTCGACCCGAATCAACCGGCCGCGCGAGTGCAGTCGCTCGAACAAGTACGCGCGGAATCCGTGGCCGCGCCGCGGCTGACAACGAACTTGCTGGGGTTGTTCGCTTTGCTGGCACTGGCGATTGCAGCCACGGGCATTGGCGGGGTGATGGCGCTGGCGGTCGGCCAGCGCCGGCATGAGATTGGAGTACGCATGGCCATCGGCGCGCGCCCGGGAGAAATCCTGCGAATGATTCTGAGGCAAGGCATGGTTCTCGCGCTGGTTGGCGTAGCGCTGGGCTTATTCGGCGCACTCTGGCTGACGCGCCTCTTGCAGCAACTGCTCTTTGAAGTGACTCCGACGGATCCACTGACGTATCTAGGAGTTGCGGTAGTGCTCGGGTTGGCGGCGTTGGTGGCCTGCTACGTTCCGGCGCACCGCGCGTCGCGCGTGGACCCCATTATCGCCCTGCGCATTGAATAAGATCGGGGAAACAGCATCTTGAAGCCGGTCGTGGGTGTCCAATGAGGATGCCAGCCAAGGATTCCCGCAGACTTGTTCCCCAATCGCCTTCGCGGCCTCGACCCAGGCTTGACGCTCTGCGGGACTTAAATGCGTAAACTCTGGCGCCTTGTTGACACCGGAACCGCGCTCTTCAAGAACCCGCCAGTAATGCACAAACGCCAGTTCCCCGAGCCAGTCGTCTAGCATGAGCGAATACTTCTATATTCCCACTTCGGGAACAATCAGGTAAACACTTGAACGCGGCTAGGGGTGAACTCCCGATGTTCAAGGCTTCTTCCGGCTCTCATAGCCCTCCGCGTGGAATAGAGGGCAAGCAAATACTAACCGCGTGAGTCTTTCCACTTCCCTTCCTGTAAACTACTATCGGTGGTGGTTGTGTGAAGAAGATTGCTATCCAAGGTCTCGCGGTGCTCTCATCACTGTGCTTGGCCGCGATCGCTGAACAGTGCTTCGAGCGGCTATGGGTTGTCACAATGCCCTCGGGCAATCGAGAGATTTACCATGGATCGGTATCCATTATTTCCTCAATTCTGCTTTTCGGCGCCGTGGCAGTAGTCATTTACAAGGTAACGATACGAGCTTTCAAGCGAATTGCACCACGGTAAGAGGTAACCAACCCTCCGCCCAATAATCCTGATGCTGGTCCTGAGGTAGTACATCTGGTAAACTGTAAGTTGCTGGGCCGCACCTAGGGATGTGTGACCGCCGGGCGGTCAACCTACATAAAAGGGACATTCATCAAGGCTGCTGGTTGTTTCGGCAGCTATTTTTGTCTTTAGAAGGGATTTGGCCGCGAACGGCCATGACAAGCAGGAATTATGAGTGAAAAGATTCGCAACATCGCCATCATCGCGCACGTGGACCACGGCAAGACCACGCTGGTGGACGCCATGCTCAAGCAGAGCGGGATTTTTCGCGCGAATGAAGCTGTCGTCGAGCGCGTGATGGATTCCAACGATCTGGAACGCGAGCGCGGCATCACTATTCTGGCGAAAAACACCGCGCTTTTTTTTCACGACACGAAGATCAATATCGTGGACACGCCCGGGCACAGCGATTTTGGCGGCGAAGTGGAGCGCGCACTGCGCATGGTGGACGGCGTCGTGGTTCTGGTCGACGCGAGCGAAGGGCCGCTGCCGCAGACGCGCTATGTTTTGCAGAAAGCGCTGGCAGCCAAGCTGCCTCCGGTAATCGTGCTGAACAAGATCGACCGCGCCGATGCCCGCGCCAAGGAAGTGCTCGACGAAATCTACGATCTCTTCATCGATCTCGACGCCACGGAGGACCAGCTCGATTTTCCGGTCATTTATACAAACGCTCGCGACGGGGTGGCGCACCGGACGCCGGGCGACGGCTCAAAGGATTTGCTGCCGCTTTTCGAGGCCATCGTAAAGCACATTCCGGCTCCTCCGGGCGAGCCCGATGGTGTTTTGCAAATCCAGGTGATGAACCTGGATTACAGCGAGTTTTTGGGACGCATCGCGATCGGGCGGGTATTCAACGGTACGCTGAAGCGTGGCGCGGAGGTAGGCATCAGCAAGCTGGACGGCAAGCTGACACCGACGCGAATCACCAAGCTGTATACCTTCCGTGGCCTGGAACGGGATGAAGCGCAAGCCGTTCCCGCGGGCGACCTGGTGGCGATTGCGGGCGTTGAGGGCATCAACATCGGAGAAAGCATCACGGATCTGGCGAACCCCATGCCGCTGGAGCCGCTGCTGATCGACGAGCCCACGCTGGCGATGATTTTTACCGTGAACAGCGGTCCGCTTTCCGGCAAAGAAGGAACTTTTCTGACTTCGCGCGACCTGCGCGACCGTCTGCAAAAGGAACTTTTGACGAACGTGTCCATCCGCGTGGAGGACACGGACACGCCAGAGTCGTTTCGCGTGCTGGGGCGCGGGGAATTGCAACTGGCGATTTTGATCGAGACGATGCGGCGCGAAGGCTTTGAATTGATGGTGGGCAAACCCGAAATCGTAACGCGTACGGAGAACGGCAAGAAACTCGAGCCGCTGGAGCGGCTGGTGATTGACGTGCCCGAGAATTTCATCGGCATTATCATGGAAACCATCGGCAGCCGGCGCGGCGAAATGATCAAGATGAGCAATCATGGCTCAGGCCGCGTGCGCATGGACTTCAAAATCCCTTCGCGGGGATTGATTGGGCTGCGCAGCCAGTTGCTTACGGATACGCGCGGCACGGCGCTGATTCATTCGATTTTCGAAGGCTGGATGGAATACGGCGGAGAGATGGCGTTGCGACCAACGGGCGCGCTGGTTGCGGACCGTGGCGGGCCGTCCACTGCGTTTGCGCTGTGGAACATCCAGGAGCGCGGCGAACTGTTCATCGGGCCGGCCATCGAGGTGTACGAAGGCATGATCGTGGGCGAAAATTCGCGCGAGCAGGACATGGACGTCAACGTTACGAAAGAAAAGAAGCAGACCAACATGCGTTCGTCCAGCGCCGACGAAGCGATTCGCCTGATTCCGCACCGCGAACTGAGTCTCGAGCAAGCGATCGAATTCATTGCCGATGACGAGTTCGTGGAGATTACGCCGAAGTCGATCCGGCTACGCAAGAAAGTTCTGCAAGCCAACAAACGCCCTCGCCGCTGGCAGGAAATTCGCGCCAGCCAAGAGGTCCGATAAAATCGTCGTTTGAGCACATGAAGCTGCAAAACTTCGATGTTTCCGGCTCAATCGAACTCTCGTCGGGAGATTTGCGTTGGGATCTTCACAACTTCGCTGAATTCGACGGACTGGAATTGCTTCCGGGTGAGGACGCTGTTGTTATGCGATGGAGCGTCCCTTCCAAACCTAATCCTTGGGGCTGCCGTGAAAACGAATTCAAAGGCATGAAGCTGGTCTTTACGGACATCTTATTCCTGCATATTGGCCCACGCGATAACGAAATGCCAATGACCGAAGACGGTTGTGTTGCCAGGATTTTAAAAGTTGATCCAAACATCAAAGGCGATGAACCATATATGCGCGAAATCTTGCATCTAGACGATTCTTTTCGCCTGGTATTTCAATTCCAAAGTGGTCGCATAATTGAAATCGAATCCATGACCGCAGAGCTGGTTCCTATAACATAGGCCGCGTTGGACCTCAGATCCCCGCCTTTATGCAAGAAGTCTCGCGTACCAGAAGCCAAGAGCTGACCGCAAGCATCATTTCCCGTCCAGCAATTCCGCCAGGTACTGCTTCCACAAGACCGCCTTTGTATGCGTGCCGTGGCCACGCGTTTCATCGCTGATGGGAATCAAGACGAAGCGCGCGTTTTTGACTCTTTTGATTTCTGTTGCCGCCATGACCAGCTCGGGCGGATTGATGAAATCGTCCGCGGAATTGATGTACATGACCGGCGCGGTGATTTTCTCGAGGTTCGGCGAGGGATCGTAATTGCGCGAGGCGTTTACCGCATACAAAAGATCGTTGGCATCGAGCCCGGTCATGCGCGTCTTGAAGTAGTCGTCCAGATATTTGTCGGCGGCATCCCGCGTGGGCAAAGTCTTCTGCATGTAGAGCGGTGCGCTGCCGGCAATGAGCAACAAGTCGAGCGCGGTGCGCAGTGCTTGCTGTGGCTGCGCGGAGTACTCTCCGCCTTTCCATTCCGGATCGTTGCGAATGGCGTCCATCACCATCTTGCGCCACACGCGGTTGCGTCCCGCGATCTGTACGGGCTGGCAAGCCAGCGGCATCAGTGCATCCATGAAATCGGGATAGGTTTCTCCCCACACAAAGGAATGCATACAGCCCATGGAAGTGCCCAGGATGAGGTGCAAGTGATTGACGCCGAGGCCTGCGCTAAGGAGCTGGTGGTGCGCGGCGACCATGTCGTCATAGTCGTATTGCGGGAAGTGAGCGTGCAGCTCGTCGCTGGGCTTCGACGATTTCCCATGGCCGATGCCGTCCGGAAGAATGATGAAGTATCGCGCGGCGTCCAGGAGCTGGCCCGGCCCAAATAATTCGCCAGCAAAAATGGGGGTGAGAAATTGGTGGCCGGTGCCGCCGGTGCCGTGAAGAATCAGAACGGCGTTCGTGACGCGGTCCTGAGCGTCGCGCGCGGGCTTGCCCAGCGTCGTGTAGTGCAAGCGCAATTCCGGCAGCGTTTCGCCCGAATGGAACTTGAAATTCTTGACGGTGAAATCGCCCTCGGTTGTGGCAGGCCACGAAGCTGTCTGGCCCTGTGTCGGCAGGCTCAACAAAAGAGGGACCGCCGCTGCCAACACAAATAAACGCGATACAGTTCTCCGCATGAAGCACCTCGCCAAGCCAAGAATCTATCACGCTCAGACAACATTTCTTGCGCCTCAGACGCCACCGGAATAAATTCCATGGCGCGCAAGTCTTTCTCTATGGAGCCGTGGCCGGAAACAACGGATATGCAGGCGCGACCGGGTGCGAAGCGCTCAGCGACTTCGCGCAGGTTTCCGATCACGGCTCTCTATTGCCTCACCAAAAACCCGTCTCAAAGTAGTTCGCTCCTGGCCACGATTTGATGTAGAGTCAGTGGCTCGAACACAGCCCGCTCTGAAAACGCTGCACCCAAAAGGCTTACTCGCCTTGGGACTGCCAGCGTAAACTTTGTGCCCAAGGAGACTGATGGAATCCGCGAGCAATCGACCTGCAGAAACGGCCGCATCCTCGTTTCCCACCATCGCCGCGACAGCTACCGCTCTGCCGCCCTACACCATCACCCGCGAGGACGTAAAGGTTTACATGGGGCGGGTGTTTGACATCCCCGAGCGCCGGCTCGAAGCGATGATGAGCATCGTCGACAATGCTCAGGTGCACAAGCGGCACGCCATTTTCCCGCTCGACTACACTATCGAGCCGCGCCCACTCTCGCAAACCAACAACGAATACATCGAGCACGCGGTGAAGCTCGGCCGGGAAGCGGCGGAAAAATGCCTGGAGCGCGCGGGCTTGAAGCCAGATGAAATCGACATGATTATCACGGTGTCCTGCACGGGCTTCATGATTCCGTCGCTGGACGCTCACCTGATCAATCTGATGGGCTTCCGCTCGAACGTGCGCCGCATGCCATTCACGGAACTCGGTTGCGCCGCGGGCGCTATGGCCCTGGGCCGGGCGGCCGATTTCTTGAAGGCTGAGCCCGGCGGAAACGTCCTGATTATCGCCGTCGAGCTGCCTTCCCTCACTTTTCAGCGCAAGGACATTTCGCAAGCCAACCTGATTTCTTCGATTCTCTTTGGTGACGGCGCGGCAGCCGTGGTGGTCAGCGGGAAAAAGATGCAGGGACCGAAGATTCTCGAAACAGAAACTTACACGTTTCCCGATTCGCTGGGAGCGATGGGCTTTGATTTGCGCGATTCCGGATTCCACATCCTGCTGGCAAAAGATGTTCCGGAAATGATCGGCGGAAAAATCAGCGGGCTGGTGCAGGGCTTCCTCGATCGCAACGGACGGAAGCGGGAAGAGATCAAAGGGTGGATCCTGCATCCCGGCGGAGCGCGGCTGCTCGGAAACATCGAGACGGAGCTCGGTTTGTGCAAGTGCGATACGCAGCCCTCGTGGGACATTCTGGGAAATGTTGGAAATCTTTCCAGCGCGACGATTCTTTTCATCCTGCAGGAATGGTTGGAAAAAAGACCGCTCAACGCCGGTGAGTATGCGGTGGCGGCGGCGTTTGGCCCGGGCTTCAGCGCGGAATTTTTGCTACTGCAATGGACCTGAGCGTCATTGTTTTTCTCGGTTTGCTTTTCGCCGTAGCGTTACTACGTCTGGTCGAGTTGCGTATCTCCAAGCGGCATCAGAAGGGAATGGCAGCTCGCGGCGCGGCGAAAATTGATGAGCCGAGATTCCGCTGGATGGTGCTGCTGCACACCGCGGTTCTGCTTGGCGCAGCGCTAGAAGTCGTTCTTCTGCGGCGTCCCTTTATTCCGTGGCTGGCTGCGCCGATGTTTGCCGTTTTTTTGGCGGCCAACGCCGTGCGTTGGTGGGTAATACGCTCGCTGGGGGAACACTGGAACGTTCAGGTCATGGATTCCACGCGCCTCGGCGTGGTGACCTCTGGACCATTTCGCTACGTCCGGCATCCCAATTATGCTGCGGTTTTTGCGGAAATGCTTGCGCTTCCGCTGATTCACATGGCGTGGATCACCGCGACCGTTGGAGCTGTGGCGCATGCCGGAATACTGGCGCAACGCCTCTCGACCGAAGAGCGCGTGCTCTTTGCCAATCCTGACTATCGCGCGGCGATGAACGGCAAACCGCGCTTCTTGCCTGGCCTTTTCTGAAGAGAAGGATAAATGCGTTGGCGAAGCCATAGCGTGGTGGCCCTGCTGCTCTTCTCGCCGGCCGTCTGCAACGCTCGGGCGAATGCCGATGCCGCCAGTCCAGCGTTCAGCAACGTGCCGGAACTCGTTTCCGGATTTCAGTCCTTGTATCTTCAAAATTTCACCGAAGCTCGCGAAAAATTCTCCAAATGGGAAACGGAGCATCCGGACGAGCCATTTGGCGAAGTTGCTGTTGCGGCCAGCTACCTCTTCGAGGAGTTCTATCGGCAGAATGTTCTCTCTAGCGATTTCTTCTTGAACGAAAAAAGATTCCTGCATGGCATTGAAGGCAAGCCCGACCCCGAGCGCATGAAGAGCTTTCAGGAGGCCATCCTGCTAGCTCGAAGACTTGCCCGCCAGCGCCTGGAGAAAAACGAACACGACCCCGAAGGCTTATTCGCCATGGCCTTATCGGCCGGGATGGAATCGGACGCCGATATGATTCTCAAGAAAGAGCACATCGAAGCCTTGAAGCGCCTCAAGGAAGCCAACGAGCATGCCAAACAGCTGCTGGCCGAGCAGCCCGATGCGAATGACGCCTATGTCGCGCTGGGGGCAGCCAACTACATTATCGGAAGCCTCTCCGGCGGCACGCGCTTCATCCTGCGGTTCGGGAGAATTCACGGTGATAAGAAACTCGGCATGGAGCAGCTTGGAAAGACTATTGAGAACGGAAGGTACTTGAAGCCGTTTGCAAAAATCCTGCTGGCGCTGGCCGCTCGCCGGCAAAAGCAAAATGATTTGGCGCAGAAACTCTTGCGCGAATTGAGCGAGGAATTTCCGGAGAGCCCGCTCTACGCTGCCGAGTACGCCAAGGCGATGGGCTGGCCCATTCCCGCGCAGATGCATCCCGGAGGCTTTTCGTGTGGCCTCAGTCGCTGCCCTTTTCCCGAATAAATCATCCGCATTCCCGCGAATAGAATAGAATCGCGCTCGCGTGGTCCTTGCGCGGTCGATCGATCCTACTCAAGGTGGTGACAAGTGTTTCAGAAGGACTTATTGAAAGGCCGCGCTGTGTTTCTTACCGGCGGCGGGACCGGGCTCGGCAAGTCGATGGCGTTGCGGTTTGCGGAGTTGGGCGCGCGCATCTTTCTCGTTGGCCGGCGGGAAGATCCGCTGCGAGAGACGTGCGAAGAGATCCACAGAACAGGCGGTTCAGCCGCGTACACGACTTGCGACGTGCGCGACTATGGGGCCGTCGAAGCCGCAGCGGCGAAGGCTGAGGAACAGTTCGGCGAAATCGACACGCTGATCAACAACGCGGCCGGAAATTTCATGGCGCGCACGGAAAAACTGACCCCCAACGGTTTCAACGCCGTCGTCGGCATCGTCCTGAATGGCTCCTTTCACTGCACGCAGGCATTTGGCAAGCGTTGGATTTCTCGGAAACTCGGCGGCAACGTGCTGAATATCGTGACGACCTACGCGGCCGCCAACTGTGGTTCAGGATTCGTTGTGCCTTCAGCTTGTGCCAAAGCTGGCGTTTTGGCGATGACTACTTCGCTGGCCGTGGAATGGGCGAAGTATCACATCCGGCTGAACGCCATCGCACCGGGGCCGTTTCCGACGGAGGGCGCATGGTCGCGTCTGATGCCTTCAAAACAATTTGAAGACCACGCCAAAGACAAGCATCCCATGAAGCGCTTTGGGAAGCACGAGGAGCTGGCTAACCTCGCGGCCTTTCTCATCAGCGACATGGCGGAGTACATCAATGGCGAGTGCGTGGTGATTGACGGCGCGCAATGGTTGCGTGGCGCAGGCGAGTTCAACGATCTGCTGCTCTTGCCCGAAGCTGCCTGGGAACAAATGGAAGCCGCACGCGCGAAAAAAGAATGAATAGCTACTGAGACAGCGCCCGCTTTCGAAGTTCAACACGCAGTCTAATCTCTCCAATGGATTGCCCATTCGATTCGGCATGAACGCTGATTTCCTGCGGCTCCGGCTTCTTCGTTTCGGTTTCCGCAACTGCGGGCAACAGGATTTCGATTCTTGTGGCCGCGGGTTGTTTCGCCGCCACGGTGAATTTTCCCGTGCCGGCCTGGACCACCCACCCCGCCGGCAGCGAGGCCGCCAGCGAGATTTCCTGCGTCTTTCCCGTTCGGTTTCGCACACACAAAGAAATCACCAGCGTGGTGTGTCCTTGCAGCGCAATCTCCGGCGGCTCGGGATGCGGAAGATTCATCAGCCCATGGGCGCGCCGGAACTCGGCGTAGAAACTGTACGGGCCGCCGAGCTCCACCAATAATTCCGGCCGCGCGGGCTCAGCAGAAACTTCTGGCCGGGCGAAGGGAATCGCACCCGGCGTGACGCCCTCAAAAATATCGCCAGTCACACTGCCACCAACCAATGATTTACCGAGCACGAAATGCAGTGCTTCCGTCCAGAAGCTATCTGAGGTGGCCATCTTTTCGATTTGCGTTTCGTCCATTTGCGCCACCTTGTCGAGAAAAGACTTCGCCTGCGTTTGGTGGGCGCGAAACGAGTCGAGCGCCATTCGCCAATACGGCTGCTTGCCCGATTTGGAAATCTCCTTCACCGAATACTCCGGGCCTTTCCCGCGAAAAATATCTTCGCGGTCCGCATCCGGAAAGTAATAGATCTTTTTTGGCTGCCACGGCCGAAGGTTCTCAAGAAATGGTTCAAGACGTTTGGACGGCCCGGCAATCTGCTCCGGGAAAGCGGTTGCATCGCCGGCAAGATCGAACGCTTCGGTGGCCAGCACGCCGGAAGCCTGATGGTCGCCGTGATCCTCGCCGATAAAGGTTCCCGGGAGAAACGTGAGAATTACTTCGGGCCGCGTGAGCCTCACGAGCCTCACCAATTGTTCCAGCGACTCGCCGTGGTCCCAGTTCGCCAGTGACAGCAAGACATTTTGCGATGCCGTATCTTTTCCACCGAGAAACCAGACATTTGTTATTCCGAGGGTTGCCAGGGCGTTGCGCGCCTCAATCTCTCGAATCGCGCCGAGCGCGGCGGCCTGCTCCCCTCCGGCCTCATTCGCGCCGCTGCTCCCGCGCGTTCCGAAAACGACGGCAATGCGCTTGTGCTCGTCGAGCGCCCGCGCCAGATACGGAGTCGCCGCGCCTTCATCATCCGGATGCGCCACGACCAGCAGGAGATCCACTTTGTAGCGCTCGTCGGCCGACGGGAGTGCCTGCGGTCCCTGCGCCGCGCTGGAAAGTGCGAACGAAAGAAGCGCGAATCCCAAAATCAATGTCTTACTCGATTTTTTCATCCCGCTGTCCCCTGAACATTCCCCGAAAATGTAGAAATAGAAGAGTCTACCTTGTCACATACAACGGTCAAAACGCTCACTTTCACGCCGCTACCAAAAACCGATTGCTTTGCCAAAATTCGATTTCCGAGCGCACCGCGCGCCTCTCTGTCCCCTATGAAGGCCGTCCTAACGACTACGGCATTCTCGTGATGACCGAGGAGGAGTTGTACACGCACGGCCTCAAAGCGCATCTCGCCGGATGGCAGATCGGCACGCACGCCAACGGCGACGTTGGCATTGACACAACTCTTCGCGTTTACGAGCGCCTGCAGCGCGAAAACCCGCGCCGCGATCCGCGCTTCCACCTCGAACACTGCACGGTCGTGAATGACGGCTTGATCGCGCGAGCGAGCCAAGAGCCGGAGTAAATGGCGCAGGAGTCGAGACGAGGGCTTATGTGCTGAGCTTGACGTCGCCCTTTGGTCCGCTGATGAGGGCGTGAAGGCGGGCTTTGTCGCTGCGCTGAACGGGAAGATCGAGACCGATACGTTTGAGGGTCGAAGAGAGTTCCTCGGGATCGGCGCTCAGGATTTCAAAATAATCCAGCTCGCAACGCGCGGGAGCGTCTTTGGAAGGGTGGACCGAATCGGCGCTCCATTCGATGAAGAAGGGGAGGAGGCCGCCACGGTCGTCGGCGAGATTGATGGTTTTCCAGTTGAGGACGTGGCCATCGGGACGTTTTCGGGAGCCGTCGTCCGGGCCGGTGAAAGCGATTTTGTTTTCGCTGAGTTGCTTTGCGACGGCGGCGATGTCCGGAGGATGGACGGCCCAGCCGATGAGGCGCGGGTCGGTCATTTGGCGGATTTGTGGGAAGTGGACGATCTTTTGCTGCGCAGGATCGGGAGCGATGATTTCCAGATAGCGGCGTTCGCCGAGCGAGAGGAGCGCGTTGCGCGTGCCGCGGCCGGGATGGACTCCGCCGATGGCGGGGCGGACGCCAGTGGCTTCTTCGACGGCTTCGATGCCGCGATCAAGATCGTTGCAGCCGAGAATAATGTGATCGAGCAAAGCGGGCACGTCATCGTCGGCCGTGTCATCGGCGTTCTCGGCCAAAGCCAGCGACGGAACGGCTAGTGCGCCGCCGGTTAGCGCAAGAAAGTTTCGGCGAGAAAAAATTGGTGACATTCACATTCTCCAATAAAGCGTGGGCGATTCCCGGCTAGAGCGAAATTTCCGATGTGCGCTGGCCGCGCTTGCTCAAATAATGATGCCAAAAGAGTCGAGCGGCTACCGCCCGCCAGGGACGCCATGGCGCGGACATTTTTTCCAGGCGTTCGGGCGAAGGACGCCGGCGAAGGCGTTTTACTTCCTGAACGGCCGTGGCCAACGCCAGATCGCCGGTCGGCCAGATGTCCGGGCGGCGAAGCGCGCTCAATAGATAGATGTCGGCGGTCCATTTTCCGATGCCTTTGAAGGCTACAAGCATTTTGCGGGCAGCATCGTCGTGAAGATCGTGGAGATAGCGAAGGTCGAAGTGACGGCGGGAGAGCGATTCGGCGAGGAGGCGCGTGTACAGAGTTTTCTGGCGGCTGAAGCCGATGCGCAGCAGCTCGGCGTCGGTGAGGCTCAGGAAACGAGCTGGAGTGAGCGGGCGGACGGCGGCTTTCAGGCGGTCGAACGCCGCTTTCGCGGAGGCGAGAGAGACTTGCTGCTCGAGAATGATGTAGACGAGAGTCGGAAACCCCGGCTCGCGAACCCAGAGCGGGGGCGGGCCGTAGGTGTCAATTACGCGGACGAAATCTGGATCTCGCTTAGCCAAGCGCCGTACATGCGACGCGAATGACCGTTCATCAAGAAGAGGATGCGGAGTCACTTTTTTGTGTCTGAAGGTTTCACTTGGCAGGGATCGGGGTCATTCGGGCCACATCGGATGTCGATCATAACTTCGGAGAAGTACCAATCACCGTCACGAAATAGCGCATACATTGAGGAATGGTGATGCTCAATTCGTTGAAGACGTGACGCGTCTCTTTAGGTATAGGTTCGAAGAGTGCTTCGCCATTAGGAAGAGTGACCTCTTGAGCCGACCCCTGCGCTAAAGCCGTGAAGAGAACCACGGCCACCATGAGCCGGACTGTCCAAACGGCCGACATAAGTAGTCTCAAGATGTCGCGCGGGAATCGACTTCGCGCTGGAGCGCCTCGACGAGTTCTGCGAGAGGCTTGGGGCCGAGGTCGCCTTTGCTGCGGTGGCGGACGGAGACAGTGCCGGCTTCGGCTTCCTTGGGGCCGACGACCAGCATGTAGGGAATTTTCTGGAGCTGCGCGTCGCGGATTTTTGCCGGCAGCTTTTCGTTGCGGTCGTCGAGGTGCACGCGAAGATTATGGCGCTTCAGAGTTTCGGTAACGTGCTTGGCGTAATCGGCTACTTTTTCGCTGACCGGGCAAACTTCCACCTGCACGGGCGCAAGCCAGAGCGGAAAGGCGCCGGCGTAATGCTCGATCAAGATGCCGAAGAAACGCTCGACGGAGCCGAGCAGCGCGCGATGAACCATAAGAGGCTGATGCTTCGAGCCGTCTTCGCCGACATATTGCAAACCGAAGCGCGCGGGTAAATTGAAGTCAAACTGCACAGTGGTGAGCTGCCAGGAACGGCCGATGGCGTCAATGAGCTTGACGTCGATTTTCGGGCCGTAGAAGGCGGCTTCGCCTTCCATCTTCTTATACGGGATGTTCATGCGCTGCATGGTGTCGGCGAGCGCGGCGGTGGCGCGATGCCAGTCTTCGGGCTTGCCGGCGTAATTCTCCGGATGCGCGGGATCCCAATCGGAGAGCTCAACTTCAAATTTGTCGAAGCCGAAATTTTTCATCACGGCAAAAGCGAAGTCGACGCAAGCCTCGACTTCGGATTCGATTTGCGAGGGCATGCAGAAAATGTGCGCGTCGTCCTGGGTGAAGCCGCGCACGCGGAGCAAGCCGTGAAGCACGCCGCTGCGTTCGTAGCGATAGACAGTACCAAGCTCAGCGAGGCGGACGGGAAGATCGCGGTAGCTGCGGAGCTTTGATTTGTAAATCAAGATGTGGCCGGGGCAATTCATGGGCTTGAGCTGGTAGTCGGCCTTTTCGACTTCGACGGCGCCGAACATATTGTCCCGGTAAAAGTTGGTATGGCCGCTGGTTTTCCAGAGGTCCAGACGCATGATGTGCGGCGTGTAAACAAGGTCGTAGCCGCGCTTGAGCAACTCTTCGCGCAGCCAGTCTTCGACAATCTTCCGAATCAAGCCGCCCTTGGGATGCCAGAAAATCAGGCCGGGGCCGGCCTCTTCCTGAATACTGAACAGGTCGAGCTCGACGCCGAGCTTGCGATGATCGCGGCGCTTGGCTTCCTCGATGCGGTGCAGATGCTCGTCCAGCTCTTTTTGCGTGAAGAAAGCGACCGCGTAAATGCGCTGAAGCTGCGGATTGCCTTCCTGGCCCTTCCAGTAGGCGCCGGCGACGTTCATCAATTTGAACGCCTGGATGCGTTTGGTGGAAGGAATGTGTGGGCCGCGGCAGAAGTCGATGAATTTTCCCGTGGTGTAGAAGGAGACCATCGGTTCGGTGGCTTTTTCTTCCACCAATTCGCACTTGAAAATCTGGTTGTTCTTTTTGTAGAGATCGAGCGCTTCGGGCTTGGGAATGAGCTTGCGCTCGTTCGGCAGGTCCTGGGCCGCAAGCTCGTGCATCTTTTTCTCAATTTTGGCGAGGTCTTCCGTCGTGAACGGTTCCTCGCGCAGGAATTCGTAGAAAAAGCCGGTGTCAATCGGCGGGCCGATGCCTAGCTTCACGTTAGGATACAACTCCATTACTGCCGCCGCGAGCAGATGCGCGGCAGAATGGCGAAAAACAAAGAGCGAGTCGGGATCTTTCTCGGTGAGAATCTGCAGCTTAACGTCACGGTCAAGCGGCCGGCGCAAGTCGACTAACTCGCCCTCGCCGTTTTTTTCCGGTGCCTCCCTCCCGGACGCTGGCGCGGCCACGCGCGCTACAAGGGCTGCATCGGCGAGTCGCGGAGATATGCTTCGCGCGACGTCCGCAGGTGTCGTGCCTTTGGGCACGTCTTTGACGCTGCCATCCGGAAGTGTGATGTGAATCTGCTCCATGCGCGTGCTCACCTGACCAGAGAAACAACAAGCTTATCGGCGGCTTCCCGCTGGGTCAAGGCGATGTGGACGGTTTCTCGCTTGCCGGCATCCTGTTGGGAGCCGGGGACGTGTTAGGATGGCCCGCTGACCGCAACAATGATTGGACAAACGCTGGATCACTACCGAATCACCGCGCAGCTTGGCGAAGGCGGCATGGGTGTGGTTTATCGCGCGCGGGATGAGGTGCTGAACCGCGACGTGGCGCTGAAGCTGCTGGCCCAAGGGACGATCGACAAGGTCGGCAGCGGCCATTTGCTCCGCGAAGCGCAGACGGCCTCGTCGCTGAGCCATCCAAATATTTGCACCATTCACCAGGTGGGACAGACCGGCGATGACTTCTACGTGGTGATGGAACTGATTGAGGGGCGGGCGTTCAGCGACTTGCTCACCGCGACGGGCCTCTCGATGGAAACGGTAACGCGCTACGGCGCGCAAATCGCGGACGCGCTGGCGCACGCGCATGACCGCGGAATCGTGCACCGCGACCTGAAGGGCTCCAACGTGATGGTAACCGGCGACGGGCGCGTGAAGGTGCTGGATTTCGGGCTGGCCACCCGCATGGAGCGCGAGGAAATCAGCGAGCTCACACTCTCCTACGACACGCTGGAAAGCAAGCTGGTGGGAACGCTGCCGTACATGTCCCCGGAAGTTTTGCGCGGGCACAAGGCGGATCACCTGAGCGATATATGGGCGCTTGGCGTGCTGCTCTATGAAGCGGCCGGGGGAAGGCTGCCGTTTCGCGGGAAAACGGGCTTCGAGGTGACTTCGGCGATCCTGCGCGAGCCGCCTCCGCCCCTGCCGCCGTCCGTTCCACACGGGCTGGCCTCGGTCACCCAGCGCTGCTTGATGAAGGAGCCGGCGGAGCGTTACCAGCGGGCCAGCGAAGTGCGCGCGGCTCTGGACGCGCTACAAGGCGCCGTGATGCAGAGCCGGCATCCCTCGGAAGAAACGCGAGGTCCGCGGACGCTGGTACTCCGCGGGATGGAACACCTCAAGGTGAAAAACGGGGACGTGCTTCTCCTGATCGGTACGAACAAAGGAGCTTTTTTGCTGCGGTCGTCGCGGGACCGCGCGCGGTGGGATGTCGCAGGACCGTATTTTCACGGCCAGGGCGTGTACGCGATGGGATACGACGGCCGGAACGGGCGGCACCGCCTGTGGGTTTCGACGAACAGCTTGATGTGGGGAACGTTCTTGCGGTCGAGCGATGACTTCGGGAGAATCTGGACCAATCCGTTGGAAGCGAGCATCCGGTTTCCCGTCGAATCCGGAGCGGCGCTGAAAAATATTTGGCAATTTTGCCTGGGCCGCGCGGATGAACCCGACACGCTTTATTGCGGCGTGGAGCCGGCGGCGCTCTTCGAGTCGCGGGATGCAGGCGAGTCTTGGTCGCTGGTTCGCGCGCTGTACGATCATCCACACCGGCCGCGCTGGATGCCGAGCAACGGCGGGCTGTTTCTGCACACCATCGTGCCCGATCCGGAAAATAAAGCGCGGATGTATGTAGGAGTGTCCGCAGGCGGAGTCTACCGTACCGAAGACGGCGGGAACACCTGGCAGGCGCGGAACAGTGGAATTCGCGTGGTGTTCATGCCGGAGAAGTATCCGGAATTCGGGCAATGCGTGCATAAAATCGTGCTGCACGAATCGCGCCCGGAGCGATTGTTCCTGCAAAACCACTGGGGGCTGTATCGTTCGGACAACCGGGGCGATTCGTGGCAGGACATCGCGCGCGGGGTGCCTTCGGACTTCGGTTTCGCAATGCTGATGCATCCGCACGACAAGGACTGCGTGTACATCGTGCCGGTGGAATCGGACGAGTTTCGCTGCACGCCGGAAGGGCGCTTGCGTGTTTACCGCACGCGAAATGCCGGTGGCTCTTGGGAGTCTTTGGAACGCGGGTTGCCGCAGCATGGGGCGTACGAAACCGTTTTGCGGGATGCCTTCGCGACGGATTCACTGGACCCGGTGGGGCTTTATTTCGGGACGCGGAGCGGAAGGCTGTACGCCTCGAAAGACGAAGGGAAAAGCTGGAAGAAAATCCTGGAAGGGCTGCCGCAGATCGTGTGCGTCAAAGCCGCCGTAATCCAAATGGATGGTGTGCCCGAGGCCAGGCCGCGCCCGAAGGAGAAACCCGCGGCAAAGCGGAAAACTGCGCGCACGAAAAGCGTCAGGCGCGGGAACAGGCGGTGATGCAGGTCGTATTCAACATTCCCGGACCGCTGCGCGAGTTCACAGAGAACCGCAGCAGCGTGCCGGTTGAAGTGAAGGAAGGCGCGGAGTTGCGCGCGGCTTTGCAGGCGCTGTTCGCGGCACACCCGGGACTCCGTGACCGGGTCCTGACCGAATCCGGCGAAACGCGACGGCACGTGAATATTTTTGTGGCCAACGAAGACATTCGCTACACCGGCGGACTCGCGATGCCAATTCGGGACGGCGTGGAAATTTCGATTGTGCCAGCGATCAGCGGCGGCATTCCGCAGTGTCATTAAGCAACGGTTCTGACTGGTAGCTGGGCGAACCAGTTTTTCAGATACCTTGCGCGAGAACCACTTCCTGCCTGCGAGCGGCTCGACGGGCATTCTTCTTTCGATCGACTGCACGGCTCGAGGGTCCGGCCGGAATGGAGTTGCTTGCGATCTGTACTTTCGCGGACTTCTTTGGCAGCGGCTTCTGCACCGGGTAAGCGTCTTCAACGCCCGTCTGGGTGAAATGCGCCGGGCTCACTTCCTGCGCCTTGCAGGACGGCGTCCAGCTTACCAGCAACGTCGCAACCCCGATGGTCCCGAGCCACAGTGTCTTGGGTAATAAAAGTTTGAAGTGATTCATTGCCGTTCACCTTTCCTTTTGTTGATTCCGCGCGGCTTGACGCCGGTTGCCAACTCCGCTCATCCGGCGTCGAATGCGGGTTCACAGTGGGGGATTTTTCGCACACTTCGCTTTTTCTGCCAATGCACTGCGTCTGGAAAACGAATGAACAAAAGGTGAACGGCTAGCTCCTACATTCCGTGGGAGATCTCGTGGGCTCTTGTACCCGGGTAAGACGCGCGGTACTGCACATCTCCCGCTTCAGTTTGCGGGAACATGCCGTACCGGCGCGGCCTGCGATCCAGGTCCGGGTTCAGGTACAGGCTTGGGCATCTCCTCAGGCTTGAACCGCGGCACCATCTGGTCGGCCATCGCCAGCGAGTACACGGCCGAGGCGATTTCCACGGCTCCTTCTCTCACGTCCTCTTCATAAATCCGCTCATAGGTGTCCAGATTCGTATGATGCGTAAACGAACCATAATCAAACGCATCCTGCGCCAACCCAATTCCCGGCAATCCGGCGTTGTTAAAAGAAGTGCTGTCCGTGCCTCCGGTCCTCCGGCTGTCGCTCGCCGCGGCTCCCATGAATCCCCAATCGGCAAACGGCATCATGGCCTCGCGAACCATGTCCGCTGCCGGCGCTGGCCCAAATATGCTTGCGCCTCGCGGCTTCCCGGTGCCGGAATCGATGTTGAAATACGCATCCAGTTTCGCGTACTCCGGCTTCGGGTTTTCAAAACCGCCAAAATGCTGCTGCACGTACGCCAGCGAGCCGAGCAATCCCTGTTCTTCGCCGCTCCACAGCGCAATGCGAATCGTCCGCCGCGGTTTCACGTGCAGCGCAGACAAAATCCGCACCGCTTCCAGCATCATCGAGGAGCCGATGCCGTTGTCGGTAGCTCCCGTCGCGTCATGCCAGGAGTCGTAATGGCCTCCGAGCATGACGATTTCGTCTTTCTTGTCGGTGCCGGGAATTTCTCCAATCGCGTTGTAAGCGGTCGTCCCCTCGGGGTATTCCTTGTTCTGAATATTGAGGCGCAGCGTCACGGGCGTCCCATCACCAAGAAAACGCGAGATTCGCCCATAGTCTTCATTGCGCATCACTAGCGTGGGCACAGCGCGCGTCCAGTCGTACGTGCCGTTTTGCTGCGCGATGATGACGCCGTGCGGCCGCCCCGCATCATTGATCCGCGCGAGCGCGCCATTGTCCACAAGGAACTGGTCCACTTGCCGCGAAACTTCCCCGCGCGTCAACTGGCTTTCCGGCAGCTTTGGCTGCTCGGGAAAGCGGAACGGGCGCGGGTTCTTGGCATCGAATCGCGACTTCCATTCGTCCTCGGAACGCCGCATCGGCGCCGGGTTCATATCCTCGGCCACGTCCACGTGCTTTCCCACGAACACGATCGCGCCGCGAACTTTGTCCTTCACTGAATTCAAATACGCATCCAGCTCTGCCTGCGTTGGCTGCTTCGGCTCCTCCGGCTTCGCTTTTGCGGGCATCGGCGGCGCCGCCCATTTCGGCTCCGGTGGCGCCGGCGCGCTTCCAAAGAAGTTAAATCCACCGCCTGTTGGCGGCGCCAACCCCGGCGGGTCCAGCATCACCACATGTGCTGTCACGACTCCCTTGGTACTCGGCGTCCACGCCAGCGGCTTGACCATCAGTTGCCCGTGGAACGGTGCAACGGCTTCCGCCAATAGCTCCATGTTTTCCCAACCGGGCACCGGCGTGGCGGCGCTTGGAGGCTGGAACGTCCACGGCTCCAGGTGCGCGTTCGTCAATCCCCACGATGTCATCGTCTTGACGGCCCAGTCGTCTGCCGCCTTCAAGTTCGGCGTGCCTGTCACGCGCGGGCCGTATACATCCGCGACCTCGTGGATGATCCACATGATCTTGGAATTGTTTGTTTCTTCCGCGCGGATTTGCGCATACATCTCCGAGACTCCCGGAGCCTGCGCGGGCAGCGGCATCGCTGCCAGCAGTAAGAAGCACGGCACGCATCCACACAGTTTCGCCACAGTACCTCCCAGGATTCTTCGGAAGTTTTGGCCGGTATCGCCCAGCCGCACGTCAATATACGCCCCGCCGCACTCCGAGGCAACGCGGCCACGGCAACCTAACTAGATGTTCAGAAGCGCTCGATTCAAACGAAAGCGCCCGGCTCTTGCGAACCGGGCGCTTCTCCGTTTTTCGCTAGTTGACCTGCGGTTTTCTTACATCACGGATGCGACGGTGATTTTGCCCTCGCAGCTTCCATCTTGGTCTTCAACTCGGTCTGTTGATCGGGCGTCAGAACTTCGTTCAGCTTGGCCATTATGCTGGTGTGGAGCTCCTTCATCTTCGCTTTTTTCTGTTCTTCGCTGAGCGAAGCATCACTGGACACCGCCTGCTTCTTCGTCTTTGCGTCCGCAAAGATATCCTTCACCTTTGCCTTCTGGTCGTCGGTGAGATTCAAGCTTTCCACCGCGGCTTGTAGTCCGCCGTGCATTCCCATTTCCTTACCGCCGGCCTGGGGTGCGGTTGCGGCTTGTGAATTCGTCGGAGCCAAGATTACGGCCAGCGCCGCGACCAGGCACAACGACACCAATCCTCCCAACAGTCTTTTGATTTTCATTTGCGGATCTCCTCAGTTTGAATTCTGGGCTGAGTTGCGGGCAGGGAAACACTACACTCCTACCATATTAATTTGACCTCGGCGACAAGAAAATACTACGACTGTCGTTAGCACATGATATGTCCGCTTGATTAGCATGTGAAATGTCCGCTTTTGAGAGGCGGCTGGGTGTAGACCGCATTCCGGGAGGTTGCCGGGATGGTTTACACCAGGGTCGCCATGGAGCGGG
>Ga0209058_1000092_pt1 | contig 62909 bp, 53 predicted proteins | sample GraSoiAngelo_147_FD_185904 | JGI IMG/M metagenome (GOLD analysis project Ga0209058, IMG submission 185904) | Grasslands soil microbial communities from the Angelo Coastal Reserve, California, USA - 14_1009_05_40cm (SPAdes) (version 2) | ecosystem: Environmental > Terrestrial > Soil > Grasslands ... | reverse complement strand
TCCGAAAATCAGGTTGGGAAACCAGGCGGCGATGAAGGGCGACAGCCGGTTGATGCCGCCGAGCTTGTCGAAGAACTCAAACGCAGACCAGTAGAAGATTCCGATAGCGAGGCACAGTCCAATCCCATAGAACGCGCCTTTTTTGCCTGTCGTAAAAGAAAATGGAATGCCGATGATGGCCATAATAAACGATACCAGCGGAAAGGACAGTTTTCGATAGAGGTCGACCATCAACGTGCTGACGTCGAACCCGCTTCGTTTTAGATCCGTGATGTACCGTTTCAATTCTGGATAGGTCATCTGCGCCGCCGTGCGAACCTCTTTTTTGAAATAATCGGGACCATCGAGCTGGTGCACATCGAATCGGTCAAACCGCCGGTAGTCCACCTTGCCTTTCAAGTCCATGCGTCGTACCCAGCCATCTTCAAGAACCCAATGCGATCCTTCCCACGAGCCACGGGTCGCGAACACCCACTGATTCAGTTCAAACGTGTTCGGTATGAATTCGAAGATCGAAATTCCGCCAAATAGATCCGCGTTCGGATCGAAATAGTTGTAGTGGTAGATGCGGTCGCCGGAACCTGCCATCCATTTCCTCTGAGGATCTCGATAGGTTTGAGGTGCGCGTCCCTTGATGACGTTCCGGTATTCATCTTGCCGCTGGTTCGAATACGGCAGCATAAAATCCTGAACGAAATAAATCGTCCCAGACAGTGCCAATCCCATAAGAATCAGCGGAAGCCCCAATCGATAAAGGCTCACTGCTCCTGCTTTCACTGCCAGAGTCTCGTTCGTCTTCGTGAGCGTGCCCAGGTTGATGAGTATGGCCAACAGTACAGTCAGGGGAATTACGTAGTACAAGATTTGCGGCATGAGGTAGAAAAAGTAACTAACGACGACGGCGGTGTCGATGCGGTTTTTGACGATATCGGGCAATAGCTCAAACAGCGTCACGAGAATGAATACGGTTACAAATACGATCAGGACCAACACGAAAAAAAACCAGAACCCGCGCAGCACGTAAGCATCGAGCAGTCTGAAAAATTTCGGATGATGCGTTAGAGAATACCTCCAGCGGTTAAAACGGGTCCGGCTGGTACGAAATCCAGCGAAGATTCCGGAAAACCACCGCATCGTTTCGGCGAGCCGGTTTAACAGCCGGTTCTCGTGTTCACGATCGGATCGCGCCTGAAGAATCAAACCCAGTGTTGCGAAAACCAGGTTCGGCAGCCACGCGCCAAGAAAGGGGGAGAACTGTACAGTACCGGCAATACGGGTACCGCCGATGAATGCCAGATAATAAAGCAGCATCAAAATGAGACTTAGAACCAGACCCATCGACCTGCTGCCACGTGTGGTGGAAACCCCCAACGGCAAGCCAACAAGCGTAAAGACCAGACATGCGAACGGAAGAGCGAATCGCCGATGAAATTCTACTCGTTCTTCGCGTGTCGCCGTTCTCGCCTGCATTTTGTTCCAAATGGTTCCCGTCGTGGTTTCCTGAAGCGTCGGCATGTCCGGTTTCGCGGGGGTCTCTGGAATCGGTACCGAGATCCTCGTGGTTTCGAACGTGTCAAAAGAGTAGCGGTCGGGCGAGAGCGGCGCGACAAAATGCGTGCTTCCGTTGGTCAAAGTAAGAAGGAACGCATGATTCTCGTCGTCCTTGAACAGGTTGCCGGAACGGGCAAAGGTTACACGGGGCTGATCGGGTTGCGTCATATCGGCCAGCATGATGCCGTCCCAGCGGAATCCTTCAGGCGCTGTGTTTTGAACATATAGAACCAGGTTCGTCAGACTTTCGTTGAAGACGCGCGGTTTGACCTCCAGCGAAACCTGCCTTGCGGCAATCTCGTAGCGCAACTCCCGCAAGCGGCTTGCTGTGCCGGGCGCCACAGAAGCGTTGATCGCCAGACTCGCACCGCAGCCGATGACGCCGAGCAGCATGACAGGAAAGAGTAGACGAACCATGGAAAGGCCGCTGGCGCGAAAGGCGATCGCTTCGCTATCGGACGATATTCTGCCGAATCCGGTCAAAATGCCTACCAACACGGCCATTGGAATGGTAAAAGTTAAGACGTTGGGTAGGATGGCCAGCGAAATCGTCCAGGTATCCGAGATCGTGGCTGATTGGCGGACGATCAACTCCAACAGCCATCCGATTTCGCGTGAGAAGGCTAGAAACGCGACGAAAGTGAGCGCCGCTAGCGCAATAACCGATGGGAAAAAGATCTCTCTAAAAATGTAGCGGTCAAGAGTCTTCATGATCAAGGCAGCGCGCTACTATTATTCCCCTCCTCTGCGAGGAGGGGAATAGTTGCGCTTTGCCCGAGTTCGAAACAATATTCTGCATCATTATGTCCATTCTCGTCTCATTTCTGTGGCACATGCATCAGCCTTTTTACAAAGACATCGTCGGGGGAGCTTATGTCATGCCGTGGGCTTACTTGCACGGCACTAAGGACTATCTGGGAATGGCGACCCTGTTAGAAGAATTTCCTGACATTCATCAAACATTCAATCTCGTACCTTCCTTGCTGTTGCAACTCGAGGAGTATGCACAGGGCGATGCACGCGATCCGTCCATGGATCTGGCTTTCAAGCCCGTCGAGCGTCTGAGCATCGAAGACCGTGGCAGGATCATCGAACGTTTCTTTCCCGTTCCGATTCGAACGATGCTGCAGCCGTTTCCGCGGTACTTCGAATTGTACGAGCGGCGAAGCGATCCCTCCCGGCACCATGCTTTCTCGGACCAGGATCTTCGCGATATTCAAGTGTGGTGGACACTCGTTTGGGTCGATCACGACCGGCGGCCCAAGGACCTCGTGGAGAAAGGGAAAGATTTCTCAGAAAACGATAAAACCAGGCTGCGCCAGATCGTTATAGATACGATTCAAAATATCATTCCCGAGTACCGGCGCATGCAGGATCAGGGAACGATCGAGGTATCGACATCTCCCTTCTACCACCCCATCCTCCCGATCCTCATCGATAGCCGCGTGGACGACGGTAACGTTCCTGTCGCGGTCAATTTTCCATACGACGCGCGCGAGCAATTATCACGGGCGCAAACATTCATGCGCGAGCGCTTTGGGAGAATTCCGCAGGGACTTTGGCCTTCCGAAGGTTCGGTTTCAAACGATGCGGCGCTCCTGGCTGCATCGCTTGGCTTTCGATGGCTTGCCACCGACGAGGGTATTCTCGCCAAGTCCGGTATCGACCTAAGCTGGGATAATCGCCGCCGGCTTTATCGCCCGTACAAACGCGGTGCAATGACCGTCTTCTTTCGGGACCGGACGTTATCGGACCTGATTGGATTTCAATACATGCATGCTCCCGCCGCCGAGGGCGCATCCGATCTCATTCGGCGAATCAGACAGGTTCCCAGGGACTCGCACGTTGTGATCGCGCTCGACGGCGAAAATCCGTGGGATTACTATCCGAACAGTGGCCGCGATTTTCTTCGCCGGCTGTATGAAGGTATTCAGAAAGAACCGGTGATCGAGGCTGTCACGTTGTCGGAGGCTCTCGAACGGCAGCCGGCCGAGAAACTCGATTGGCTTGCGCCGGGCTCATGGGCGAATGCGAATTTCAATATCTGGATCGGACATCCTGAAGATCATCAGGCGTGGCGATGGATCGTCCGGGCACGAGCGGCACTGATGGAGCAGAAAGGCCGCATTCCGGAGGATCGTTGGAATATTGCCTATGAAGAGCTGCTTGTAGCGGAAGGCAGCGACTGGATGTGGTGGTTCGGAAATGATTTCTCGAGTGACAATGATGCCATCTTTGATTCGCTGTTCCGTCAGCATATCGGGAATATTTTTCAAATAGCGGGTTTGCCCGTCCCTGAAGAGTTGAGCGAACCTATCAAGAAAAACCTCGAGGGTAGAAAGCTGGTCATGGGACCGCCGCCACAAACCTTAATATGAGTTTGGAAACGGCCATCATCCTGGCGCACGGCGCAGGGCAGGGAATGGATTCCCCCTTCATGAGCTACTTCGACGCGGAGCTTCGAAAACGCGGGTTCCATTCCGTCAGATTCAATTTCGAATACATGAATGCGAACCGCCGCGTGCCTGACCCGCAGCCGAAACTTCAGGCCCGCTACCGTGCGGTGATCGAAGACGTCCTCAAACAGCACCGGCCAAAACGGCTCATCATCGGCGGAAAATCCTTGGGTGGGCGAGTCGCCTCCACTATTGCTGCCGGCATTCCGGAAGTCGGCGGGTTGATTTTTCTCGGCTATCCCCTGCATCCGCCTGGCAAACCGGATCGGCTCCGCGATCAACACCTCTACAGCTTGCACATTCCCATGCTTTTCATCAGCGGATCAAAAGATCCATTCGCCGAAAAGGCTTTGCTGGATAGCGTTGTCCACAAAATAGGCGCCAACGCAACGTTGCAATGGATCGAAGGCGGCGATCATTCGCTGAAAACGAGGCGCGGCGACACAGAATCGCTGGGAATCGCATTAGAGGCCATTGTTCGCTGGATCGGGGAGATGTGAGTCACTGTAGCGGCGATCTATCATATTCTATGATCGCCGCTATGTCGGCGATCTGGTGAAAAGCTGCCGCTCATCCTCTTGAGGCTGCGCGCTGTCGCGCTTGCGCTTCGCGGAGCGCCGCCACAGTTGCCCTACGAGCGCACCTTGACGGCTTGCCTGGACGCGGGAACGTACATGCGCGAGGCGTATTCCTTCACCATACGGCTTGCGGAAAAACGGGGAACAATGGAGCGAATCGTTTCCTTCAGCATTTGAATCCAGCCGTGGGGCAGGTCGTTTTTGTCGCGGTCGTAGTAAAGCGGGATGATCTGTTGTTCCAACAATCGATATAACGATTCGGCATCGGCGGCATCATCATAGTGGACCTCGAGGTCTTCCGGAGGATCGCCGATCGCCCACCCGTTGTTGCCGTTGTAGCCTTCATACCACCAGCCGTCCAGCATGCTGACGTTTAAAACACCATTCATCGCGGCCTTCTGGCCACTGGTGCCACAGGCTTCAAGGGGAGGACGCGGATTGTTCAACCATACGTCGACGCCTTGCGTGAAGAAATGCGCCGCATGCATTTCGTAATTTTCAACGAAAGCGACATGGCCGGCCATTCCGTTGTCAGCGGCCAGGGAATAGATCTGGTGAATAAGATGCTTGCCGTGTTCATCAGCCGGGTGAGCTTTCCCGGCGAAAACGATCTGCACGGGACGCCACTGATCGAGCATCATCGTTCGGATGCGATTCAGGTCATGAAAAATCAGCGCAGCCCGTTTATAGCCGGTAAAACGCCTGGCAAATCCGATCGTGAGAGCGTCCGGATCCAGCAGCGTTCCCATTGCAATGACCTGCCGAGGATCGACTCGGTCGAGCGACCACCGTTCACGCGCCTTTTCGCGGGCAAACGTCAGGAATTTTCGTTTCAGCAGCAGGTGAACATTCCAGATTTCCTCCTCCGGAATGTCCATCACGCGATTCCAAAAGGAAATATCATCATGCCGATCGACCCACTCCGGTCCGAGATGCCGGTCGAAGAGCAGGCTCAGTTCCGGCGCTATCCATGTCGGGGCATGGACGCCGTTGGTAACCGAAGTGATGGGAACTTGATCTTCCGGGAGGTTAGGCCAAACAACCTGCCACATCCGGCGAGTCACTCTGCCATGAAGATGGCTTACAGCGTTGCGCCACCCCGTCATTCGCAGCGCCAGCACAGTCATGTTGAATGAATCGCCGAACTTGCCGAGTTCCATGAATTCCTGTTTCGTCAGACCCAAGTCGTCCCAATACCCGGCGAAGTGCTTCTCCATCATGTGAAAAGGAAACGCATCGTGACCGGCAGGTACAGGAGTATGAGTGGTCAAAAGGCTTGTGGCGCGAATCTGTTCCGCTGCCTCTTCGAACGTTTGTCCCTGCTGAACGAACTCCCGCACACGCTCTATGAGCATGAACGCGGTGTGCCCTTCATTCGCGTGAAATACGGTGGGTCGGATTCCAAGGGCTCGAAGGACACGCACGCCACCGACGCCGAGCACGATCTCCTGTCGAACCCGATGCTCCTTGTCTCCGCCATAGAGCCGCGCGGAAAGCTCGCGATCGCCATGCTGGTTCTCTTCGACATCTGTGTCCATGAGATAAAGGGACACGGAGCCGAGATTCACACGCCACACCACGACAAAGACACGCAGACTTCCGACGTTCAGCTCGACCAGAAACCGTTCGTCATGCTTCGAGCCTGCGGATTCGATCGGCGCTTCCCGGCGTTGCAGCAGCTCGTAGATATCTTCTTGCCAACCGTCAGCTTGGATCCTCTGATGAAAATATCCTTGAGGGTAGACAAATCCCACGCCCAGCAAAGGAATTCCAAGGTCGCTGGATTCCTTGCAGTGATCGCCGGCAAGGATTCCCAGGCCACCGGAATAGATCGGAAGGGAAGTGTGAAGACCGAACTCGGCCGAAAAATAGGCGATCGGCTCCCGGGCCAAGTCGGGAAACTGACGAGGGAACCATTTATCGCCACGCCGGGTGGCTCGATCCAATGCCTTCATCGTGACTTCGTACACGCGAAGGAAATCCGGATCGCGAGCTGCAGCAGACAGGCGCGCCGGTTCAATATCGTGCAGAAGCTTGACAGGGTTGTGTTGTGTGTTTTTCCAGAGATCTGGATCGAGTCGCTTGAAGAGAAGCCGGGCGCGATAGTCCCAACTCCATTTCAAGTTATAGGCCAGTTCTTCCAGCCGATCAATCCGCTCAGGGATTTGCGGAAACCGTCGTATCTGCATCCAAGTCTTGTAGACTCGAAACCCCGCTTCAGGCCAAACAGCGCTCGAAACTTTGGATAAAGTAGTCCACTTCTTCTTCGGTCAGGTGTCCTACGTGACCGATCCGGAACGTCGAGTCCTTTATTTTTCCCAATCCACCGGCAATTTGGATCGCGAAGTCATTTTCCAGCCTACGACGTAGGGCCGGGATATCAAATCCTTTAGGAGGGATTACACCCGTAATTCCATTGCCAGGCTTCAATGCATAAATTTCCATACCGGAACGATGAACAAGATTCCGGATCTGGTCCGCTACCCGTTCACGCCGGGCGAAAATTTTATCCATGCTTTGCGCATGGATGAAGTCCAGTGCCCCGTCCAATTCCAGCAATAATGAGAGTGCCGGTGTGAAGGGGACTGCTCCTTTCATTTTTCTCCAATCGAAGTAGAACCTGAGGGTGTTCGACTGTTGCGCTTTTTCCCACCCACGTGCGGCAATAGCAACCACACCCAGACCCGGAGACACCATCAAACCCTTCTGCGAGCCGGCAACGACGACGTCGATATTCCAATCGTCCATGGCCAATGGGGACACAGCGAGTCCGGATACAGCGTCGGCGACGAAAATTTTGTTCTGCGACCGGACTAATTTTCCGATTTCAGCCATATCGTTCAGAACGCCCGTCGAACTCTCGCTCCATGTATGAAAAATGACGCGGGCGTTCGGCCATTGTTTGAGGGCCCGATCGACCTCAGCCAACGTGGCGCCCCTCCGCCAATCAACATCGATGGTATGCGCCGATACTCCGTGAGCCGTTGCAATATCTGCCCACCGCTTCGCAAACGTTCCACCAACAATGACGATGACTTCCTCTCCCGGCGATGTGAGATTTACAACTGCCGATTCCATCGACCCTGTTCCGGAGGCCGTGAGGAAAAGTATGTCACCTCGAGTTCCAAAAAGCGGCTTGCAGCCGGCCTCTAGTCTCGCGAGTAACTCCGACATCTGAGACGACCGGTGACTGAACAACGGCCGGTCGCCCGCGACCCTCACTTGCTCGGGCACCTGCATCGGACCGGGTAAGAAAAGCAAGGGCTTACGCATTAGAACTCCTTGAAATCTACAAAAAAAGGGAGACCGCTCCGGCCGGAAAAACGACCAGAAGACAAAACATCATCATACCAGAAAGAGTCTAGTCCCGGGCCGAACTACGGCTTTGTAAATCCGATTGAGAGCCACACTAAAGTTCAGTGCGGTTCCCGCCGAAATATACGGGAGAGGACGAGTTTCGGCCTGGCAGGAACTGTTAGGCCATTGACAAAAGAGCGTCACTAAGAAGGTGGCGCCCTGGACAGCAGTCACGCGAACAGAAAGGATTTCTGATTTGTTTTCTAAATTTATACGCCGGGAGGGCCGTGAGTATCTGCGGTCCACCACGCGGCTATTCTTGTCGTTGCTATTGCTATTATCGGTCTCGTTCAGCGGCATCTGCCAGGTTCCGGAGGTTGTCGCCCCTGCTTCTCTCTATGTGAATGGGACCGGAGGCAAAAAAATTGTGGGGCTCACTCCGGCCCAGGTCCGCCATGCTTACGGGTTGGATGACATTGCCAATCAAGGAGATGGGCAAACGATTGGAATCGTCATCCCACTTCATAATCCAACGATTAAAAGCGACGTAGATGTTTTCAGCGCCACGTTTGGTTTGCCGCAGTGTAAACCCGCGGACTGCGACTGGCTTGAAACACGTTTCTATCCGGAAGGCGTTGTTCCAGTGCCTGATGCTGCCTGTTCTTCTTCTTGTTTGCAGTTGTTTCAGTTGGAAAGTGCTCTCGATGTAGAGTGGGCACACGCGATCGCCCCCAAAGCGCGAATTGTATTAGTGGAAACCAGCCGTTACGTTGCCGATCTGCTGGATGCCGGCGATGTAGCCATCGCCTCTGGGGCAAGTGTGATATCGATAAGTTGGGCCGTTCCGGAGAACGGCCGCTCCAAGGCAGACAGACTGGCTTTAAACTCAAGGTTCATCAAGCCGCACGTGGCGTTCGTCGCAGCAGCGGGCGACAGCGGTAACTATTCTTGTCTGGGCGTTGCTTCTTTATGCTGGCCCGCCACCTCGTCTTACGTCACAGGAGTTGGTGGTACGACACTGCAACTCAACTCGCAAGGAGACTACATCACTGAAAATGCTTGGAAGGGTGGGGGAGGGGGCTTTAGCCTCTATGAGGACGTGCCAGGCTACCAGAAACCGTCCAACCCTTACACAACACGCGGGGTGCCGGACGTCGCTTATCACGCCGATCCACAATCTGGATTTGTACTTTATGATTCGAACCCCTATCTGGGCTCGACGGGCTGGCAAGAAATCGGCGGGACGAGCGCGGGTGCGCCGCAATGGGCGGCCCTGATGGCGATCGCCAATTCCATCCGAAAGGCGGCGACGCCCAGCAAAGCCCCTCTAACCGGAAGTAACCCGCATCTCTACTCGATAGGAACCGGCCCAGGCTATGCCAGCAACTACCACGACATCACTGCGGGAAACAACACCAACGGGCAATGCGGGCCCCTGTGTTCGGCAGCCAGGGGCTACGACTTCGTAACCGGTCTTGGCAGCCCGAACGCGGCGAATCTGATTAAGGCATTAGCGAGCCTACCGTAAACTAGACCTCTTCCGAACAACTCTATAGTATGGAAGGGAAATGCGCCCTCCCGAATACCAGCGTCCTTTTGATATCCGGTCCGCGCGCCGCTTTTTCTTGCGTTTGGGCGCCGCCGTTGTTGTTCTAATCGCGGCATTCCAATCGATTTCATTCTATGTGGAGAGTCTCTGGTTTGCGAGCCTCGGGTTTGAACCGGTGTATTGGTATCGCCTAAAGGCTGAGGCAACTGTATTTTTAATATTTGCGGTAGTGTCTGCCTTTGTCCTTTGGTTGCTCTTCCGGCTTGCGATGCCGCCGGGCGGATATTCGCGGCGTCCTTTTCTTCAATTCGGCCAAGAGGCTATCGTGATTCCCACCGCGGAGACGCTGAAGCGTTTGGCATCACCAGTCGCAGTGGTAATTGGCGTGTTCTTTGGTCTCTCGTTCAGTTCCGATTGGAACACCTACGCGCTTTTCATAAACAGCGTGCCTACCCCCTCGACTTCGGATCCGATTTTCGGGCGTCCGGTATCCTTCTATCTATTCACACTTCCAGTTCTGGAATCAGTGGCGGATTGGTTTCTTGCCATCAGTGTGATTGGCGTCCTTGCCGCCATATTGCTGTCGGTCACGGATATGAGCGCCCGCTTTAAGGGTGTATCAATAGCTCTCGGCATTTTGCTGGCGGCAATTGCGCTGCAAACCTACATTAGCCGGTTTTCGCTGCTTTTCGAGGAGAACAGTTTGTTTTCGGGCGTCCGGTACGTCGACGCGAACATCGTGATTCCCGGGTTGTGGTTCGTCACTGCGGCGCTACTGCTCGGGGCCGCCATCGCAGTGGGCAATTCGCGCGCCGGGCGGATTCGTTATTTGGGTGTGGCCATTGCGGTGCCTGCACTGACGTATCTTGTGGCAGGCGGCCTTGCGCCATTTTATGTAACGACCTTCGTCGTGCGTCCGAATGAACTCGTCCGGGAGCGGCCGTACATCAAAAACAATATTGAATTCACACGTAAAGCCTTTGCGCTTGATCGTATCGAAGAGATCCCATTTGAACCGCGATTGACGAATGCGGTCTTTGATCCCGCCGCACATCCCGAAACCCTTGACAACATCCGCCTGTGGGATTGGCGCGCGCTGCAGGCGACATTGCGGCAGATACAAGAGATCCGAACCTATTACGATTTTCCCGACATTGACGTGGATCGATATCTCGTCGCCAACAAGCAGCAGTCCGTGATGCTCGCGGCACGCGAGTTAAGCCTGAACAAGTTGCCGTCCGGATCTCAAAATTGGGTGAACGAGAGGCTGATTTATACACACGGCTACGGCGTGACGATGAATCCGGTAAGCCGTTTTACCAGGGAGGGGCTGCCGGAGTTCATTTTGTCGAACATGCCCGTTGAGAGTACCCGGCCCGATATTCGCGTCACCCGCCCTGAAATCTATTTTGGCGAACTCACGGATTGGCCTGTCTATGTGAAGACCCACCAAAGAGAATTCAATTATCCGGAAGGCGATGCCAACAACTATTCCATCTATGAAGGTACTGGTGGAATCCGCATGGGGTCGCTGTTCCGCCGCTTATTAATCGCGTGGACCATCGGCGACATCGCCAAGGTTCCGTTCGCCGACGATATCACCTCAGAAAGTGTCCTTCTGATGCGCCGCAACATTCGGCAGCGAGTCTCGGAGCTGGCACCTTTCCTACTGCTCGATAGCGACCCTTATCTCGTAATCGGGGAAGATGGAAGACTCTATTGGATTATGGATGGTTTTACGACTTCCACGCGCTATCCCTACGCACGACACTTGAATATCGGAAGCGGTTCCCTGAACTACATTCGCAATAGCATTAAAACGGTGATTGACGCTTACGATGGTTCGGTCCGCTTCTATGTATTCGATGAAAGCGACCCATTGATCCAGTCATATCGAAAAATGTTTCCCGTTCTTTTTGCGAATGCCAGCGACATGCCGGATTTTCTTCGAAGACATGTGCGATATCCGGAACTGCTGTTTCGTGCTCAGGCTGCCATTTACTCGACTTACCACGTCGAAAACGAACAGGTTTTCTATAACAGAGAAGACGTCTGGACCATTGCGCAACAGGGGCGGGGACAACAAGGACAGGGCACTGCGGACACCATCGAACCATTCTTTGTGCTCATGCGTTTTCCGGGCGAAAGGGAGCAGGAATTCGTCTCAATCCTTCCATTCACGCCCGCGAACCGGAACAATTTGATAGGGTGGATGGCTGGCCGGAGCGACGGCGACAAATATGGAACTCTGCGAAGTTACCGTTTTCCCAAAACGCGATTCGTCGATGGGCCTTTGCAGGTTCAAGCCCGAATCGATCAGGATCCGCAGCTCTCGTCGCAGCTGACTCTCTGGAATCAACAGGGCTCGACGGTCATTCGCGGCAACTTGCTCGTTATCCCGCTCGAAGACACATTGTTGTTCGCCGAACCGATCTATTTGCAGGCTGAGCGAAGCCCGATGCCAGAGCTTCGTTTAGTCGTCCTCGCCACACAGGACCGTTTGGCGTACGCCGCACGATTTCCTGACGCGATGGCGCAGTTGTTGGAAGGCCGTGGCGGCCCGGCTCCTGCACCCGGAGCCCGGCCTTCGACCGCCCCTGAATCGCTCCCCGAACCGCGCTCGACCGACTTACGATCGTTCATCGATCGCGCCAATCAGGCTCTCAACGAGTACCGCCGTCTGACTTCCGAGGGAAAGCTGGGCGACGCCGGCGCAAAGTTGGAAGACTTGAAAAACATTTTGCAAGAAATGAATCGGTCGACTCCTTTAAAGTAATCCTTTTAAAGTTTGCGGGACTAAAAGCCTTCGGCAAATTCCAAAGCGATAAGCGGCGCGTTCGGATTATCTTCGTGCTTAATGTAAGCGAAAACATCAGTGCCCGTATCGGCCCAATGCTGCATCCGCGTCTGCCACTCTCGGCGAAGCGGACCGCTGTATTCCGTCCTCCGGAGGCGGACATACACAAATGGCGCCGTTAGTTCGAGTGGCGTTGTGCGCTCGTCCGCGTCATGGATGCAAAGGGCCACTCTGTATTTCTCCAGAAGCCGGTAAACATCGCCTGTGAACCATGACGGATGTCTAAACTCAAATGCTGCCGAAACCCCACGAGGAAGCACCGAAATGAATGTCTCCAGCTTCTGAAGATCACACTTGAAAAATGGTGGGAGCTGATACAAAACGACGCCTAACCGGTTCTCAAGCCCCGGAACAACAGACAGAAAATAGTCCAGTGCGTCGGAAGGCACCTTTAGCCGTTCTCGATGTGTGATTTGCTGAGACGCCTTAAGGGTAAACTTGAAGTTTTCGGGGGTCGCGGATTTCCATGCTTCGATCGTTTTCGCGTTGGGCATCCTGTAGAACGTGTAGTCGATCTCAACACTGTTCAGCCGGCTGGAGTAGTACTGGAGAAACTGCTTTTCGGGAAGATCTGGCGGGTAAAATATAGGCTTCCATTCTTTGTAACTGAAACCCGACGTGCCGAAGCAAATCCGCGCCATTCCGGCATTATCGCTCAGCAGAGTTTCCCAACCTCGTAATTATTGAACCCGCGGGCGTACGCGCGAACCATCGGTTTTTGCGTTTCTTTGTGCCGTTTTTCAACAGGGCCACAATAAATTGATATCCGTGTAACTTGCTGTAGATACGTGGCTTAAATATCTCAGATCCGACAGTCCCAGCTTTTTCCACAAGGTTTTCCACATTTGTTTATCGGTGGCGCGCCGAAAACGGTCTTGGTTTACATAATGTGCATTATGTGACGCTGTTTCGCCGGCAGACTGAGCAATGTCTGGTCGGTCTCGGATCAGCTATAATGCCCGCATGGCCGCTTTTGATGCCCTGCAGCGTCCAATGCATGATCTGAGAATTTCGGTAACGGACCGGTGCAATTTCCGCTGCACATATTGCATGCCCTTTGACGAGTACACCTGGATCGAGCGGCAAGAAGTATTGTCTTTCGAAGAGATTGAGCGCCTGGCTCGAATCTTTGTCGGATTCGGAATTCAAAAAATTCGGCTGACTGGCGGTGAACCGCTGGTGCGCAAGGGCCTGCCCGGGCTGGTCAAGCGCCTGTCGAAACTCAATGGACTCGGGGACCTCTCGCTGACAACAAATGGAGCGTTCCTTTCCGAACAGGCTGAGGCACTGTATTCCGCCGGTCTCCGGCGCATCAACGTGAGCATCGATACTCTCAAGCCGGAACGGTTCCGGGCTTTGACCAAACGGGGCAATCTGGACGATGTTCTTTCTGGATTGTTTGCTGCGAAGAAGACGGGAATGTCCCCCATCAAGATCAACGCCGTCGTGATCCGGGACACGAACGACGACGAAATATTGGATTTGGTTCAATTTGCCCGAACAAACGGATTTGAGATGCGGTTCATCGAATATATGGATGTCGGAAACTCCAACGCTTGGAGTCTGGAAAAGACAGTTACAAAGAAGGAAATACTCGACACGGTCAACTCACGCTTCCCCGTCCGGGAAATCGGCCACGCTAATGGCAGCGCGCCAGCCGTGGACTATGAGTTTCTCGATGGTGCCGGCGAGATCGGGATTATCGGGTCGGTGACCGAGCCATTTTGCTCAACGTGCACCCGAGTTCGTCTGACTGCAGACGGAAAGCTCGTGACTTGCCTGTTCGCCGAATCCGGATTTGATCTCAAAAGGCTGCTTCGTTCAGGCGCTTCCGACGAGGAGATCGCGCAGCAGATCTCGGGAATCTGGGGCGGGCGTGTCGATCGCTATTCCGACCTCCGGTGGGAACAAGTGCGAGGCGGTGATTATCAGCCGCGTGTCCACAAAAAGATCGAGATGATCACGCTCGGCGGCTGACTCCGGGAATTTCGATTTCGGGCCTCTCCTTCAAAAATGCCTGACCTTTGGACGTAACGTAGATTGAGGGTCTGAAGCCCGTTTCCTGCCCGATATAGTTCTCCGCGATAAGATGGTCGATCATTCCGGTCACGGATGTGAACGAGTAGCGGGAAAGGAGACCAAACGTGGAGAGCGACCGATAGTTCTGAATCGAGGCATCCGAGGATCCCGCCAGTATCTTAGCGACCTTTTCCCTGCCGAGCTTTTGTTGTACACGCAGAACGCACGATAAAATCTTCAATGCGACAATGGTTGCCGATTCCGAGGAAGCCGCGCCTGGTTTTGGTTTGACTGCCGGTGCTGCGGCGGGCACTTCCACCCTGGCGCCTCTCGGAAATTTCTGGGGTTCGCAACGGCTGCAATTGCCGCAGTCGCGATTGCGATTCCATTCGCCGAAATAGCTGAGAATGAAACTCCGGTAGCAATGTTTTTTGAAGCGGCTGGCGTATTTGAGCATAACCCCGAATTTTTTATATTCGAACTGCCGCCGTGCTTCGAGTTCTTGGAAGTTGATACCCTCAAGCGAGGGATCTTCGCGTTTTAGAATGCGAACGCCACGGCCTTGCTGGTTTTGGATTTTCTCGAGGTAACCAAATCGTGAAAGTAGAGCGACAGAGGCGTGGAATCGGTGATCTTTGGTAGCGGAGATCCGACGCCATGACTCACCCACAATTTCGCGCGACCCGGCCCGGCAGAGCTTGGCGAACACATATTTGAGAATGTCGGCAGGCGGATGACTCGAATCGATAAAGAATTCGGGAATCCACTTGTCCGCGTAATTGAAAAGTAACAGGCACCGGGCGGGATTCCCATCCCGGCCTGCCCGTCCGATTTCTTGGTAATAGGCCTCGACGGAATCGGGGATGTCGGCGTGCACGACAAAGCGGACTTGACTGTGATCGATGCCCATGCCGAAAGCGTTGGTGGCTACAATGACGCACTCCGAGGCGTGCATGAAACGCTCCTGGATGGCTTTCCGATCGGTTAGTGCAAGCCCGGCATGATAGGCAGCCGCCTCGATCCCCGCTCGCCGCAAATTGGCATGAATCTCTTCAACGTTCTTGCGGGTGCCGGCATAAACGATGCCGAGAGGCGCCCAGCGGGCCAATTCCATGATGGCCCGAATTTTTTCATGATTGGTTGCGACCTCCCGTACTTCAAGGTAAAGGTTTGGCCGATCGAATCCGCTGACGATCTGAGTTGCGTGTGCCACCTCGAGCTGCGTCAGGATATCGCGGCGGACCGTAGGTGTGGCAGTGGCAGTGAGCGCAAGAACAGGCGGGGATTTAATTTGCGGGATGACGTGACGCAGACGCAGATAGTCGGGACGGAAGTCGTGGCCCCAAAGCGAGATGCAGTGCGCCTCATCGACCGCAAATAAGCTCACGCGAGATTGCGCCAGCCGGGCGCGGAATTCATCGTTTTGAAACCGCTCCGGCGCTACAAAAAGCAGTTTGATCCGGCCCGCGAGTGCCTGCTCGAGCCTGCTTCTCTGCTGTTCCCTGGAAACAGTGCTGTTGATGACCGTCGCGGGCAGACCTAAACGGCTTAATTGATCCACCTGGTCCTTCATCAGGGCGATCAAAGGGGACACGACGAGAGTCAGTCCTGGAAGTGCGAGCGCGGGCAATTGGTAGCATAGCGACTTTCCGCTTCCAGTGGGCATCACGGCGAGGACGTTTTCTCCCGCGATGACTCTGTCGATCACCTGCTTTTGCGCGGGGCGGAATTCCTCGAAACCAAACCGTTCCCGGAGCAGAAGAGAAAGATCCATCGAATTTTGGGCGCAACACTAATATTCGCTTTCGGATCCCGCCGCAGCGGCAAAAGCTTGTGACGATGGCTGTTGTTGGGTCATTCGGCGCATCGCTTCAGCCATTTCCGCTTCAGTCGGTTCGGCTTTGTGGGTAGCGATCATCCACCTGTGCCCTTCGGGATCGGTAAGCTGCCCGACACGATCGCCCCAAAACATGTCAGTAACGGGCATCATCACTCTTGCGCCTGCGGCAACGGCGCGATTGAAGACGCTGTCAACATCCTCGACGAGCAGATACAACGTGGCTGGCGTGTTTCCGATACTGTTGGCGCTCAGATTGTTCCTTTCGCGCGATTCGGGACTCAGCATAAGTGTGCTGTCACGAAGCCGCAGCTCCGCGTGAACCGCTCCTTGAGGCGTATCCATGATCGAGCGCACCGTAAATCCAAAAGCGTTCTTGTAAAATTCTGCCGCTCGGCGGATATCGCGAACATTCAGTCCCGGAGTCAAGGCGCCATACTGCTTGCGATTCAGCGGATCAATTTTCGGAGTTCCCATTATGCGCGCAGCACCCCGCACTGGCTTTGCCGCCTTTTTCTTCGCGGCTTTCGGCTGACTGGAGACTCGGACGGATTTCTTGTTTGCTTTTGATTTTTTCTTTGCTGCTTTGGCCATGTAAAGCTCCTTTAGCTCATTGTCGGCTGTACTTTAGCGCACTAGCACAGATTGCGCACCCGGATTCTTTAGCGTAAGGTCATAACTGTGAAGCGAAGGTTCATAGGTGCGGCGATACTTTCAATTGCGGTCGCCTGCGGGCGTCTCCAGCCCTTGACAGCGGAAGCTTTGACCCAGGCCGAAAGCAAATGGAGAACTCGCGGGCCGGAATCTTACCGGATCGTGATTGAAATGTCCGGCGACCGGGTCCAGAACGGCCGATTTGAAGTAACCGTTCGAGATGGACTGGTCATCGAACTGAAACGTAATGGACTTGTCATACCTCCCACCGCCGGTCAGGACTATTCCATGGCTGGTCTCTTTCATATGCTCGAACAAGAAATTGGCCTGGCGGAAAGGCCTGCAACGTTGGGTGCCCCCGAGGGTTATTCGGTCTATTTGAACGCGCGGTTCGATGAAATGACCGGGAGACTCATTCACTATCGCAGGGTCGTGGGCGGCACATCCAATTCCATCGAAGTGAATGTCGTGGAATTTAAGACGAATGATAACTGAGCCTATACCACGACGTTGGTGGGACGTCCGGCCAACCAGGCGAAAACATTTTCAATCGCCAGGGCCAGACCTGCTTCGGTGGCTTCAGGAGTCATCCCCGCCGAATGAGGACTAAGAACCGTATTCGGCAGTGTGAAGAAGGGCGAATCTGGTGGGAGCGGCTCGGTTTCAAATACGTCAAGGCCCGCACCGGCGATGCGATCTGCCCGCAGAACTTCGATGAGATCAGGTTCGCAAACGATCTGTCCGCGTGCAGTGTTGATAAAAATTGCCGTAGGTTTCATAAGTTCGAAGTGTTCGCGCCGAACCATGCCTGCCGTTTCGGCCGACAGGCGCACGTGCAGGCTGACAACGTCGGACAGCCGGAAGACCTCATCAAAGGATACCCATTCAGCGGCGGAACCGTTGGGATGGAATGTCCAGGCGATGACATGCATCCCGATTCCCTTCGCAAGTTTCGCGACCTCATGGCCAATCGCACCGGTTCCAATCAAGCCAAGTGTTTTACCTTGAAGTTGGGCGGCCAAAGCACGAGGCCACTTCCCTTCCCGCACCTGATGGTCGATCGACATGGTGCGTTTCGCTACGGCGATGATCAACGAAAGCGTATGCTCGGCCACCGCGACGACGGAGACACCTGGTGTATTCGTGACGCCGATGCGGCAGCGTTTTGCGGCTTCAAGGTCGATGTGGTCGGTTCCTGTTCCCCAGATGGAAATTAGCCGCAGATTTCGCGACCGGCTCAGGACTTCACCACTGAAACGCGATGTCGCGCGGATATTGATGACGATTGAGGCATCTCCAATTCGAGTGATCAGATCTTCAGGTGTTGCCGGCCGGCTTGAATACAGTTGGACATCATAAGCCGTCAACTTCTGACGAAAAGCTGCGCTGCGGGCCATGACGGGAGGGTCATCGTCAGGGATGACAATGCGGCATTCTTCTTGATGGCTGCGCCCTGCCAGCGCTTTGCTCACGGCGGCTAATCATCCAACCCGTATCGTTTCAGCTTGTTGAGGAGTCCTTGATGACTCAGGCCCAGCATTTTCGCCGCGCGCCGGCGGTCGCTATCTGTTTGAGCCATGGCATCACGGATCATCTGAATCTCGAGCGTCGTGACTCGATCCTTTAAGGTTTGCTTCTCACCGGACTTCTTTGCGGAATCCATTTCCGGGACTGCCAATCTCTCCTCAACGATTGCGTCCGACAAGTCCTCGACTTGGATTTCGCGGCCGCTGGTCAGCACGACGGCACGTTTGACTTCATTTTCGAGTTCACGAATGTTACCGGGCCAATGATATGACATCAGTGCCTTCACGGCATTTTGCGAGAACCCCTGAATATCCCGTTCCAGGTCTTTCGCATGCTTGCGAAGAAAGTAGGTGGCTAAGAGCGGAATATCCGATCGAATCTCGCGCAAAGCGGGCATTCGGATATGAATGACGTTCAGGCGGAAGAAAAGATCGTGACGAAAACGATTTTGCTTAATTTCTTCTTTGAGGTCTTTATTGGTCGCCGCAACTAGCCGTACATCGACGGGTACGGGCCGGCGCCCGCCGACCCATTCCACTTCGCGTTCCTGCAGAACACGAAGAAGTTTTGCCTGAGCTGCCGTGCTGAGATCACCAATTTCGTCGAGAAACAGCGTTCCGCCGTTGGCCGATTCGATCCGGCCAACGCGGCGCTCGACACCGGTCGCTACACCTTTTTCGATGCCGAACAATTCGCTTTCAACTAAGGATTCCGGCAAGGCAGCACAGTTCACGGCAACAAAGGGCTTCGATCGGCGCTGACTCTGATAGTGAATGGCGCGCGCCGATAATTCTTTGCCCGTACCGTTTTCCCCGGTGACCAAAACGGAGACGGCACTTTCGGCTGTTCTATCGATCATGGAACGAACTCCTTGGATTTTAGAGCTCGTCCCGACGATGTTCTTGCTGGTAAATCGCTCTTCTACTTCTCGACGCAGATGCAGGTTTAGCTGAAGCAGTTCTTGCCGGCGCGTCTCCAATTCGGATAGCGCAACGCTATTCTCCAGCGCAACGGCTGCCTGATTTGCAAGCGCTACAAGGAAGTGTTCGTCCTCCGAGGTGAACCGCCCTTCGCGTTTGTTGAGGACCTGGAAAACGCCGATCACCTCTTGCTTAGGATTGCGGAGAGGCACGCTCAGAATGTTGCGAGTATGGAACCCTGTGTTGGAATCGATGGAAGCATAAAAAAGCGGTGATTTGTACGTATCTTCAACGATCATCGGTTTTCCGGAAATCAATACGGCCCCGGCAATGCCAAGACGCGAATCGAACCGGATCGTGTCGGACACGCCAAGAGCGATTTTTGCCCAAAGCTCGTTCTTTTCCTTATCGAGCATAAAAATTGTCGCCCGTTCCGCGTCGACGTGTTTTGTCGCTTCGTCTGCAATGAGCTTCAGCAGCTGCTCAAAATTCTTTTCCGAATTTAGCCGCCATGAGATATCGATAAGGGCCGAGTACTTATCGAGTATCGAATGCGATTTAATTTCAGCTCTCATATAATTGCTGCCGATGAAGCAAAAGGCTTTTTCCGCGTTTCCAGACCAGGGTCTTCAATTTCTTCATTCCCTGAAGCGAAATAATAATCGGGAATGGTTCCAGAGCCACAAGAGTATTTACGAACAGTACGTGAAACAGCCGATGACGGAACTCATCGCGGCACTGGCACAGGAATTTCAGAAATTCGCCCCCGAGATGCTCGCTTCGCCTAAAGTTTCAGCCTATCGTATCTATCGCGACACGCGATTTACAAAGGATAAATCGCCATATAAAACACACGTAGCGGCCGTGTTTCCCCGCTCAGGTCTAGGAAAACACGAAGGCGCGGGTTTTTACCTCCACATTTCGCCCGAAGAGTTGCTCATTGGCGGCGGCTTGTACATGCCCTTCCCCGAAGACCTCAATGCCGTGCGGAACCATATTGCAGACCATCCTGACAGGTTTTTCGCGATCCTGGAACACGATAGATTCCGAAGAACTTTCGGCAGTCTTGAAGGAGAGCGCCTGCAGCGTGTTCCGCAAGGCTTTACGGTGGATCATATGGCCGCGGATTACCTGAAGTATAAACAATTTCTAGCGGCACGCAACTTCCCTGCCCGCGTCGCGACAACACCACGTTTTTATAAACTGGTTGTTGAAACCTTCCAAGCGATGTTGCCGTTCGTACGGTTCTTAAACGACCCCATTCTCCGGACTCGCCGATTGAAGAAACGGCAAGAAGCGTTTTTGAACTTGGGGGCGTAGGAAAATTCGGCCCCCGAATTTCCCTATTCCAGCAAAATATCTTCGTCTTCGTAGGGTAAGTCGTCAAAGACGACAACACCTCCTTCATTCATCAGTTGACACACCCGGCAACCGCAGCTGAAGAACTCATCCGGATCGAAGTTGTCGGTGCGCGCACGCACCAGATCCGCAGACGGGCGGTCGAGATGAACTAACGTGAATCGGCCTTTCCGGGAGACAACGGCGTTCCTACCGTACATGAAAAAAATCTCTTCGTCAGAAAACATCTTGAGGTTTTGGGAAATGGGCAGGCGGGCAACAAAATTATATATTAGGTTCTATCAGGCGTCCAAAGTCGTCTTGAAGCCGCTGAATATCGTCTTCACCGAAATAGGATCCAGATTGGATCTCGATGAAGACCAACGTCTCTGTTCCAACATTCTCGATCCGGTGCGCGGCTCCGATGGGTATGTCAATGGTGGCGCCGGCCGCTAGCGTCGTTTCCAGACCATCCAGTGTCACTTTTGCCGTTCCGCCAACGATCATCCAATGCTCGGAGCGGCGGGCGTGCTTCTGATAGCTGAGGCGCTTTTCTGGAAGAACCTCGATACGTTTGACCTTGTAGTTTTCAGCTTCATCAAGAATTGTAAAACTGCCCCACGGGCGCTCTTCACGCACGAAATAAAAGATACATCGAGGACGGTAAATGCTTGACTGAAAAGTGTGCCACTGAGAACATCAATTGTTTGCGCCGGAGCAAACCGGAATGCCGAATAAAACGGCGAAACAACGATAAGGTAATGGGAATGCATCTGCGCTTCTGGGGAACGCGTGGTTCAATCCCCACACCAGGTCCAAAAACTGCACTCTTTGGCGGCAATACTTCTTGCGTGGAAGTGCGTACGAAGAGCGGCACTACGCTCGTGCTCGATTGCGGAACAGGTATTCGGCTGCTCGGTTTGGATATGCTGTCCAGACCCGGTCCGCACCGGATACATCTCCTGATCGGCCACACGCACTGGGATCACATCCAGGGATTTCCATTCTTCACTCCGGCATTCCTTCCCGGAACGGAATTGAACATCTACGGTTCGACTGCATTTCAACGCAGTCTGGAAGAATCGCTGTCGGGTCAGATGCAATATTCTTATTTTCCCGTCAAGCTCCAGGATCTCGCCAGCCGCCTTCATTACACGGAACTGGAAGAGGGTTTCCTCCGGATCGGTGAAGTCCTGGTCGAAACGCAGTACTTGAACCACACGGCCCCAACGATTGCATATCGACTTACCTGTGACGGTGCCACCGTCGCCTACGTCACGGATCACGAGCCCTTTTGGAATTCGCCCGGACCGATATTTCATCACCCCGGTGACCAACGCCACATCGAATTCCTGAGGGGAGCGGATCTGGTCATTCATGATGCGCAGTATACGAGCGAGGAATACCGAACGAAATTAGGTTGGGGACATAGTCCTGGCGACTATGTAACTGACGTCGCTATGGCCGCCGGCGCGGCCACGGTTGCACTGTTCCACCACGATCCTGCTCACGATGACGAAACCATCAAGCGAATTCAAGAAATACAGCGGGCGCGCGCCGCAGCCGCGCGCTCGTCGCTCGAAGTGTTTGCAGCGGCCGAAGGCATGGAATTGGACGTTATCGGCAAAGGATGGGAAAAAGCGGTTGTTCAAGTCTCTGCTCTTGAACGCCGCCCTGTTTTCGGCCGCCGGGTTTTAATTGTGACCCATCATCGGGCGGATGTTGCCGCGATGGAGCAAGTTTTGCCGGAGGATGGTCTGGTGCTCACAGCCGTTTCAAATGGGCGAGGTGCCGTGGAAATGGCCCGTGAGGTCCGGCCCGATCTCGTGATCATAAACGGGAAGCTGACCGACGGTGATGGCGCCAGTTTTATCCAACAGCTGCGGACGATATCGGATAAATCGGACCTGCCGATCATTGTGCTCACCGAGGCTAAGGGCGAAGCCGAGATGCTGTACCGCGCAGAAAGCATCGCGACGGATTATATGGCTCGACCGTTTGGTCCGCCTATGCTGCGAACTCGCGTTCGCGCCTGGCTCGCTCGCACGAGCGGTCCTGCGCTCCTTCCGGAGGAATTGCCGCTGACCCTACGCACGGCCGAAAAAAGCAAAGCAGAACCTGGAAAAGAAGTTGAGCCGGTGGATACAGAGCCTGCTGCGGATATTTTCCTACCGGGTTCACCCTTTGCCGCGCTCACAACTGAGCAGAGAGCCCAGCTGATGGTCCGCGCAAGCGAGCACACTTACACGCCCGGCGAGGTCGTGATTCGGCAGGATGACGCCGGCGCGGCTGCGTATGTCATTATCTCGGGCCGCGTCCGGTTAGTTGAGTCTGTGCCCGACAGTCCGATGGAGATGTTCCTTGGTGAACTTGGACCAGGGGAAATTTTCGGCGAGATCGGGGGGCTACGTTACCGGCCGGGTTCAGCAAGCGTTGTGACGCTGGAACGAACGCGTTGTGTCTCCATCCCAACCGATGACTTCGTGCAAATGCTTCGAGAATCCCCGGAACTGTCGATGGCGCTGCTTCGCGTACTGGCCGGCCGCTTATACGAGGCCGACCGGCTCCTGGCCAGATATGCGCCCGATCCCGTGACGGGACTTCCTGGCAGACGGGCTTTTCAGGAAGCGTACCGGCGGCTCACCTCAGGGGCAAAGCGAAGGCGAGCGAGTGTTGTGCTACTGGTGATTGATGTTTTGCATCTCAAGGACATCAATGACCGTTTTGGTTATTCCGTCGGCAACGATGTACTCCGAACAGTTGCGGATGCCCTCATTGAGTCGTCGCGCAGCAGCGATCTTGTCGCTCGGCACGGCGGCGACGAGTTCGCACTTCTTCTGATTGAAGCTGCGGAGAAGAATGCCGAACCTGTTATCAACCGCGTCCAGCAAAAATTACGCCAGTTGGCCATTTACAGAAATCTTCCAGTCACCATCGAATGCCGTTGCGGATATGCATTCAGTGAAAATCCACCCGATGCGCCAGACGAACTTCTCCGCATCGCCGACGAGGACATGCAAGCGAAAAGCTCTGAAAAGGCAAAGTAGTTGTAACGTCTCTTTTCGAGCGTAAACTGTTGTGCTATGTCGCTCTCGGCGCGCGATGCATATCAGGCGATTCGTTCGACTGGTCCTGAATTGGAATCGTTGTTAGACGCTGCCGCTAATTTGCGTGATCAATTCAAAGGACGAACCGTCACATATTCCAGAAAAATTTTTCTTCCGATAACGAACCTCTGTCGAGACCGGTGCAGCTACTGCACGTTCAGGAAAGATCCAACGGATCCCGATGCGTGGACCATGTCTCCGACGGAAATTGATGACGTGCTCCTTCGGGGGGCCCAACAGGGTTGCAAAGAGGCGCTGATGTGTCTCGGTGACAGACCTGAGGCAGCTTTTCCTCAGTACCGAAAGACTCTGACCGAACTGGGCCATCGTACAACAGCAGAATATGTCGCACGCGCATGCGAAATGGCGATTGAACGAGGCTTTTTGCCACACACGAATGCGGGCGTTCTTTCGCTCGACGAAATGAAACTGTTGAAGCCGCTAAACGCCAGCCTCGGCTTGATGTTGGAAAACGTCAGCGCCAGGCTTTCCGAAAGAGGTATGCCGCACTTTTCCGCACCCGATAAGCTCCCCTCCGTCCGCTTACGGATGATTCGGGAGGCAGGTGAGCTTTCGATCGCTTTTACCACTGGAATTCTTATCGGAATCGGTGAGACCCTCGAGGAGCGCGTCGATAGTTTGATCGCGATCCGGCAGTTGCACGAACAATATGGACACATCCAGGAAGTCATCATTCAAAACTTCCGCCGAAAGCCGGGTACGCGGATGGAGAGTTGTGCCGAACCGGACTCGTTCGACGTTGCAAGGACGGTAGCGACGGCCCGTTTAGTCCTGGGCGGGCGTATGAACATCCAGGTTCCGCCGAATCTCAATGCGAACGATCATACTTTGCTGCTCCGAGCAGGAATTAACGATTGGGGCGGCATTTCTCCGGTTACTCGAGACTACGTCAATCCTGAAGCCGCTTGGCCTCACGTGGAGAAACTTGCCGAGACGTGTCGTCAAGCCGGATTCACTTTACGCGAGCGGCTCGCAACCTACGACGAATTTTTCGACCGGCCCGGCTTCCTTCCGCTTCGGCTTCGCGCTGTTGCCGCCGCGCGTCAAAACGAAATCGTACAAGGCGCACTATGACAACCTTTAATCTTAGTCACGGCGATGTCGGGACAATCCTGACGCGTGCTCTTGACGGAGTCGAGATCAGCTGGCAGGAAGCGCTTCACCTTTGCGAAACCAGCGGGGCGGATTTTCATGCAACTGTGTTCGCAGCCGATGAATTGAGGCGCAGGCAGGTCGGCGACCTGGTCACTTACGTGATCAACCGCAATATCAATTTCACGAATGTGTGTGTGAAACATTGCGGCTTTTGCGCATTCAGCCGTGCCTATCGCAGCGAAGAGGGCTACCTCTTGCCAATGGAAGAGATCATACGCCGCGTTCAGGAGGCGGTTGATCTGGGGGCAACTGAGGTCTGTATGCAAGCCGGTCTGCCGCCCGATATGCAAGGTGAGTTTTATATCGATTTGACGCGCGCCGTTAAGCGCGCCGTACCTGACGTACATATTCACGCGTTCTCGCCTGAAGAAGTCTTATACGGTGCCACGCGCTCCGGAGTTTCGATTCTCGATTATCTGCGCGCTCTTAAAGAAGCAGGTCTCGGCTCGTTGCCCGGAACATCGGCGGAGATTTTAGATCAGGATGTCCGCGACATCATTTCTCCCGGACGTGTCACCGTTAGACAATGGATTGACGTGATCACGGCCGCGCACAGTCTGGGTATTCCGACGACCTCCACGATTATGTACGGCCATATGGAATCGCCTATACACTGGGTGAAGCACATGAACGTGCTCAGAGATATCCAGCACGACACTTCCGGATTCACGGAATTCGTACCGCTTTCTATGGTGCATCAAGAGGCGCCCATGTACCACCACAGATTAGTCTCTAATTTGCGGCCCGGACCAAGCGGAACGGAGGTCGTCAAGATGCATGCGGTAGCCAGGCTCATGCTGGGTGGATCGATCAAAAACATTCAATCATCCTGGGTAAAGGAAGGACCGAAGCTTGCTCAATTTTTGTTATCCGCCGGTGCAAATGATGTCGGTGGCACACTGATGAATGAGAGTATTTCCACTTCCGCGGGTGCCCAATACGGGCAACTCGTCCAGCCGCGGGAGCTCAGGCGTTTTATCCGCGACGCAGGCAGGACCCCTGCGCAACGTAACACAAAATATGATGTGTTGAAGGTGTTCGAAGGTGATGTGGATGAACTGGATCCACTCGACTCGATTGAAGATGCCGAGGCGCACTTCGGTTCCTATCGCAAACTAACTGCCTCCCGTGAGTTTCGTTTCGTGAGGAAAAAGAAGTGACGCATGTGGCTCCGCTTTTCACTGAATACGAACAGCAAGTCCTCCGAGAACTCGCAGTTCATCGCGTGCAGCCCAATGCCGTCCACCGCCTGCTAGAGGGAGCCGGGCGGCCGATGTCGAAGTTGCTGAACATTGGGCGAAACTCCAAAAATCGAGCGCTCCGCGGACTCTTCGAGCATGTGCACGGCTGGATAGAAGAAGGCCTCATCAAAACCTTCAGGGCCGCCAATAGACTGGCTAATACCAGGGATATTTCGAAGAAATTCGCGGCGCGCGGCATTCATGTGGACGACAATTTTGAATCCTTGCGATACATGCCGCTCAGCGAACTCGATGCGGTGGCCGATTCTTTTCGGTGGGGAAGTACGTTGTTGCTTGGAGCCGGGGGCGCACTTTTGGGCAGCGCGACGACAATGGCGGAAGGCATTCCTGGAGCACAATTAGTGATTCCCTCTTTGATACTCACCGATATCACTTCGTCCATGACCTTGCTTTCGCGCCATACGTGCCGGATTGCGACAGCCTACGGGTATTTGTCGACGAAGCCGGAGAATCTTCCGCACCTGGTCGCCGCCATGGCGCCACACGCCGACAGCACTGATGAAGGCTATCTGGCATTGAAAACGGCCGTCGTCACATCCATCCGGGAATCCGGCCAGTTCATCACTCGAACGGCAGGTATGGTCATGGACCGGCAACTGCTCGAACGCGAGGCTCCCCAGATGATTCGACTCATCACCTACGTCGCCGACCGGTTGGGCATCGTCATTACGCAAAAGGAACTGGGTATACTCGTTCCCATCGCAGGAGCTGTGCTCAATAGTAGTATTAACGTCGCCTTCCAACAGGTCGGGCATCAAACCGCTAAAGACTATTTCCGGCGTGTCATCCTGGAAGACCGCTACGGCGAAGAACTGGTTTCTTACGCCTTAGAACAAGAGATCGAAACCCTTCGGAAAGCTTCCCAATCTTGAGCTGTAGCGGCGGTCCGCGAAGCGCAAGCGCGGCAGCGCGCAGCCTCAAGGAATAGACCGTCCCTACAGTCGCCCTAGAATCAGTTTCTCTCTCTTGGGACTGCTGCTATTTTAGTGGCATGGCTCCAACCCTGGTGATTCTTCTGCTGATCGTCATCAATGGCATTTTTGTGATGGCAGAGATGGCTTTAGTGTCATCGCGCAAGCCCCGGCTGCAACAGTTGGCAAATGAAGGCGACGGCGGCGCGCAGGTCGCAATCGATCTGTCAACCAATCCCGATCGGTTTCTCGCGACAACTCAGATCGGCATCACGTTAATAGCCATTTTAGCCGGTGCGTTTGGCGAACGGACTTTAACGGAGCGGCTGTCGCTTCAACTGGAACGCTTTGGATGGCTGGCGCCCTACCGCGAAGGTGTGGCCTTTGCAATCGTTGTTGTTGCGATCACCTACGTTTCGCTCGTTCTCGGTGAGCTGCTTCCCAAGCGATTGGCCTTGTACAACCCGGAGCGCATTGCATCTGTAACTGCCGGGCTGATGGATTTTATATCCAGGTTGTGTTCGCCGATTGTCGCACTGATTAGCGGCTCGACTGGTCTGGTCATTAGCATTCTCAGATTGCGGCCGGCGGAGGCGCCACCCGTCACTGAAGAAGAGATCAAGGTCATGATGGAACAGGGAACCGAGGCGGGAGTCTTCGAGGAGGCCGAACACGATATCGTGAAAAGCATTTTCAAATTGGGAGATCGCGCAGTGAGCGCGTTGATGAGACCCCGGCGCGATGTCGTATGGCTCGATATCGACGACGCATTCCCGGAGAACCAGCACAAACTCGCGTCATCACTCTACTCACGGTTCCCCGTAGCGCAAGGCACGCTGGATAACGTCATTGGAATTGTTCAAGCGAAAGACCTGCTCACGCGTTGCCTCGCAGGCGCAAAAATCGATCTGAAAGAAGCTTTGCGGCCGCCGCTGTTTGTACCCGAGGCCATGCCGGCGTTAAAACTTCTGGAGATGTTCAAAAGGTCGCGAACACACATGGCGCTTGTCGTCGACGAGTACGGCGGAGTTGAAGGACTCGTCACGCTGAATGACATCCTGGAGGACCTGGTCGGCGATGTAGCCTCGGTCGACATGCCGGAAGAAAGACAGGTGGTTGAACGGCCCGACGGTTCATGGCTGATCGATGGAAAACTTCAAATTGACGATCTTAAGGAAGTATTGAAGATTCCAAAACTGCCCGAGGAAGAATCCGGCAGATACCAAACGCTGGGCGGACTGGTCATGCTACAGGTCGGACGCGTACCCGTGACAGGAGACGTTTTCGAGGCGGAAGGTCATCGCTTCGAGGTGGTGGACATGGATGGCAAGAGAGTGGATAAGGTTCTGGTGTCGCGGTTACCTGCCGCCCAATCAACGGAGGAAAGGTAGGAGGCCGGTCTCCAGGCGCCTGTAAAGGGGTTCGGGTGAAGATTTGTACCCTCTGAGTGGACTGGGAAAAGGCGGGCTTTGGAAACTAAGGCTGCGCCTGTTTGAATGAGCCGGCCTGTCGATCTGTTCTGGCAAACAACTGTTCAATCGATATTGTTTCCTCCTGCGCATCGTTTTGCAGTTTGCCTTCCATTGCCGGCGGCTCGGATCTGCAGCTTCTCTCGCATTCGAAGCGGCATTGGCAGGGCACGAGGAGGTAATCTGAGTTCCATTCCTTTCCTCTGCCGGAGGGAATTCCTCGAGGGGCGGCCTAGCGGAGTGACTCTTCAAGCATCGTTGATGCATCGGTCTTCTGGTCACGATACTTGACGATGACGGGCGCATACAACGACAACTGGTGTTTGACGGCAAATTCACCGGTCACGGGGCGTGAACCCGGAACCACCACAGCGCCGGATGGAATCGTCAGCGGAGCGCCGGCGGTCTTCCGATAAATCTGATTCCGCGCCACGTCGTACACGGCCGTTCCGCCGGTGAGGATCACGCCGGGAGCGAGTACCGCACGGGACTGCACGAGCACACCTTCATAGACACCGCAATTGCCGCCAATGAAGGCGTCATCTTCGACGACGACCGGCAGTGCCCCGGGGGGTTCCAGCACGCCTCCGATCTGCGCTGCGGCCGACAAATGCACGCGCTTTCCAATTTGAGCGCACGATCCGACCAGTGCATGAGAATCCACCATCGAGCCCTCGTCGATAAAGGCGCCGATATTAATGAACATCGGCGGCATACAGATGACATTTCGTGCAACATAGGCGCCATCGCGAATCGTCGATCCGCCAGGCACAACGCGAACTCCGTCGCCGGCACCGAGTGGTTTTGCCGGAAGTGTATCTTTATCGAAAAAATGAAATTCATCGGAAACCGAACGGTCTTCCACAACACCAATTCTGAAGGCCAGCAAGATGCCGCGTTTGACCCAGAGATTGGTTTTCCAACCGCTCGATGTCTTTTCAGCGGCGCGGAACTCGCCCCGATTGAGACCCGCCCGCAATTCCTGAATGACGGCGAGTCCCTCTCGGCGTGCTTCCTGTGCAGGCAGGTTCGAGAGCCGTTCAATCTCGTCTGGTAAATTCATCTTACAGAGGGTCGCCGGCTGACAGTTTGCAACAGCCCGAGCGTTTCTATCACCTTCAAGAGTTTCTCGCGATTCGATTCGCTGATCTTCACCAGCGGTAGCCGGTACGTCTCTTCGATCATTCCCATCGCCGCCAGAGCGGCCTTTACCGGAATCGGATTCGATTCGATAAAGTTTGCATTCATCAAAGGCAACAGCTTGTAATGGAGCTCCCGCGCCCGCTGGATATCCGATTCGAGGGCTGCGTTGATCAAAGCGCTCATCATTGCGGGGGCTTCATTGGAAATAACGGAGACGACGCCATCACCTCCCAGCAGCACAACTGCGAGGGACAGAGCATCGTCGCCACTCAGCACTCGAAAATGGCTCGGGGCATCGCGAATGATATCCATGATCTGGGCGAGATTTCCCGAAGCCTCCTTCACCGCGACGATATTCGGAATTTCGGCGAGCCGAAGCATCGTTTTGGCTTCGATATTTCCACCCGTTCGTCCGGGCACATTGTAAACAATGATTGGAATATCTTCAGCTTCAGCAATCGCCTTGAAGTGTTCGAAGTAGCCCTGCTGTGTCGGTTTATTGTAATAGGGACCGACGGACAGAACGCCGTCTGCGCCCAGTTTCTTTGCTCGTTTCGTCGCGTCAATGGCTTTAGCAGTCGAATTGCTTCCAGCGCCGGCAATCACAGGCGCCCGGCCGCGAGACTGTTCGACGGTGATCCGAACAACACGATCCGTTTCTTCGGAATTGAGCGTTGCACCTTCGCCGGTTGTGCCGCACGGCAAGAGCATGTCAACGCCGCCATCGATCTGGAAATCAACAAAGCGGCGTAATGCCTTCTCGTCCACGGAGCCATCGGACTTGAACGGCGTGATCATCGCCGTTCCCGTGCCCTGAAATCGCTTCTTTGTCATAGGTTCTCCTCTAACCGGTGATCATAGAGCGCCGCTACAGTCACTCGGCGCCCTACAAATCGACATCATCCATTGTATAGACGCCTTTACGTCCGCGCAGCCACCGTGCTGCTGCCAGCGCGCCCAATGCAAAGCCGCGGCGGCTCTTTGCAGTATGCCGCAGGTCGATCGAGTCGGATTCGGAATCAAAGCCTACAGTATGCGTACCGGGAAAGAAACCTGCACGAGTGGACGTAACGTGGAGCATGTCCGGATTAATTTTTCCGTCGGATGGTCTTGCCAGAGTCTCTTTTTTCCGATCGATATTCTCGGTCAATATACGTGCCAGAGTAAACGCAGTTCCGCTGGGGCTATCCGCCTTCTGGCGATGATGTATTTCGTGGATGTATGGATCATAGTCTGCGGACCTGTTCATCAGAACGGCAGCCTGCCTCACAATGCGGAAAAAAATATTCATACCCAACGAAAAATTCGAGGAGTATAAGAGCCCGGATTCCTTCACGACGGCTTTGATTTCCGGCAAATGTTGATACCAGCCCGTGGTCCCGACGACGATATCGCGGCACGCTTCAATAGCAGCGCGGATATTTTGAACGACAGCATCGGGCGTCGAAAATTCAATGCAAATATCCACATCGGCCAGCGCTTCCGGCGTCACGGTACGGTCCCACTCGAAGACTCGAGTTATGCTTTCTCCTTGCTCGCGCGCGGCCGAATCGATCTCGCGTCCCATTTTGCCGAATCCGATTAAGGCTATCTTCATAGGAGAAGTTTTCTGACAAGCCTTTCGTAAAGATCAGCGCCCTCCATCAGTTCGCTCTTCCTGATCTTTTCGCCGGGCGTATGCGCGTCCAGAATCGAGCCAGGACCAGCGAGCAGCCGCTTGCCTAAATGTTGGAGATGCGGCACGTCGCTGCCAAACGACACGACGGTCGTCGGAAAGCCTTCGACAACGTGCGTGATTTGAGGATCCGAAGCGCCGATGACCTCCATAGTAGCTCGTTTAGCTACAATTCGACGCATCTTCTCTTCAACCCGCGCGCGAGGCTCAACCGTTCGAATCATGATCGTGGCTCGGGCCTCGGCGGGCACGACGTTAGCCGCTACACCTCCGTCAAAGGTGCCCGTGTTGAATGTGCCTTTGCCGAATGAGGGATCGTCGCCCCAGTCCGCGCCTTCACAATCCTTCAGGACTGCGAAAAGATTCTGAATTGCGGACACGCCGAATTCCGGATAGCCCGAGTGTGATGCACGGCCGGCAACGTTCAGTTGGACCATGAACGTGCCTTTTTGCGCACTCGCAAGTCTGTTCTCCGTGGGTTCACCGACGATGACGAATTCGGTGTTCCACTTCAGCATATTCGCCGTTTTGGCCCCAATGCTGTCGGTCTCTTCGCCCACCACAAACAGGTAGCCGAAATTAACGGTGCCCGAGGCGCGCAGCCTGCCGCCCGCCTCCAGCATAGCGGCGATGATGCCTTTCGTGTCGCAGGCGCCGCGGCCATAAAGGAAATTGTCGTCCTCGCGCACGGGTATTGTTGGGGGAGGCGGAGGAACCGTATCGATATGTGTGCAGAATATGACACGCGGATCACCCGCAAACGCCAGCACATTGAAGCGGTCACCGGTCACATTCTGCCGTTCGACGCTATAATTCAAAGACGCAAGATGGGCCAGCATAAATTCTCCCAATTTAGCTTCGGTTCCAGTAACCGATGGTATCGCCATCAGCTGCTTTGTTAGCTCGAATGGATTCATGGTGACTAAACATTCCCCTCCTCGCAGAGGAGGGGAATATTCCCGTTCACGCCTATAATACAGACGATGGGACTGAGTGAAGCCGAATTTCGGACTTATTGCGACGCCGCGCTCGACCGTCTAAACCGCGCGCTCGATATTGTCGCGGAGCGTTACGACGCAGAGATTCTCTTTCAGAACGGTGTTCTTTCGATTGCAACTGAAGAACCGAACCCGGGTAAGATTGTGATTAGTCCGCAGACGCCGACGCGGCAGATTTGGATCTCCGCCCAGTCGACAAGCTTCAAACTCGACTGGTCGGGCTCCTCATTTGTACTTCCATCCACCGGTGAAACATTAAATCAGCTTTTGGGCCGTCTACTGGGCGCGCAGCTAGGCGTGCCGCCTATTGCACTAACGTAACCAGAGACGTTTATGATGATGCGGTTAACGTGGCTGCTGGCGATCGTCGCTGCCGGAATGACCTTCGGAAGCTCTCTCGAACAACGGACGATTGACGATTACTTCAATGACTTCACTTCCGGATGGGTGCGTAGTAGTCCGAATCTGGCTATTGCCACGCGTTACTTCACCGGCGCTGAACAGGACCGGCTCGAGCAGCAGCTCTCGCCGGAAACTCTCGAATACCGCCGAGCTCGAATCCAACTTGCAAAGCAAGGTCTGGCGGGATTGAAGCAATTCGATCGCAGGGCGATGACGCCGATCCAAAGGATCTCCGCAGAGCTGATGCAATGGCAGCTGGAAACAATGGCGGAAGGAGAACCGTTCCTTGATTACTTGTTTCCTCTTGAACAATTCGGTGGAACGAACGTCAACCTGGTGAACACGCTCACGGTCAATCACCCCATTCGCACCGAAAAGGATGCGACCAACTATGTCGCGCGCCTGTCGCAAGTCGGGACGCGCATGAACGAGGCAGTCGCGGACGCGCAGCGGCTCATTGACAACGGACTGTTTCCACCGAGATTCATTCTACAGGCGACCATTACGCAGCTGCAGCAATTCATCGCGTCCACGCCCGGCCAAAATCCTTTCGTTGCGACTTTTGCCGAACGAATGATGCTGGTTAAAGAGATCCCCAGCGGTGTACGTGAAAAGCTACACGCTCAAGCCGAACAGGTAGTGAGCGATCGGGTATATCCGGCGTGGCGGAATGCAATCGCTGCCCTCGAACGGGTCCTGCCGCGCGCGAAAGACGATGCCGGCCTGTGGCGTTTCAAAGACGGAGCGAAGGCGTATGCTTATTTTCTGAAACGGTATACCACCACGGGCCTCAGTCCGGATCAGATTCATGAGATCGGATTGCAGCAGGTCGCACGCATCGAAAAAGAAATGGATAGCATCTTTCGCCGGCTTGGACGCACGGCAGGATCGGTAAGAGATCGTATTGAGAAACTCAAAGATGACCTCCGCTACCCGGAGACCGGGGACGGGCGCAAAACGATAATGGCCGACGTCGAACAAATCCTCCACGATTCCGAACGGCGGTCGGCATTACTTTTTGATCAGACACCAAAGGCTCCGGTCGTTGCTCAACCCTATCCCCGTTTCCGCGAAGCCAACGCGGCAGCCAGTTACAACACCCCGGCCCCGGACGGATCGCGGCCGGGTACTTTTCAGATCCCGCTCCGGCACGAGCGCATGACAAAGTTCGGTCTGCGCTCGCTCGTATACCACGAAACTGTTCCCGGCCATCATTTCCAGCTTGCCCTCGAAATGGAAAACAAGAACTTGCCGCGCTTCCGGCAGATTCGGGCATTTGGCGGGATTCCTGCGCTGAGCGAGGGATGGGCTCTCTATGCCGAGCGGCTGGCGGCCGAGTCCGGCTGGTATGAGAACGATCCGGAAGGCTTGCTCGGTCAACTCGACGCTGAATTGTTTCGCGCACGCCGTCTCGTTGTCGACACCGGTATTCACGCAAAGCATTGGACGCGGCAGCAGGCGATCGATTATGGCATCGAGCCCAGCGAGGTGGAGCGTTACGTCGTGTATCCCGGCCAGGCCTGCGCATATATGTTGGGTGAGCTGAAAATCATTGAGCTCCGTCAGAAAGCACAAAAGACGCTTCGCGGGAATTTCTCATTGCAACAATTCCACAATATCGTCCTTGGCGCCGGAACTCTGCCTTTGGATCTTCTTCAACGCCAGGTGGATTCGTATCTCCGTACACGCTGAGCGGTGAAATCGCGTTGATTGACGCCAACCGTGTTGGCATAGGCGCAGCCTCACTCTTTAGCGATCTGAGGCCGTACTGTGCGGAATGACTACTTCTTGGCTGGGGCGGATTTGCTGTCGGTCTTTGGCGGTACGATCTGTACGTCGTGCAAAGTTCGGAAGTCGCCATCGTAGACTTTCGCCGTAATCTCGTCGCCAACCTTCACGCGTTTCAAGACATCCTCCTTGTCCGGCACATACACCATAGTCATGGCGTCCATCCAGCCCTCAACCTTCTGGCCGTTCACCGTAAATGTCCTGGCATTCACGTCGATTTTTTCGATCTTTCCACGAAATGTGTGCTCTTTCTTTGCGCCAGCGGCACTATTTTTGTTCTGCTGCGCGTAGCCGCAAGAGAGAAGCAAGCCCACGGTTATTCCAATCAACAGCAGGAATCGAACATATCTCATCTCGTCCTCCAGAGGCACTTACTCTATCGAAATATCGATAAAAGCGCCAGGCCGCGATCCGTATAAAAGTGTTTAGATCATTGCCACAGATACGCATTAAAGTGTATAAGACTGCTGATGGTTGCTGCTGTCTTCTGGTTGCTGGCCGCCGCCCAGGCGTCGCAAGCGCGGCCTCGTCGGTGAGATCGTCGATCCCTCGGGCAGAGCTGTGCCGCACGCGACGGTTACGCTGCTGAACCTCGAAACGAACGCTTTCTTTAGTTCCGCTTCCGGGCAGGACGGGCGCTATCTATTCAACGAAGTACGGCCGGGACGCTACAGCGTTACAGTTGAGGCTGACGGTTTTCAGAAAATCATCCAGCCCGCCGTTACACTCGCGGCCGGTGAGCGTATTCGTCTCGACTTCTCGCTCACGATCGGCTCCATCGAGGAGAGCTTGACGATCAGGGCCGACGCGCCCCTTTTGCGTACCGAATCCGCCGATCTTGGGCACGTCATCGATCAGCGGAGAATCGTCGATTTGCCGCTGAACGGGCGCTCCTTCATTTCCCTGGCGGGCCTGGTTCCAGGTGTTGCACTACCTTCCGGTTCCGCTTTTCCCCGGATCAATGGAGGACGTCCGCGAACGAACGAATATCTGTTCGATGGCGTTACGGTTTTGCAGCCGGAACCAGGACAAGTTACGTTCATGCCGGTCGTGGACGCGATCCAGGAATTCAAAATCGAAACGAATGGCGCACCGGCTGAGAGGGGACGCTTCAATGGGGGAGTCGTCAATCTCACGACAAAATCTGGAACGAACGAGTTTCACGGCACCGCGTTCGAATTCTTGCGTAACGAAGCGTTAAATGCGAGGAACCTGTTCGCCCCTCCGAGAGCATCGTCCCCGGGCAAACCGTTATTTCGCAGAAATCAATTCGGATTCGTTCTTGGCGGGCCGATCGTGCACGACAAGACATTCTTTTTCGTGGATTACCAGGGAAGCCGCCAGACTATTGCTCGCGTCCGCACTTCTACGGTACCGACGGCGCTTCAACGCCAAGGTATTTTCACCGAAACTGTCGCGGGTTTCGTGCCTGAAATTCTCGATCCTGCTACACGCCGGCCGCTTTCCAACAACATTATTCCGGAAAACAGAATGGATCCCACCGCCATTTCTCTTCTCTCTCGATATCCGTTGCCTACGTCGGGCGGCACGGCCAACAACTATCGCCGGATTGGAAACGAGACAGACAATCAGGATCAGTACGACATACGCGTTGATCACCGGTTGGGTGCGATGAATTCTCTATTCCTCCGGTACTCATCCCTGACTGACAATGCCGATCCGGTGACGCCCCTCCCTGATGGGAGTGGAACTCTGGCTTCGGGAATTCTCGGGCGGACACGCACCGCGGGACAGTCGCTGGCTTCGAACTTTCTTCACGTGCTCACTCCCTCCGTCCGCGGGCTCACATCCAGGAGTACTTTGTTCAAGACGACTGGAAGGCTTCGCGGCGGCTCAATATCAACGCAGGCGTTCGTCACACGTTGAATTTTCCATCGACGGAAGCGGAAAACCAGGGTGCGGTGTTCAACCTGGCTACCCAGAAGCTTCAATATCTCGGTCGGGGCGGATTTTCGCGTTCCGCCCGAATACTGCACAAGATGAATTGGGGTCCCAGGCTCGGACTCACTTACCGTATCGCCAACGATACGGTGATCCGGAGCGGTTACGGATTGATTTGGATTGAGCAGGCCGGTATCACTACTCCTTTTACGAATCCGCAATTCCCTTTTATTCAGACTGTAACGCAGCGATCGTTGGACAACAGCACACCTGCGTTTGTGCTCTCCGGCGGGCCGTCTGTAGCGGTAAAACCTCTAGATGCCGACGTGGGACTAGGTCAAGGTATTTTCACTGTCGATCGAAAGTTGGGATCCGGCTATGCCCAGCAGTGGAATCTTTCGATTCAACGGGGGATCGGAACAAACGTCCTGATCGAAGTGGCATATGCCGGATCGAAATTGACGCATCTTGGAATCCCCGATACGAACGTCAACCAGCTCACCGCGGACCAACTGCGGCTGGGCGCGTCACTTCTGGAGCGGTTCCGAATCCGTTCTTCGGTGTCATCGACAGAGTTTCTTCACTCGGGGATCCGACCATTACGCGATCCCAACTCCTGAAACCATTTCCCCGATTCACTACCGTGAGCTTCTTCCGAAACAACGTCGGCAACGCGAATTACCACGCTTTTCAAGTAAAGTTCGAGAAGCGTCTCTCACATGGTCTGGCTATTCTGACGAGTTACACACGATCCAAACTCATCGACGAAGCATCTTCCGTATTTGATGCGGCGATCCTGACTGGTCCCGTCGCCGACTTTCCTGTTGCCGACAGTTTCAACAGGAAGCTGGAACGCGACGTCTCCACCGGCGACATCCCGAGCGTTCTTGCAACGAGCGTTACCTATGAATTGCCCGGGCGAGGTCCTGTGCTTCGTGGATGGCAATTGGCGGCAATCCTGACATTGCAATCAGGCATGCCGCTGGCCGTCACTCAGAACACCAATTTCAATGCATTTGCCGGATTCGGCACCCAGAGGCCGAACCGGTTGCGCGATCCCAATCTGCCGAACGGCCAACGCACAACGAGCCGGTACTTTGATACGGATGCTTTTGTTGTCGCGCCGCAATTCACGATTGGCAACACTTCGCGTAACCCGATTCGCGGACCGGGTTTTCAAGATATCGACATTGCTCTGATCAAGCGCTGTAAGCTCAAAGAAAGATACACCGTCGAAGTCCGCGCTGAGGTATTCAATCTGTCGAACACGCCGCCGCGGGGATCTCCAAATACGGTGCTCGGATCACCCGGCTTTGGATCGATCACATTCGCTGGAGATCCGCGCGTGATCCAACTTGCAGCGAAGATGCACTTTTAAGATTTCTTCTTAACCGAAGCGGTTCCGATCATGACCTCCGTTGCCTTGATCAAGGCGTAGGCTTGCATGCCTTTTTTGAGACGAAGCTCTTCGGAGGATTGGCGCGTGATAATGGATGTCACATACTGGCCGCCGATATCGAGAGTAACTTGGGACAACAACCCTTCGGATTTCAGATCCACGATGGTTCCCATCAATTTGTTCCTGCCGCTGATGGATTGAGGGTTATTATGCCGCGGCTTTGAGCGGGTCAGCCGATCGATCTCGCTACGTTCGATGCGGTGGTGCCCGCCCGGAGTCTTGATCGACTGCAACTTCCCCCGGTAGATCCATTGTTTCAATGTGGGATAGCTGATGTTCAAGATTTCCGCCGCGTCGCGCAGCTTGAGCAATTCCATCGCACGCCATTGTACGCGACTATGGTAAGTTCTCGATAATGTCGACCACGATTGCAGCACGCACCTCTCACCCGCCGGGGCTATACGTGCTGTTCTTCACGGAGATGTGGGAACGTTACAGCTTCTATTCGATGATGGCGATTCTATCGTTGTACATGAACGAGGCGTTGCATTTCGACATTGCGCAGGTTGGGCGCGTCTATGGTCTGTACACGGCGGGGGTGTATTTCCTGCCCCTCGCCGGTGGGCTGCTGGCCGACCGCCTGCTCGGTTTTAATCGTGCGATCATCATCGGCGGTGTCCTCATGATGTTCGGGCACATCGTGCTGGGCATCGAATTGATGCCATTCTTCTATTCGGGCCTCATCCTACTTGCATGCGGCAGCGGGCTATTAAAGCCAAACGTATCCACTATCGTGGGTAATTTGTACAGGAGCCGGCCCGAGTTGCGTGATCAAGGATTCAACATTTTCTATGTGGGCATCAACCTCGGGGCCTTTGTGTCGCCACTCACGGTGTCCTGGCTGCGCACGAATTACGGCTGGAGCATAGCGTTCATGTCGGCGGCGGTTGCGATGCTGTTCTCGCTGGTGACCTTCATCGGGTTCAACCGTCACGTGGCGGAAGCGGCCACAAAAGTGGACAAGACGTCAACTGAAGCGCGCACCATCGCGCCAGCTGAAGCGCGGTCGCGCGTCATCACACTTCTGGCGGTCTTCACCATCTCGACAGCCTTTTGGCTGGCGTTCTACCAAATCTTCTATACGTTCACATTCTGGGCTCGCGACAACACGGCGACGACAATCGCGCCGGAGCGGTTTCAGGTGTTCGAACCGCTCGGCGTCATCGCGCTTTCGCCTGTGCTTGTTGCTGTTTGGATGTGGTTGCAGCGCCGCAATGCGGAACCGTCTACGCCGGTCAAAATGCTGCTTGGAGTCGTGCTCTGCGCCGGCGCCTTCGGCATGCTTGGTTATGCCGGAACCATCGGCGGCGACACGGGTCGGGTCTCGCCGCTGTGGCTCATCGCGGCGAACGTTATTATCGCGCTCGGTGAAATCGCTCTGAGTCCGATGGGCCTGTCGCTTGTCAACAGTATCGCCCCGCCCCGCAGCCGAGGACTGATGATGGGCGGCTGGTTTGTGAGCCTTGCGCTCGGCGGCTACCTGTCCGGCTACATCGGCGCATACTGGGATCGGATGCCCCACAGCCGTTTTTTTACAATGGTGGCGTTTATCCTGGTTGGCACGGCGATACCCTTGAGCCTGATGGCGCCTCAAATAAAGCGAACGATCCGCCGCGCCGAAGCTGAAGAACGGGTTGCGGCACAATAACTCTTAATAAGTCTCAGTCCTTCGCCTTCACCAACCACACGGTAACGAATATTCCCAGGATCAGCTGAATCCCATCGAAGACCGTGTACGTGGCGTGGAGGAGTCCGAACGTCCGGAGGCCGGCGGGCGGTGGATCCCGCGGGACGAAGTCGATCGAACGTCCGATAGATACGATGAGTGGCGCGATCAAAGCTGTAAGGAACAACGCGATCGCGAGCATTCCAAGAATGCCCCATTTCGGCCTGTTCGCGGCGGGGAGCTTGATCACGAACCACAACGCGACGATTCCGACGGCAAGTTGGACCACATTCCAATATTGAAAATAGACTCGATTCAGCTCCGATGATAAGTATCGCAGCAGCTCGCGTGTTGCGTCGTGGCCGAGCTTCGCGACATCAGCTGCGAATGCGGGATTCGGTTTCGCGTCGAGTAGGCGGTCGATCGTGAAAAAATTTTCCGTCGCGACGACGGCAACCGCGAACGTGCCGGTGAGCCAAACCGCCACGCAGAAAATCGCCAAGGACCGTGCGGTTCCAATTTGCAATTCATTTCCTCCGGACAAATCCCTTCGCTGTGAGGTGAAATCCTTCAGGCAGCGCCTCTTCGATTTTGGGCCTGAAGCCCTTCACCGGCCACTCGCGATCTGCGAGCATCTCCGCAATCCTGATTCGAATTCGCGGGCGGTCGTTGGCCGCCAGGAACGCTTCCAGCAGCGGTTCGCGAACCTGCTCGCCGGCTTCGGAAATGGCTTCGATGGCGGAAATCCGGACGTCATCGTCGTCGTCCGACAGGAACTGGCGCAGCACATTCGCAATTTCGGGTGTCACGCGGCCACGCATGGCGCGGATCAAATCGGCTTTGTGTTCCGGTGGTGTGAACTCACTTGCGGCAGCAACCTTCTCGAGTATCTCCACTAACTTCGGAACCAATTCCTGATGTGGAAGGATTTCGGACAGAGCCTGTACGGGCCATTCGACATTGTGGTGGCTGCTGAGAAACCGGAGGATCGGCTGAACCGCGTCATTGCACTTTTCGACGAGCATCCGGACGACCATACGCTTCTCTTCCACGTCTTGGGTGATGACATTGCTCGAAATTGTAAAGCGCTTCAACAACGCGTATAAAGATTCCGGTGTGCCCCACTCTGCCAGTTTTTCTGCGGCTTCGATTCGTGGACCATTTTCCCCCCCGGGCTCCGTCAGGCGTTTCACCAGCTTCTCGATCTGTTTCTGGGATGGCGCCGAGCCACGTTTTAGAAAATCGAACAAATGCTACTTCCCCATTTCCACCAGCGTAAAGGGATCCACCCTCGCACCCTGCACCCGCACTCCCCAATGGAGATGCGGCCCAGTAACCCGTCCCGTCGCGCCTGCCAGTCCAAGAAGCTGTCCATTCGAAACGACATCACCGCGCTTCACATCGATTCGCGAAAGGTGGGCGTAGAGGGAATACACGCCCAAACCGTGATCGAGAATGACGGTGTTCCCCGTGAAGAAAAGACTCTTCGCCAAGGCGACGCGGCCGCGATTCGTCGCATGGATGGGTGTTCCCGTACTTGCGTGCAGATCGGCGCCCGCGTGTGGAGCCCGCGGTTGTCCGTTGAAAATGCGACGGTGACCGAAGTTTGTCCCGCTTTCACCAGGAATTGGAACACTGAAGGGCTCATTCCAGAACATTTCGGTGCTAATGGCCGAGAAAATGGCTTCAGTCTCCCTTGCTTCGCGGTTTGCGCGGGTGAGGTCAGGCTTGCTGAGCTCTACGTATTTTTCATCGACTTTGAGTTCGGTCGTGGGATATTTCTTCGGTTCAACTTCGATCACTGCCTCACGTTTTTCGATCCGCCCATCGTTCAGTGTAAAGAACACAGGCGTGACGTGTTTGCCGGGTTTCGCGTCGAGGTCCACGCCAAGAATCGTTATCCAGCGGTCTTGGACGTGAAACGCCGGCACCTTCTTGTTTTCCCAGTCAATCTCGATGGATTTCAGCTCAGGCTCGTCCGGAAACGTCATTTGCACGGCGCTCCCTTGATTCGCGGAAAAGATCAGCGATAGCAACAGGACGATCACACTCACTCCTATCTTGTTGAGCTCGTGAACCGAAATTTCCCCAGTTGCACGGCCGGAACGCTAACGGCGCCGCCGAATCCTGATCGAAGCACGCGCGTCGTTTCTCCAATGGCTTGCGTATATTTCAATCCTTCAACGTAGGACTGCGTAAAACGCAGCGACTTGATTGGGTGCGCGATTTCACCGTTACGAATAACAAAGGTACCATCCCGCGTCATACCAGTGACGACGGCATCGCGAGGATGGACCGTCCGGGTATACCAGAATCGCGTGATATATAAGCCGAATTTGGTCGTTTTGATCATCGTTTCCAATGACGTCGATCCGGGTCTCAGAAACAGATTCATCGGCGCAGGACCGAACCGGCCCTGCGGAGATGGCGGCGTGGCATGCCCGGTCGATTGTTTTCCATCTTCACGTCCTGCCGTGAATGAATCATAAACGGGGGACACAGCGATGCCGGAAGCAACGATCGGCGCAACCTTTTTGGGAACACCCTCGAAATCGAAAGGCCACGGTATACCGGCGACGTTGGTGCCGTCATCAACGATGTTTACGCTGTCTGCCATGATGCGTTCGCCAATCCGGCCATTCATCCATGAACGTCCTTCCTGCACGGCAAGAGCACCCATGCCGTCATATGCCAGCATTTCGAGAAGGTCGGCTGTCGCGTAGGGTTCCAGGACAACGCTATATTCACCGGGCTCGAAATCGACAGGATCGGCTCCCATTTTCACTTTTGAAATCGCCTCATCGGCAAGCGCTTCCGCTTCGATAGCGGCTAAGTGCCAGCCCGTACGTTGAGCCCATCCGGATGAATTCGGACCCATGATGACGGTCGATTCGTCCGCCAGCGTGAGCCGGTGCTCCGCAAAAACTCCATTGGAATTGGCGACTCCGACATTCAATGAGGAAGTTGTCATGGATCCAGCCGCGGCACATCCTGCTTGGGCTGCCTTCCGGCAGATAATTCCTACACTGGCCGCGCGTTGTTCGGGCGTACATTCGGCAACGGCGCCGTCGAATGATTCGACGGGAGTAATCACCTGCGATCGCGGTAAACCTTTGAATTGGGGATTCGGAGGTTGCAGCTTCGCAACGTTGGAAGCGCGAATCGCCAATTCACGGAGACTTTCCGGCCTGAGATCATTGGAAATGGCAATGCCGATTTTTGTTGCGATGACCGACCGGACGGTAATCTGAACGTTTTTCTCGGTCACGTTTTGATGGATGCAGTTATTCGCAAACCGAGTGAGGCTTTCGTTTTCCTCGAAGCCAAGAACTTCGGTTTCGTCCGCGGACGAAGCACTCATTACAACGTCGGCGATTTGCCTGAAGTTCATCGGAATACGCCAACTTTCACATTGCGGAAACGTGCGGGGGATGCGCCATGTCCGGTGCCCATCGTTTGCATCGGTTCTCCTTTACCACAGTTGGGCGTTCCCCAGAGCCGCCAGTGGCGGCTATTTCCGATTGCATCACAAGATTTCCAGAAGTCGGGTGTGATTCCCGCATACGTACAGTTCTTCAGCAACCGGACGCGCTTGCCGCCTTTGATCTCGTATCCGATCTCGGTGCCGAACTGAAAATTCAGGCGCATGTCGTCGATACTCCAGGATCGATTCGTTTCCATGAAAATACCGTCATCGGTATCCGCGATGATATCGTCCAGTTCCCATGTGCCGGGTTCAAGCGACACGTTCGTCATACGAATCAAAGGTAACCGGTTCCAACCGTCGGCTCGCATGCAACCGTTGCTCTCCAGAGCAAGCGTCGATGCTGTTTCCCGCGACATCAGGTAACCGACGAACTCCCCGTCTCGGACCAGCGGCGTGCTCGACGCGGGCACTCCTTCATCGTCCCATCCAAATGTGCCGAGTCCCGTGGGCCGAACGCTGTCAGCCGTTAAATTGACGATGTCGGACCCGTACCGAAAATTGTTGCGCTTTTCGATGGTTAAGAAACTACGTCCCGCGAAGGCCGCTTCGGTGCCGAAGACACGGTCCAGTTCGGTTGGATGGCCGCACGATTCGTGGATTTGAAGTGCGACTTGCGAGCTGTCGAGAACGAGCGTCGTGTCCTTCCTCGGACATACCTCGGCCGAGAGCAATGCGGCGGCCTCGGCCGCGACACGTTCGGCGTTCCCAACCAGGTCGGCATCGGTGACGTACTCCCAGCCGCCGGTGCCTTGATAGCGGAAAGAATTCGGATGGGAGCGAGTCTGCACCTCGGTGTCGCTGACGGCTGTTGCCGCAACCGCACCACCACTCTCGTAAAGGATCTGTTCGACGAAGGCGCCTTCCGTATTCGAAAAGAATTTGTGATTGCGTACCGCGATGGCATTGGCTTCGGAAACCCTCACGCCAGAATTCCGGCGAAGGATTTCGTCGGCGCGGAAAAGCAGATCAAGTTTTTGTTCCAGAGAGATGGAAAACGGATCGACTTCGATCGGAGTTGTGTATTGTCCGGTGCTCCGAACAGGACTCCCCAGATCCACGGGCGGGCCCGGAACCCTGGCGCTGGCCATCGCAATCTGAACCGCAAGTGTCGCTACACGCTCGATTTCGGCCTTTGCGACAAACGCGCTGGACGCAAATCCCCAGGAATTGCCGACGAGAACGCGAATGCCGAATCCCTGGCTGTATTGATCACCGATACCATCAACATTTCCATTTTTCACACTAACGACCTGCTGCCGATGATCGATGATGCGGATGTCCGCGTACCGCGCGCCCTTTGCCGTAGCGACGTTCAGAGCGTGTGACGTGAAGTCCTTCATTTTCCCATTCTAGTTGATCTCGAACGTCTGACGATACGCCGGGATTTCAACGCCCCACCCCTTGTGTGAAATAGCAATGTGATCTTTCATTGCTGCTGCGGCCACAGGTTCTCCATGCACAAGAAATGTCGTTCGCGGAGCGCGCTTGAAACCGGCCAACCAGCGAAGAATTTCGCTGTAATCTCCATGGGCCGAGAAACTGTCGATCACATGAACCGAAGCGCGAACCGGATAATCGACGCCGAAGATCCGAATCTGCCGGGCGCCTTCGGAAATCAGCCTGCCTCGTGTGCCAAACGCCTGGAATCCGACGAACACGACCGAATTTCGCTCGTCCGGCAAGCGCTGTATCAAGTGATGGAGAATGCGCCCACCCGTCGCCATTCCATTTGCGGAAATAATAATGGAGGGAAAACGATGTTCATTGATCGCTTTGGATTCTTCCACACTTCTGGCGAAGTGAACCCGCTGTGTATAGAGCGGATTCCGTCCATCCTTTTCTAGTTGAGCCATCTCGAGATCGTGCTCCTCGACGTGCTTGCGGAAGACATCAACCGCATCCACTGCCATCGGGCTATCGACGTAGACCGGTAGAATTGGGATTTTGTTTTCAACTTCGAGCTCACGCAGAATGTAGAGCAACTCTTGGGCACGCCCGATCGCGAATGACGGAATCAAAACCGTGCCGCCTCGTTTTGCTGTGGACACGACAACATCGCGAAGTTGGTCTTTGCCGATCGTTCCTTCGTTACCGGCGTGAAGGCGGTTCCCATACGTGGACTCCAGAATCAAGTAATCCGCAGCATCGACCGATGCGGGATCGAAAATAATCGGCTGGTCGTATCGACCGATATCACCGGTAAAGAGCACAGTCTTTTGCGTTTCGCCGCTGCCTTCGCGAAATCTGACAAATGCGGAACCCAGAATGTGGCCTGCGTGCATCATGTCAAACCCGAGGCTGCTGGAGAGAGATACCGCTTCTCCATACTTGACTGGCCGCAGCAGCTCGAGCGAAGCCATCGCATCGCGGACGGTGTATAGCGGCAATGCCGGTTTGTGCTTTGTCAGGTGATGCTTGTTTCGATAGTTGGCTTCTTCTTCCTGAAGGTGTCCGGCATCGGGCAACAAAATTCGGGCCAGGTCAACAGTCGCGGATGTTGCGAGGACGGGACCTTTATAACCCTGCGCGACGAACCGCGGCAGATAACCGGTGTGATCGATGTGCGCGTGTGTGAGTACGACCGCGTCGATCGATTTTGGATCGACCGGCGGCGCTTCCCAGTTCCTCAATCGCAGCTCTTTCGAACCCTGAAAAAGACCGCAATCAAGAAGAATCCGGCGGTCCTTCGTCTCCATCAGAAATTTGGAACCGGTGACGGTCTGAGTAGCGCCCAGAAAAGTAAGCTTCATAAAATCAGTTCCATACTGGATTATGTCGACTTGTGAGGCTGCGCGCTAGCGCTTGCGCTGTGCGGGAACCGGCCTCGTGGACTCGACATTATCCTCAGCGGGACTTGAAAAGGCTAGGATACGTGAGCGTCGTCCCTTCGGCCTTCACAAATTTGGTGAATGTGTGCTGCTCGATCTTTGTTGCCGTCAAGATGTGACCGACGCGATAGCTGCGAGCTAAGAGCGCATCCGATACGAGCTGGCGATGGCAACGCCAGAACACCGCCTCAGTACAGCAATAGACTGTCGTCTTTTCCTGTAGAAGCCGGATGAGTTCGTTGAGCGCTGCGTCGAATTCCTGTGTTTGCATGTAGTCCGCATAGCCGCGGAAAGCATCATTTCTCCATGCCGCATTCAGAACCGAGTCCCTGCGCGGCTTGCGCAAACCGCCGAGAGCTTTCAGGTGAACATATTCGATTCCGGCTCGCGGAAGCGCCACCTGCAGATGTTCAAGATTGAATTGCGGTGTGTGCTTCGAGCCCGGCAGTGTGCGAATATCCGCAAGCCGCCGGATCTTGTAACCTGACAGGATGGCGAGGGTCTCTTCCCATGTCCGGTTCGAGAAGCCCATGGAATAGACGTCGAAGTTCATCAATGCCGCTCTTTTAGTCCCGCTGAGGGATCATGCTGACGTCATCAAATACTCCGAGTGGTGATAGACAGAGCCCTCTGATTATCGGGAAACGTCACGTAAGCTGACCGCCCGGGACCTTATCAGAAAATTAGTTCGACTTTTGCTGCGCGATGAGTTGCGCGACGGGAGAATCTTTGCCAAGCGGTTCCACGAACAACGATTCGCAGGCGTGTCGGGCGAGGGAGGAGTTTGTCGGCAAATAAATCCTGATCAACGTCTCTTGGTGGGAAATGCAGTCGAGACGTATAAATCCCCGACTTTCTTCAACGATATTCCGAATGGCCTGAACCATGGCTCCGCCAAGGGGCATCGGGCCTGAATGATTTCCAGATATCTCGCATGCCGTGTATTTGAAGCTCAGCATGACGTACGGCACGTCGCCGTCGGCGGAGTCGCAACAGCAATTCAATGGAATGGTGGAACATGCCGTCTGTAACAGAATGTTCCCACCCGATCGCATTTCTTCTCGTGCCTTGACGAAAAGGCGGCCCACAATGTCCTCAATCCGCGTCGGGGAAATGACAACGGGAAACAAACCCGATGAACAGAACGACCGCACACGAATTTGCTCACCTAGAAGTGGCAGCAGCCTTTCGGCCGACTGTTTGATCAAAGCGTTGAGATCACAGTTTACCGGATCGAACACTCCCGGATATGGAAGGTTGCAGTTTTTCACGTCTGCGTTCGGCACGACGAATTCCTCCCTCGCCCTGGACGGAAACTAGCGATTAACGGCCATGCCGGTGGAAGGGCAATGGCAAAACTGTCTCTCCGCCGTCGGGCGCGATTTTGGATTCCAGTTCTTCGATCTGGATCTCAAGGTCGATTGTTTTTTGCGTCATGTCAGTTTGCATTTCAATTCTCTTTCTGAAGAAATGCCGGTTTCAATCAACTGGTTGTGGCATTTCTCGGCTGCTTCGGTCCTGGCATGGCGCTTACCATTAGCTCTGCACTGATTCCATTAGGCTAAATGGGGTTAGTACCCCTGTTTCACGTCAAAACTCTGACGCAGAGTCGGACGACACCGTCAGAAACTTGACGCAACGCGCCCCGCCAGATCATGCGTCTTCAGCAGAATTCCATCCAAGTGGAAACTCGGCCCACCTTTATGGTAACTACGACTTATCGGATGGCGACGATAAGTTTGTGAAAGGAAGGTCCGGATGCGCAAGCTTTACCGATTGCGTAGGGAGTCAGCTAAGCGTTGTTTCGTGATTCAGTGGACAGTACTTGAGATCGTACTGGCGAGCACTTTGAGTTGGCCTCGGTCGGTATTCGCTCAGTGGATCCGGTATCCGACCGTTGGGGTGCCTACTACCTCTGACGGCCGACCCAATTTGTCAGCCCCGGCACCGCGGACGTCTGACGGTAAGCCGGACTTCTCGGGCATCTGGCTGACCGGCAATCCCAACTGTCCACGGGGCCTCGACCCTGTCTCCCTGAATTGCGGGACCGAGCTGCCGATGGGTCGCGAAGGCATCAACTTTGGCGTGAGCCTGCCCGGGGGTCTGCCCTATCAGCCCTGGCTCGCAGACCTGGTGAAGAAACGAACCGCCGACGACGCGAAAGACGATCCGCACATCCGCTGTCTGCCAGACACGTTCCTACGCGCTTACAGCCTGCCACACCTGCTGAAGTTCGTGCACACGCCCACCCTGTTGGTCATGCTCGACGAGATGAATGCGAACTATCGACAAGTCTTCATCGACGGACGGCCGGTACCGGCGGACCCGACGCCTTCGTGGCAAGGCTACTCGACGGCGACATGGCAGGGCGACACCCTTGTCATCACGTCGAAAGGCTTCCGTGATGATATCTGGATCGACTGGAACGGCAGCGTGATTACGCAGGCGGCCACCGTAATCGAGCGAATCCGCCGCCCTGACTATGGGCACCTCGAAATAGAAGTGACGGTGGACGACCCAAAGGCTTACACGAAGCCGTGGGCCGTCACACTACGGCAACAGGTCGCTCTCAATACCGAACTTACGGACGAGATCTGCCTGGAAAACGAAAAGTTCGCGGAACGGGTGAAGTGAAGCGACCCTTAAAAATTCGTATTCGATCTTGATCGGCGCAGGCACGCAATGTACACTGACCACGTTAAAAAAGCAGAAAATTGATGTGCCGAAGCTGTGTTCACGGCTGGCATTTCAGGCATCCGACGCATCGAGTGAGGTTTTTCGTTCTCAATAATGTCGCCTCCCCTGGCCCTTATCACTGGATCCTGCGGATTAATCGGATCTGAAGTATGTGTCTACTTTCATCGGTTCGGATTTCGAATCACTGGGATCGACAACAATCAGCGTGCTGTATTTTTTGGCCCGGAAGGAGACACAAGGTGGGTTCTCAAGCGCCTCGTATCCGACATCGACACGTATAGTCACCATCATGTCGACATCCGCGATCGGGAAGCAATTCGACGCCTCATCTGTGAATTAAAGCCGGCAGTGATCATTCATACCGCGGCACAGCCTTCTCACGATCGGGCAGCCGACATCCCGTTTGACGATTTCGAAGTGAATGCCGTGGGAACCCTGAACCTGCTGGAAGCCGCGCGACACGTTTGCCCGGATTCGCCGTTCATCCACATGTCCACGAATAAAGTGTATGGTGATGCGCCCAACCGGGTGCGTCTGCGGGAGCTCGAAACGCGCTGGGACTTCGATGATCCGGAACTCGCACAGGGTATCCCAGAAACGTTTTCTATCGATCAATCCAAGCATTCATTATTCGGCGCTTCGAAGGCGGCCTCTGATTTACTTGTCCAGGAATATGGGCGTTACTTCGGAATGCCCACGTGCTGTCTACGCGCCGGTTGTCTGACTGGACCCAACCATTCGGGGGTGGAACTCCACGGTTTTCTCAGCTACTTGATCAAGTGCAATCTGCAGGGTCGCGAGTATAGGATCTGCGGGTACAAAGGAAAGCAGGTTCGCGACAATATTCATGCCGAAGATGTAGCGCGGTTCATGTATGAGTTTTACAAGGCGCCGCGGATAGCTGAAGTTTACAATCTAGGCGGCGGCAAGAGTAACTCCTGCTCGATTATCGAATCTTTTCGCATGATCGAAGAGATCACGGGCCGCCGGATGAAGTCACGATACATCGATCAAAACAGAATTGGCGACCATATCTGTTATTACAGCGACTTGCGCAAGATCAAGTCTCATTATCCGTCGTGGAGCGTTGCAAAAGACTTGCCGCACATTTTCGATGAGATCAGCTCGGCCTGGACGAGCCGGTCTATGGAGACCACCGCGTGAGAGTCCTGATCACCGGCGTTTGCGGTTTTGCCGGCAGCACTCTGGCCAGGTGTCTGCTCGAGCGTATGGACGACGTGTCCGTATGGGGTATCGACAACCTCATGCGGCCAGGATCTGAGACCAACCGCGGAGTCCTTAAACAGCTCGGCGTGACCGTTTTTCACGGCGATATCCGTAACGCGAGCGATTTTGAAGTAGTTCCGAACGTCGACTGGGTGATTGACGCGGCTGCAAATCCAAGCGTATTGGCGGGCATAAACGGTTCTGGAACGAGCCGGCAACTGTTTGAGCACAATCTCGCGAGCATGGTCAACATCCTGGAATACTGCAAAACCCACGGCGCCGGATTGTTGCTCCTGAGCACGAGCCGTGTGTACTCGATCAGCGCGTTGGCGCACCTCCCGCTGAAAACCGTGGACGGCGCTTTCTGTCTGGACTGTTCGAAGGTGTTGCCGCACGGAGTGTCCGCCTGTGGCATTGATCCAGGTTTCTCCACTGAAGCCCCCATTTCGCTCTACGGCGGCACGAAGCTGGCGTCGGAAATGCTCGTCCTGGAGTACGGGCTCGCGTTTGGGTTTCCAGTATGGATCAATCGTTGCGGTGTGCTGGCCGGCGCGGGCCAATTCGGAACACCCGATCAAGGAATCTTTTCATATTGGATTAATGCTCATCTTCAGCGCCGGCCGATGCGCTACATCGGATTTGGAGGAACGGGATACCAGGTGCGGGATGCGTTTCATCCTCGAGATCTTGCGGGCTTGCTGCACGCGCAAATTGTAACTGGGCGCAACGGAGGAAGACGGATCTACACCGTTGGAGGCGGCCCAGAAAATGCGATGTCACTGGCGCAACTCACTGCATGGTGCAATTCAAGATTCGGCAAACATCAGCCCCAAGCAGACGATCGCCCGCGAAAATATGATGTCCCGTGGATCGTTATGGATTCAACACATGCGACGAAGGAGTTTGAGTGGCGGCGCAGTGTTGACTTAATCACAATACTGGAAGAAATCTCCTGCCACGCACAGCGTAACCCCCGATGGCTGGAAGTGAGTGGACTATGAAAAAGAACCAACGTGAGTCCCTTGGCCAAGAACCGCTGCGAATGCTGTCCATAATCATTCCCGCCCGAAATGAGCAATCATGTATTGCTTCCACCGTGGAACATTTGTATGTCGAGCTTCGCATTCAGGGCATCGAGCACGAAATCGTTGTCGTCGATGACGGCAGCACGGACGAAACCTGGAGAGTACTCAATGCCACAGCGACGCGAGTACCGACGCTGCGGCCCATTCAAAATACAGGACAGCATGGCTTCGGCCGCGCTCTTTCCTTCGGTTTCGATCACATGCACGGCGATGCGGCCGTGATCATGATGGGTGATGAAAGCGATGACTGTCGCGACGTGGTGTCGTATTGGCAGCTTTTAAACGAAGGATGGGATGCTGTCTTCGGCTCTCGGTTCATTCGTGGCGGGGGCTTGATTGACTATCCGTTTCACAAATTGATTCTCAACCGCATGGCCAATTGGTTCTTGCGAATCTTGTTTCAAACGGGCGTTAACGACACCACCAACGCGTTTAAAGCCTATCGGCGCACGGTCATCGACGGGTGTCGTCCATTTCTGTCACCGCATTTCAATCTGACCATTGAACTTCCGCTGAAGACAATCGTTCGCGGTTATACGTACACGGTCACACCCATCACGTGGAGGAACCGGCGTACTGGGTTGTCTAAACTAAAAATAAAGGAAATGGGAAGCCGCTATCTTTTCATAGCGCTATATTGCTGGCTCGAAAAATACTTCAGCTGCGGAGATTACCGGAAGGAAGTCGTGAAAACCGAAACATCCGGCGTCACCGCCAGATCTGCGACAACCAGCGGATCGCGGTCATAAGGAAAGCTCCGATCGGTGACATCAAAGTTTCGTAATAGCCAGCACCGCTGTTCACATGTGGTCATCGGACTACGGTGTTGAACGCCAGCCTATTTTGGAATCGAGTGATCACGGAATGAGTCGAGCGCCGCATCCTGGCCTTCGGTCTTACTCTGTTCGAGAGCAGCCAGCAGCATCGAGGGAGTGAGTCCAGGAAAGAAGCGGCTCTCGGAAATTTCGCGGAATCTCTCACCGGTGAGTTCGTAGAATTGAACTTTCTTGCTGTCGTAGCGCCAGATTTCGGGAACTGAAAGCGCGGCATAGATCGGAAACTTGCTCAACGACTCGTTTGTGATATCGATCTCGACAACGATATCCGGGGGTGGATCGATTTCCAGATCAAGCCTGCGCTTGCCGATCACTCGAAGCGCATTTGCAGCGTAATAACCACAGTCCGGCTCCACTCCTCTTTGCAGCCGCTGTTGTTTCCATGTCGCCGCGCCGTAGTTTTGAACCTTGATTTTGTGTGCCTGCCCAAAAACGCGTACCAGAAGATCGATAAATCTCCCGTACTCCTCGTGCTCTGGTAGTGGACTCATGATTTCCAGCTTTCCTCGATCGTAAGTGACACGCAGGTGGGGCCGGTCCCGCAAGTCCTCCAGCAGCCGCTCGTATTCATCCCAACTGGTTTGCTGAATTATCAGAGTTGCACCTTCGGGCAGGTGCTCGATGGCATCCAGGTAATCTGCGGTGCGAGCACTCATGCTTGCATTATAGTTCGCTTTCTCTTTGTTTATGACCGCGCCAATTTTGCCGACTCTTCCCACAGCCGTTTCGCCGCCTCGTGGTCTTGTGCTTCTATCGACGAGGTTTTCGGCCGGCATTGATAGAAGTACTGGCCTGTCGTTCCAGAGACCTCTTTCGAGGATGCGAGAAATACAATAGTGTCGGCGCCGTTTTCCGGGGAGATGGCGAATTTCTTAGCAATCCGGAAGAGGAGGGATAGCGGCCCCTTGCTTTCGTCGCCAAAGCGGGTATTCACGAAACCGGGATGAAGGCAATTGACGGTGACGCCCGTGCCGCTCAACTGCCGCGCCAGTTCGCGCGTGAACAAAATATTGCATAGCTTCGAGCGCCCGTACGCGCGGAAGGGCTGATACCTGCGGGCTCCTTGCAGGTCCCCGAAGTCGATTTTCATCCCACGGTGGGCTTCCGAAGAGGTGTTGATCACACGAGCGGGAGCGGATGCGAGCAACCGTTGGCGTAATTGTTCGGTCACTACAAAATACGACATGTGATTGGTGGCGAACGTACGCTCCAATCCTTCGCCGGTCATTTCCCGTTTGCCGAATAACGCCCCGGCGTTATTGATCAAGACGTCGATCCGCGATTCCGCGGCTGCGATTTCGTCCCCCACGCGCTTCATTTCCTTAACGATGGAGAGGTCCGCGTAGTAGACGCGGTGATCAATTTCCGGCGCCGTCGCACTCAATCGCTTCAACGTTGCTTCTCCGCGAGTTCGACTGCGAGCGATGACGAGCATACGCGCTCCCATGGCGGCCAGTTTCTCCGCAGCTACTTTCCCAATGCCCGACGTCGCTCCGGTAATAACCACAACCTTGCCCTGCATACCGTCATTCTACTAGCGTGTTCCCCTACTCGCAGAGGGCGTTAACATACTTGACGCATCCACTGCGATTGTCCGTTGTAAGTTGAATTGTTGTGCGATGTTTAATGTACTTGTTGCGCTGTTAGGTGGTCGGATGATCGGATGTCCGGTTGCTGCCGCTCGATCGGCTCGATATCGTCATACCCGATCGCCTCGATCTGACCTCGAATGTAGTGCAGACTAAGCGGTGCGATGAACTAATCTAAAAGACTTAACCTTCCTTTACCGCGTACTCCGCTCTCTCCCTGGATTATTATGCATTCGTTTTAGAAATAGCAGTCAGGGGCTTATCTTGACGCCTGATCATGATCCGAAGAATGGACTGTTCGAGAAGGTGGAAGGTAGCGAACTCCTCCAGATTGAAGTAAAGCGAGTCCGCATCCTTATTTTCCGGCGAATGGTTATAGAGGTCAAAACGGCAGTATCGAAGAAATAAAGACGCAACCGCCTCTCGATGCTACGGTCGTGCCGAGGGTAACTAAACCCCGGACGCGCCCGCGAACTGTGCGTGATGGCGTCCTATAAAAAAGAAAATGGGACTCAAAGAGATAGCTTGTCAAAATGTCTAGCGCACCGATGCCCCTTAGACTATCCGAGTTCAGTACCGCAAGAGAAACGGCTTGGTATGCGATAAACGTCCGATCGCGGTCGGAGTGGATGGTTGCGGAGGGCCTTCGAGCAAAAGGCTACGATCCTTTTCTACCCACTTACAAAAGTAGGCGACATTGGTCTGATCGAATTAAGGTGTCGGAGTTACCACTTTTCTCAGGTTATCTATTTTGTCAGTTTGATATCCAACAGCGACTCCCTATTTTAAAAACGCCTGGCGTTAAGTCGATCGTTGGGAGCGGTAGGAATCCTGAAAGCATCCAGCGTACGGAAATCGAAGCGATCCAAAACCTCGTCAAAAGTGGATTGTCCTATAAGCCTTATCCATACGTAACCGTTGGTCAATTGGTGCGCGTTGAACAGGGCTCACTTTGTGGGTTGGTTGGGCTAATCAAGGTAGTGAAACATGAAACGCGTTTGATCATTTCTGTGAGTTTGCTCATGCGGTCCGTTTTAGTTGAAATCGATCGCAGCTGGGTTGAACCACTACGGAGTTCAGCCGTTTTCGATACATCCATCCTGAGAAGGCCGCTTCCTGAAGAAGGCAGCCCATTACGGCATAACTGAGAGGGATCATGCTCGATGGCTTTCGAGACAAAAAGGCACTTAATCGGATCAGGACTTCCCGGAGCGGAAGGTTCACCATGAAATTCCGCCACCGCCCTGCTCACCGGGTGTCCAGGTACTTGATGGAAATCCGCCAGTGGAAAAGATGAGAAATGGCGTTCCCGCCTGGTGGTTTTGGTTCAGCTAGCTCCTTTTTGTTTGTTTCTCCGGCAGTCGTGATTCGAGGATCTCAGCCGTCACGTGGACCGTGTTGGGCTTTGAAGGCGCTTACCTTGGCGATTCGTCGGGCGCAAGGGAGTGTGCCCGTCTGTAAAAAGTGCCGCGAGGTGAATCTTCATGCTGACGAGTTCAAGGACGCTATTCTTCTCATTCGTAATCTTAGTCGGACTAATCGCCATCTCATCCCGTACAGCTAACGGACAATCTCGCTCACTGTACATTCCGGTGTTAACCGGGGATTCTGCAGATTCTGTGTTGACACTGATGAATGCCTCGTTGGAACCCGCAACCGTGACGCTCACAGCGAGAAGTTATGGAGGCGCTGTCCTTAACGGCTACGGAATCATCAATCCCGTAACGATTACTCTGCCGGCTTCCAGCAGCAGAGCATTGAAGGCCAAAGAACTCTTCGGCCAGGGGCTGATTGCAGGGTGGGCAGAGCTGCAGAGCGCCTCTCCTTCGATTTCGGGGGCTTTCTTTCTTTTGGATTCGAATCAAAACGCGTTCGACGGTGCAGCAATCAACACAGCACCGGCAAGCCGTCTGATTTTTCCAAAAGCCACAACGGATCCGCTAGCGGCAAATAGACTTGTCCTGATCAATACCGCCAGTCGCGCGACTGGGTCGATGAAAATTTCGGCTTTCGAGAACAGCGGGCGGTTGGTCGCTCAACGCAATATGTCGCTTGCGGCATTCTCTGGTTTCTCCGGTGGCATCACAGACCTGTTACCGAATCTGCGGGCGTTCGACGGCTCCGTGATCGTCGAGGCGAATTCAGCGTCTTCTCAGGGCTCTCTGATCGGTTTTGAAACCTATCGTGATGGTTCCGATATCGCGGCTCTAGGAGCTATGCCGCATGCCGCGCGGCTTCAAGCTGGTTATCTGCCGCAGTTTGGAAGTCAGGCTGGTACGGTTTCGACAATTGTTTTGCTGAATTCTGGAGGCGGATTGCAGACGATTAGCGTGACGGCTGCGATCACGGATCTGACGGGCGGCGGGCTAGTTTCAAAAACAGTAGCGCAAACGCTGGCGGCGAACGAGAGGTTCGAAGGGGAATTGCATCAGTTGTTCGGTTTCGATCCGGGGAAATTCATCACCAGCTATGTACGTTTCCAAGCGCCAGCAAACTCGGCGGGAGTATTCGGTTATCTCGCGTCGAAGACAGTGGGCGGGGGCGCTGCCGCTGTTGAAGCCCAGGAGTCGGGTTATTCGGACGTATCCTTTTCGCACATCGCAAACGGCGCGGGTTCCTTCACGGGTCTTACGCTGATGAATGCCGGCTTGCAAGCTTCGTCGGTCACCGTTGACGCGTTTGATTCGCAGGGCTCCCCTGCCGACACGGCGACACTCACTCTCGCGCCCAACACCGGCTGGTCTGGCCTGCTGAGTCAGCTATTGCCCGGTACCGATGCTCAAACCGGCGGCAGAGTGCACATCACAGCGTCTGCTCGGATCCTGGCAACTGAAATCTGGGGATCCACGTCCACAGGAGCTTTGGCCGTAGTGCCTGCTCAGGGCAGTGCGTTGACTATCCAAGCAAGCGGGCAGCCGGTGTCCGCTCGAAAAGGTGGTATCGTGACCAGCGCCGACGGTTCCGTTTCACTTGCGATTCCGCCAGGCGCCTTGAGGCAAGATAGCCCGGTTCGGATAACTCCGTTGAATGTGGCAGGTTTTTCACAGCCGTCACAGAATGAGCATCTGGTCGGAGTAGTTGAAGGTACACCGGATGGAACGCATTTTCGGATACCGGTGCGCTTGAGATTCTCTTTGACGGAAACCGTCCAATCTGGCAGTCCCATCAATCTCCTGATCTTGAATCCTTCAACGCATCAGTACGACCCTAGCGAATTTGTGGCGGCTGTCGATCCGTCGGGCCGGACAGCATCAGCGGATGTCACGCACTTTACGGTATTCGCCGCTACTGTGACGAATGTGAAGATATCGAGTCTGCGTCCGAACAAGGGCCCTGTCGGGACAATCGTCACGATCTCGGGATCGGGATTCTCACCGACCGCTTCTGATGATTTCGTGAGGTTCAACAAGGTGGATGGAGGAACACTCGTTGTTCCGGCATTGACGGCAAGCTCAACTGTTTTGACAGTAAGTGTCCCATCGGGAGCAGCAACAGGTAATGTTCGTGTCAAAGTCGGTTCCGCAACTTCGAATGGCGTCAAATTCACGGTCACTAGTCCAGTCAACAATGCCCCCGTTATAACGGCCATACCGAATCAGACGGTCACGCTTCCTTCCGGCGTCGTCCTCTCCGGAACCATAAGCGATGACGGTTTGCCTAACGGCAATCTGACGGCAAGTTGGAGAGTGGTAAGCGGTCCCGGTATCGTCACTTTTGGAACCGCCACTGCCAAAACCAGTGGTGCCACCGGTCAAAGCCTCACATTGACGGCGAGCGCCGCAGTCAGCTTTTCAGCCGCGGGCACTTACGACATCCGGCTGACCGCCAACGACGGCAAGCTCACATCCTCCGATGACGCGATAATTACAGTGAATGCGCCGGGGAATGCGCCTGCCGTCACGAACCAGCCACCGGTGGTCAACGCGGGGGCGAACCAAACAATCACATTGCCTGCTTATGCTAATTTGACAGGGAGTGCAACTGACGATGGTCTGCCGAACGGCGCCCTCACTGCGCGGTGGAGCGTAATCAGCGGTCCCGGTACTGTCACGTTTGGTAACGCCACTTCCTCCACGACCACCGTGACATTTTCGGCGTCAGGAGGCTATACCCTGCAACTGACTGCCAGCGACGGCCAGCTCTCGTCGAGCAGCACTACGACGGTTACCGTGAACGCCGCCACTGGTCCAGTAGTCAGCGCAGGAGCAAATCGAACAATCACGCTGCCTTCCAGCGCAGCTCTTTCGGGGAGTGTGACCGATCCTTGCCTGCCAAACTGCGCTCTGACTGGAACTTGGAACATGGCCAGCGGTCCGGGCACTGTGACTTTCGCAAATCCAGGAGCCCTCAGCACGACTGCAACATTCTCGACCGCGGGCACCTATGTCCTGCAACTCACAGCTAGTGACGGACTACTCTCTTCAAGCAGCACCATCACGGTTGCAGTGAACGCGTGCGGAACGGCAGTCTCGGGAACAGTTACACTGACGGCGAATGTTACGAGCAGCGTTGGGATAGCCGGAGTGCAGTTCCAACTAGACGGCGTGAACCTCGGCCCGCAGTTAACTACAAGTCCGTACTCGTTCACATGGCTTACGACTACAGCTGGCAATGGCTGTCATGTGATAACCGCGGCCGCACAAGATGTGAACGGCAACACTGGAACCACAGCGATGAACGTCACGGTGAATAATCCCTAATTCGTTAGACGAATGTCCATTTCCTGCTCCCGTGCTGGCTTAGAACATTCCGAAATCCGAGCCGAAGTAGCCACAAAAAAGCAGAAAATTCGCAAAAAACCTAACTTTGTCATAATGTTTTTGAAACGTCGTCTCCCCGACATTGCCGCGTACGGCCTCCCTCTGTTAGCGTCGCTGCAAGCCTACCGCTTTGCACCTACTTTCTTGATCTCAAAGCTCGAAGATCCTTCAGCTTTCTGACTCTGATTGTTAGGTAAGTCTTTTTGTTTCTGGCTCTCAACCCTAACCAAGGATAGGTCCGTCCTCGATGGGGCATTGGCGTGCAATTCACCGCCCCGCATGCGGCGGGTGCTTACCAACCGTCGCGGCTAGAACTGATTCGAGGCAAAATTTTATGCTGTTCAATTCGCGGCCAGGACGGCTGGTTTTGCTGTTTGTTTTATCGTTATTCGCTGCATCGTCCGCAATTACGGCAAGCCTGCAATCTCGATTCCTCTACATGCCTGTACTCCAATACACAGGTTCCGCGGATTCGAAGCTGACGCTGGTAAATCCGGCTTTGGAACCTGCGGCAGTGACGCTGACAGCGCGAAGCTACTCTGGAGCACTTCTTCGAGGCCCGGGCATCATCAATCCCGTTGTCATGACAGTGCCGGCTTCCAGCAGCAGTGCACTGCAGGCCAGGGAACTCTTTGGCTCAGGCGTGTCCTCGGGTTGGGTCGAGGTGCAAACGGCCTCATCTGCGGTTTCGGGAGGTTTCTTTCTCTCGGATTCAAAGCAGACCTTGGTCGACGGTTCCGAACTCAGCACATCGCCGGCAAGCCGGCTGATTTTTCCGAAAGTCACATCGAACGTCTCGTCCGCCAACCGGCTCGTTTTCGTCAACACGAGCTCCAACGCAATTTCCCCAGTTACCATTTCGTTCTTCGAGGACAGCGGCAGATTGGTGACTCAGCGGAATATTGCGTTGGCAGCCTTCGCGGGTTTCTCTGGAAGTATTACCGACCTGGCGCCGAACCTCCGGTCATTTGACGGTTATGCGGTCGTCGAGACGAATTCCGCCCAGCGGGCTCTGATTGGGCTGGAAACCTACCGGAGTGGTAACGACCAGGCGCTTCTCGCGGCTATGCCCGAAGCTAGGCGTCTCGGAACCGGCTATGTGCCACAGTTTGGAAATCAGACGGGTTCGATTTCGACGCTGGTCTTAGTGAACTACGGAAGCGGATTGCAAACGGTGAAGCTCACGGCTGCGGTGACGGATGTGAGATACAGCAACGGGAGCGCGACGCCACTGACGGCACGGTGGACACTCGCGGCAAACGAGCGTGTGGAAACGAGGTTGGATCGATTGTTCGGATTTAGTGCGCAGACAGCCATCGGCCACGTTGCCTTCGATACCGACCGAACGCAATCCGCGGGCATTTATGCCTACCTGGAATCCAAGACCCCCAGTGGCGGCTTAGCCGCCGTCGAAGCCCAGTCGGGTGCTTCGGATATCAGCTTTTCGGACTTCTCCAAGGGTGGAATCTGGTCTACCGGTCTGGCACTGATCAATGCAGGTTCGCAAACCTCCTTCGTCACAATCGACGTGCTTCATCCTCTGGGTTACACTACCGGCACGGCAACTCTTACGCTCGCACCCAACACGCGCTTCTTGGGCCTCTTGAGCGATCTTTTGCCCGGTATGGATGATCAAATCGGCGGCAGAGTGCATGTCACGGCATCGTCTCCGATTTTGGCGGCTCAGACCCTGGGTTCAGTTTCGACAGGAGCTGTCTCCGTCGTGCCGGCCCAAACGTCGGCGTTGGCAGCACAAGCGAGTGGGCAAATGGTTTCTGCCGCAGCCGGCGCCCTCGTGACGAGCGCCGACGCCTCGGCTTCGCTTTCGATCCCTCCCGGGGCTTTGAGCAACGACAGTCCAGTTCGCATCACGCGGTTAAACGTCGCAGATTTACCGGCGCCGCCGGGGGGTGAGCACCTGATTGGGGTCGTTGAAGGCACACCTGACGGAACACACTTCCGAAGTCCCGTGCGCCTCCGGTTCGCTTTGACGGAAGCTCTTCAACCTGACCTGACCATCAATCTCCTGATCTTCAACCCAGTGACGAAGCAATACCAGCCAAGCGGGTTCACGGCGATCGTCGAACGATCGGGCCGGACCGCATCGGCCGGCGTCACGCACTTTACGCAGTTCGCGGCAGCGACTTCTGTTTCGAGTGTACAGGTCTCGAACCTGAGTCCAACAAGCGGTCTTGTGGGAACCGTTGTCACAATCTCTGGTTCCGGATTTTTGTTAACCCCCAGCCTGAACACCGTTCTGTTCAGCGCGGGATATGGCAAGTTTGTACCAGCTCCCGCCCTGACATCGACTTCGACCAGTTTGACGACGAAAGTGCCTTCCGGGACAGTCAGCGGGAAGGTCTATGTGCAGGTGGGCTCAGTCCAGTCGAATGACGTGGTCCGCTTCACCGTTATAACGCCAACGGACCAGCCGCCCGTTGTGGTTACGGGAGCCGATCAGGCGATTTCTCTACCTTCAGGAGCCAGCCTTTCGGGAACGATAACGGATGACGGCTACCCCAATGGCACTCTGACCGCAAGCTGGAGCGTCGTGAGCGGACCTGGGACCGTCACGTTTGGAACTCCTACAGCCAGCACGACTGGTCCCAGCGGCCAAAGCCTGACGCTCACTTCGAACACGGCAGCCAGTTTTTCGCTGAGAGGCACCTACACTTTGCGGCTAACCGCCAGTGATGGCCAGCTTTCCGCGAGCGGTGACACGATCATTACGGTCGATGCATCCAGCGTCAACCAACCGCCAGTAGTCAGCGCCGGCGCTGATCAAACGATCACGTTGCCTGCCGGGGCAAACCTGACAGGAACGGCCACCGACGATGGCTTACCGAACGGCACTCTCACCGCGGCCTGGAGCGTAGTCAGCGGTCCGGGTACGGTCGCTTTCGGCAATGCCAATGCTTTCACCACAACGGCCACATTCTCCGCCGCCGGCAGCTACACCCTCCAGCTCACCGCCAGTGACGGTGAGCTCTCGTCGAGCAGCACGACGACCGTTACCGTGAACCCGCAGGCTGTGGCACCAACCGTCAGCGCAGGTCCGAATCAAACGATTAATCTGCCCTCCAGCGCCAACCTATCCGGAACCGTCACGGATCCTTGCCTGCCCAACTGCACTGTAACGGTCAACTGGAGCATGGCCAGCGGTCCCGGCACCGTAACTTTTGGTAATGCCGCGGCGCTCAGCACAACGGCTACGTTCTCCACGGCGGGCACCTATGTCCTGCAGCTGACAGCTAATGACGGAACACTGTCCTCGAGCAGTACAACTGCGGTAACCGTTAACTCGTGCGGCGTGGCTGTTACCGGGACAGTCACACTGACGGCGAATGTTACGAGTAGCGTTGGAATTGCTGGAGTGCAGTTTACTCTGGATGGCGTCAATTTGGGGCCAAACTTGACGACCGCTCCATATTCACTCTCGTGGAATACGGCGACGGTTCCGAACGCCTGTCATTTGATCACGGCCGTCGCGACGGATACTCTGGGAAACGAGGGGTCCGCGACAATCTCAGCGGGTGCTAGTAATCCGTAGCTCAAGAAAACGGCAAGGGCCGAAGAAAATGAAATTTCTACATTCCGTGCCCCGCTTGTTTTTCCCACATTTTGACCGCAGTCTGTCGACAGCGAAACAAGGTCACGGAAATTCTCAGGTCATGCAAAAAAGTAAGGCGATGAGAGGACCTGGCGAATATCGAGGTTGCCGGGCGGGGGGAGGGCGGGGAGATCGACGTCACGATGGGCTTCCCACAGTTCCTTAAAGAAGTTCTGCAATACCGGTTCGGAATAGATGCGCACGAATTCCTCTCGAAGGGCACGATTGAGGACGTCGATATCGCCGGCATGAACACCAAAGCTGTCGTGCACCATCGCGAAATGGTATAGGCCCTCGCTGAGAAGGCGATTGACCGTCAGCATCATGTGTGCGGCATCCAGAGAATGCACGAGGTGCGCGACGATGCCGTCCGCTTGCTTCCTCGAAGTGGCGACGCGTAGTGTCTTTGGTTCCCGGCTTTCATGAACCACACGAAAGCCGGCCGGTGTTGTCCACACCATGCCTCGATTCGCCTTCGCGAGTGCGCGAGCAACCTGACGAAGCCACTTCATGATGTTGCCCGCCTCAACCGCCACTTCGGGAATACATTCCTCCAACACTTTGGCCAGATATCGGGCGCATTTCTTCGGGTCCTTGCAGTCCTTCGCGGGCTTTGTCTCGATGAGTTCCCTGTAGATCGTCCCCCGCGTTACACCATATGGGGTCGTCATCGTCGCATGCTTGACGACAGAACGATCGATCTTTCCAAGCAATTCTCGGGCTGCATCCTGGTCGTCCTTTGAGGCTTCGGCATTTCTTGAGGCTGCGCGCTGTCGCGCTTGCGCTTCGCGTCGGCCTTGCGCTTCGCGCCCTCTGGCATCTTCAGCGTCAAACATGACACGGATGCTGACATGGTCTGCGACTTCCTGGTAGATATCCTCTGGCCGGTCGGCCGGTACAAGGTTCGTTGCGCTTCCGCCAATCGGATCCCGGCCCATGGCACTCAAATGCTGGTAGCCGTTGCACGTGCCGTCCATACTCACCGGCAAGTGCGAGCAAAAATCGGGACCTTGCTCTCGATAGCGCTTCCATTCCTGACAAGCCGCTAAGAAGGTCCACGGTTTATCGGCTTCATCCCAAAATCGCTGAGGACGGAGGGGATTGTCCGTGAAGGCAATGATTTCCGGTTCGTGTTCGTTGACCCACCTCAGGCGCTTGTCAAAAGATACTTTGTTCTTCTTCCAGTAGCAGTTAGCAATATGGATCGCCAGCCAATAGGCTCCACGCTCTCCAAGCGGCTTGCCTTCTG
>Ga0209058_1000091_pt1 | contig 63025 bp, 63 predicted proteins | sample GraSoiAngelo_147_FD_185904 | JGI IMG/M metagenome (GOLD analysis project Ga0209058, IMG submission 185904) | Grasslands soil microbial communities from the Angelo Coastal Reserve, California, USA - 14_1009_05_40cm (SPAdes) (version 2) | ecosystem: Environmental > Terrestrial > Soil > Grasslands ... | reverse complement strand
AGCTCCTCGATCTGCTTTCGGCATCGCTGCGAGAGCTGGTAGCCGAGGCTCCGCCGTCGCATCCGGACGCGCGTATGCGCGCGCTGGCGCCCGCGGTCGACGGCGATGTGGGGGGCGATCCCCCGGGCCAGCAAAGCGTCGATGAACGCGGCGGCGAAGAACCCCTTGTCGGCCCCAAGGGTCGTGGGCCGGAAGCCCAAGCGGCGCTTCGCTCGGTGCAGCAGGCTGAGGCAGCCCGTGGTTTCCGAGGCCGACGAGCGAAAGATCTCCGGGCCGAGGCCGAGGAGAATTCGGTGGCGATTCTCCATGAGCGCATTCACCGCGTAGCCGGGGTAGGCGCCGGTGCCGGACGTTCCCTTCGAGACAAACCGACAATCCGGATCGCTCATCGAGCGGTGCGTGGCATTGCCCCGCTTTTCGCCGCGGAAGTTGACGGCGCGGTTGCCGGGGTCCGGCGGTCCCTCGGGATCCGAGCGATCCTGCGCCCGCAGCCGGCGCTTGTATTCCTCCGGGGCCAGCGCGACTTCGATCGGCACGAAACTCTTGTAGCTGGCGTTGGCCCGGACGAGCGTGCCGTCGGCGCTGACGTGCCGACTCACCAGCCCCTCGGCCATCGCCCGCTTCACTGTTTCGTCGAACCGGCGCTCCAGGACGCCGGACTCGTCGAAGCGCCGACGTCGATTCTGACTGAACGTCGAGGCGTCCCACGGTTGCTCGTCGAGATTGAGCCCCACAAACCAGCGCAGCGCCATGTTGCACTGCAGCTCCATCACGAGCTTCCGGTCGCTGGCGACGCCCAAGAGGTAGCCGCCGACCAACGCCAGGAACAACTGCTCCGGCGGAATCGACGGCCGCCCGATGGGCGCGTAGAGATCACGACAGGCGCGGCGGATCGCGCGGTCCTCGATGAGGGGGCGAATCGCGCGGAGCGGATGGTCCGCGGGCACGAAGGTTTCCAGCGAGATGTTGTAGAAGAACGCCCGCTGCGGATTCGCCTCTCCCATCATCGGTGGCCACCTCCGCTTCTCCACACTACGGCAGACCCGCGGCGGTGCGTTCAACAAAATCACCTTGAGTCGACTTTGTCAGCAGCCTGCTAAGCCAAAGGAGGCCGGCCATGCAACTAGTCACTTCCCCGACCCAGCCGTTTACGCCGGAGTTGGGGGCGTGGCACATGCAGAATGTGCTATCGGCCTACAACGCCTCTATCGCGGCCCAGATTGCCGCCAAGGACGCCGCTATTGCGAGCATCCTGGGGATGCTGAACACTAACCCGCAGGCGTTTTTCGACCTCATGGAGTCGATGAGCAGCAGCAGCTTCTCGAAGGCGGTCCTGAGCTATGCGCTCAACGACCTCTTCGGCTTGAATCCCACCGTCACCCCCGCTCCGGCCGCGAGCGCGTTGACGAAAACAGAAGAGCAGGAGTTCGAGGGCATCAAGGAGTGGAACGAGGGGATGGTGCCGTTCGGGTACCAGTCGCCGGCACCTAGAGTCCACACCACCGAGGAGATCGAGGCATTCCTGCAGGCGGCCCTTACGTTCGGCAAGAAAGAGACCGCAAATCTCACGATCACCATGGTCGGCGGTCCTCAGCCGATCGGGATGCTGTCGATTGATACCCCGGTCGTGAACCACGGCCAGAACTCGGCGGCGTTTGGGCCTGCGGCCCGCAGCTTCGCCGACATGGCCAATGGCGGCATTTTCGGCAGGACGGACGTCAGTCCCACTCAGCCGAATCCTCCGACGGATCCAGGTCCGGGTGAGCCTGGAGGCCCAGGTCCCTGGTAGCCTAGGCCGACCAGCCGCGCTACAGTAGTTGGCGGCGAGGTCGACTAGGAGGGGAAACTCCAATGCGGATGATGGCTCTATCGTTTCTGGTGATCCTGGGATTGGCCGGCCCGGCCAGAGCGCAGATCACGGTGATCGGAGAAGTGGCTAGGCCTGTCATGCCTGGCCGCTATGAGTTGCCGGTAGTTCCACCTGGCGGCCGGTTCATCGTTTTGGTCCGGGGCGAGCACGGCTCTGTTCGACGCATAGGATCCTATTCACGCGAGGAACTCCAGTCGGTACTGGATCTTTGCCGGACTCAATCCGAAGAGGTCTGCGACACGTTCAATAACGCCATCATCCTTGCCCCATGATCCCAGGCGACCTATCAATCGTCGCAACGCCTCTCGCACCGCCTACCACCATGACAGTCGTAGTACTGGTTTTTAGGCGGAAAATGACCGACCTCGACCTCGTTCCCCCCGAAGACCTGCTGAAGGCGCTGAAGCGGCGCTTTGACCACATGGTCTTCGCCGGCAGCAGGAATATGGGTGTGGATCAGGGCGAGGACTTCAGCGTCCGCTCCACGGACCACTCCTTCGGCACCCTCGGCCGGTAGTCAACATAGACGCGCCCACTGTGGTTCTGAGCCATGGCCCTAGTCTGGCCGCTTGCGCGACGTTTAGCGAGCCCCCTCCAGTTCAAAGCGCGCAGTCGTTCAGATTCCTCCGATTCGATTTCGGCGCTCTCTCGGCGACCGCCGCCACCCGGTTCGTGTGAGTTGTATCCCTTCGCGTTTCACCCGCCATTGGCCGTCACCGCAGACCAACAACACCCGCCGCCCACCGCGCGGCCGTGATATAAGACACTCCGTCAGCATCAACTCGGAGGAGACAGACCTTAGTAGTGGCGCGTCGGCCTCGACCCCGGCGACGCATCAGGACGCTCGCCGTGCTCGCGGTCGCGACGGTGGCCGTGCTCGGCCTGATCGCCGTCGCGCTGCCGGCGCGGTTCATCGGCGAGCACTGCTTCAGCGTTCGAATCCAGCCGCGCGCCCGACCGCCGGAAGTCGTGCGCGCCACCGCCGACGTGGCCGGCTATCTCCGCGAAGGATCCTCGACCTTCCTCACTCTGCCCGCGTGGTACGTGGTCTTCAGCGCCGAGGAGTACGCGACGTTCGTCAAGTCGCGTGCGCCGAGCCGCTTCCCGTACTTCGCCGCGATCAGGCAGTACTGGCGCTATTACGCGAGCGCGTGCGGGGGCACCAAGCGCGTCTATCCGTTCGACGCGCGCGCGCACCTGATCCTGGGATTGACCGGGCTCGGCTTCACGCTCGACAACACCGTCAAGGGCGCCTACGAGAACACGGTCGGCGTGGTCACGGAGAGCATCGGCTTCTACCACACCGAAGAGGACGTGTTCGCGCGCAAGACCGCTCGCCAGTACGCCGAGTTCATGCACACGGTGCCGTGGTACGACTTCCCGTTCGCCGCGCGGCTCGAGGCGCTCTGGAAAGAGACGCCGCTCTGGGGGCTCGACGTCGTCCGCAAGTGGGAGCGGCGATTCGCGCTGAGCGCCGAGTACGCGCTACTGGCCACCTACGCCGGGGTCATTCGCCTCGGCGCCGACAACGTCACAAAGCCTGAGGATCTGGTGATCCACGCCTGGATCGACGCCGCGTCCGACCGGATCTTCGAGGACGACCGGCTCCGCAAGATCAAGACCGTCGGCGACCGGTCCTACATCGTCACGCTGCCGCGATTCGAAGCGTACACGCCGACGGTCGCCGGGCTGGCGAAGCAAGGCGTGCGGTTCCGCGAATTCGCCGGGAACGACGAGATCCTCCTGACCGCGATCGCGCCGAGCGCTCTCGATTTTCGGCTCGCGACGGGTGAGGTCTTGCTGAAGGAGCCGCTCCTGACCAACCCGGGCGCGACGCGCATCGCCGTGAAAGTGGCCGTGGAGTCGTTGCCCACGGTGCTCGCCGACCTGGCGCGTCAGGGAATCACGCTCGAGCGTCTCTACGACTACTGAGGCGACTACCGAGGCGCGAACGGTGGCCCGCTAGGCGCGTGAGGCGATGAGCGCCCAGCCCGAGTCGGCGAGCGGGCGCGCGCGCCGGCCGCGCTCCTCGGCGTTCGGGTCGTTCGCGGTGCCCGCGACCACGCGGCCCATGATGCCCTGGGCGATCGCGGCCAGCCGGAACATGGCGAACGCGAGACAGAAGTCCCAGTCGGTGATGGCGCCGCGTCCGGCCCGCCGGCAGTAGTCGGCGACGTAGTCCGCCTCGCCCGGGATTCCGAGCTCGGTCAGGTCCTTGTCGGCCAGCCCCTCCCATTCGCGCGTGAACCGATAGGGCAGGCAGAAGTAGGCGAGGTCGGCGAGCGGGTGGCCCAAAGTCGAGAGCTCCCAGTCGAGCACGGCCACGACGCGCGGCTCGGTCGGATGGATGATCACGTTGCCGAGCCTGAAATCGCCGTGGACGAGCGTCGTCTCGTCGCCGGCGGGGATGTGCTCGGGCAGCCACGGGATCAGCCGCTCCATCGACTCGATCTTCTCCGTCTCCGACGCGCGATACTGCTGGGTCCATCGGTGGATCTGGCGCGCGAAGTAGTTGCCCGGCCGCCCGAAGTCCGCGAGGCCGAGCGCCTGCCAGTCGGCGGTGTGAAGGCGCGCGAGCACGTCGATGAGCGATTCGTAGATCGCGCCGCGCTCGCGCGGCGTGATGTCGGGGATCGCGGGGTCGGTGAAGATCCGCCCGTGCACGCAGTCCATGACGTAGAACGCGGTGCCGATGACCGAGTCGTCCTCGCACAGGGCGAACGTCCGCGGCACGGGAAAGCCGGACTTGCCGAGCGCCGTGATGACTCGATATTCGCGATCGACCGCGTGGGCGGAGGGCAAGAGCTTGCCCGGCGGCTTCCTGCGCAGGACGTACTCGCGGCCGCCGCCCGACACGTGATACGTCGGATTGGACTGGCCGCCGCGGAACTGACGGACCTCGAGCGTGCCGCTGAAGCCCTCGACGTGGGCGCGCATGTAGCGCTCGAGCGCGGCGGTGTCGAACCGGTGCGCTTCGCGGACATCGGCGGTCTGCGCGATCATCTCGCTTTCGCCTCCTCCCGTGCGCGCGTCAGTATAATCCCACTCGCGTCATTTCCACCCCCGGAGGGGCTCGATGATCCGTCGGTGCCCGGCCGTACGCCCAAGGTCGATCCCGAAGCCTAAGTCGATCCGCAGGCGGCCGTCATCGGCGACAACGTCACGATCGGCCACCGCGCGATGGTTCACGGTTGCCGCGTCATGAACGCCGTGCGCATCGGCTCGGCGCCGGTCGTCCTGGACGGCGCCGTGATCGAGGAGGGCGCGCAGGTCGGTGCCGGAGCTCTCGTCGCGCCGGGCAAGGTCGTGCCCGCGGGCTGGCTCGTCATGGGCGCGCCGGCCAAGCCCATCCGGAAGATGGACGCCGCCGAGCTCGAGGACATCTTGAAAAATGCCCGCGACTACCTCGAGCTCTGGCACCGCGACTACCGGAGCTGAGCCGGCGGGCTAGTGGCCGTTGCCCCGAACGGCCTCGCCGAGCGCGACGGCGAGATTGTGGCGAGCGCCGCCGAGCCGAGGATGCACGGCGAGTGCCCGCCGGAACATCGCGGCCGCTTCGCGGTGGCGGCCGAGCGCTATGTAGCAGAGCCCCGCGCCCGAGAGCGCCCCGAAGTGGTGCGGGTTGCGCGCGAGCGTCTCCTCACAGTCGGCGATCGAGCCCTCGTAGTTCTCGGCCACGTAGCGGACGGTCGCGCGCTTGTTCCAGCCCTCGGCGAACGCGGGCGCCTGCTCGATCATCTTCGCGAAGATCGCCTCGGCCCCGACGAGATCGCGCCGCTCCATCATCCCGATGCCCTCGCGCATGAGCGCGTCGATCTCGCGGCGCCCCGAGCGGTGCCACATCTCCCACAGCGCCGCCTCGGCCCGGGCGGCCGCCGCGGCGTCGCCGCCGAGCAGCGCCTTCAGGCCTTCGTCTTCGGTCATGGCGCGAATCCCGTCATGGCGCCCCAAGCTTGCGTCGAGTCGGCGCCAAGAGCAAGATGGCGCCTGGCATGGCGCGCTTCACCGGGAAGGTCGCGCTCATCACCGGCGGCGCCGGCGGCATCGGACGCGCGGCGGCGGTGCGCTTCGCGTCGGAGGGCGCGCGCGTGGTGCTCGTCGATCTGGCCGCGACGAATCTGCGGCAAAGTGTGGCCGCGGTCGAGAAGGTCGACGGCGAGGTGCTCGCCGTGGAGGCCGACGTGACGCGGATGGCGGACGTCGAGAAGTACGCCGAGGCCGCGGTCAAGCGCTTCGGCGGCGTCGACGTCTTCTTCAACAATGCCGGGGTCCTCGGCGCGCTGAAGCCGCTCGTCGACTACCCCGAGGAGACGTTCGACCGCGTGATCGCCGTCAACGTCAAGGCCGTCTGGCTCGGGATGAAGGTCGTCACGCCGCTCTTGCGCGCCCGCGGCGGCGGGGCCATCGTGAACACCGCCTCGATCGCCGGGCTTCGCGGCTCGCCGAACATCATCGCCTACACCGCCAGCAAGCACGCGGTCGTCGGCATGACGCGCGCCGCCTCGCTCGAGCTGGCGCGCCACAGCATTCGCGTCAACGCCGTGTGCCCGGCACCGATCGAGACGCCCATGGCGCGCGAGCTCGATGCCGCGATCAATCGCGAGCGGCTCACCGCGACGATCCCGATGCGTCGCTACGGTGCGCCCGAGGAGGTCGCGGCCCTGGTGGCCTTCCTCGCGAGCCCCGACGCGACCTACATCACCGGTGGGATCTACACCGTCGACGGCGGCGCGATGGCGTGATCGTCGCCGTCAGCGGTGCCGGGGGCCTGATCGGCTCGGCGCTGGTCTCTTCCCTCAGGGCGGCCGGGCACCGCGCGATCCCGCTCGTGCGCCGGGCGCCGTGGCCCGGTGAGAACGCGCTCCGGTGGGACCCGTCGTCGGGCGCGATCACGCCGGCCGGTTCGGCCGTCGCCGACGCGGTGGTCCATCTCGCCGGCGAGCGCATCGTGGGTCTTCGATGGACCGCGGACAAGAAGCGGCGCATCCGCGAGAGCCGCGTGACGGCCACGCGGCTTCTGGTTCAGACCTTGACTCGGCTCCCCAAGCCGCCCGCCGTCCTCGTCTGCGCCTCCGGCACCGGCTACTACGGCCACGGGGGCGACGGGGTGCTCACCGAAGATAGCCGCGCGGGCACAGGCTTCCTGGCCGACCTCGCTCGCGATTGGGAGGCGGCCACTGCGGCGGCGATCGCCCAGGGGATCCGCGTGGTGAACTTGAGGCTCGGCGTGGTGCTGAGCGCCCGGGGCGGCGCGCTGGCCGCGATGCTGACGCCGTTCAGGCTGGGCCTGGGCGGCGTCGTCGGCGGCGGCGCTCAGTGGATGAGCTGGATCGCTCTCGACGACGTGATCGGCGCGATCCTCCACGTTCTTTCGACGGACAGCCTGCGCGGGCCGGTGAACGCCGTCGCGCCCGCGCCCGTGACCAACGCCGAATTCACCCGCACCTTGGGCCGTGTGCTCGGGCGGCCCACGCTGCTGCCCCTACCCGCGTTCGCGGCTCGTCTCGCGCTGGGCGAGATGGCGGACGAGCTCCTCTTGACGAGCCAGCGCGTCTTGCCCGCGCGGCTCGAGGCGAGCAACTACCCATTTCGCCACCCGCATCTCGAGGGCGCGCTCCGCGCCGCGCTCGGCGCGGAGCCCTCGGCATCCGCCCGGCTCAGCGGACGGTGACGGGGAACGAGAGCTGCCGCAGGGCCGGCGCATCCGTTTCCCACGAGGAGCACGCCGACGCCAGGAGAAGTGCGACCGCCCAGGCGGGCGCGCGGCGGATCAGAGACGCGGCAGCCGCGAAGGCTCGGCGCAGGCGCGCTCGACCTCGGCGACCGTCTTCGGCGTGCCCGCGGTGAGGACGTCGCAGCCCTCCGCGGTGATCAGCACGTCGTCCTCGATGCGGATCCCGATGCCGCGCAGCTCGCGCGGAACGGTGTGCGTGATCTTCTCGGCCTTCGCCTTCTCTTCGTCCTCGATCTTTCGCGCGGCGGCGGCGCCGAGGCGCAGGCGGCGCTCCCATGCCTCTTCCTCGCTGTACTCGCGCAGGTGGAACGTCGCCGTCTCGCGCTCGGGATCGAAGTAGAGGCCGGGCTCGACGGTGAGCACCATGCCGGGCTCGAGGACGCGCGACTTCCGGTCGATCCGGTAATCCCCGACGTCGTGCACATCCATGCCGAGCCAGTGCCCCGTGCCGTGCATGTAGAACTCGCGATAGTGGTGCATCGCGAGCGAGTCCTCGACCCCGCGCGGCAGCGCGCCCAGCGCGACGAGGCCTTCGGTGAGCACGCGCCGGGCCGCCTCGTGGACCGCCTCGTACCGGCTGCCCGGCCGCGCGGCGGCGACGCCGGCGAGCTGCGCGCGCAGGACGATCTCGTAGACCGCGCGCTGCGCGGCCGTGAAGCGTCCGTTGACGGGGAAGGTGCGCGTGATGTCGGCCGAGTGATAGCCCCACTCGCAGCCGGCGTCGATCAGCAAGAGGTCGCCGTCCTCCATCTTCCGGTTGTTCTCGCTGTAGTGGAGGATGCACGCGTTGGGCCCCGACGCCACGATCGACGGATAGCCGTTGCGCGGCGAGCCGTTCACGCGGAACACGTACTCGAGCGCCGCCTGCACCTGATACTCGTAGAGCCCGGGCCGCGCGTAGCGCATCGCTTCGATGTGGGCGTCGCGGCTGATCTCGCACGCGCGGCGATGGCGCGCCAGCTCGGCGGGCGAGCGGCGCAGCCTGAGCTCGTTGAGGATCGGCCCGGGATCCTCGATCCGCACGGGCGCCGCGAAGCCGCGGGCCCGCGCCGCTCTCAGATCGCCGACCAGGCGCGTGACCCGGCCGTCGAACGCGCCGCTGCCGAGCTTGTAGAAGATCGCCGGGCGGTCGACCATGTACTCGCGCAGCTTCGCGTCGAGCCGGTCGATCGTGTACGCGGCGTCGGCGCCGTAGGTCGCGATGGCGCCCTCGACGCCGGCGCGCCGGCCGTTCCAGATCTCCATCTCGCGATCGCGGGGGCGCACGAAGAGGACGTAGCGCTCCTTCGCGTCCGCCGGGTTGAAGACGGCGACCGCGTCCGGCTCCTCGAACCCGGTCAGGAAGAAGAAGTCGGAGGCCTGGCGGAACTCGTAGTTGACGTCCGAGTTGCGCGGGATTTCTCGCGCGCCGGGGATGATGGCGAGGCCGTCCCCGATGGCGGCCGCGAATCGCTGTCGGCGCTCGACGAAGGGGGCTGGATCGAATGGGCTCATCGGGGCAATAATACAACGGCGAAGGGGGAGCGTCCCATGCACGTCGGAATGGCGGCCGTCTTCCAGAACCCCGGCAAGGCACGTACGGACCGCGAAGTCTATCGAAACGAGCTCCGGCTCGCCGATCTGGCCGAGCCGCTCGGCTTCGAGTCGATCTGGGGCGTCGAGCATCACTTCACCGATTACACGATGTGCCCGGACGTGCTGCAGTTCCTGACGTACATGGCCGGCCGCACCGAGCGCGCGCGCCTGGGCTCGATGGTGGTGGTGCTCCCGTGGCACGACCCGATGCGCGTGGCCGAGGAAGTCTCGATGCTCGACAACATCTCGGGCGGCCGGCTCATCCTGGGTCTCGGGCGCGGCGCCGGCAAGGTCGAGTTCGACGGCTTCCGCCTCTCGATGGACGAGTCGCGCCAGCGCTTCACCGAATCGGCCGAGATGCTGCTGCGCGGGCTCGAGACGGGCTACTGCGAATACACCGGCACCTTCGTGCAGCAGCCGCGGGCGGCGATCCGGCCGGCGCCCTTCAAGTCGTTCCGCGGCCGCACCTACGCCGCGGCCGTCTCGCCGGAGTCGCTGCCGGTCATGGCCAGGCTCGGCGTCGGGATCCTGATCATCCCGCAGAAGCCGTGGAAGGAAGTCGCGCGCGAGCTGGAGACCTATCGCACGATCTATCGCGAGATGAACGGCGTCGACGCGCCGCCGCCGGTCTCCGCGGGCTGGACGTTCTGCGACGAGAGCCCGGCCCGCGCCGAGGAGATGGCGCGGCGGTTCATCGGCGGCTACTACCAGACCGTGCTCGACCACTATCAGTTCCAAGGCGATCACCTCGCCCGCACGAAGGGCTACGAGTACTACGGCAAGATGGCCGAGAAGATCGGGCAGTACGGCACCGACAAGGTGATCGAGTACTTCATGAATCTTCAAGTGTGGGGCACGCCCGAGCAGTGCTACGAGAAGATCCTCGACATCCACGCGCGCACCGGCAACAGCCACTACGTCGGCGTCTTCAGCTACGCCGGCATGCCGTACGAGGACGCCGAGCAGAACATGCGGCTCTTCGCGCGTGAGGTCATGCCCGCGCTCAGGAAGCTCGGCGTCGAGGCGCCGGCCGCCGAGCGCGTGCCGGCGGCGTCACCCGCCGGCGAGCCCGGCGACGTGGGACTCCTCGGCTCATGACCACGCCGCTGAGCGTCTACCTGCCGTTCAACATCGACTGCCTGCGCGGCGCCTTCGTGCCGGCCAAGCGCGGGACGAAGCCGCCGACCGAGCGCGGCAACTGGCTCATCGTCCAGGACCAGAAGCTCCTCGTCGTCTCTGACGGCGACCGCTTCCGGCTGCCGTCGGGCGCGCGCCCCGCGAACCTCGACGGCGCGCTCGGCGAGGCGATCTGGCTCGGCACCCTGGGCGGCGACACCGAGTGCTGGGTGGCGTCGCTGCCGCGCGATGCCGTCGTACCCGACGAGTTCCAGCGCGAGACGCTCGTGCCGATGGCGGGCACGCGGCTGCCCGACGATCTGCTCTCACTGGGCGGCATGGCGATGCAGGCCCTCTGGTGGGAATCGACGAGCGGCTTCTGCCCCCGCTGCGGTCACGCCACCGAGCGCCTCGCGGGCGAGTGGGGCAAGCTCTGCCCGAAGTGCAAGTACGAGCACTATCCGCACCTGCACCCGGCGGTCATCGTCGTCGTGCGCGACGGCGACCGCGTGCTGCTCGCGCGCAAGGCCATCTGGGCGCCCGGCCGCTACGCGCTCGTCGCCGGCTTCGTCGACAACGGCGAATCGCTCGAGGGCTGCGTGGCCCGGGAGGTGAAGGAAGAAGTTGGCGTCGACGTGAAGGACATCACGTACGTCGGGAGCCAGAACTGGCCCTTCCCGAGCCAGCTGATGGTCGGCTTCGTCGCCACCTACGCGGGCGGCGAGATCAAGGTGGACGCCGAGGAGCTGGAGGACGCGCGCTGGTTCCCGTGCTCGAGCCTCCCCAGCCTGCCCTCGCGCCACAGCATCTCGCGTTTCCTGATCGACAACTTCGCGCGCTGACCCGGCGGGAGTCGCCGTGACCACCTGATGCCTGGCAGGGACCACTCGAAAGGAGGCGCCCATGCCGAACCGAGTGAGAGTCAACCTCGCCAATCCCGCGGAGCTCCTGGAGCTTCCGGGCATCGGACCCGAGCAGGCCCGGGCCATTCTCAAGTTTCGCGCCGAGCATGGGCCCATCCAGGACGCGAAGCAGCTCGCCGCGATCCTGCGCGCGTGGCCCGTGGCCGAGACGATCTGGGATCGGGTCGCGTTCGATCCCGCGGACAGCACCGCGCCCGAGGCGCCGGGCGCCTAGAGGGCCGCGTCGCGGCGATATCATCTCGACAAGGAGGTCACGCCATGGTCATCCGGATTACCTGGGGCAAGCTTCGGGCGGGCGCGTGGAACGATTTCGAGCGGACCTACCGGGAGAACGTCCTCACCAAGGGCAAGGGCCTGAAGGGGCTGCGCGGGCGATGGCTCGCGCAGGACGCCGGGGACAAGGACACCGGGTTCGCGGTGAGCTTGTGGGACGACTCCGCGGACATGAAGGCCTACGAGGAGAGCGCCCTCTACCGTGAGATCATGGCGCCGCTCCAGCCGTTCTTCGTCGGGGAGTACAAGACCTACCGCTGCGACGTGAAGTACACCGACGTCAAATAGCAGGTCACGACGACCGGACGGAGTGGCGCTGTATCAGGCCGATGCGGCGCCGGCGGGCACCGGCAGGACGGCGCCGCATTGCTTGCATGCGCGCAACGTCGGGCTCGCGTTGAATTTCTTGATGACGTCCAGCAGCTCCACCTCGATGTTCGTGACCGAGAACGTCGTCTCGTGGAGCTTGGCGCCGCACGCGTCGCAGAACCACGCGAGCCCGTCGCGCTCGTCGGGCCGCCGCTTGCGCTCGATGACCAGTCCCCAGGTGTCGGCGGGGCGGATCGGGCAGTGCGGCGTCCCGGCGCGGCAGAGCATCGCCTCACCCTCGCGCACCGTGATGTCGCGCGGCGTGCCGTCGGCGTCGATGCACCGCACGGTGATGTCCCCCTTCAGCTGATAGAAGATCTCGTCGCCCGGATCGATGTGGAAGTCGTTCCGCGCGTTGGGTCCGCGCACGATCTGGTAGATGAACTCGCTCTCGGGGAACACTTCCTTGTTCGCGACCGGCCCGCTGAACAAGGTCTTGTGCTCCTCGATCCACTTCAGCAGGTGCACCGGCGAAATGTTCGCCATCGACTCCTCCCACTCCGGCGCCGAGCCTAGCGCTGGACCTCGGCGACCCACGCGGTCGTCCGGCCGCCGACCGTGAGATACCTGATGCGCTCGCCGCGCACCGTCACCGGGCTCTGCAGGCGTTTGCTCCATCGGGTGTGAAACAGCCACTTCGGCGGAAAGCGGTCGCTGTCGGCGCCGGCGCGCACCGCCGTCGAGATGACCGAGCGCAGCCGCGATCGGATCCGGCCGACCTCCGCGCGCGTCAGGGTGTGCGTGCGCCGCCGCGGATCGATGCGCGCCTGGTAGAGCACCTCGTCGGCGATCCAGTTGCCGACGCCCGCCGAGAACGACTGATCGAGCAGCACCGCCTTCACGGGCGCCGCGCGCGCGCCGAAGAGCGCGGCGAGCCGGCCGAGGGGCGGCAGATCGTGGAGGGCGTCGAAGCCGAGCAGGCTGATCGGCGGCTCGGCCGCCGGATCGTGGCGCAGCCGAACCCGGCCGAGCCGGCGGGCGTCGTGAAACACGATCTCGCCGCCGTCGTCGAGCACGAGGTGCAGCTTGAGAAAGCGCGGCGGCCACTGGTTTTCCTCGGCGCGCCTGCCCTCCACGACGAGGCGGGTGGGCCGGCGGCCGCGGACCGCGATCCCGCCGGACATCCCGAAGTGGAAGCTCGGCCACGGCCGGCGATCGAGCTCGAGCCAGAGGTGCTTGCCGTGGCGGTGAGCCGCGATCACACGGCGCCCGAGGAGTGCCCCGCGGATGCGCGCCGGGCTCACACCCTGGAACACGATCGAGTCCGGCGCGGCGCGGACGCTCACGATCCGCCGGCCGACGGCAGATCGCGTCAGCAGGCGGCGGGCGGCCTCGACCTCGGGCAGCTCGGGCATCGCGCTAGTGTACCCGAGACCCCGGCGAGGGGCCGGAGACGCCCGACCGCCGCACGTGATACGCTTCGGCCCTATCTGGGGCCGAGTCCCCGAGAATCCCCGCGAGGAGCTGTCGATGGCACGGATGACCGGTGGTGAAGCGATCGTGAAGGCGCTCGCCCGCGAGGGCGTGAAGGTGGCGTTCGGGCTTCCGGGCGTCCAGCTCTACGGCATCGTCACCGCGTTCCGCGACGAGCCGATCCGGTTCATCACCGTCCGCCACGAGGGCTCGTCGACGTACATGGCCGACGGCTACGCGCGCGCCGGCGGCGGCGTCGGCGTGGCGGTGGCCGTGCCCGGCCCCGGCTTGCTGAACGCGTCGGCCGGGCTCAATACCGCCTACTCCGCGTCGTCACCGGTCTTGTTGATCGCCGGACAGGTTCCGCGCCACCAGATCGGCAAGAAGATCGGCGTGCTCCACGAGCTCGACGACCAGCTCGACGCCATCGCCGGCTCGACGAAGTGGCGGCACAGCATCATGCAGGTCGCCGACGCGCCGCGGATCGTCCGCGAGGCCTTCGCGCAGCTGCGGAGCGGCCGCCCGCGCCCGGTCGCCATCGATATGCCGTGGGACACGATGGAAGAAGAGGTCGACGTCACCCTGCCGGCGGTCGGCCCGCATCCGGCGCCGGCCGCCGCGCCCGCAGCCGACGTCGACCGCGCGGCCGAGGCGCTCTTGCGTGCGCAACGGGTCGCCATCTACGCGGGCGGCGGCGTCAATCTCTCGGGCGCCCACGCGGCGCTCGCCGCCGTCGCCGAGCACCTGCAGGCCGGCGTCGTCGAGACCGCCGAGGGCAAGGGCGCGCTCAGCGACGCCAGCGATCTCTCGCTCGGCGCCGGCCTCTTCCCCAAGAGCCCGCTGCGCCGCTATCTCGACGCGGCCGATGTCATCCTGGTCGTCGGCAGCCGCTGCGCGATCGCCATGTTCCAGCCCGAGCAGCAGGTGATCCAGATCGACGCCGACGCCGACGAGATCGGCCGCAACCACAAGAAGACGACCGGGCTCGTCGGCGACGCGAAGGCCACGCTCGAGGCGCTGCTCGAGCGGCTGCGCGCCAGCGGCAGGCCGCGGGCGTCGCAGACGGCCGAGCGCGAGAAGATCCGCGAAGAAGTCGCCGGCTTCATGACCCAGGAGCCGAATTCCTCGATCCTCCGGTCGCTGCGCCAGGGTATTCCCCAGGACGCGACCGTCATCGCCGGCATGACGCAGATCGGCTACTTCTCGCGCCCGTTCTTCCCGGTCTACCACCCGCGCACGTACATCACCTCGTCGTACTCCGGCAACCTCGGGTTCGAGTATCCGACCGCGCTCGGCGCCAAGGTGGCCAACCCCAATCGCCCGGTGGTCATGATCGCCGGCGACGGGGGCTTCATGTATTACGCCCAGGAGATGTCAACGGCCGTGCAGCAAGGGATCAACGTCGTCGCGGTCGTCTTCAACGACAACGCCTACGGCAACGTCGCGCGCGATCTCGACGAGCACTGGGGCGGCAAGTTCGCGGCCGAGCTGCACAACCCCGACTTCGTGCGGCTCGCCGAGGCCTACGGCGCCGTCGGCCGGCGCGCGAAGGAGCCGGCCGAGGTCGGCAAGCTGGTCGCCGACGCGATCCAGATGGACCGGCCCGTGCTGATCGAGGTGCCGGTGGGGCGGATGGCGAGGCCCGTGTTCTTCTCGCCGCTCAAGACCCTGCCGCGCTATCAGCACTAGTCTCGCAGCGCAGTGCGCGCTGCAGGCCGTCGGGGCTCCCCCGCCGGCGGAGGCGCGCCGATGAACCGAAGGAGAGGACGATGGAATTCGAGTACTCGAAGAAGACCAAGATGTACATGGAGCAGCTCCAGGACTTCATGACCAAGTACATCTATCCGAACGAGAAGGTCTTCCACGACCAGCTCAACGCGGCGCCGACCCGATGGCAGATCCCGCCGATCATGGAGGAGCTCAAGGCCACGGCGCGCGAGCGCGGCCTCTGGAACCTCTTCCTGCCCGAGAGCGAGCGCGGCGCCGGGCTCGCCAATCTCGAGTACGCCCCCCTCTGCGAGATCATGGGTCGCTCGCCGATCGCCCCGGAAGCGTTCAACTGCTCGGCGCCCGACACCGGCAACATGGAGACGATCGAGCGCTACGGCACCGAGGCCCAGAAGCAGCAGTGGCTGGTGCCGCTGCTCGAGGGCAAGATCCGCTCGGCGTTCATCATGACCGAGCCGAAGGTGGCCTCGTCGGATGCCACGAACATCGAGTCGTCGATCGTCCGCGAAGGCGATTCCTATGTCATCAACGGGCACAAGTGGTGGAGCTCGGGCATCGGCGACCCGCGCTGCAAGATCCTCATCTTCATGGGCAAGACCGACGCGAAGAACCCCGACCGCTACAAGCAGCAGTCGATGATCCTGGTGCCGCGCGACACGCCGGGCATCAAGGTGCTCCGCATGCTGACCGTGTTCGGCTACGACGACGCGCCACATGGCCACGGCGAGGTGCTGTTCGAGAACGTCCGCGTGCCCGCCTCCAACATCCTGCTGGGCGAGGGGCGCGGCTTCGAGATCGCCCAGGGGCGCCTCGGCCCCGGCCGCATCCACCATTGCATGCGCCAGATCGGCGTGGCCGAGCGCGCGCTCGAGCTCATGTGCAGGCGCTCGCAGAACCGCGTCGCGTTCGGCAAGCGGCTGGCCGAGAACGACATCACCCTCGAGCGCATCGCGCAGTCGCGGATCGAGATCGACCAGGCGCGCCTGCTCGTCCTGCACGCGGCCTACATGATGGACACCGTCGGCAACAAGGCGGCCAAGCAGGCCATCGCCGAGATCAAGGTGGCGGTGCCCAACATGACGCTTCAAGTTGTCGAGCGCGCCATGCAGCTCCACGGCGGCGGCGGCGTGAGCCAGGAATTCCCGCTGGCGTCGATGTGGGCGCACTCGCGCACCCTGCGCTTCGCCGACGGGCCGGACGAGGTGCACCGCCGCCAGATCGGCCGGCTGGAGCTCCGCAAGCACGGTTGAGCACGACGTCGCTCCGATCCGGCGCGCAACGCCTCGTCGCCGGTCTGGAGACCGCCGGGGTCACCCTGGCCGCCTCCGTGCCCGACACCTGGATCGGCAAGCTGATGGCGACGGTGCGGGCCTCGCGGACGATCCGCGCCGTCGACGCCGCGCGCGAGGAGGAAGCGGTGGCGATCGCCTGCGGCGCCGGGCTCGCCGGCGGCCGCGGCGCGGTGCTGATCCAGAACGCCGGGCTCTTCAACTGCGGCGGTGTCCTGGCCGGACTCGTCGACCTCTACCGGATCCCCTGCTTCTTCATCGTGTCCTACCGCGGCGACGGGCGCGATCCCGTCTACTATCACGAGCCCAAAGGCAAGGTGACCGAGCCGACGCTCGCCGCCTGGCGGCTGCCCTACGCGATCGCCGATCGCACGGGCGACCTCGCGGCGCAGGTCGGCCGCGGCGTCGACGCCGCGCAGAGGTCGCGCGGCCCGTTCGTGCTCCTGATCAGCGGCGAGGATCTCGAGTGACTGCGCGCAAGCCGTTGCTCGAGGCGCTCGTCGCGATGCTCGCGCCCGACGACGTCCTGGTCTCGTGCCTCGGCGCCAACTCGCGCTATCTCCCGCATCTCAGCGTGCGGGTGCCGGTGTTCGCGCTGTGCGACTCGATGGGCGCGGCGATCCCGCTGGCGCTCGGCATGGCGCTGCAGCGACCCGACCGCCACGTGGTGGCCCTCGAGGGCGACGGCTCGCTCCTGATGTGCCCGAACGTTCTCGCGACCGTCGCCGCCGCTCGTCCCTCGAACCTGACGGCGCTCTTGTGGGTGAACGGCCACTACGAGTCGTCGGGCGGTCAGGCGCTCCCCTCGGCGCCCGTGGACTGGACCTCGCTCGCAAAAGGCCTCGGCATCACGAAGGTCGAGCGGGTCGGCGATGTGCCGGCGCTTCGCGCGGCGTTCCCGCGAGCGCGCGGCGCGAGGGAACCGGCGCTGCTGGTCGTCGACGTGGCCTTCGATCCGAACGAGCCGATCCCGCCCTACTCCGAGCGGCCCGACGAGATCCGGGCGCGATTCCGGATTTTGTAACGACCGCTCGCGGCCACGCCCGAGCCCCCCGTGACTCGCCGGCCCCGGGGCCGAGGCTTGCGAGACGTCCGGGGCCAGGCTGAACCCAGGTTCAGGTTCCGGACATCCCGCGGGAAAATGTGCAAGCCGCTTCAACTAGTACGAAACTTGCGTGCGCGGCGCCGTCTCCTAAATCCTCGCCTGCGCTGGATCTCCGCCTCGGCACAGGGCTTGCCGTTGAACTCCCGTATGGCGCGAACCCCTGACGAGGTCGAACGCTGGTACACGGTGCGCAAGGCAGCGATTCTCTGTCACCGTGCCGAAGGCACGATCCGGAATCTTCTCTCGAAGCATTACCTGCCACGACGACTTGTCCGTGGCCCGGGCAGGAACCCGAGAAGGATCGCCCTGCTCGCCCCGTCGACCGTCCGGGCCTTGCAGCGTCTCACTCTCCGCCCCTGACGCGACAGCACCGCACCGACCTTCTCCTCGTCGGCGCCGACCGTCACACTCGAGTCTCACGCTCGACCATCACGCTGATCTATCACGCCGTGATCAATCGGGAACTCTTCACACCTCAAGGGGATCTTCCTGTTAGCGCGTAGATGATTCTCCCGATTGGCACACCCTCGGCCAACGACCTAAGTTGTGTTTCACGAGCAGGAGAGGTCCTGCTCGGCCGATACCATCGTTCGCCCGACCCGGATATCGGCGCCGCAGTCCTGAGCGAGGGAGAGCCCGGTGGTCGAGGGACGTCAGAGTGAAGGCGCCGCCCTAACAAGCGGAGGCGACGCCCGCCCGAGCATCGGGCCGCCTCTCCCCATTCAAGCGAGTCACGCGTTTTCGACGCCGATCGGATCGCCGCATCGGTGGGCGGTCTGGGACGCCTTCCTCGAAACGACCGGCGCGACGGGATTCATGCAGTCCTCCTGGTGGGCCGACTTTCGCAGCACGACCGGATGGCAGTCCTTCGGTGTCGTGCTCAGGCACGGGAGCACCATCGTGGGTGGCGCGACCGTGCTGAAATTAGAATACAGCGCCGAGAGCTGCTTCTACTACATCCCGGAAGGCCCGGTCCTGCCCGAGGACGAGACGAGCGCGGATCAGGTCTTCCAACAGCTGATCGGCGCTCTCGAAAGACGGCGCGCCGCCGAGTCGCTGGTCGTCAGCCACCTTCGTATCGAGCCTCGATGGCAGCACGTCCGCCCCTGTGTTCGAGGGTTTCTCCAGGCGAACCGGTTCATGGAGCCGCGCAACACGATCTGCATCGATTTGCGTCCAGGGACCGACGCCATCCTCGCCCAGATGAAACCCAAGGGACGCTACAACATCCGAGTCGCGCAACGACACGGGGTGTCGATCGTCGAAGATGGCTCGCCCCAGGGGCTCGAGGACTTCTTGACCGTCTACGGCGAGACGATCCGTCGCCATGCCCTGCCGGGAAAGTCCCCCAGCTACTTTCGGACGCTCATTCCGCTGCTGACGACCACGGGGCACGGCTCGGTGTTCTTCACGGAGTACGGCGGCGCGAGACTCGCGACGGCGCTCGTGGTCTATTTCGGCCCTCGGGCGACCTACTTCTTCGGGGGATCGCTCGGCGTCCATCGCAACGTCATGGCGCCCTATCTCCTGCACTTCGAGATCATGCGCCGGGCGCACGCCCTCGGTTACGAGGAATACGACCTCTGGGGCGTCGCCCCGGAGGGCCAATCCGACCATTCGTGGAGCGACATCAGCGTGTTCAAACGCAAGCTCGGGGGACGCGAGCTCGCGCTCGTGCCGACCCTCGACTACGTGTACGACCCGCTCGCCTACGAGCGCTATACGACATGGGATTCCTGAGAATCGTGCGTTTTCGCGCCGTACCCGGTCGGCGCAACCCCAGCGACCACCGTGTCGGGACGCTGGGTCCCATCAGGCCGCAGAAATCCTGGCCAGAGAGGAGGGTTGATAGGCGGGAATTGGGCACCGGGCCAACAATCGTTCGGACCCGAAGTGGAATACACAGGAGAGAACCATGCTTTTGACCCTAGAGATCGAGGAGCTGGAAGCGCGTATCGCCCCCGGCCTGGTGTGTGCCCCCGACGACCACGGCAGCAAGGGCCACGAAGGCAGCAAGGGCGACCACGGCAGCAAGGGCGACCACGGCAGCAAGGCCAACGCCGGCAGCAAGGACGCTCACGCCGGCAGCAAGGACAGCGGGAGCAAGTGCGTGTAAGTCGTGACCGCGCGCGCGTGCTTCATCGCTAAGCTGACCCGATGAGCGATCCTGCCTGTCGTATCGAGGCGTGGCCGCGCGGCGAACGTCGCCGGTCCGTCGCGGTGCGGCAGGCAGGGTCCTCGTTGGCCTGCACATGACTCCAGGACAGCTACTGATCGCCGGGCGGCCCAAGTTCCGCGACGACATCATCGTCACGCGTCACGAGGACGCCACGAACGCTCCCTTCGTCGCGAAGGACCCCCGCACGACCCAGTTCTTCCGCTTCCGCGAGGCGGAGCACTTCATTCTCAGCCAGCTGGACGGAGTGACTCCCCTCGACGTGGTCCGGCAGCGAACGGAGGAGCGCTTCGGTGCGACCTTGCCCCAGGAGACGTTGATCAAGTTCGTCCGTACGCTGGAGAGCCACGGCCTGCTCGAAACCGACAAGGCGCGGCGCGGGAGTCGGTCGCGCGCGCGGCTCAAGGGAGGTCTGCTCTCCCTCCGATTCAAGGTGTTCGATCCGGACAAGCTCTTGACCCGAATGGTCACGCCTCTGGAGCCGCTCTTCAGCAAGACCTTCGTCGGCCTGACACTCGCGCTCATCATTCTCGCGGTGGTGACGTTCGCGGCCAATACCGACGAGATCCACCGGGGCCTCGTCGGCTTGCTGAGCGTGCACTCGCTGCTGGCGGTCTGGGTGCTCATCGTCGTCGTGGGCGCCGTCCACGAGTTCGCCCACGGGCTCGCCTGCAAGCGCTACGGCGGCGAAGTCCACGACATGGGGATCTTCCTCATCTACTTCAATCCGGCGTTCTATTGCGACGTGAGCGATGCGTGGCTCTTCCCGCAGCAGTCGAGGCGGCTGCTCGTGACGCTCGCCGGACCCTACCTGGAGCTCGTGGTGTGGGCGCTCGCCACGCTCGTCTGGCGCGTCACCACGCCGGAGAGCCTCGCGAGCTCGACCGCGCTGATCGTGCTGGCGACGACCGGATTCAAGATCGTGCTGAATCTGAACCCGTTGCTCAAGCTCGACGGGTACTACCTGCTGAGCGATTGGCTGGGCGTGCCGAACCTGCGCCAGAGGTCCTTCGACTATGTCGGCAGATGCTTCTCGCGCCTCGAAGGGACGTCCTCGGAGGCGCCCGTCGTCAGCCGCCGGGAGCGGAGGATCTACCTCGCCTACGGTTCACTCGCCATGCTGTACTCGATCGGTACCTTGTGGTTCGTCGCGATACGCCTGGGCGGTCTCATCTCGCGCTTTCAGGCGTGGGGGTTGCTCGCGTTCCTCGTGCTGTTCAGCGCACGGCTTCGCAACCGGCTGCGCCGGCTTCCATTCTGGCGCCCCGCAACCCCCGCGCCAACGCCGGGCCCGGACAAGGCGGCGGCGCCGACGAGGAAAAAGCGGCGCGCGCTCGTGGCGCTGGCGATCCTGGCGGTCGCCTCGGTGCTCGTCAAGATCGACCTGCGGGTCGCCGGGGAGTTTCGGGTGCTCCCGACCAGGAACGCCGAGGTTCGCACCGAGGTCGAGGGCCTCGTCGCCGAGGTCTATGTCCGGGAAGGCATGAAGATCCAGCAGGGCGATCTCGTAGCCCGGCTCTCCGACCGCGACCTCGCCGCGGAGCTCAGAAAGACCGAGGCCGACATCGCCGAGAAGCAGGCAACCTTGCGCATGCTACGGATCGGGACTCGGCCCGAAGAGATCGCGGTGGCCGAGAAGGAAGTTGAGACCGCGGAGGCTCGTGTGGTCGGGAGCGAGCGGCGCTACCGAGAGGCGACCACGATGCGGGCGGAGAAGCTGGTCCGGCAGGAGTCAGCCGTCGCCAAGGCCGAGCAGCGCCTCAAGTACAAACGCAGCAACCTGGAGCGCATGCGGACCTTGCGTGAGAACGAGCTGATCTCCCTCAAAGACCTCGAGCAGGCGGAAGAAGACGCGGTCGTCAGGGACAAGGAGCTCGACGAGGCGCGCGCCGAGCTGGAGATCACGCGCGCCGACGACCTGGCCGACGTCCGCAAGGAGCTGGCGCTGGCCCGGACCTCGCTCGCCGAGGCCAGGGGGCGGCTGGCCAAGCTCCGCGCGGGCTCGCGCCGCGAGGAGATCGAGGCGATGGAGGCGGAGGTCGCGCGCCGCGAGACGCAACGCCGCCTCCTCGAGGAACAGCTGCGCCTCACGAAGATCCCGAGCGCGATCGCGGGCATCGTCACCACACCCGAGCGTCAGCTGCGGGAGCTGATCGGCCAGCACGTGAACAAAGGCGATCTGCTCGCCTCCGTTCACCGGCTCGATACCGTCACGGCCGAGATCGCGCTCTCGGAAAAAGACATCGGCGACGTGGCGACCGGGCAGCGGGTCGCCGTCAAGGCGCGAGCCTATCCGAGCCTGACCTTCGAGGGCACCGTGACCTCGGTGGCCGCCGCGGTGCGGACGGGCACTCCGATCCCGCCGGTCAAGGGCGCGGCGACGGTGACGCCGATCCCCGAGGAAGGCGGCGGTGACCGGGTCGTCCTGGTCACTACCGAGATCGAAAACCATTCCCTGCTGCTCAAGCCCGAGATGACGGGACGCGCCAAGATCTCCTGCGGGGAACGGCCGATCCTCTCGGTGCTCACCCGGCGATTGGTTCGTGTCGTCCGGGTCGAGTTCTGGTCGTGGTGGTGAGCTGATGGAGCGGCGTCCCGACGCGATCGATCTCGAGATCAGTCGTATCACGAGCGCGGAGGCCCACCGACACGTCGACGAGTGGGTCTATCTCATCGGCCGCCCACCGCTCAACGACTTCCGGCACTTCATGACCGTCGTGGCCGAGAATGGTCACCTCGCCGACGAGCGGCCGCTCATCGAGGAGTGGCACGCCGCCGCCGCTCAGGTCGCGGCGCTGCAGCGGCAAGAGGCCGGGATCGCGGACAATCCGCGCATCGAGGCGGTGCCCCGGCATCTCGAGGCACTGTGCGAGCGCGTGCTCGCCGACCCGGTCTTCCGCCACTCCTTCAAGGTCGTCCCGACCGACATCGGCTTCGTCGAGCTGGACCAGCTCGTCGTCTGGCAGAAGACGGTCAATCGAGGCCATCTCGAGCTCCTGAAACAGCGTCTGGGCCCGACGCCCACCGATGAGGACATCTTCGAAACCTGCTTGCCCTACGACCATCCGAAGCCGCCGGTGAAGTGGATGCAGACCCACAATGACACCTTCGTGCTCGTCTCGCCGTCCAACGATCTGCGGTTTCTCGATTCCGTCTACCTGGAGCCGTCCCAGGTCGTTGGGCGCTCGCCGGTCGGTGCGGAGGCCGCGATCATCGGGCTGGTGGTCGGCTTCGGCTCGAATTTCCTCAACGCCGTCCAGGCCGAGAACCGGCTCATTCTCATCAACGGCACCCATCGGGCCTATTCCCTCCGCGCGATGGGCTTCACGCACGTGCCGTGCATCATCCAGCATGTCTCGACGCGTGACGAGCTCCAGGCCGCCGGTACATCCGATGTCAGACGCAACCCCGACGCCTACCTCCGTCAAGCGCGGCCGCCGATGTTCAAGGACTACTTCGACGCTCGCCTCAGCAAGATCGTGCCGGTACCGCGTCGACTCCGGCAGGTCAGGGTGAAGTTCGACGTCGACGCCTCGGATTTCCCGGCGATGTGAGCTCCAGCCGACTCGCGCATACCGCGTACGCTTGACCGGCCTCGGCCTTTGGGGCAAGCTTCCCCACCGAGCGTGGACACTCGACGCCGCAAATCCCTTGGGACCCGACTGAACGACCCGAGCTCGCCACGCCGGCCCTGCCGCGCGGCCGGCACGACGCTGTCCTGATCGACGGTGGACCGAGGGTTGCGCGTCGGCGTTGACGTGGGCGGCACCTTCACCGACCTGGTGGCCTGCGACTCGGCGGGCCGGACGACCTCGCTGAAGGTGCCGACGACGCCGGCCAACCCGGCCGGCGGCGTACTCGACGGCCTGGCCATCGTCGGCCGCGTGGCCGGCCGCTGCGCCTCGCTCGCCCACGGGACCACGCTCGTGACCAACGCGATCGTGGAGCGCCGGGTGGGCGTGGTCGGCCTCGTCACCACGCGGGGCTTCGGCGACGTGCTCGAGATCGGCCGCATGAACCGTCCGCACCTCTATCGGATCGACCTGCCGGCCAAGCCCGAGCCGCTCGTGCCGCGGCGCCTCCGGGCCGAAGTCGGCGAGCGCGTCGGGCCCGACGGCTCCGTGCTCTCACCGCTGGATCTCGGCGAGCTGCCGAAGATCGTCGAGCGATTCCGCCGCCAGGGGGTGGAGAGCGTCGCGATCTGTCTCCTGCACGCCTACGCGAATCCGGCCCACGAGCAGGCGCTGCGCCAGGCCCTCGCCGCGCACTTTCCGTACCTGTCGGTCTCGAGCGAGATCAACGCCGAGTTCCGCGAGTACGAGCGCACGTGCACGACCGTGCTCAACGCGGCGGTCATGCCGCTCGCCGCGCGCTACGTCGACGATCTGGTCGCCCGGATGGCGGCGAGCACCGGCGCGGTGCCGATCCATCTCCTGCACTCCGCCGGCGGCATGATGTCGATCGACACCGCGCGGGTGCGTCCGCTCACGATGGCGATGTCGGGCCCGGCCGCCGGCGTGGCGGCGGCCGCCTATCTGGCGCGCACGCTCGATCTCCCGCGCGCGCTGGCCTTCGACATGGGCGGCACGACCACCGACGTGTGTCTCGTCACCGACGGCGTGCCGGAGACAGCGCGCCAGCGCAAGCTCGGCGACTATCCGGTCCGGCTGCCCGCCGTCGGCGTGGAGTCGATCGGCGCCGGCGGCGGCTCGATCGCCTCCGTCGATTCCGCGGGGGCCCTCAAGGTCGGGCCGCGGAGCGCCGGCGCGGTGCCCGGCCCCGCGTGCTACGGCCTGGGCGGAACCGAGCCGACCGTCAGCGACGCCAACCTGATCCTCGGCTACCTCAACCCCGAGCGGATCTACGGCGGCTCGATCCGGCTCGATCGCGCGCGGGCCGAGCGGGCGCTCGAGCCGCTCCAGCGCCGCTTCGGTCTGTCGCTGCTGGACGCCGCGCACGCCGTGGTCGAGGTGGCCAACGCGAACATGCAGCGGGCGCTCCGGCTGGTCTCGGTGCAGCGCGGCTACGATCTGCGCGAGTTCACCTTGATCGCCTACGGCGGCGCCGGCCCGGTCCACGCGGGCGCGCTCGCGCGCGAGGCCGGCATCGCGCGGATCGTCGTGCCCGCGCACTCCGGCGCGTTCTCGGCGCTCGGCTGCCTGGTCTCACCGCTCAGGTACGACGCGGTGCAGACCCACCGGATGCGCCTCGAGGCCTGGGACGGCAAGATCGTCGCCGACCGTTTGCGCGGGCTCGAGTCGCACTGTCTGGCGCCGCTGCTCGACGAGGGCCACGCGGCCGAGCGCGTGCTGCTGAAGCGGAGCGCCGACCTCCGCTACGCCGGGCAGAACTACGAGCTCGAGGTGGACTATGGCGCCGGCACGCCCCAGGCGCTCCGCGAGGCGTTCGAGCGACGCCATCGCCAGCTCTACGGCTACGCGACGGGCGAGAGCGTCGAGTGCGTCAACCTCCGGGTCACCGCGCAGCTCGTGCGCGACGAGCCGACGCTCGGCGCGAGCGTCGCCGCGGCCCCGGCGGCGCCGGTCGGCGAGCTCCGAGCGTATTTTCGGGACGCGGGAGCCGTCACGATGCCGCGCTACGAGCGCGGCGCGCTGGCGGTGGGCCAGACCCTCGCCGGCCCCGCGCTCGTCGAGGACGCGTGGTCGACGACGCTCGTGTACCCCGGCCAGCGCTGCCGCGCCGATCGCCTGGGCAACCTCCTGATCGAGGTCGCGCCGTGACCCTGCATCCGGCCACGCTCGAGGTCGTGCGCAACGCGCTCTACGCGATCGCCGAGGAGATGAGCGTGATCGTCATGCGCTCGGCGCGCTCACCGCTGCTCAAGGAAGCCGGCGATCTCTCCTCCGCGCTCACCGACGCGGACGGGCGGCTCATCGCGCAGGGGCGCGACATCCCGATCCACCTGGGCGTCATGGGCTTCACCGTCAAAGAATTCCTCAAAAGGGTGCCGAAGGACCGCCTGCGCGACGGCGACGTCTGGTTCCTGAATCTCCCCGAGGTCGGCGGCAACCACCTGCCCGACGTCAAGGCGCTGCGCCCGGTCTTCGTGGGCGGCCGGCTGGTGGCGTTCGCCATCAACCTGGCCCACTGGGCGGACATCGGCGGCGCGGTGCCGGGCAGCTACGTGCCGTGGGCGACCGAGTCGTATCAGGAAGGGCTGCGGATCGCGCCGCTTCGCCTCTTCTCGGCCGCCGGCCCCGAGCGCCACGCGATCGATTTCGTCCTCGCCAACCTGCGCGGGTACCAGGAGCGCGAGGGCGATATCTTCGCCCAGTTCGCCGCCAACGACGTCGCCGCGCGCCGGCTCCAGGACCTCTACGCGCATCACGGCGCCGCGACGATCGACGCCTGCTTCGCGCGCCTGCACGATGAGTCGGAGACGCAGATGCGCGCGGCCATCCGCGCGCTGCCCGACGGCGTCTGGGAAGGCGAGGACTGGGTCGACGATGACGGCGTCGACGACAAGCCGATCCGTATCCGCGTGCGGGTCGAGATCGCCGGCGACGAGGCGCGCTTCGACTTCACGGGCACCTCGCCGCAGGTGCGCGGTCCCGTGAACACGACGTACTACATCGCCTGCTCGGCGGTGTACTACGCCATGAAGGCGCTGGTCGCGCCGGAGGTGCCGCCCAACGACGGCTGCTACCGGCCGCTGCACGTGCACGTGCCGCCGCGCACGGTGTTGAGCGCCGATCCGGATCGGCCCGTCGTCGGCGGCAATCACGAGACCTGCCAGCGCATCGTCGACGCGATCGTCAAGGCGCTGGCGCCGGCGCTGCCCGACCGCGTCTCGGCCGGCGGCCCGACGACGTCGGGCGTCCTGATCTTCGGCGCGCGCCAGCCCGACGGCCGCTGGTCGATCCTCTACGAGGTTCACGGCGGAGGTGAAGGGGCTACTTCAGCGAAGGACGGCGCCTCGGCGGTGCGCGTGCACATGTCGAACGTGATGAACACGCCGATCGAGGTGATCGAGGGCGAGTATCCGATCATGATCGAGGAGCAGGCGCTCCGCGTCGGCTCGGGCGGCGACGGCGCGCACCGTGGTGGTCTCGGATTCCGGCGCGCCTATCGCGTTCTGGCCCAAGAGCTCACGCTCACCAGCATGCTCGATCGGCGCGTGATCCCGCCGTACGGCCTCGCCGGCGGACGGGACGGTGCCCCGTTCAGGATCACCCTGAATCCGGGGCAGCGCGAGCGCGTGATCCGCGGCAAGGAGACGGTCCGTCTGGCGGCGAACGATCTCGTCGTCATCGAGACGTGCGGCGGCGGCGGCTACGGCCCGCCGGAGCAACGGTCACCCGAGCTCCAGGCGCGCGACCGTGCGGAGGGAGAGGCTTCATGAAGCTCGCCGATCGGATCGCCATCGTCACCGGCGCCGCGAAGGGGATGGGCCGCGACATCTGCCTGACGCTCGCCCGCGAGGGCGCGAATCTGGCGATGGCTGCCCGCGCGCCGGCGCCGCTCGAGGCCCTCGGGCGCGAGATCACGGCGCTCGGCCGCCAAATGATCGTCGTCCCCACCGACGTCACCGACGAGGCCGCGGTCGAGCGCCTGGTCGCGAGGACCCGCGAGACGTTCGGGCGCATCGACATCCTCGTCAACGCCGCCGGCATCACGGGCCCCATCGAGACGCCGGTGTGGGAGATCAAGGCCGACGACTTCGATCAGGTGATCGCCGTCAACCTGCGCGGCACGTTCCTGCCCACCAAGCACGTGCTCCCCACCATGATGAAGCAGCGCTACGGCAAGATCGTGAACATCAGCGGCACCTCCGGGCTCCGCGGCTACAAGTACCGCGCGGCGTACTCGTCGTCGAAGTGGGCGCTGCGCGGCTTCACCCGCACCGTCGCGCTCGAGGCCGGCCCGCACAACATCAACGTCAACGCGCTCCACCCTGGGATCGTCGGCGGCGACCGCATGGACAAGCTCTGCCGCGAGAAGGCCAGGAAGCGCGGGTGGACGCCCGAGCAGGTCTACCAGGAGTACGTGGACGAGATGGCGCTCAAGCGGGTGACGGTCGCGCAGGACATCGCCAACGCCGTGCTGTTCCTGGTCTCCGACGACTCCTCGAACATGACCGGACAGTCGCTCACGGTCGACGGCGGCTGGGACGTGTAGGGTGAGGCCGGTCCTCGGCGCCATCGTCGCCGCGCTCCTCGCGGGCGGCTGCGTCTTGACGTCAGCAGCCCTGGAGGTCGGGCGCGACCGCGAAGACCCGACCGGCTACCGCGAAGTCCAGCTCTCCGGAACGACCTTGCAGATTCGCTACAAGACCGGGAGGTGGGTCAAACAATCGAGCTCCACCAACGCGATGACGATCGAGGAGACACCCGATCGCTGGACCAGCGTCCCACTCGAGTCCTTGCCGTGGGTCGCGCTGGACCGGCTGGGCTCGGACGCGCCCTCTCAATGGGTGCCGCGCGACTGCTCGATGACCCGGAGCACACCCGATCCCGCTCCGGCGATGACGCTGCACGCCTACAGATCGCCTTTCAAAGGCTGGTATTCGCCCGATGCACCCGACTACGAGGCGCCGATCGCGGCGTACGTCGACCAAGGGTACAGTCGACGGCTCGTACTCGTCAGAGCGAGCCCGGTCGATGGACAGCGAGTCGTGACCAGCCTCCTAGCGCAGATTTCATGCTACGACGATCGACCGTGGGCGCCATATGCGCGCGCCGCGCTCGTGCCCTTCGCCGTGGTGGCCGACATCATCACGTCGCCGGTCCAACTGTTCTACTATCTCAAGGTTCTCGGAGCGATCGGTACCGGCCACTGATCCTCATGCTGCTCACCACCGACGCGGACGGTCCATGCGAGTGATCGGCACCAGCCCGGCGCGCCCAGACGCGTGGGAGAAGGTGCGCGGCCGGCCGATCTACGCGGGCGACCTGGCGCTGGCGGGCATGCTCCACGGCCGCATCATGCGGAGCCCCTACGCGTCCGCGCGCATCGTCCGCATCGACACGCGTGCGGCCCGCGCCTTGCCCGGCGTGATCGCGGTGCTCACCGCGCACGACGTGCCGCGCAACGAGCAGCGGATGGAGCTGCCTGGCCGCATGGCCGAAGCCACGGCCGGCGCCGTCCTGGCCACGCAGCCGGTCCTGGCCGAGGACCGTGTGCGATTCCAGGGCGAGCCCGTCGTGGCAATCGCAGCCACGACCCCCGAGATCGCGGCCGCCGCCGCCGACCTGGTCGAGATCGACTACGAAGACCTGCCAGGCGTCTACGATCCAATCGCGGCGCTCGCGCCCGACGCTCCGAAAGTCCACGACAGCGGCAATCTGCTCCGGAGCTGGCATCTGCGCGCCGGCGACCTCGCTCAGGGCTTCGCGCGCGCCGCTGTCGTCGTCGAGAACACCTACCGGACGCCCTTCGTCGATCACGTCTACATGGAGACTGAGAGCGGGATCGGCTGGATCGACGGCGAGGGCGTCTTGACCCTGCGCGTGAGCACGCAGGTGCTCGAGCACTTTCGCGACGTCGCCGTGGTGCTCCAGATCCCGCACGGCCGCGTGCGGATCGAGGGTGCGTACCTCGGCGGCGGATTCGGCGGCAAGGAAGACGTCACGGTCGAGTGCCTGTTGGGCCTGCTCGTCTGGAAGACGGGCCGGCCCGTTCAGCTCATCTTCTCGCGCGAAGAATCGTTTATCGGTCACGGCAAGCGGCATCCGTACGTGATGCGCTATCGCACGGGCGCAGCGCGCGACGGCGCGCTGGTCGCGCTCGAGGCCGAGCTGATCTCCGACTCCGGCGCCTACGCGGCGCTCTCGCCGTGGGTGTTGCTCTACAGCCTGGTGACGTCGACCGGACCCTACCGGATCCCGAACGTCACGGTGGACGCGACCACGGTCTACACGAACAATCCAGTCGCGAGCGCCTACCGCTGCTTCGGCTCGATCCAGACCTGCCTCGCCTACGAGGGCCAGATGGACGCGCTGGCCGCTGCGCTCGCGATGGATCCCCTGGCGCTCCGCGAGAAGAACTTCCTGCGCAAGGGCGACCGGCTCGCGACGGGTCAGGTGATCGAGTCCGAGCCGATGCTGGCCGAGACGATGCGCCGCGCCTGGGCCGGGCTCGCCGAGCGGCGGCCGTCGAGGGCGCCGACGCGAATCGGCCGCGCCGTGGCCGCCTCGTTCTCGCCCTACGGGCGCATGTGCTGGACGCGCGACTCGGCGAGCGCCTGGATCGGGATGGAGCTCGACGGCACCGCCGTGGTCCGCTGCGCCGCGCCCGACGTGGGCGGCGGGCAGACGTCGTCGCTCTGCGCCATCACCGCCGAGGTGCTCGGGCTCGAGCTCGACCACGTGATCGCCGTGGGCCGCGACAGCCACTTCACGCCGCGCGCCGGCACCACTACCGCCACGCGACAGCTCCTGATGTCGGGCAACGCCGTGCTGAGCGCGGCGCGCGAGCTGCGCCGCCATCTGGTCGGGGCGGCGGCCGCGCTTCTAGAAGCGGCGCCGGCGGACATCGAGCTGGCCGGCGGGCACGCGTTCGTCCGCGGCGCGCCGGATCGCGGGCTCTCGATGGCGAGCGTCGTCAAGGGCGCGACCGGCCAGGGGCGGCCCGTCCAGGTGCTCGAGAAGTACGACGCGCCCTCGGCGCCGACGATCGACCCGGCGACGGGCCAGGGCAAGGCGTTCAACGACTACACGTTCGGCACCCACGCGCTCGAGGTCGAGATCGACGAGGAGACCGGGCGCACGCGCCCGACGCGGCTCGTGTCGTGCTTCGATGCCGGGCGCATCATTCATCGTGCGAACGCCGAGGGCCAGCTCGAGGGCGGCGCCGTCCAGGGGCTCGGCTACGCGCTCATGGAAGAGATTGCTCTCGAGAACGGTGTCAGCAAGAACCCGCATCTGGCCGACTACAAGATCCCGACCTCGCTCGACGCGCCCGAGATCGCGACGGTGCTGCTGGAGTCCGGCGAAGGGCTCGGCCCGTTCGGCGCCAAAGGGCTGGGCGAGCCGGCGATGACTCCGAGCATCGGCGCCGTGGCCAACGCGGTCTCGAACGCGCTCGGCGTTCGCATGACCGAGCTGCCGATCACGTCCGAGCGCGTGCTCGCGGCGCTCCGCGCGAAGCGGGCGTAGGGGCCATGCCAGTCTTCGAGGAGGAATTCACGGTCGCCGCGGCGCCCGACGCGGTCTGGGATTTTCTCCTCGATCCCGCGCGCGTGGCGCCCTGCCTGCCCGGCTGCGAGAGCGTCGAGATCGAGGACGCGACGACCTACCGGGTGCGCCTCACCGTGAAGGTCGGCTTCCTCTCGACCACGCAGCGCCTCAAGGTCGAGATCGTGGAGTCGGACCGCCCCCGCCACCTGGTGTCGCTGGCGCGGGGCGAGGATCGAAAGCTCGCGAGCCAGGTCGAGGTGCGGCACACGCTCGATCTCACGCCCGCAGCCGCGGCTGGCACGCTCGTGCGCTACCGCAGCGAGGTCCGCGTGCTCGGACGGCTGGGCTCGGTCGGCGACGCCGTGATGAAGGTCAAGGCCAAGCAGCTCGCCGGCGACTTCGCCGCGAACGTGCGCGCCGCGATCGAGCGGCCGGCATGAGCCTCTCCTTCACGCTCAACGGTCAGCCCTGCGCGACCCAGGCGCCCGATCACTGGACCGTGCTCGATCTCCTGCGCGACGGGCTCGGCTTGATGGGAACCAAGTACGGCTGCGGCGAGGGCGTCTGCGGCACGTGCACGGTGCTGGCCGACGGCCAGCCGATCCGCGCCTGCCTGGTGCTGGCCGCCCACGTGCGCGGGCGCGTGCTCGTTACCGTCGAGGGCCTCGAGCGCGACGGCCGCCTCGATCCGATCCAGACCGCGTTCGCCGAGCGCGGCGCGGCCCAGTGCGGCTACTGCACGCCGGGCATGATGCTCGCCGCGAAGGCGCTCCTGCTCGAGAACCCGTCGCCGAGCGAGCACGAGGTCCGCGAGGCATTGTCCGGCAATCTGTGCCGCTGCACGGGCTACACGAAGATCGTCGAGGCCGTCCTGGCGGTTGCGGGGTCGAAGTAGGCGTGCGCTTGCATCCGTTCCGTCTGCTCGAGCCCGAATCGCTCCCCGAGGCGATCGAGACGCTCGGACGACTCGACGGCGAGTCGCGGCTGGTCGCCGGCGGGACGGCGCTCGTCGCCATGATCCGGCTCGGGCTCGTCAAGCCCGACTGCCTGGTCTCGCTGCACCGGGTGCCTGGGCTGAATCGGATCCGCGTCGACGGCGGCTCGCTGGAGCTCGGCGCGATGGCCACGCACGCCGACATCGAGCGCTCGCGCACGGTGCGAGACGGCTGGCCGCTCCTCGCCGAGGCGGTCCACCGCGTGGCCACACCCGCGATCCGGACCTCGGGCACGATCGGCGGCAACCTCGCCTACGCCGAGGCCGCGTCGGACCCCGCGCCCGCGCTCCTGTGCCTGAACGCTGAAGCGCGCGTCCTCGGCCCCGGCGGCGAGCGCGCCGTGCCGCTCGCGCGATTCTTCCGAGGCTTCTACGAGGCGGCGCTCGAGCCCGGGGAGATCGTCACGGCCGTCCGCGTCCCACCGCCGCCGGCGGGCGCGCGCGGCGGCTACGTCAAGTTCACGTCGCGCTCGGCCGAGGACAAACCGCTGGTCGGCGTCGCCGCGCTCGTGGTGCTGGACGGGGCGGGGCGATGCGTCGAGGCGCGCATCGGGCTCGGCGGCTCCGCCCCGACGCCGGTCCGCGCCGATCGGGCCGAGCGCGCGCTGCGCGGCGAGGCGCTCACCGACGCCGCGGCGCGCGCCGCGGCGGAGGCCGCCGCGGGAGAGGCCGATCCGCTTTCCGACCTGATGGGCAGCGCCGACTACCGGCGCGAGATGATCCGCGTGTGGGCCCGCCGGCTGCTGATCGCGTTGCGCGACGGCACTGCGTTACGCGACGGCACTAGATGAGAGAGCGGTGCCCGCCGAGTGCGGGCACCGCGTCAGAGCGTTACTTGTGGGGCTGCTTCGGCTTCCACATGGCGAGGGTCGCGCCGGTCGGATCCGTGAACACGCTCATCCAGCCGAACTCGCCGACCTCGGTCACGTCCACGAGGATCATCGCGCCGAGCTCTTTGGCCTTCTTCATCGAGGCGTGGATGTCGTCGACGCCGACGTACGACAGCCAGTGCGATGGCGCCCCCGGAACCGGGTTGCGCATCATGCCGCCGCCGGTTCCGCCGCCCACGTCGATCATCGTGTAGGTCCCGCCGGGCATCGGCACGTCCTGCAGCTTCCAGCCGAAGAGGCTCGTGTAAAACTTACGCGCGCTCGCCGGGTCGTTCGTCTGCAGCTCCACGTGCACGAATGGATTGGCCATCATCCCCTCCTGCCGCCGAGCGTACGCGCCGTGTCGAGGCCCGTCCACCTCGAGCCCGGCTACATCGTCCAGTCCTGGTACCACGTCGAGTCAGCGCCGACGCCCTCGCGCGCGACCTTCACGTCGATCACGTACGGCTTGTTCTCTCGCGTCGTGCGGTCGACGCCGCGCCGCAGCGCCGGCTCGAGCTCCTTCAAGGTCTTGACGGTCTCGCCGTCGACGCCCTGGGAGCGCGCGAGCCCCGCGTAGTCCGTCGCCGGCGCGTCGAGGTAGAGCCCGGGATACTTGCCGGTGTGCACCATCTTGCTGTCGGGCACCTCGCGCGCCCAGTTGGTGCGGACGACCTGATAGGTCTCGTTGTTCGAGATCACGGTGAGGATCGCGGTGTTGTAGCGCGCCATCGTCCAGAAGCCCGCCGCGCTATAGGTCAGGGCGCCGTCGCCCAGGTGGAGGACGACGGGCCGCTCGCGGCCCACCGCGATCTTGGCGCCGATGGCGGCGCCCACGCCGAATCCGAGCGAGCCGCCGCCGCTGCGCGTCCACCCCATCGCGTCGTGGCCGAACGGCAGGAGCGTCGTGCGGGCGGTCGAGCTCTCCTGCACCATCACGGTGTTCTTCGGCAGGAGCTGGGCCAGGTGGGTCTCGAGCATGCTCGGATGCACGAGCGCTTCGTGCTCGTGCTCGCGCGCCAGATCCTCCTCGCGTGAGATCAGGAGCTTCGCGTACGCGCGCACCTTCTCGCGCTGGCGCGCGAAGCCGGCCGCCTTGTCGCCGTGGAGCCGTGTCAGCGCGGCGGTGATGCTGCGCAAGGTCTCCGGCAGCTCGCACTGCGCGGCGATGTCGAGCGGGTGGTGGCGGCCCATCAGCAGCGGGTTGGGGCCGATCTGGATCACGAACGGCTCGGCGACGCCGCCGTGCACGCCCTGCACGCCGGCCATGAAGATCAGGTCCGGCTTGAGGCCGGTGACCTTCTCGAAATCCTTCGAGACCGGATACATGCCGCAGTAGAGCGGGTGGCGGGTGGGGAAGTTCGGGAAGATCTGCCGCGTGGCGAACGCCGGCGCCTCGAGCGCTTCGGCCAGCCGCACCGCCTCGACCCCGGCGCGCTCGCGCCAGACGTCGTCGCCGAACATCAGCACCGGGCATTTCGCCTCGCCGAGCCGGCGCGCGATTTCCTCGACCGTCTTGGCGCGCGCCGCCCCCGGCCGCTCGATCCGATACGCGGCGCCCTCGCCGATCTGCGCTTCCAGCCCGTCGCGCAGCAAGAGCTCGGCGCTGATCGAGAGGTAGACGGGTCCGGTCGGCGGCGTCGTCGCTTCGCGCAGCGCGCGCGTCGTCGCGACGGGAATCGCCGCGGGGTTGGCCGCCACCTGGTAGGCCGCGCGCGCGTCCTTGGTGATGGCACGCATCGACTCGGCCTGGGTCAGGCCGGGGAACGGCGCCAGGCCGCGGAAGTCCTGAATCTCCGACGCCCAGTCGCCCGCGATCACTAGCAGGGAGGAGCCCGCGATCTGGGCGTTGAAGAGCTGTCCGGCCAGCTGCCACGAGCCGCCCATGACGTGGGCAATGATGACGCCCACCTTGCCGCTCATGCGGTGATAGCCGTCGGCCATGGCCGCCACGAGCCCCTCGTGCTTGCCGACGATCAGCTTCTGGTCCTGGTCCTCGGACAGCGCGGCGAAGATCCCGGTCTCGGCAGAGCCGGGATTCGAGAAGAGAAAGTCCACCCCCGCGTCCTTCAGGGTCTGGATGAGCAGCATGCCGCCGGTGCCGGTGATGGTCTTGCGCATGATGGTCCTCTCTTAACCCGTCGGCAGATGCGCCCGCGTCGCCTCGAGCGCTTCGCGCGCGACCTCGTCGGCGGGCCGGGCCCAGGCCGCGGGGTTCGGCGCCTCGTAGCTCATGAATCCGCGATAGCCCTTGCGATTGAGCAACGCGAAGATCTCCTTGAACGGCACGCTGCCCCGTCCCGGCGGCAGCCGGTCGAGCGCCTTGCCCGGCTCGAGCCCGGTGCGCGGCACGTCGCTGTACTGGACGTACGCGATCTCGCCGAGCGCGACGTCGTCGATCGCCTTGAGGCTGGCCCCGCTCCGCTGCAAGTGGTAGGTGTCGAGCAGGAGCCCGCAGCTCGGGTGCGCAGCCTTGGCGACGACACCGCGCATGACGTCGAGGTTGTTGAGCTGTTCGGCCTGCGAGTTGAACTCGACGGCCAGCCTCACGCGATGCGAGGCGGCGACGGCGGCGGCCTCGCGCATGCTCGCGGCGGCCCGCGCGAGATCGCCGCGCCCGCGATCCGACGCGCTCATCACCGTCTGGCAGCCGAGGCCGACCGCCCACCGGCAGGATTCGTCGAACGCCTTCATCAGCTTCTCGCGCTCGGCGCCGTCGGCGAACATCCAGCCGAGCTCCACGCCGACGCACGCCACGGAGAGCCCGCTGGCCTTGACGAGCGCCAGCACGTCCGCCGCGGCCTGTCCCTTCTCGGCCGCGCGCGCGAAATCGATCCGGCGCAGCTCCACGCCGTCCCAACCGGCCCCTTTCGTGGCGCGCAGCACATCCGGGAGCGGCGTCGTATCGAGTGTCCAGGTGTGTAGAGCAAGCATGGCGGTCACTGTTTGGTCGCCGGCGCCGGCGGGTTGGCCTTGGCGTATTCGACGGCCTGCTTCAGCTCGGCTTCGGCCTGCTTGACGAGGTCGAGCGCCTTGGCGCGGTGCCCGCCGAAGTGGTGCTCGGCGCGTGTCAGATGCTTTTCGGCGTCTTCGAGCGACTTCGCGGCAGCGTGAATGAGATGTAGTCCGGCGCGTGTCGCCGGCGGCTTCTTCTCCTGGGTGAACGCCAGGGTTCCGAATCCGAGGACGAACCCGATCGCCAGCACGCTGGCGACGATCGCGCTCCGCTTCAGCATTCGCTCCTCCGCTTACACCGCCGCTGTGATGCCGCCATCGAAGTTGATGGCCGTGCCCGTGATATAGGCCGCGCGCTCGGAGGCGAGGAAGGCGACGAGATCGGCGAACTCGTGGGCTTCGCCGAATCGCCCGAGCGGCAGCTTGCGCTTCTCCGCGATCTCCCGGTAGTGCGCGTCGAGGTCGCCCTTGGCGCGCCGCTCGTGCTGGGCGCTCTTGACCAGTCCCAGACAGATCGTGTTGACGAGAATCCGGTCCGGCGCGTACTCGTGGGCCAACGACTTGGTGAGGTTGATGCCCGCCGCGCGCGACATGCTGGTCGGCAGCGAGCGCGCCGCCGGGGCCTTGCCGCCGACGGTCGTCACGTTGATGATGCGTCCGCCGCCGCGGCGCTTCATGTGCGGGATGACGAGGCGGCAGAACCGGATCGCGCCCATCACCTTCGAATCGAAGTCGTACATCCACGCGGCGTCGTCCACCTGCTCGAAGCCGGCGGCGGACGACGTGCCGGCGTTGTTGACGAGAATGTCGACGCCGCCGAACTGCGCCACGGTCGCCGCGACGAATGCCTCGACCTCCGCGTTGTTCGTGACATCGGCGGCCATCGCCAGAATGTCGCCACCCACCTTCTTCTGGATCTCGTCGACCGCGCGCTCGAGCACGTCCTTGCGCCGCGCGCACACGGCGACCTTCGCGCCGCTCCTGGCGAACCGCTCCACGCACGCGCGGCCGAGCCCCTCGCTGCCGCCCGTGACGATTGCGACCTTTCCGGCCAGACCAAGCTCCAGGACGTCCATGATCGCCCCCCGAACCGAGATTGCCCGAACATATCACCCCGAGCGCGCTTGGTATAGCCCGCCCCAAGCCCAATAGGGACTCACGCGCTCACATTGGAGTGGAGCGGCCAGCCGACGCCCGGCGCAAACCTCATTAAGGACCGATGCGCCCGACTATGGGCAGCTTCAACGCGGGGGGCTTGAGCTCCACGCCGAAGTTGAGCGTGAGCACGTTGACCTCGATGCCTTCTGCCCAGCCGACCGCGACCCCCGTGAGCCCGAAGAAGGAGAGCTGCACGCCCGTCCCGCTCGGCGTCGTGTCGGCGACGGAGCCCGGCAGGAAGTCCTTGCCGATCGCGGTGGGCGGGAGCTTCAGACGCAGCTCCGGCACGCTCCGGCCGACCCAGGCCGTGAACGTGTTGCTGTTGGGCCCGGGCCAGGTGCGATAGGTCGCCTGGTACGGATACGAGGCTACCGCGGCCGCGACCCGCTCGATCAGGGGATCGGCGGCTTCGCCGCGGAGGTCGACGAGCCGCTCGGGGCGGTCGCCGAACCAGTAGTTGTCGGCGCCGCTGCGGTTGACGCGCACGGCCGGCGCGCCGCGGTCGACGCCCCAGCCGATCACCTCGTAGCGCGTGTAGGACTCGGCGTCGCGCGGCTTCACCGCGATCCACGTGTGCACCGCGAAGAAGCCGCGCCAGCCGACGGTACGGGCCGCGTAGATCTGGATCACCGCCTCGCGCGTCGTCGCCGGATCGGGCGCCTGACCCGACGGGCCGCGCTCGAGCTCCCAGAAGTTCGACCGCGCGCGCTCCAGCAGGCTGCAGCCGGCCAACGCGGCCAGCAGCGCGAGGGACACGATCAGCCTCACCGACGGAGCGCCCGCACGGTGTCCCGCGCGATCTCGATCTCCTCGTCGGTCGGAATCACGAACGCCTCCAGCCGCGCCCCCGAGGCGCTGATGCGTCGCTCGCCGCCCGCCGCGTCGGCATTGGCTCGCGGGTCGAGGATCAGGCCGAAGCACTCGAGCCCCTGGCAGATCCTCGCGCGCGCCTCGGCCGAGCGCTCGCCGATGGCTCCGGTGAACACGACCGCCTGGGCGCCGCCGAGCGCCGCCAGGTACGCGCCGATGTACTTGCGGATGCGATAGCAGAACACCTCGATCGCGATCGCCGCGCCGGCGTCGTCGCTCTCGTGCGCCAGCAGGTCGCGCAGGTCGTTGCTCCGCGCCGAGAGCCCGAGGAGCCCCGACCGCCCGGTGAGCCAGCGCTCCACCTCGGCGACGGGCGCCGACTCGGCCCGCGACAGGTGCCCGACGATGCTCGGGTCGATGTCGCCGGATCTGGTGCCCATCACCAGCCCCTCGAGCGGCGTGAGCCCCATCGACGTGTCGATCGAGCGGCCGTTCTCGATCGCCGCGGCCGAGCAGCCGCTGCCAAGATGCAAGGCGACGATCGTCGCGCGCGACGTGGGCCGGCCCGTGAAGGCGCAGTAGCGCTCGAGCACCGCGCGGTAGGAGATGCCGTGAAACCCGTAGCGACGGATGGCGTGGCGGTCGGCCAGCTCCCGCGGGAGGGCGTATCGCCACGCGCGCTCCGGCAGCGAGGCGTGAAAGGCGGTGTCGAAGACCGCGACCATCGGCGGATCGCCGCCGAACGCCGCGCGACACGCGCGAATCCCCGCGAGGCTCGGACCGTTGTGCAGGGGCGCCAGGGCCTCGAGCTCGTGAATCGCCGCGATGACTGTGTCGTCGAGGAGCGTCGGCGTCCGGAACCGCGGGCCGCCGTGCACCACGCGATGCCCCACCGCCTGCACGGACAGACGCGTCGCGCTCATCCATTCCGCGATCCGCCGCACCCCTTCGGCCTGATCGGGCACCACCCCCGTCGTGTCCAGTGGCACGCCGCGGACGGTCTCGAAGTGCAGCTGCGCTCGGCCCGTGCCGAGTCGCTCGATACCGCCGCCCGCGAGCCGACTCATGCCGTCCCCGTGCTCGCCGCTCGCCGGCGCGGCGAACAGCCCGAACTTGATCGACGAGCTGCCGCAGTTGACCGCCAGGACGTTCATGGCGGCGTCAGCCCTCGCTCCACACCCAGTCGCGCACCTCGGGCATGTCCTCGAGATGATCGCGGCTGTACCGAAGATGGCGCTCCAGGGCCGCGTGGCACTCGTCGATCAAGGCCTGCCTTCGCGGCAGCGCGCCGCCGCCGCGCCGCAGCCCCTCGATGCAGAGGTGGTAGCGGCTCATGCCGTTGCGGACCACCATGTCGAACGGCGTCGTCGTGGTGCCTTCCTCGTTGAACCCGCGCACGTGGAAGCGCTCCGCGTGCGGCCGGCCGTGGATGATCTGGTGAATCGCCCGCTGATAGCCGTGGAAGGCGAACACGACGTGCGCGTCGCGGGTGAAGGTGTCGTCGAAGGACGCCGCGTCCATTCCGTGCGGGTGCACGTCGGACGGGAACAGGGTCATGAGGTCCACGACGTTGACCACGCGCACTTTCAGCTCGGGCGCGCGCTGCCGGAGCCACCACGCCGCGGCCACGACTTCGAGGGTCGGAATGTCCCCGGCCGCCGCTAGCACGACGTCGGGCTCCGTGCCCTGGTCGTTGCTCGCCCAGCGCCAGATGGACGCGCCACGCGCGCAGTGCTCGATCGCCGCGTCGATCGCGAGCCACTGGAGCTGAGGCTGCTTGTCGATCACGATGAGGTTCACGTAGTTCCGGCTGCGGAAGCAGTGATCGGCCGTCGCGAGCAGGCAGTTGGCGTCGGGCGGCAAGTAGATGCGGGACACCGTGCCCTTCTTCGAGAGCATCACGTCGATCAACCCGGGCCCCTGGTGGCTGAAGCCGTTGTGGTCGTTGCGCCAGCACGTCGAGGTGAGCAGCACATTGAGCGACGGAATGGGCTTGCGCCAGGACAGTCGCACGCTCTCCTCGAGCCACTTGGCATGCTGGACGGCCATGGATGCCGACACCATGGCGAAGGCCTCGTACGTTGCGAAGAGCCCGTACCGTCCGGTGAGGTTGTAGCCTTCGAGCCAGCCTTGACACAGGTGCTCGCTGAGGACCTCCATCACGCGGCCGTCCCGGGCGACGTGATCGTCGTTCGGCAACACGGTCTCGACGAGGCAGCGCTTTTCCGTCTCGAAGACATCGCCGAGGCGATTCGAGTTCGTCTCGTCCGGACAGAACAGCCTGAAGTTGGCCTGCCGCCGGTTGCGGGTGAAGACGTCGCGCATGAGCTTGCCGAGCTGGCGGGTCGATTCGGCGCGCTCCGTCGCCGGGCGACTCACGCGGATCGCGTAGTCGCGGAACGGCGGGAGATCCAGCGGCGGCACCGCCCGGCCGCCGTTGGCATGCGGGTTCGCCCCCATCCGTCGCGCGCCGGTCGGCGCGAGCGCCGCGACGTCCGACACCAACCGGCCCGCGCCATCGAACAGCTCCTCGGGCCGATAGCTCCGCATCCACTGCTCGAGCAGGCGCAGGTGGTCGGCGTTCGTTCGCACCTCGCTCAGCGGCACCTGATGCGCGCGGAACGTGCCCTCGATCGGGACGCCGTCCACGACCTTGGGACCGGTCCATCCCTTCGGCGTCCGGAGCACGATGGCGGGCCAGCGAGGACGGCCGGCCACGCCGTGGTCGCGCGCCTCGCGCTGGATCGCGCGGATCCGCGTGTAGCACGTCTCTAGCGCCTCGGCGAGCAGCGCGTGCACGGTCCGCGGCTCGCTTCCCTCGACGAACAGCACGTCGTAGCCCTGACCGCCGAGGAGGCTCTCGATCTCGGTGTCGGTCGAGCGCCCGAGCACAGTGGGGCCGGCGATCTTGTAGCCGTTGAGATGCAGGATCGGCAGCACCGCGCCGTCCCGCGCCGGGTTGAGAAAGCTGATCCCCTTCCAGCTTCCGGCCAGGGGCCCGGTCTCCGCCTCGCCGTCCCCGACGACCGCGACGACGATGAGTTCGGAATTGTCGAACGCGGCGCCGAACGCATGCACGAGCACGTAGCCGAGCTCGCCGCCCTCGTGGATCGACCCGGGCGTGGTCACGCTCACGTGGCTCGGAATGCCGCCAGGTGTCGAGAACTGCCGGAAGAGCTTGCGGATGCCGGCGAGATCCCGCGAGACGTCCGGATAGATCTCGGAGTACGTGCCCTCGAGGTACACCTGGGCCACGATCGCGGGTCCGCCGTGGCCGGGGCCGGACAGATAGATGAGCTCGGCGTCGTGACGCGTGATGAGGCGATTGAGGTGGACGTAGATGAGGTTCTGGCCGGGCGACGTTCCCCAGTGCCCGAGGAGTCGGGGCTTGACGTGCTCGACCTTGAGCGGCTCGCGCAGGAGCGGATTGTCGAGCAGGTAGATCTGTCCGATCGTCAGGTAGTTCGCGGCGCGCCAGTAGGCATCCACCAGGTCCAGCTCGCGAGACGACAGCACGTTGGTCATGGTGGGATCCTCCTTCCCTCCACGATACGCGCCGCTCAAAATCTCAGCCTCCCAGCTCTTTTCTGACGATCGCCGCGCCTTCGACGAGCGCGGCGAGCTTGTGCTTCACCACCCAGCGCGGCGTCTCCCAGAATCCGCAATCCGGATTGAGCCAGAGCTTCTCGGGCGCGACGTATTTCAAAATGGCGCGGATGCGCTCGGCCACGTCGGCCGCCGACTCCGCCTTGAACGCCTTGACGTCGATCACGCCGGCGCCGAGCTCCTTGTCGGTCGGGAACTCCTTCCAGTAGCGGAGATCCTCCATGCCGCGGTTGGCGAACTCGAGGACGATCTGGGAGGCGCGCAGATCGCGCAGGGTCGGATAGAGGTTCCTGAAGTCGCGCACGGCCGAGAACGGCCGGCCGTAGAGGTTCCCGAAGCAGACGTGCACTGCGATCTTCGCCTCGATCCCCTCGACCACGCGATTCACGCCCTCGTCGAAGCGCGGCGGCGCGCCGGAGTACATGCCGCTGTGCGGCTCGTCGATCTGGATGAAGTCGGCGCCCGCCTCGACGAGCGCGCGGCACTCGGCGCTCACGATGCCGACTAGATCCGCGAGCAAGGTGTCCTTGTCGCGATAGCCGCCGCCGAGCTTGAACGGCACGAGCAAGGTGTACGGTCCGGGCACGGTCGCCTTGATGCGCTTCCCCGTCAGCGAGCGCGCGAGCTTGAACTCCTCCACGATGCCGAGTCCTTCCGGCGCACTGATCGGCTCGAAGACCTCGAACGGGGTGTTGGTATCCCAGAGCGGCTGGCCGAGCCGCCGAGCGGCCGGCAAGGTGCGGATGCCGGCGAAGCGATCGTAGAAGCCGATGATGAACCTGACGCGCATCATCTCGCCCGTGCTCACCACGTCGACGCCCGCGCGCTCCTGGTCGAGCAGCGCCACCTGGGTCGCGTCTTCCATCAGCTCGCGCACGTCGATCGATCCCAGGCGCCCGGCCTCCATCGCCTCGCGCGCGAGCCACACCCAGCCGGGTAGCCCGTGACTTCCCACGACCGACGTCGGCAGCAGCATCATCCCGCTCCTTTCTCTCGGCTCGCGGCGCGGCCCAGATACGCCTCGATCACGCGCGGATCGTGGAGCACCGCGCCCGGCGGCCCGGCGGCGATTCGCTGGCCGAAGTCCAGCACGGTCACCGTATCGGCCAGATCGCCGACCAGCTCCATGTCGTGCTCGACCCAGAGCATCGTCATGCCGAGCTCGTGCTTGATCCTCAGGAGGAACCGGGCGAGGTTCTCCTTCTCTTCGCGGTTCATTCCCGTCGACGGCTCGTCGAGCAGCAAGAGCTTGGGCTCCAGCGCGAGCGCCCGGCCGATCGCGACGATCTTCTGCACGCCGAACGGCAGGCTCGCGACCAGCTCCTTGCGGCAGCGCTCGAGCTCGAGGAACTCCACGATCTCCTCGACGCGGCGGCGGTGGGCCGTCTCCTCGCGGCGCGAGCGTCCCCAGAAGAGAGCGCCGGCGAGCACCCCCGCCCGCATGTGCCGGTGCCGGCCGAGCAGGATGTTGTCGAGCACCGTCATCCCGCGGAAGAGCTCGACGAACTGGAATGTGCGCGCGATGCCGTGCGCGGCGATGCGATGGGGCGGCAGGCCCTGGATCGCGGCGTCGCCGAACACGATGCGCCCGGACGTCGGCGCGTAGAATCCCCCCACGCAGTTGAGGAGGCACGTCTTGCCGGCGCCGTTCGGCCCGACGAGCGCCGCGAGCCCGCCGGCGTCGACCGACATGCTGACGCCGCTCAGCGCGCGCAGCCCGTCGAAGTCGAGGGTGACGTCCTCGACCCTCAGAACCACCGGCGGCGCCTCTGATACTGCTTCACCTCGGTGTAGCTACGGCGCCCGGCGCGACGGCCCATGCCGAGGTAGAACTCGCGGACGTCCTCGTGGGCAAGCAGGCGCTCGACCGTGCCGTCGTAGACGATGCGGCCGTGCTCCATGACGTAGCCGTAGCTCGCGACGGCCAGCGCGGCGCCCGCGTTCTGCTCGACGAGCAGCACGGCCAGCCCGAGCTCGTCGCGCAGGCGCGCGACCAGGGCCATGAGGCTCTCGATGACGCGCGGTGCCAGCCCGAGCGACAGCTCGTCGACCAGCAGTACGCGCGGCCGACAGAGCAGCGCCGTCGCGAGCGCCAGCATCTGGCGCTCGCCCCCCGAGAGATAGCCGGCCAGCTGTCGGCGGCGTCCGGCCAGCGCGGGGAAGTAGTGGAACACCTGCTCGAGCGTCACCGGCGGCCGCGGCGCGTCGTGATCGACGCGCGCGCCCGGTACGAGGGCGCGCAGGTTTTCTTGAACGGTCAGGGTCTCGAAGACCTTGTCGCGCTCCGGGACCAGCACGAGGCCCCGGCGCGCCAGCTCGTGCGGCGGCCTGCCGGTGACGGTCGCGCCCTGGAACAGGACGCGGCCTCCCACGATCTGCGCGTCGTCGGCGCCGAGAAAGCCCGAGATCGCCCGGAGCGTGGTCGTCTTGCCGGCGCCGTTGGTGCCGAGCAGCGCGACGATCGCGCCGGGCGGCACGCGCAGCGAGACGCCCTGGATCGCGGTCGCGACGTGATGGTAGACGACCTCGAGGTTCTCGAGCTCGAGGTCGGGGATCACGACGCGGGGCGGAGCGGCCGGTAGCGCAGCGGCCAGAGGACGACCCAGTTACGGGCGCGGCGCCAGATCCCGACGAGCCCCTGCGGCTCGAAGACCAGGAAGGCCGCCATCAGCAGACCGAACGCCCCGAACTTCAGCGGGAACAGGTAGTACTCGGCGCCGCCGGGCACGCGCAGCGCCGCGACCCCCGCGTCGATCCCGTACGGAAGCAGGGTCACGAACGCGGCCCCGAGCACGGCGCCCAGCGCCGACCCGAGGCCGCCGATGATGACCATCGCGATGTACTCGATCGCGAGAAAAAAGCCGAACGCCTCGACAGACACGAACGCGCGCTGGTACGCGAAGAGCGCGCCGGCCACGGACGTCAGGGCACTCGACCACACGAACGCCAGCACCTTGTAGCGCGCCACGTCGATCCCGACGGACTCGGCGGCGATCTCCCGATCGCGGATCGCCATCCACGCCCGCCCGGCGCGCGAGCGCTGGAGATTCACCGAGAGGACCAGGACCAGCCCGCCGATTGCGGTGAGCGCGTAGTACCAGGCGATCGTGCCCTTGAGCACCCAGGCGCCGAATCGCGGCGGCGGAATCGACACGCCCGTGTTGGCGCCCCAGTGGCTCTGGAACTCGCCGCACGCGTAGAGCACGACGTGGTGCAGCGCCAGCGTGCCGAGCGCCAGGTAAAGGCCTTTGAGCCTGAGCGCCGGGATGCCGACGATCACACCGAGCCCCGCGCCCACCAGCGCTGCGGCGGGCAAGGCCAGGAGCGGCGATGGCAGGCGGTGCTCGACCAGCACCGCGGTCGTGAACGCGCCGGCGGCGATGAAGCCGGCGTGGCCGAGCGAGACCTGGCCGGCGAGCCCGGTAAGCAGATTGAGGGCGAGCGCGCCGACGGCGGCCAGCGCGGTCTGAGCGACGAGATCGAGCATGAACGGCGACGCGAATCGCGGCAGCACGATCAGGGCGAAGACCAGCAGGCCGAGCGCCGCGCGTCGCAGTCGCGTGTCGATCAGCGCTAGATCGCCCGCGTACGTGGTCTTGAAGTAGCCGCCGCCAAACGCCATCTACACGCGCTCCAGCTCTTCCCTCGTACCGAAGAGCCCCCACGGGCGCACGAGCAGCATCGCGAGCAGACACAGGAACGGCGAGACGTCGGCGAGCAGCGGATCGCCGTAGCGGACGGACAGCACCTCGACTGCGGCCACGATGAGCGCGCCCGGGATGACGCCGCCCAGGCTGTCGAGCCCGCCGACCAGCGCCACCGCGAAGGCCTTGAGGCCGAGCACGCCGAGCGAGGGATCGAGCCGCACGTTGTTCGCGTAGAGAATGCCCGCGAGCGCGCCCGCGAAGCCGGCCAGCGCCCACGAGAGCGCGAACAGCAGCTGGAAGTTGATCCCGCGCTGAGCGGCGAGCAGCGGTTTCTCGCCGGCCGCGCGCATCTGGATGCCGAGCGGCGAGAGCCGGAGGAAGGCGAAGAGCCCGACAAAGAGCGTGGCCGCCACGGCCACGGTCAGCAGATCGAACGTCGAGACGACGGCGCCGCCCGGCAGCCGGCGCGGCGGGTTCGCGAGCCCCAGCAACGGCAGCGGGTGGCGGATGCGGTCGGTGTAGACGAGCACGATCGCCGCGCGCAGGAGAATGCCGAGCGTGATCGTGACGAGCACCGCCGCGAAGATCGGGTGGCCCGCCATTGGCCGCATGAGGAGCCGATAGATGACGAAGCCGGCCAGCGCCGAGAGCGCCGCCGCCGTGGCGACCGAGAGCGCCGGCTGCCCGGGCACCGCGGCCGCCACGAGGAACAGGAAGTAGCCGCCGAGCGTCATCATGTCGCCCTGGGCCAGATTCAGGACGCGCGTCGCCCGGTAGACGAGCACGTAACCGGCAGCCAGCAGCGCGTAGAGGCTCGCGACGACGACGGTCGTGGCGAGGACCTGCGTCACTGCGTCACTTGATCTCGAGCCGTGTCCAGCCGCCGACCGGCGCGGTCACGCTCTTGCTCGGGTCCCAGCGGTAGACCTTGTAGTAAGTGCTCTTCCGGTAGTGATTGTCCGGGGTCCACTCGATCGGACCGCCACGCAGCCCGCGAGTGTCGACGCTTACGGAGGCCAGCGCCGTCGCGAGCTTGTCCTTCGGGCACGGCCAGCCGCACTTCTTCAGCCCGGCCTCGAGCACCATCGCCGACACCCAGCCTTCGGCCATGTAGTGCGCCGGATGCGTCGTCTGGCCCTTGACGAGATTGGCGATCTCCGCGTGGATCGGCAGGTTCTCCATGAAGAGCGTGTTGCCGCCGAAGGCGTAGAGATTGCCCGCCTTCAGGCGCGAGAGCTCGTCCTGGGTCTGCTGGTGACCGTAGAGGAGATAGCTTCCCTGCCAGCCGATGCGATGGAGCGCCTCGAACACGCCGACCTCGACGTGCCACAGGGCCCAGGAGAGCACCCAGTCGGCGCCGGCGTCCTTCAGCTTCTGGGCGAACGGGGTGAAGTCCGGCGTGTTGCCCGGGACCACCACGACCGGGATCGGCTCGAGCCCCATTTCCTTCGCGAGCTGCTCGGCGAACTCGAGCTCGATCCGCGAGAGCGGGATGTCCTGCGCGGCGAAGCCGACCTTCACCTTCTTGCCGGCCGCCTGCTCCTTGATGAAGCCGAGCGCGAACCGGCTGTCCCATTTCGAGCCGAACGAGGTCGAGCAGAAGATCAGCGGGCTCGCGGGCGGGAACGCCTCGCGGGGGCAGACGCCGCCGCCGAACAGCAGCGGCAGCTTCTCGGTCTCCGACTCGGTCATGAACGGTTTGTACGTGGCGGAGGTCGACGCGTTGACCATCAGGATCGAGCCCTCGGCGAGCTTCTTGGCGTTGGCGGCCGCGCGCTGAGGCTCGCCACGGTCGTCCTCGTATATGATCTCGACCTTCTGGCCGTTGATGCCGCCGGCGTCGTTCACGCGCTTGAAGTACACCTTGTAGGCTTCGTACGTCGGCGCGTACGTGGACGACGCCGGGCCCGTGATGGCAGCGCTCATACCGATCCGGTACTGGGCCAGGGCCGGCGTGACGGTCGCCGTCACGCCGAGGAGCGCTGCGAGCAGCATGAGAGCAGGCCTTGCCATCTAGTCCTCCGCCCGGAACGAAACGCGGCCGGCTGTGATTTCGGCCGCGATCCGGCGTTCTTCGTCGCTCGCGTACATCGACTCGACCAGCGCGCCGTAACGCTCGGCCATCAGGCGCCGCTTCACCTTCCGCGTCGGCGTCACGGGCTCGCCCTCCAGCTCGGGATCGAGCTCGCGCGGCAGCAGTCGGAAAGCCTTCACCTGCTCGACGCGCGTGAGGTCGTCGTTCGCGCGCCGCACTTCGGAGTCGATCAGCTCGACCACGTCAGGGTGAGCCACCAGCGAGGCGTAGCCCGTGTGGACCACGCCGTGCTCGCGCGCCCACTCGGCCACCGTCTCGCCGTCGGCCTCGAGCAGCGCGACCAGATACTTGCGGGCCTCGCCGAACACCGCCGCCTCGCTGATGTACGGGCTCGCGCGCAGCCGGTTCTCGACCAGCGAGGGGCTCACGTTCTTGCCGCCGGCCGTGATCAGGATGTCCTTTTTCCGATCGACGAGCTTGAGCGAGTGCTCAGCGGTCCACTCGCCGACGTCGCCGGTGGCAAGCTTGCCGTCGCGATAGAGCGCGCGGGTCGCGTCATGGTCGCGCCAGTAGCCTCCGAAGAACTCGGCCGCGGTCACGAGGATCTCGCCGGCCGGATCGAGCTCGACCGCCATGTTGGGCGCCACGGCGCCGACGTTGCCGGGCGGTGGATACGGGCCGCGCTGGCCCGAGACGAGCGCGCCGCCCGTTTCGGTCTGGCCGTACGCCTCGCACAGATTGACGCCCCACGCCTGCCAGAGCGTGGCGACCGCCGCCGGGAGCGGCGCGCCGCTCGAGATCACGAGCTCGGCGTGCGCGAAGCCGACCTTCTCGAGGAGCCAGCGAAACACGAGCGCTCGGGCGAGCGCCGCCGGCAGGGACGGACCGCCGGAACCGCCGCGGCGCCATCGCCGATCGAGCGCGCGCCGGCCGGCCGCCATCGCCCAGCGGTAGGCGGCACGCTTGATCCACGAGCTCTGATCGAGCCCGACCAGCAGGTGGGCCGCGAACTTCTGCAGATAGCGCGGCACCGTGAAGACGAACGTCGGCTGGATCTCGTAGAGCGCCTCGGCGAAGGTCTCCACCGATTCCGGGTAGTGCGGCACGATGTCGGCGATGAGCGGCATCGTGATCGCGAGATTGCGGCCCATCGCGTGACACAGCGGCAGCATCGCGACGGCCCGGTGCTCGCGGCGCGCGAGGATCGGATAGTGGGCGACGATGTTGGCGCACGCGGCCAGGTGCGGCCCGTGCCGGTAGACCGCGCCCTTCGGGTGTCCAGTGGTACCCGACGTGTAGATGATCGTCGCGGGAGCGTCGGCTGACAGCCTGGGCACGAGTCGGGCGAGGACGTCGGGCTCGCCGGCGAGCGCCTCGCGGCCGCGGTCCTCGACCTCGACGAGCGGCCGCACGCGCGGGTGGCGGTACATGAAGAGCGCGCGCGTGTCGGCGACGAGCACGGCGCGAACCCCCGGACAGTCGTCGAGCACCTCGAGGGTCTTGTCGAGGTGCTCCTGGTCCTCGGCGACGATCAGCGACGCACCGCCGTGCTGGAGCAGGTGACGCACCTCGCCCGGCGCGCTGGTCGGATAGATGCCGTAGGTGATCGCGCCGAGCGCCTGCGTCGCCAGATCGGCGATGGTCCACTCGGGGCACGGGTTGCCGATGATGGCCACCGTCTCGCCGGCCGCGATGCGATACTCGCGCGCGAGCCCGCACGCGAGCGCGGCGACGCGTGCGGCGAGCTCGCGCCACGTCGTCTCGCGCCAGATGCCGAGCTCCTTGGCGCGGAACGCGACGCGCTCGGGCCGTGTCCCCGCTCGCTCGACGAGCAAGCCCGGCAATGTGCTCGCGCGCAGCGCCTCGAAATTCATGCCGGGCGGATTATACCGGAGGGGATTATCCTGGGGCCGTCATGACACGCGAGGAGCAGGTGAAGGCCGTCGGCATGAAGGCCGGCGCGCGCGTGGTCGGCATCGCGCCGGTCGAAGCGTTCCGCGCGAAGGTGCCCGAGGGCCATCGCCCGGAGGACATCTTGCCGGGCGCCCGCAGCGTCGTCGTCGCCGGCGGCGACGGGCCGACCGCCGGGGCCTGGCGCTGCCCCGACCACCGCGTGATGGAGATCACTGGCTACGACCTGCGCGAGAACGTGGCCGTCCACGCGATGTGCGACTTCATCGAGGGCACGCTCTCACATCGCGCGATCCAGGCGCCGTCGCTGCCCGTCCACGGCCACGAGCCGCCGATGTCGATGATGCACGCCGCCGAGCTCGCCGGCCTCGGCACGCGCTCGCTCGCCGCGCACATCATCCTGAACCCCGAGTACGGACTGCTCTACTACGCGGCGCTCATCACGACCTTGCCCCTCGAGCCCGACCAGCCGCTGGCCGAGCCCGCGTGCCCGCATCCGGGCTGCGCGGCGATGTACAAGCGCATCGGGACGACGCCGTGCCTTCGCGTGTGCCCGGCGTGCCTGGCCGGGACGGTGCAGGACGGGCGCATTCAGACCTCGGCGTACGATCGCGAGAAGTGCCACTCGCGCGCGCAGACCTACGGCATCGGCTCGTTCCAGAAGGGGCTTCTTCAGATCGTGAACGAGGACGACCGCGAACGGCGGCGGACGATGATCTACAGCGACTTCTTCACGAAGAGCATCCAGTCGCTCGGCTTCTTCCGCGACTCGATCGCGCAATGCTTCGAGTGCATGCGCGTCTGCCCCGTCGGGCGCAAGTACCGGAAGCTCCAGTGAGGCCAGAGGCCCGGGCGCGCTGATGGCCGATCTCCCGCCGGGCTCCGCCGCGAAGCTGAAGTCGGTCGCGCTCGAGTCGGGCGCGACGGTGTGTGGGGTCGCCGACGCGACGGCCTTCGATGCCTACGCGCCGGAGAAGCACCGCCCGGGCGATCTGCTGCCGGGGGCCCGATCGGTCGTGGTCGTCGGAGGGGCGCAGCCGCGCGAGGGCGACTGGGCGGCGACCTCGCCGTGGGTCATGCAGACAATGGGAACGACCGAGCGCATCCAGGGCGTCGGTCGCCGGCTCGCCCAGTACATCGAGAGCGAGTTCGGCTACTACGCGCTCTACGTCCCGCCGGGGACCGCGAGCGGCGACACGCCCTTTCTGTCGCTGATGCTCGCGGCCGAGCTCGCCGGTCTCGGCTCGAGATCGCTCGCCGGCCCCGTGCTGAACCGCGAGCACGGCTTCATGTACTGGAGCGCGGTGATCACGACCGCGCCGTTCGAGGCCGACGGCGTCGAGACGAGCCCCGCTTGCCCGGCGCCGGCCTGCCGTGAGATGTGGGACCGCGAGCGCACCACGCCGTGCCTCGCAACCTGCCCCGGCTCGAACGGCGGATGCCTCTCGGGCAAGCTCGAGAACGGCCGGGCCGTGCGAACCTTCTACGACGCTGCGCGCTGCAACACGCGCGTGCACACGCATTGGGTCGGCGGGTTCCAGAAGGTGCTCGAAGAAACGCTGAACGAGCCCGACCGTGACAAGCGCAAGATGCTCCTCTACGGCGACTTCTTCACGCGCAGCCTCTGGGCCATCACCTATTCGTCGACGAACATCGCGCAGTGCTTCGAGTGCATGCGCGTGTGCCCGGCCGCCCACGGGCTCAGGGAGATGAGATAGATATGGCGGTCTTCAAGCTCGATCCCGAGGTCTACAAGTGCTACAAGGACGAGGTGCTGAAGCTTTGCAACTCGTTCCAGAAGATCGACCAGCCCGGTCTCTCCGACAAGCAGATCGCCGAGCGGCTGGGCCTCGACGAGCGCACGGTGACCGAGATCCGCTGCGTCGCCGAGCGCGACTGCTATTCGCTCGACGAGTGGGAGAAGGCGATCGAGTTCAAGCGCAAGGCGACTCTCGAGTGGTCGGCGCTCGCCCTCAAGCGGCCCGATCTCAAGCCGGAGTGACGCTCTATTTCTTCGAGCGCATCACCGACCACGACTTCATTGGCCCCGTGATCGTCGCGGCGCCCGACGAGGCGGCGGCCTGGACTGTGCTCGCCGCGCGCGAGCGCTCCGAGGTCGAGGCACTGAAGACCCTCGGCTGGCAGATCGCGCAGGATCTGGCGGCGCTGCCGGCGCGCGCCGGCGTCGTCTACCCGAGCCACTACCGCCGCGCCATTCTGAGCTAGGACCGGCCGCGCCTGAGCCCCCTTCACGTCGCGCTCGCGCTGCTCGTCGTCATCATCTGGGGCCTGGCGTTCGTCGCCACCCGGCTCGCGCTCGACAGCTTCTCGCCGCCCACCCTGACGGCATTGCGGTTCCTGATCGCGGCCGTCCCTGCGCTCGCGCTGCCGCGGCCTTCGGTCGGCTGGCCTCGGCTCATCGCGATCGGCGCAACCCTCTTCGCCGGCCAGTTCCTCCTGCAGTTCTTCGCGATCGCCAACGGCTTGCCGCCCGGTCTGGCCTCGCTCCTCATCCAAACCCAGGCGCTGTTCACGATCGTGTTCGCGGCGATCGTCTTGCGCGAACGGCCGACCGCGAACCAGCTCAGCGGCCTGGCGGTGGCGGTCGCGGGGCTCGTGCTCATCTTCATGACCGTCGGCCACGACCTGACCGTCGCCGGCTTCTCTCTCGCGATGGGCTCCGCGATCAGCTGGGGGGTCGGGAACATCTTGCTGAAGCGGATCGGCGAGGTGCAGATGCTCGATCTGATCGTGTGGCTCAGCCTCGTGCCGCCCCTGCCGTCGCTGGCCCTCCCGGTGATGATGAGCGGGCCCTCGGCCTTGGCGCGCGAGGCGGCGAGTGCGTCGTGGATCGCCGTCGCCTCCGCGCTCTACCTTGGGGTGGTGGCAACCATCCTGGCGTACGCGATCTGGGGCCGGCTGCTGCGCCGATATCCGGCCGCGACGGTTACGCCGTTCGCCCTTTTGGTGCCGTTCGTCGGCGGCTACTCGTCGGCGCTCGTGTTCGGCGAGCGGTTCGGCCCGCTCCGGCTCACCGGCATGGCGCTGATGCTGCTGGGGATCGCCGTGATCGTACTGCCCTGGGATCGGTTGGGCATCCGCGGCGACTCACCCGGACGCCGCCCCAGCCCAGTAGCGGCCATCAGTCTTGCCGGGCGTGCCGACGCGCCGGGCGTCGTCGAGCTCATCGGCCGTGTGTATCTGGAGTACGGCTTCGTCTTCGTGCCGGAGGTCGAAGTCTCCGATCTTTTCCGGTTCGATCAGCACTACGCGGCGCCGCGCGGCGCGTTCTTCGTCGTGCGCGACGGCGGCACGATCGTCGGCTCGGTCGGCGTCGAGCGGCTCGACGATGGCAGCGCCGAGCTCCATCGTCTGTACCTCGACGCGCGCCTGCGCGGTCGCGGCACGGGCCGGGCGCTGGTCGAGACGGTGCTCGAGTGGTGCCGAGCGCAGAAGATCGCGCGCCTGGTCCTCTGGTCGGACACACGCTTCGACCAGGCGCACCGCCTCTACGAGCGGATGGGCTTTCGGCGGACCGGCGAGCGAGTCTTGCCGGACGATCTCAATCAGACGCGCGAGTACGGCTTCGACCGGCCGGTGTGAGCGATCTCCGGCCGGTACTGAGATTTCCCGAAGCCGCCGACGAAGGTCGGAAGCCGCGTGTGCCCGAGGAGCTGCCGCACCGCTTGTGATTCGCCCAGGTGGAACCAGTAGTGATAGGTCGTGCGGTGAAGCTTCGTACCCGGCGTCTCGTTCGAGGACTCCCGCTTCCACCGCCGGGTCAGATCGGCGCCGGCAAGACTGTCGAGATAGGGGTCGGCGGCGGAGCAAGATGTTCGAAATCATCAGCGCTGCCCTATGCTCAGGGCCCGCCCGCCTCCTGCGGCCACGCGCGATGAACGAGCGAGAAGGCCTAGTAACCCTTGCGCTTGTCGATCAGCGCGATCAGCGGCTGGCCCGCGCGCATCCGGCGCAGGTTCTCGCAGAACGTGTCGATCACGCGCTGCGCGCGCCGCGGCGAGCCGCCCGCGGTGTGCGGCGTGACGATCGCGCGCGGATGGTTCCAGAGGCGATGGTTGGCCGGCAGCGGCTCGGGGTCGGTGACGTCAAGACCGGCGCCGGCGATCGTCTCTTCGTCGAGCGCTCGGAGCAGGTCGTCGCCGTAGACGATCGCGCCGCGCGTGACGTTGATCAGATAACCGGTCTTCTTCATCTTGCGGAACAGGTCGCGCGTGAAGAGGTGATGCGTCGCCTTGGTGAGCGGCAGGCAGATCACAACGGCGTCCGAGGCGCCGAGCAGATCGCCGAGCCGGTCGGGCTTCCAGATCGCCTCGACGCCGGGCTCCGGCGCGACGTCCTCGATGTCCACGCCCAGCACGCGCATGCCGAAGCCGAGCGCGCGCCTGGCGACCTCGCGGCCGGTGCCGCCGAAGCCGACGATGCCCATGGTCAGATCGTAGAGCTCGAGCTGGCGCAGCCGGATCGGCTCGCGCAGCTTGTAGTCGGGCTGGCGGATCGCCGTGTGCAGGCCGCGCGTCAGCGCCAGCAACAGCGCGAACGCGTGCTCGGCCAGGTGGATGCCGACGCCGCCCTTCTCGCTCGCGAGCGGCACGTCGCTCTCGACCAGCTCCTGCGTCAGGATCGAGTCCACGCCGGCGCCGATCGACTGGTAGTAATGCAGGCGCTTGCCGAGCGGGAAGATCTCCGGCGACACGCGGCCGAAGAGCGCGTCGGCGTCCACGATCTCCCGCCGCTGGGCGGCGGCGTCCTTCGCCTCGACGAAGGTGGAGCCCGGGCCGGCGGCCTCCAGGATGGCGGCGCGCTGCTCGGGTGAGACGGACGGCACGATCATCAGCGGCGTGTAGAGGATCTTCATCGTCAGCTCCGTTTCTTGGATCGGATGTTGGCCATCGCGCGCTGGTGCTCGTCGGAGGCGAAGCACCCGGCCAGGGCCGTGTTCATCTCGCGGCGGAACGTCTCGAAGTCGAGGTCGAAGGCGGACGTGCAGAGCCGCCTGCTGGCCGTCACGCTCACCGGCGGCAGCGCGAGGAATTTCTCGACGAGCTCGTCGAGCGCCTTCGGAAAGTCGGCCGGTGGCACCGCGCGGTTCACGAGGCCGATACGCTCGCCCTCGCGCGCCGTGATCGGCTCGCCGAGCAGGATCAGCTCTTTCGCCCGGCCCAGACCGATCAGCCGCGGCAGCCGGTAGAGCGCCATCGACGGAATCAAGCATTCCTTGACGGCCGGCAGGCTGAGCAGCGCGTCCTCGACCGCCAGCCGGTAGTCGCACACCAGTGCCAGCTGCAGCCCGCCGCCGATGCAGTGCCCGTTGATCCCAGCGATGACGAGCTTGTCCATGCGCTCGATCGCGGTCATCGCGTCTTCCCACCGGATCAGATCGGGCTGCGTCAGCTCGCCGGCCGCGAGCGCTTTGAGATCGACGCCGGTCTGGAACGCCCGGCCGGCGCCGGTCATCACGACCACGCGCACGTCGCGCCGAGCGTCGAGCGTCGCAACGGCCTCGCCGAGCTCGGTCGCGAAGCGCGCGTTGCCCGCGTTCAACACGTGCGGCCGGTCGAAGGTCATGCGGGCGACTTCGCCCTGCACGGTGAGCCGGATCGTGGCTTCAGTCATGGGGCAATGGTTTACCATAAAAACCCTCGTGACGTCCCTGACCGCCCTGCTCTGCCTCTCGACCTTCTGCACCATCGTCTCGAGCGGCGCCTTTCCCGCCGTGGTGCCCGACATCGCCCGGAGCGCGGCGCTCGCCGACTGGCAGCTCGGGATCGTGGCAGGAGCCTACGGCTTCGCGCGGATGGTCGCGGCCATTCCCCTCGGGCTTTTCCTGACGCACAGCCTCCGCCGGGCGTTGTGGATCGGCCCGCTGGTGCTGGCGATCGGTGGTCTCTGCGTGACGGCGGGCGGCGGGTTCCCGACGCTCGTGCTCGGCCGATCGCTCATGGGTCTCGGTCAGGCGCTCGGCATGATGGCCGCGCTGACGGCAATCCTTCGCTTTCAATCCGGAAAGACGCTCGCCTCTGCGCTCGCCGCCTACGAGCTCTCGACGATGATCGGGATGCTCGGTGGCGCCGCGCTGATCGGAACGTTGCCGTCACACCTGGCCTGGAACACCGCGTTCCTGCTGGCGTGTGCCCCTCAGCTCGTCGCCATCGGCCTGGCTCCGAAGCTTCTGTCGACACTCCCCATGCAATCCGGCGCGACGACGCCGTCGCGCCTCGCCCGATCGGCGCCGCGCTCCGCACCGGCGAGCCCCCCCACGCGCCCGACCAGGCGAGCATCGATGGTGCCGCTCGTCTTCGCGGCCGGAGGGCTCGTCGCGCTGGCCTACTCGACGATGGAGCAATTCGTGATTCCGTTGCGTGGCAGCCGCGAGTTCGGGCTCGAGCGTGCCGGCGTCGCGCGGCTGCTCATGGTCCAGCAGATCTTCGACATCGCGGCGCTGATGCCGACCGGGATGCTCGCCGACCGCCAGGGGGCGGCGCGTGTGCTGCCGGGCATCCTGCTGCTGATGGCGACCGCGAGTGCCATGATTGGCTTCGGGGCGCTGCCCGTGGTCATCGCCGGCTGCGCGCTCTGCGGCCTCTCGATGTCGGGCTGGATGCTGCCGCTGAGCCTGTTGCGACAGGAGACCGAGCCCGAGCGCATCGCGTGGCGCACCGGCCTCTATCGTGTCGGCGTCGACGGCGGGATCTTCCTCGGGCCGTTCCTCTCCGGCGTCCTCGGCATGCGGCTCGCCGGGCTCCTGCCCGCGCTCTCGACGGCGGCGCTGGCGGTCACGGCGCTCCTCCTCCTCGCGCGCGCCCGAAGCTCGGGTACCATGGCAATCCATGGTTGACGCCGGACTGATGTTCGCCTGCTTCGGGTGCTGCTGCGGCCACACCACCAACGGCGCGGCCCGCATCGCCCGGCCGGCCACGCGGCGGGTGTTCGACGCCGCCGGGCTGCAGGGCAAGGTGCGCCTGGCATTCTCCGAGTGTCTGGGACCGTGCAGCGAGGCGAACGTGGTCTTCCTGTACCTGCACGGCCGGCCGCTCTGGTTTCGGCGGATCAACTCGCTCGAGCTGTTCGAAGCGCTGCTCGCGTACGTCCGCGCCGCGGTCGCGGCGCCCGGGGCGCCGCTGCCCGGGCAATTGACCGCGCACTCGTTCTCGTGGACCGGCGGCGGCGTCGGCCCGGAGCTCGCCTGAGGAGCCTCATCATGAACTACGCCGATTTCCGCCACCTCACGTTCGAGTCCAAGCCGAACGGGGTGCTCCTCGTCACCATCAATCGCCCGGAGGTGCTGAACGCGGCCAACGCGCGCCTGCACTGGGAGTTCACGCAGATCTGGCCCGTGGTCGACGCCGATCCGAAGACCCGCGTGGTCGTCGTCACCGGCGCGGGCAAGGCGTTCTCGGCGGGCGGCGATCTCTCGCTGGTCGAGGACATGGCGGGCAATCCCGACGCGCTGACGCGCACGATGCGCGAGGCGTCCGACCTCGTCTACAACATGATCAACCTCGACAAGCCGGTGGTCTCGGCGATCAACGGCGTCGCCGTGGGCGCCGGGCTCGTCGTCGCGCTCCTGGCCGACGTGAGCATCATCTCCGAGACGGCGCGCTTCACCGACGGCCACACGCGCCTGGGCGTCGCCGCGGGCGATCACGCCGCGATCATCTGGCCGCTCCTCTGCGGGATGGCGAAGGCGAAGTACTATCTGCTCACCGCCGACTTCATCGACGGACACGAGGCCGAGCGGATCGGCCTGGTCACCATGTGCGTGCCGCCCGATCAGGTCGTGCCCAAGGCGCTCGACGTCGCCGACCGGCTCGCGCGCGGCAGTCAGATCTCGATCCAGTGGACCAAGCGCGCGCTCAACAACTGGCTGCGGCAGGCCGGGCCGATCTTCGACCAGTCGCTCGCGCTCGAGATGCTGTCGTTCTCGTACCCGGACGTGCGCGAGGGCGTCAAGGCGATTCGCGAGAAGCGGACGCCCGCGTTCCCCTCGGCGAAATAGCGGAGACGAGGCCGTGACCGAGAGCCTGCCGGCGCCGCGCACCGGCCATCCCTACCACATGCACGACGCGATCTACGCCCAGCCCGGCGCGCTCCGGCTCGTGGCCCGCGGTCAGGGCGACGCGCTCGAGGCGGCGGCGATGCGCCTGCGCAGCCTCGACCACGTGCTGCTGACCGGCGTCGGCACGTCGTGGCACGCGGCGCTCGTCGGCGAGCTGCTCCTCGCGCAGGTGGGCGGGCTCGGGCTCAAGGCGCGCGCCTGCCACGCCTTCGAGCTGGCGAGCTACTGGCCCGAGTCACTCCCGCACGTCGGCGCCGTCGTGCTGAGCCACGGCGGGACCCGACGCTTCGCGCGCGAGGCCCTCGCGAGGGTGAAGGCTGGCGGCGGCACCGGTGTCGTGATCACCGGCAAGGGCCCGGAGGCGCCGGCGGAAGCGGACTGGACGCTCCGCACGGTGGATCAGGAGATCTCGGGAGCCCACACCGTGAGCTACACCGCCGCGCTGGCGATTCTCGCGAAGCTGGCCGTCGCCGCCGGCGGCAAGGCCGAGGTCGGCCAAAGCATCGAGGGGATCCCCGACATGCTCGCCTTCCTGCTCGGACAGGAGTCGTGGGACGACCTGGCCGCCCGTTACGGCGACCGCCGCTGCTACTGGTTCGTGGGCGGCGGGCCGAACACGGCGACGGCCTGGGAAGCAGCGCTCAAGATGAGCGAGGCGAGCCACGCGCAGTCGGCCGGCTTCAACTGTGAGCAGTTCCTGCACGGCGCGTGGGCGGCGCTCGAGCGCGAGGACGTCGTGTTCCTGGTGGCGCCGCCCGGGCCGTCCCGCGAGCGGTGCCTGGCCGCGGCACGGGTCGCGAAGGAAGTCGGCGCGCCGGTCGTCGCGCTCGCGCGCGAGGACGACCGCGAGATCGCCGCGCTCGCGGCGGAGACGATCGCGCTTCCCGAGATCGACGAGCTCCTCTCGCCGATCCTCGCGATCGTGCCGCTCCAGCTCTTCATCTACCACGCCGCCGTGCACCGCGGCGTCAACCCCGACCTCACGCGCACCGACGACCCCGCGTACGGGCGGGCGCGCTCGGCGATCTCGCTCTAGCCTCCGCCGGGCGGCGGCGTTCCTTCCGGACGCGGCCCGCCGCCACGGCGACCGCGCCGCCTGCGGCGGCGACGCTGACCACCGCCGGCACCACCGTCACCCGACGCCGGGGGCGGAGCCGAGGGGGCCGGTGGTCGGGCGGCGTGAGGAGATTCGCCCTGCCCCCGGCCGTGCGGGCGGCCGCCACCGCCACCTCCGCGCCGACCGCGGTCGCGATCGCCGAAGCGGTCGCGCGCCGCGAGGCGCGCGCGCCGCTCCTCGGCATAGCGCCGGCGCTCTTCCGCGGTCGGCTTGATCTCCTGAAGGAAGAGGTCGTCGTCGGCCCACTCGACCGGAATCTTCTGGCGGATGAACTTCTCGATCGCCTCGAGGGCCAGGGCGCTCGACTCGTCGACCAGGCTGATCGCCTTGCCACCCGCGCCGGCGCGCGCGGTGCGGCCGATGCGGTGCACGTAGTCCTCGGCGTCCTGCGCCAGGTCCCAGTTGACGACATGGCTCACCGCCTCGATGTGCAGCCCGCGCGAGGCGACGTCGGTGGCGACCAGGATCGGCAGACGGCCCTCCTTGAAGTCGTTGAGGATCTTGAGCCTCCGCTTCTGGTCGACGTCGCCGGTGAGCGCGCGCGTCTCCCAGCCGTTGCGCGTCAGCCGATCCTCGAGCCGCCGCGCCTCCTCGCGCGTGTTCGAGAAGATCAGGATGCGATCGCCGCCCTCGCGCCGCAGGAGCCCCAGCAGCAGCGGAAACTTCTCCTCGCGGCCGACGTGGTAGAGCGACTGCTCGACGCGCTCGGCCGTCTTCTGCTGCGGCATGATCGTGATCTGCGCCGGGTTGTTCATGAACTCCCAGGTGAGCTCGAGCACCCGGAACGAGAGCGTCGCGGAGAACAGGTACGATTGGCGTTTCTCGTGCGGCGGCAGGCGGCGAAGGATGAAGCGCAGGTCGGCGATGAATCCCATGTCGAACATCCGGTCGGCCTCGTCGATCACTAATATTTCGACGCGCCGCGGAGTCCACACGTGCTGCTTCAGGTAGTCGATCAGGCGGCCCGGGGTGCCCACGAGGAGGTCGCAGCCGGCCGCGAGCAACTCGCGCTGCTTGTTGTAGTCGATGCCGCCGTAGACCGCCAGGGTCCGGAACGGCGTGAACCGTCCGAGCAGCCGCGCGTCCGACTCGATCTGCACGACCAGCTCGCGCGTGGGCGCGATGACGAGCATGCGCGGCGCGCCCGCGCCCGGGGGCGCCGGCGGGGCCGGGTTGCGCAGGAGCTTCGTGAAGGCGGCGATGAGGAAGGCGGCGGTCTTGCCGGTGCCGGTCTGCGACTGGCCGGCCACGTCCTTGCCGCGCAGCGCCAGCGGCAGCGCCGCTTCCTGGATGGGCGTGGCGGTCACGAAGCCCGCCTCGCGAATCCCCTGCATGACGGGCTCGGGCAGGTCGAGAGAGGCGAAATCCATCTAGGCCGATTCGGCGGGCGCCGGTTCGGGCGCGGGCGCGGCGCGGCGCCCGAAGACGCGCGCGCAGATGATGCCCACCTCGTAGAGGAGGATCAGCGGCCCGGCCATGAGCGTCTGATTGAACGCGTCGGGCGTGGGCGTCAGCACCGCCCCGGCGATGAAGGCGCCGAGGATCGCGTACTTCCGATTCCGCGCGAGCATCTTCGCGTTGACGATGCCCACGCGGGCCAGAATCGTCAGGGCCAGCGGCAGCTCGAAGACGGCGCCGAAGGCCAGCGTGAACTTCAGCAGGAAGTCGACGTGGTTCTGTAGGGTGATCATCGGCTGGAGCCCGGGGCGAGCGTAGCTCAAGAGGAACTGGATCGCGTACGGCGTGACTACGAAGAGCGAGAAGGCGCCGCCGCCGATGAAGAGCAAGGAGCCGATGACCACGAATGGCAGCGCGTACTTCTTCTCGTGCCCGTGAAGGCCCGGCGCGATGAAGGCCCAGACCTGCCAGAGGATCGCGGGCGCCGCCAGGAACATCCCGACGATGAGCCCCACCTTCATCTGCACCCAGAACGCCTCGGCCGGCGCCGTGAAGACCAGCGAGTAGTTGAGCTTGGTCACGGGCTTCGCCAGCCAGTCGACGATGTACTGGCTGAACGGCAGCACGATGACGGTCCCGACCAGGAGCGCGATGAGGCCCCGGACGATGCGGGTGCGCAGCTCGCCCAGGTGCTCCATGAAGGACATCTTCGCGTCGTCGACGGATCGCGCCATGCCTACCAGCCCGTGACGAAGTGCCGGAGCGCGCCGCCGCCGCCGCCGACCTGGAAGCCTTCGCGGATCGCCGCGGTCACGTACGCCTTCGCCTCGCTGACCGCGTCCTTCAGCGCGTGGCCGCGGGCCAGGCCCGCCGCCATCGCCGACGAGAGGGTGCACCCCGTCCCGTGGGTGTTGTTCGAGGCCACGCGCGGCGCCATGAAGCGCGCGAAGTCGCGACCATTCCAGAGGATGTCGGTGGCCGAATCCCGGAGGTGCCCGCCCTTCACCAGCACGTTGCGCGGTCCGAGCGCCAGGATCCGTCGGGCGGCCTCCTCCATGTCGCTCTCGGTCGCGACCGGCATCCCGGCCAGGGCCTCGGCCTCGTGAAGGTTCGGGGTGACCACCAGGGCCAGCGGCAGGAGCTCCTTGATCAGCGCGATTCGCGCCTCGGGCTGCAGGAGCGCGTCGCCCGCCTTGGCGATCATGACCGGATCGACCACCACCTTCTCGCCCGCGTGCGCGCGCAGCCGGTCCGCGACAGCGGCGATGATCGGCGCGGTCGAGAGCATCCCGATCTTGATCGCGTCGGCGCCGATGTCCGAGAGCACGGAATCGATCTGGCGGCTCACGATCTCGGGTGGCAGATTGAAGACGCCCTGGACGCCGAGTGAGTTCTGAGCGGTCACGGCGGTGATCACGCTCATCCCGAACACGCGGAATGCCGAGAAGGTCTTCAGGTCCGCCTGGATGCCTGCGCCGCCGCCGGAATCCGAGCCGGCGATCGTCAGCGCTTTGGGTACGCCCATAGACGCTCGAAGTATACACGCCCGGGCGCGGAGAGCCCCCGCCTGGGAGCCATTGACCTCCCCGCGGGGAGTCGCTAGGGTACCGGTTTGACGCGCGTCGTCGGCGAGCGGCCCGTCGGGTCGATCGCGCCGCTCGCGGCGCCATCGGCCGCGATCGCCGGCGCCGACCTGCTGCCCTGAGCCGGCCGGCGGCGAGCGCTCCGCCCGGCGCCCATCGACACCGCTCAGGCGGTCGCCGGGATCGCCAGGGTGAACTCGCCGCGCGGCGGGGCCGCCGCAAGTCGCGCCAGGTGCACCGCCGGCGTCGCAGTCACGATCTCCTCGTACTGCTTGGTCAGCTCGCGGGCGAGCACCAGCTCGACCTCGCCGAAGACTTCGCCGATTGCGGTCACGGTGGCCACGATGCGATGGGGCGACTCGTAGAGCACGATGGTGGTGCCCACCTCGCGGAGCGCCTTGAGGCGGTTGAGCCGCTTGCCGGGCTTGACCGGCAAGAACCCGTCGAAGACGAACCCGTCGGCGGCCAGCCCCGAGGCCGAGAGCGCGGTGACGATCGCGCTGGGGCCGGGGACGGGGACGACCGGGATACCCTGGGCGCGCGCCTCGCGCACCAGGAGGATGCCCGGGTCGGAGATGCCCGGCGTGCCCGCGTCGGTGACGAGCGCGATCGAGCGGCCGGCCGCCAGGTCGCGCAGGAGCTGCGGCCCGCGCGCGAGCTTGTTGTGCTCGTAGTAGCTGACGGTCGGCTTGTGGATGTCGAAGTGCGTCAGGAGAGCCCGCGTCCGACGCGTGTCCTCGCAGGCGACCAGATCTACCTCGCGCAGGACGCGGAGCGCGCGCAGGGTGATGTCCTCGAGGTTGCCGATCGGGGTCGCGACGACAAAGAGGATACCGCTCAGGCGGTCTGTTCTTTCGCTTCGGAGACGAGTATCGGCCTTTCGCGGTTGAGGATGACCTCGCGGGTGATCACGCACTCTTTGAGCCCCTGGATGGAGGGCAGGTCGTACATGATCTCGAGCATGACTTCTTCCAGGATCGCGCGCAGCCCGCGGGCGCCGGTGCCGCGCTTGAGCGCCTCGCGCGCGATCGCCGCCACGGCGTCCTCGGTGAACTTGAGCCGCACCTTCTCGAGGTCGAAGTACTTCTGGTACTGCTTGATGATCGCGTTCTTGGGCTCGCGCAGGATGCGCACCAGCGCCTGATCGTCGAGGTCGTGCAGGGTCGCGATCACCGGCAGGCGGCCCACGAACTCGGGGATGAGCCCGTACTTCAGGAGATCCTCCGGCTGGATCATCGCCAGCAGATCGCCCACCCGCCGCTCGTCGCGGCTCTTGATCTCGGCGCCGAAGCCCATGCCCGAGCGCCCGACACGGCTCTCGATGATCTTGTCGAGCCCGACGAAAGCGCCGCCGCACAGGAACAGCACGTTGGAGGTATCGACCTGGATGAACTCCTGGTGCGGATGCTTGCGGCCGCCCTGGGGCGGCACGTTGGCGACGGTGCCCTCGAGGATCTTCAGGAGCGCCTGCTGCACGCCCTCGCCGGAGACGTCGCGCGTGATCGACGGGTTCTCAGACTTGCGCGCTATTTTATCGATCTCGTCGATGTAGACGATGCCTCTCTCAGCCCGCTCCACGTCATAGTCGGCAGCCTGTAACAGTCTCAGGATGATATTTTCGACATCCTCTCCTACATATCCTGCTTCTGTTAACGTCGTCGCGTCGGCGATCGTGAACGGCACCCGCAGCATCTTGGCGAGCGTCTGGGCCAGCAGGGTCTTGCCCGAGCCGGTCGGCCCGATCATGAGGATGTTCGACTTCTGCAGCTCGACGTCGCCCGCCTCGCTGCCCGACTCGATGCGCTTGTAGTGGTTGTGGACCGCGACGGCCAGGACCTTCTTGGCGCGCTCCTGGCCGACGACGTACTGATCGAGGACGGTCTTGATCTCGGCGGGCTTCGGGAGGCTGCGGAGCTCGCGCGACTTCTCCTCTTCCCACTCCTCCGCGATGATGTCGTTACAGAGCTCGATGCACTCGTCGCAGATGTAGACGGTGGGCCCGGCGATCAGCTTGCGGACGTCGTTCTGGCTCTTGCCGCAGAACGAGCACCGCAGGGTTCCGCTGCCTTCGCGCGGCCGGGCCATACGCTCGCTACTTCTGGATCGCGAGCGCGGCCGCTTCGCTCACCGGTCGGGTCGTCGGCTTCGAGGAGATC